>Ga0209573_1001254_pt1 | contig 41018 bp, 35 predicted proteins | sample TNRBio252014_DNA_FD_185870 | JGI IMG/M metagenome (GOLD analysis project Ga0209573, IMG submission 185870) | Wastewater treatment Type I Accumulibacter community from EBPR Bioreactor in Madison, WI, USA - TNR Reactor_6/25/2014_ DNA (SPAdes)... | ecosystem: Engineered > Bioreactor > EBPR >...
GGATTCCACTGATCACCAAACTGGAACTTTGCAGGGTCAAACCGGCGGCTTAACAGGCCGGCCTGTATACCAATAGTAATTTGTTGATTATTATCCTGTCCAAACCGTAAACCACTATAGGCAATAGTGGCATAAGCATTCAGGTATTTATAACCGGCATCTCCGGCAGTTTGGTTCATAAAGTTTGCACCAATGTTCAGGTTTTTTCCGGTGGTGAAATCTGCCGAGAACCCCGCAGTATTGAACGGTGTCATAATATCGCTCCATTGATTTCGATAGATACCCGTAATGCGATAATCACCATCCATCACACCGGTCATGCCCGGGTTTAGCCAAAGTGGATAGGCATAAAACTGGGAAAAATGAGGGTCTACCTGCGCCACCACCCTGCCGGTACTTAAAATGTAAAGCAATAAAAAAAAGATAATAATTCTTTTCACGACTACCTGATTAGATTGATCGATCCTTTTTTATTTACCACAGCCCCATCCTGCAAAATCACTTTTAATACATAAGCATACACTCCTACAGGCTGCTGCTTACCACTATGTGTTCCATCCCACCCTTTACTGATGTTATCAGACACAAAAATCAACTGTCCCCATTGATTGAATATCCTGAGTTGAACCGAAGCAACATAATTTCCATAGACAAATAATACATCATTCTTACCATCGCCATTTGGGGTAAATACATTGGGAACAAAAATTTCTTTACTGCTGAGTGTGGTGCCGGATATAGGAATCGATAATACACTTGTTTCGCATACCTGTATCCCCAATGCTCTTACCTGTATTATGACGGTCGTATTACCTGCCAATCCGTTTATGGTATGGGTGGTACCTGTTGCACCAGAACTTGGCGTTTGATAGCTGGCGCCACCATTTGTAGTTACCTCATATCCTGTTGCGCCGGGCACAGCAGACCATGAAAAGGTCAATGAAGTAAATGTAGTATTGGTTAATGTTACTACCGGTTGTGGTAATTGTTGGAGTAAAGTAATAATAACGGGTGTCCTGGTATTACTGGTACAGCCGGCGACACTTACCGCCTCAACATAATATGTTGTATTAGCAGTTACATTGTTGGCTGTAAAGGATACTCCACTGGCCAGTTGCGTACCTCCTGTTGCATTAGCATACCAATTATAAGTAAACCCTGCCTGTGGATTATTGACAGATAAGATGGAATTAGAACCAGAACATACTGTAGTTCCATTGGCAGCAGGAGCAGCCGGCAATGGAGATACTGTTACAACTACCGCTGTTCTTGCAACACTCGAACATCCCGTCGTATTAATCGCTTCCACATAATAGATAGTATTAGCAGTTAACACAGGAGTAGTAAATGCTGTCCCGGTTGATAATAGCGTACCGCTTGCGGCGGCATCATACCAGTTATATGTAAATCCTGTTTGCGGATTTTGCACCTGCAAAACACCAGTTGTACCGGTACAAATTGTAATATTATTTACCACAGGCGCAATTGGCACAGCGTTTACTGTTACTGTCACTTGTGCAGAAGCTGTACAACCAATAGTGTTCGTAGCAGTTACGGTATAAGTGGTAGTAGCAGTTGGAGAAACAGTAACCGAAGCTCCTGATAAATTACCAGGATCCCATGAGAAGGTTGTTAATATCCCGGTGGTTACATTTGCATTTAACTGCGCAGAAATACCGGGACAAACAGCTACAGGATTTGCACTAGCTGTGATTGCAGCATTGTTATTTAACGGAACTACCCCATTGTAAGTATTGATACACCCATTTGCATCGGTAATAGTGCAGGTATAATTCCCTGGCGCAAGACCAGTAGCTGTAGCATTGGTTTGCACCGGTGTTGTATTCCATGAATAAGTATAAGGAGGTGAACTTCCTGTTACAGTTAATGCAATACTTCCATTTGGCCCGTTACAATCAGACGGTGTGATAACCGGAGCAATATTCTGTGAATAACCGAGCCCGGATATTGCAAGAATAACAGCATTGGGAAAAGGAGCATTAGAGCCCGCCGTGGTTACATTCGCAAATGTTACCGACGCGACAGGCTTTGAGATATCAGCACAATTAAGGGGGATATCTATGTGATACATCCGGGGATTGGTAGGAAAGCCATCTGCATTGTAAACCGGCCCGACAGATCTGTCACATCTTCCAAAGCCTTGCAGTACAACATTTGTTGTACCATTAAACCAGTCACTCAAAGAAATATTGGGAAATAAAGCAGTGCTATTATCAGAAAACGTTATCGTAATATTTAACAGACTTGTACCTTCTGTACTAAAAGCAAGAAACCGCAATCTTGAAAAAGCAGCAGGTGTTCCGAGGCTCAGGCTGAAAGTCTCATTTCGTTTTACATAAAGCGCATTATTAGCTGTATAAGGAGCCAGTTGATAAGGAGCTCCTCCACCTGTTATTACTCCATTATCAGGCAACCCGCCTCCAAAAATTCCTGCAAATGTCCTGAATGCATTAGTGTACATTACTTTATTAGAAGATGCTCCGTCTATTTGTAATGTAGTAGTGACAAGGGTATTTGGAGCACCTTCGGCAACGGCATCATGATTAAATCCGGTGACATTAACCGGGACAAATTGTGCTGAAAGTTTAGCTCCCTGCACCAGAAAAAAAAATACTCCGAATAGAAAAAATCTCAATTGCATGCAGCAAGTTATTTTGGTTCAAAAATTAATGCAGGCAAACGCTGGAAAGAATTTCAGTATGGATAAGAGGGATAATAAAAAAGGGTCGCAGATAAGCGACCCCTCTAAATTAAGTAATTTATAGATTACACTTTCAGCATCCAGCTATGTTTATCTTCTGCCCTTCCTTCGCGGATATCAGTAAGCCAGTTTTTTATTGCCGGGGCTGTTTTCCAGCTATCCACATCAAACTTCATAGAAAAGTCTTTGTATCCCAATTCTTTGATCGGAGAAATAGTCGCGGCTGTACCAGTACCGAATACTTCTTTCAATTCTCCGGCCTTGTAAGCAGCTGTTATCTCATCAATACTTAACTGTCTTTCCTCCACTTTTAGCCCCATCTCCTGCAATAATGTTATTACACTTTGTCTCGTTACTCCTCCAAGAATAGTTCCTTGTTCCAGGCCGGGAGTAATAGCCGTGTTGCCTATGATAAAAAAGACATTCATAGTACCGCACTCCTGCACATATTTGTGTTCAAAAGCATCCATCCATAATACCTGGTCATACCCTTTCTTTTTAGCCTCGGCTGTCGCATACATAGCCGCGCCATAGTTACCTGCTGCTTTTGCGTAACCCACTCCTCCTGGTACAGCCCTTACATATTGTTCCTCTACATAAATACGCATAGGTGCACTGTAGTAGGGTCCCGAAGGACTCAGAATAATCATGAATTTGTAATTATCTGAAGGACGTACGCCAATCAGTTCATCAGATGAAAACATGAAAGGTCGAATATATAAGGAATGGTCTTCTTTGGAAGGTATCCAGTTCTTATCCAGTGCTACTAATTGAAGCATTCCTTCCATAAATAATTCTTCCGGAACAACAGGCATCTGCATTCGTTCAGCGGAAACATTAAACCGCATAAAATTATCATGCGGACGAAAAATAAAAGCATTGCCTTCCCTGTCCTTATAAGCTTTAATCCCTTCGAAAATAGCCTGCCCATAATGCAAAGCTGCTGTAGAAGGGCTAAGCAACAAAGGTTGATATGGTTTGATTTCTATATTTTTCCACTCCCCATTTTCAAAATCTGCTTCAAGCATGTGATCAGTAAAATATTTTCCAAAAGGCAGGTTATCAAGATTCAAATCCTGTAATTTGCTCCTTTCAATCTTTGTCATTGAAATATCCATTGCTGCAATCATAAAACTTTATTTTTGAAAGAACAAAGAAACGAAAAAAAACTAACACCCATTAGTACAATCGTCAATTAACTTATGGACCTGAATCATATAGAATTGTCTCCTTTTATGCTTGCCGGCCTGTATAAGTCCTCACTTATTGAAAGTGAAATTATACCTGTTATTAAAAAGGCTGACCAAATCAATAAGATAGCTGAAAAATCAACAAAATCGATACCAGTAGAAACAGCCCCCTGGAAGTGGTTGGGCAATAATTTGAAGCATATTATTATTGTTGTAAACAACCGTGAAGTTGTTTATCTACCTGATAATGAACTGACTTTCCTTACAGGCATTCTTACTGCCTGTAAACTTACAATCGCAGATGTGGCAATTATCAACCTGAATAACCATCCACAGGTATCATACAAAGAATTGACATCATTCTTTAAAAGCAGGGTTGTATTACTTTTTAATATTACTCCAACTTCATTTGGGCTACCTCTTGATTTTCCGCAATACCAAATTCAGTCATTTGCAGGTAATACTTTCTTATACTCTTCTTCTTTAAATGAACTCGAAAATGATAAATTAGAGAAAAGTAAGCTTTGGGTTTCTTTAAAAAGGTTGTTTAACCTGTAAATTGAAATATTATTACTTTCCCAGATACCAATCAATTAAAAACCACACATTGAAACTGATCTTTGCCACAAACAATCAGCATAAAGTAGACGAGATACGTTCTGTTATTGACAAAAATCTTGAGCTTATAACGCTACAGGAAGCAGGCATTGATATTGACATCCCGGAGCCATACAATACGCTGAAAGAAAACGCATCAGGGAAATCAAGGACCATTTTTGATATGACAGGTATAAACTGTTTCAGCGAAGACACCGGGCTGGAGGTAGACAGTCTGGGTGGAGAACCGGGTGTAAAAAGTGCCCGGTATGCCGGTGATGACCGTTCATTTAATGCTAATATTGAAAAACTGCTGAGCAAATTGGCGGACAAAACTGACCGGACTGCCCGTTTCAGAACCGTTATCTCCCTGATAATAGATGGCAGAGAAACCTTATTTGAGGGTATTTGCGAAGGCAGCATAATTAAGGAAAAAAGAGGTGAACAGGGTTTTGGCTACGACCCGGTCTTTATTCCCGCTGGCGCTGCCAAAACCTTTGCAGAAATGAACATGCAGGAAAAGAATCAGTTTAGCCATAGAAAGAAGGCTGTGGAAAAACTGGTAGCATTTTTGAATAGCTTATAAACAAACCACTGATTTTGACACCAAGAAGCAACCAAAATATCACCGACAGCGACCTTATTAATGGGTGCATGAGAGGCGACAGACGTATGCAGGAGGAATTGTATGGACGCTTTTCCCCCAGAATGTATGCCGTTTGCCTTCGTTATGCAGGTAATACAGAAGAAGCTGAAGATATCTTGCAGGAAGGATTTATCAAGGTCTTTAAAAAACTGGATAGTTTTCGCAGTGAGGGCTCTTTCGAAGGATGGGTGCGACGCATTTTTGTAAATACCGCCATCGAGCACTTTCGCCGCAAACGTTACCTGATGCCAGTTACTGAAAAGGAAGAAAATACGATTGAAGGTAAGTTTACCTCGGTACTGGATGAATTAGGAGCAAAAGACATAATGGCCCTGGTGCAGGAATTATCCCCGGGCTATCGTACGGTTTTTAATATGTATGTGGTAGAAGGTTACACTCACAAGGAAATAGCTGATATGCTGGGCATTAGTGAAGGCACCAGTAAGTCACAACTGTCAAGGGCTAAAGTAATACTTCAGGATATGGTGAGAACATATATTGACAAGCAAAGAGGTGTAAGTACAAAAAAATGAACAACAGTTTCCGCAATAAAATTTACAATAATGAGGTAACTCCCCCCGTGAGAGTCTGGGACCGTATTGCTGCAGAACTGGATGAAACCGCCAGTACAAAGATTTTATCCACTAAATTGTTCCTTGCTGAAGTCTCCCCCCCCGCTACAACGTGGTCAAAGATTGCTACAGAACTGGAAGAGTCAGCTATTGCTGACAAACTCTATAATATTGAAGTCACACCACCAGCAGCTGCCTGGCCTAAAGTACAATCGGCTTTTAACAACGAAGCGGCAGCAACTAAGCCAAAAAAGATTATTCCTTTCCTTCGTTATGCAGCAGCGGCCGTTCTGATAGGTTTCCTTTCATTTGCAACAATAAAAATTTTGCAGGACAAAAGAGAAGAGGCGGATATTTCAATTAAAGAGACTGTTTCTCCACCACATGATAATTCGTCAGCCACTTTAACAAATGAAAAATTAAATGAGCTGCTTGACAATATAGTTGCAGCAACCGAAGATGCAAGAAATGATGCTGCTCTGGAAGCGAGTAAAAAGACATATGCCAGACTGGATATTCCGGCAAGGAATATATCCAGAGAAATTTCTAATTTTTACTTCGCTTCTGATAATAACCCGACAGGCACAACAAGAGGTTTAAATATAGACGCAACAGCCCCGGCAGAAGAATCACTGGCTGATCGGTATATCACACTAATAACACCTGAAGGAAATATCATCCGCATGTCTAAAAAGCTGAGTGATATGGTCTGTTGTATATCCGGGGAGACAGATGACCAGCAATGTAAAGATCAATTAAGGAAATGGAGAGAAAAAATAGTTGCTTCTTCCCTAGGCCATTCCTCTGAAAGCTTCATGGACATTCTTCATCTTGTAAATTCATTACAGGACAACAAACACAAGTAGTACTTGTTTTCTTAATTTTATCGAAAAGTAATTGCATGGCAAGAATAAAAATTGAATTGCCGGAAATATTCTCGTTCTCATGTGAAATACCTGTACGCATTACAGATATCAACTATGGCGGTCATGTTGGTAACGACACTGTCTTATCTATTATTCATGAAGCAAGGGTACGCTTTCTGAAAAATCTGGGGTATAGTGAAATGGATTTTGATGGCAAAGGAATGATCATGGCCGATGTAGCTATTGAATTTAAGAGCGAATTGTTTTATGGCGATGCAGTCCTTGCATCGGTGACCACCGGGGAAATTTCTAAAATCGGATTTGAACTGTATTATAAACTCGAAAAAGAAACTGAAGGTAAAAGAAAATTGATCGCTACTGCTAAAACCGGTATGATCTGTTATGATTATGAGAAGAAAAAAATAATACCCCTACCAGAGAAAGCCAAAGAAAGCTTACTTCGTTGAGTTCCCATTCCATATCTTCCAGCTTTCCTCTGCCTGTATCAAAAGCATTTCCTGGCCATTTTTTATTGTTGCCCCCCTTTCCTCTCCTTTCTGAAGAAATAATGTTTTAGCAGGATTATAAGTAAGATCAAATAATAAATGCCGGCTGGAAATATGATTATAAGGAATATCCGGACAAACATTAGTGGCAGGATACATGCCCAGGGGAGTAGTATTGATAATTAATTTATGTTGATTTATAATGTCTTCATTAAGCTCCTCATAGGTGAATGCAGAACCTGGCTTCATTTCCCGGCTTACTACACTATATTTTATTTTCAGCCTCCTCAATACATATACTATTGCCTCTGTTGCCCCGCCACTCCCCAGTATCAGCGCATCTGTGTGATATGACCTAAGATAAGGTAACAAGCTTTTTTCAAAACCAATTGTATCAGTATTGTAGCCTGTCAGGTTCCCGTTTTTTATGCCTATGCAATTACAGGCCTTCAAACCCGAAGGAATCTCAGAGGAGTTTAAAAAACGAAGTACCTGTTTCTTATATGGTATAGTTACATTGAGTCCCTCAAGCCCGGGGTTATCTCTAAGTAACAGAGGTAATTCATTTATTGATTTAATGGGAAATAGCTCATACCTGCAATCCATCAATCCATCTTTCTCAAACTTTTCAGAAAAATACTTTTTAGAGAAAGAGTGTGACAGTGGGTAACCAATGAGTCCAAAAAGCCTCATCAGACGGTCTCTTTTTTATCGAGATACAGGTTGAATGTATCGCCCCGAAGCCCTATTCGCATTGCTTCGAGTGGTATTACTTCTGTTGGTGCGATATTGCCGAGATTAGCATTACAACCAACCAATTCAATAAAGTATAACTGTTGTGCTTTTTGCGGAGCCTCCCATATGATCTTTTCCGCCGGTATCTGCGTCAGAATTTCCTGTACCAGGCCTTCCCTCACTTCTCCGCTGCCACGATAGATACCAACATTTCCTGCTTCCCTTGCTTCCGCAATTACATAACTGGAACCTGCTTCTAATTCTGCTTTCATCAACTCGATCCACTTATACGGAGGGATGATATGTGCTGCATCCTTACTGCCCACTTCGCTAAGCACCGTGCCGTGCTTGGTCAGTTTTTCTATGTATCCACATTTTTCTGCATGGGGAATAGTTACAGATCCATCACTTACTTCCATATATGTAATACCGTAATCTTTACATACGTTTATATAATCTTCAAATTGGTTTCGGATGAGAAACGCTTCAAATAATGTTCCTCCAAAATAAACAGGAATATCATATGCACGGTACACTTCAAGTTTTTCTCTCAGGTTTGGTGTAACGAAAGAAGTGCCAAATCCAAGTTTTACAATATCTACATGCGGATGCGAAACACTCAGAAAGTTTTTTGCTTCTTCTATACTCAGGCCCTTATCCATTACCATGGTAAGGCCGGACTGTCTTGGTTTTTGCTTTCTGTCAGGGATCTGAGATAAATTAAAATTCATACTTGTACTATTTGAATGTAATCGCTAATTGTGATGGCGGCAAAAATAGGGAAGAATGACCAGAGAAATAATGATTCCAAATACCTTAATCCCGTCAAATTGATTTATTTCTTTTAAATCTTGCCAGCAGATCAACCACCTGCTGATTTTGAAGAATAGCCGGGTTCAGCTCAACAAACTTCTTTAATAACTTTGGAGCTTTCTCCATCGCCAATTCAAGTTGAATTATAGCTTCCTTTGCTTTCACTGTTGCAAATAGAACTGCAGCTTTATAAAAAATAAACAGTGGTTTGCTGTTAGTGGCATACAGCGCAGCCTGTGCTTGTTCCAATGCCTCTTCATAAAACCCTGCTTTGTACAAACAACGTATTAATGCCTCCCATCCCCCTGCATTTTTTGGGCGAAGCCGCACTGCATTTGTAAAATACTGTATGGCATCCCGGAACAAACCCAATTGTATTTTACACTCCCCTGCCAGCAGGTTATACTCCGGTTGAAGGCGATGAAGCTTCAGGGCTGTTTCCAGTTGTTTGATACATGCCGTCCAATTTCCTTCATTATAATAAGTGCAGGCAATTTTGTAAAATAGCTTACTGTCATCCTGTCTCAGGTGCGATGCTTTGCGATAATAGAACCTTGCCTGTGCATGATTCTTCATTCTTTCATAGCAATAACCGATAGCCTCAAAAATCACATCTTCCGGTTTTGCCAGCTCATTTACTTTTTCCAACGCTTCTATTGCTTCTTTGTATTTCCTTAACCGGATATAAGCATCTCCCATGTTCCGGTAGGCATAATCAAATTTCTCTTCTATTGTGATAGCATACTTGTATGCGTCGATAGCCTTCTCATATAATTTCAATCCCTGGTATGCAGCTGCCAGATTAAACCAGGCTAATTCATTATAGGGATACTCATCAATTATGATTTGATGCAATCTTATTCCTTCTTCATTGCGGCCAGTAAAGTCAGTCCAGAAGCATATTTTATATAATGCCTCTTCATTATTAGGATCATCCTCAAGAATAAGCTTAAGACAATCAAATACTTTATCAAAATCTTCATAATCATCATACACATCTGCCAATTCAAACAAAAGCTCAATTCTTTCCTCCCCTTCAAAAAATGAAAGTGCTTCTTCCAGAAGTATAACTGCTTTTTCCTGCTGATCCAATGCCAGGTATGCATCGGTTTTAAGAATATAAAGATTAATATCAGTACTGTCTAGCAGTGAGGCCTGCTCTAAGACGTCCAGGGCTTCTTTGTAGCGGCGATAAGCCAATAAAATATCCGCCTTTTTTATGAGCAAAAGTGATGAATATGGGAATTGTTCGCTGCCAATTTCAGCAGCTTCCATGGCCCTGACGAGGTCTTCCCTTTCCTGATAATGATCTATGATCTTTTCGAAAGCATCCTCCTCTATAAATGAATGGCTGTGGCCATTTTTCAGATTCTCGTATTGTCTGAGCAGTTCCCGTATAAGTTCCCTGTCTTCCCGGTAAGGATTTTCTTGCATGAGTTCCGGTCATTTAGTGAGCAAACCTTTTTAAAGAGCCTGTCAGACAGCAAAATCCCTTTGCCCCCTGAATTCAATTATTTCCAACAAGTTAAGCTAAAAAAGCTGGCTAAAAAAGAGAGTAGTTTTCCCCATATGTGCAAAATACCTGATTTTTCGTGGACCTGGATGTAACATTTTGCAATCTTCAGCGTTAATAAAGTATTAAAGTTCTGGACGAACGGTTTTTTTTATATTCCTTTTTGTCTTTATTTTTGTAAACAATGAACCATCCCATACTGACTATATTATGGAAGAATAGTGCAAAGTTGTTTGCAGCAATTATTTTGCTTGCTTGCAGTTTCGCAGGTGCTTTTGCTACCTTGGGTGATGGTAATAAGAAATCAGACCTCCCAAAGAAATCTTTGCTTTCTAATAAAATTGCCACCAAACCTGGTTCGTTCTCTCTTCGCTCAGGCTACAATTATCGGGGCAATAATGTTATCAATACAGAGAACGAAAGAAAGTATATACGCCTCAACACGGTTGTTACTGTTCAAAAAGGTAAAACAACTTTTATCGTCCCTCTTAAGAAAAAAGTTATTCTTAATAATGTTAAGATAGATATCGGCAATCGCCAGCTTAAGAGAAATTAATTTCTCCCCCCTTTACTTTCTTCATAAGTCATTACCCTGTACCCGGATTTGGGCAAATCAAATTTTGCTTGTTGCACCGGATTGAAATTGATATTTGAAACAGTATATGTAACCAGCATGGTACCGAGCGATGCTTCATACTGCATAGCAAGACCAGGGAGGTTTTTATTCAGGTACTGAAAATCCTTATTTACCGGAACCAGGTCTTTGGTAAAATAAACATTGAAAGTGCTTCCATCAATAAGCGTTCCAACAGCTTTCTGACAATTATACCCTGCAATTGTTTTGTATTCTTCTTCATACGAGAATGTTATTCCCTCATACTTTTTGTTTGATTCCTTCCAGTTATCCCGGGTCATTTGAATCATATACTTTTGCTCCCCGTACTCCTTGAGCACTGTTACATCTCCTGTTTTGCCATCTACTATAGTTGCTTGCGTCCCTAATGAACTTATCATATCAGAACGGCTGGATCCCCCTTTGAGGTAGATCACACTGGTAGCACCATCCAGCAGGTCGGCAGCCTGGGGTGTTTTGTTACTGGTATTAATAACAATATCATACGAGATAGTAGCTTCTGTCAATCGCCTTTGTGCCTGCAGTTCAAAAAAAACCATCAGTAAGAAAAATACAGCGAATATGTTATATATCCTTTTCATTGTGTTAGTACAGTTATTATATAGTAAAAGACGTGCCAATTTAGCTAATAAGTTGCTTAAATAAAAAAACCGGGTCATCAAAGCCAAGACCCGGTTCTTCTTATGAGTATTTTAACTAAAATCAGCGTTTATTCTTCTGCTGCGTTTCTTTCAATCTTTTTTGCTGCTCCTGCATTTGTTCCATCCTTTCCTGCCACTTAGACTTCGTTTTTGGCTTTTTCCGGTTCTCCTCGATTTTAGCCAGAATTTTATCATGATCAATAATATAATTCTGAATCACAAACTGTAAGGCCAGTGTAACTAGGTTTGAAACTGTATAATACCAGGTCAATGCCGATGGAAGCTTGTTAAAGAAGAATAACAGGAAAACCGGGAAAATATATGGCAAGTACTTCATAACCGGGTTGCTCTGATCCGGTGTCATACTCATGCTATACCAGGAAATAAGGAAACTCGTAGCGGCAGCGGTAATGTTAAATAAACTCAGGTGACTACCAAGTAATGGGATATTGAATCCAAATTTGATGGGATCATCATAAGCTGCCAAATCATTCGCCCAGAGAAATTCTGCACCACGCAGACTGACTTCGGAATTAAAGAAACTGAATAGAGCAAAGAATATAGGTATCTGTAATAAGGCAGGTATACAACCACCAAGCGGATTAACACCAGCTTCCCGGAAGAGCTTCATTTGTTCCATGCTCATAGCCTGCTGATCTCCACCAAGCCTTTCCCTCAGTTTTGCGATTTCAGGGCGCAGTGCCTTCATTTTTGCACCACTTAAATAACTAGAATAAGTAAGAGGAGAAATCAAAAGGCGAATAAATAAAGTAAGCAGCGCAATGGCAAGACCCAAACTACTGCCGCTTAAACTCCTCATAAAATCGAAAATAGGGAGTATGACAAATTTGTTCAGCGGCCTGACGAATGCATACATACCTTGGCCCAGGTTCACCAGCTTCTCAAACTTAAGATCATAACGTTTTAAAATGTGATAATCGGACGGACCATAATAAATACTAAAGTCTGCATTAGAAGTTGTTGCAACAGGTAATTGCACTTTCATATTGGCAGTGGAACGGACTAAAGTTTTGGCAGAATCAGGTGGTATTGTCCATTCCATCTTACCAGACGAAAAATTATTCTTTGCAAGAAGTATGGTAAAAAAGAAACGTTGCCTTACACCAATCCAGTTTACAGGTTCGTCAAAATCCTTACTACTTTTACGTCCTATGGTATGATAATCAAAACTGCCATCTTCTACATATCCTACCTGGGTATTTTGCTTTTCAAAATCAATATCTGATTCCTGCTGTGCTGCTGCATACTGCCATGATAGGTTCATATTTCCTTGCGTCAGCAATTTATCAGCACCAACAAGCTCTACATTAAAATCAACCATGTAATCTTTTGGCTTAATAGTAAACTTGTGTGTGATGGCAGAAGAAGCTGTACTATCTGAAGAGTTTATTGTAAACCAAATACTCTTACTACCATCCGCATTTTTGGAAGAATCAATCTTTGAGAAATACAGATCGGCTGTTTGTGCACTTTGATTCGCTGCAGTATTTATAGGATAACTGATTTTGTCGAAATCTGATGCTGCCAATCGCAGTAAATTACTATCAAGGCCTTTAAACTCCTTTAGTTCCACTTTTTTAACCTGGCCCCCTTTGCTGGTAAAAGTGATTTTCATTAACTCATTTTCGGCATACACCAGTTGCTCAGAACCATTTGCTGCATCTTTAAACCCACCGGCATTAGCTAATTTCCGGATTGTATCAGCCCGGGCTGAATCAATTTTTTGCGCCAGTGTATCCACAGGGGTATTAGCTTTAGCAATTGAATCCTTGACAAACTCTTCCTTTGCCTTTTGTTTACGGAAAGCAGCCTGTTCCTGGTTAGTGTAATAAAAATAGCCAAAGAAAAGGGCGGCTAATACCACAAAACCGATGACGGTATTACGATCAAACTTCATTCTCAGAAAAAATTTAAAGAGGGCAAAGATAGGGTAAACAGACCGGAGCTCTCCAGCTGAAATTCAGCGTACTGTTTTCGGGGTACCAGCCACCGGCATTTATATCATTTCGCTTTGCAAAAGGGGGTTTTTAACCTCAATTTTCTTTTCAGCGAAAGCCTTTGCAGCTTTTACGAAATGTACAAAAATTGGTTGCGGGTTTTCTACTGTGCTTTTTAACTCAGGATGGTATTGAACACCGATAAAGAATGGGTGCCTGGATAGCTCGATAATTTCAACCAGACCGGTTCCGGGGTTTTTACCGCTGGCGATCATTCCTGCATTCTCAAACTGTTCAAGGTATTTATTATTGAATTCCCATCGATGGCGATGCCTTTCGCTTATTGTAGTAGTACCATAAATTCTTTCAGCAAGTGACCCGGCTTTTATTTCACAGGGATATGAACCAAGCCGCATTGTACCTCCTTTTGCTGTCACTTTTTTTTGCTCCTCCATCAGGTCAATTACTGGTTCTTTTGTTTCGGGGTTCATTTCTGTTGAATGGGCATCTTTTAAGCCCAGTACATTCCTTGCAAATTCGATAGCTGCCATTTGCATTCCCAGGCATATCCCGAAAAAAGGTAAGCCATTTTCCCTGGCAAATTTCACTGCCACAATTTTACCTTCAACGCCTCGATGACCAAAACCGGGAGCTACCAATAACCCGTCTAATCCTGCCAGTTTTTCACTCACATTATCATCTGTGATAAACTCACTGTGTACGTTTACTATCTGTACCTGGCACTCATTAATAGCACCAGCATGTATAAAGGATTCAAGAATTGATTTATAGGCGTCCTGTAATTCAATATATTTCCCAATAAGCCCAATCGCAACTTTTCCTTTAGGATATTTTAATTTATCAAGAAATTCTTTCCATTTTGATAATTCCGGTTCTTTATACCCCGTAATGTTCATCTTTTTAAGCACAATCTTATCCAACCCTTCCCGCATCATTAATACCGGCACTTCATATATTGTGGGTGCATCAGCAGCCTCAATCACTGCCTCCTGCTTCACATTGCAGAACAAAGCTATTTTTCTCCTCAGTTCAGGTGATAATGTTTTTTCTGTCCGACAAACAATAATATCAGGGTGCACTCCCTCCTGGCTTAGCATCCTTACACTATGCTGAGTCGGTTTGGTTTTTAATTCTTTTGCAGCTTTCAGGTAAGGAATTAAAGTCAGGTGAACCACCACAGAATCCTCTTCCGGTAACTCCCATTGCAACTGGCGAACAGCTTCCACAAAAGGTAAACTTTCAATATCACCCACCGTTCCTCCAATTTCAGTAATCACTATATCATACTCTCCTGTTTGACCCAGCAATTGCATTCTTCTTTTTATTTCATCAGTAATATGCGGAACTACCTGCACGGTTTTTCCCAAATAAGCCCCTTCTCTTTCTTTATTAATAACCGTTTGATAAATGCGGCCTGTGGTAACATTATTTGCCTGGGAAGTAAAAATATTCAAGAATCTTTCATAATGACCAAGGTCAAGATCGGTTTCGGCTCCATCCTCTGTCACAAAGCATTCGCCGTGTTCATAAGGATTCAACGTACCCGGATCAACATTTATATATGGATCAAACTTCTGGATTGTAACCCTTAAACCCCTTGCCTGTAATAATTTGGCAAGAGATGCTGCTATAATGCCCTTTCCTAAAGAAGAAGTAACACCACCGGTAACAAAAATGTACTTAGCCATTGTATGGTCAATTTTATATTTTATACTTCAGGAAAGGCAATAATAAAAAACAATTAATTCCGGGAAACCGAAATCAACAACTGCACAAAAAGTAAATTAAAGACTGAAAATTTGCCCCACCCTATTGACCATCGGAAGTCTGCAAAAAGAAAAAACTCCGGGAGGTCATGTAAAGGTAAAAGAAATTTCCCGGGCATAAAAATTCAATAAAAGGCATGTGGAAAAAAGCCGGTATTTTAGTGAGGAAATAAAATCATCATGAAAAAATCTGCGCTTCTTGTTCTTGTATTGTTGATTACCCTCAATCTTCTTTCTCAAAAAACCTATATCTGGTGCGGCACCCTGATTGATGGTGTATCTGATGAGCCCAGAAAGAATATGACAATTGTGGTGGAAAAAAATAAGATAACCGCTGTACAGGCCGGCTTTACAATAGCAGGTGTTTCCGATAAAACGATCGATCTTAAAACCAAAACCGTGACGCCGGGCTGGATCGATATGCATGTGCATATGGAGCATGAAACCAATCCTAACCGCTACCTGGAAACCTACACCTTTAACCCTGCTGATTATGCTTTTCAATCAGTAAAGTATGCTGAGATAACATTAATGGCCGGATTCACTACCGTCAGGGACCTGGGAGGTTCCGGCGTAAATATTTCTTTACGAAATGCCATCAATAAGGGAATAATAAAAGGCCCCAGGGTATACACGGCAGGAAAGTCAATAGCCACAACAGGCGGACATGCAGATCCTACTAATGGTTACAAAAAAGAGCTGATGGGTGATCCCGGACCCGCTGAAGGAGTGGCAAACGGAGCGGAAGAATGCCGGCAGGCCGTAAGACAACGTTATAAGGATGGTTCAGACCTGATAAAGATCACCGCGACTGGTGGTGTACTTAGTGTAGCCAAAAGTGGTAAGAACCCACAATTTTTTGAAGATGAAATAGAAGCTATTGTAAAGACAGCAAAAGATTATGGTTTTAAAGTGGCCGTTCATGCTCATGGGGAAGAAGGTATGAAAAGAGCTATCAGGGCCGGAGTGAATTCCATTGAGCATGGCACTTTTATGGATGATGAAACAATTGAGTTGTTCAAAAAACATGGTACCTGGTACGTACCTACCATCACTGCTGGAAAAGCAGTCGGCGACTCTGCCAAAATACCGGGATATTATCCCCCGGTAGTGGTACCCAAAGCACTGGAAACTGGTCCGCAAATTCAAAAAACTTTTGCCAAAGCCTATAAAGCAGGAGTTAAAATTGCCTTCGGGACTGATGCCGGAGTATATAAACATGGAATGAACTGGCTGGAGTTTGGTTATATGATTGATGCGGGAATGACACCTATGGATGCTATTAAGTCAGCGACTATCAGCGCCGCTGATCTGTTAGGCGAAAAAGACAAACTCGGGAGTATTGAAGCGGGTAAACTCGCCGATATTGTTGCTGTAGATGGCGATCCGCTGAAAGACTCAAAGGCTTTTGGCAAAGTTGTGTTTGTAATGAAGGATGGTATGGTGTATAAACAGTAAAAATCTCAATCCTTTATAATCTTATTATAACTTGCCACCAACCCTCTTATTAACGAAGAGCTGAACCCCTGGTGTTCCATTTCATTAAGTCCGGCAATGGTGCACCCCTTTGGAGTGGTTACCTTATCGATCTCATGTTCCGGGTGGGTGCCCTTTTCCAAAAGAAGTTCCGCAGCCCCTTTGATGGTTTGCGCTGCAATGAGTGAGGCAGTTGTTGCATCGAACCCTATTTCGATACCACCTTGAATGTTGGCCCGGATATAACGCATCGCATACGCAGTGCCACAAGCACCCAACACTGTGGCGGCATCCATCAGTTTTTCATCAATCATCACTGTTTTACCTAGCTGATCAAACAACTGCTGTATATAATTTAATTGTGTAACTGATGCACCAGCATGTGACAGGCAGGTCATGCTTTGCTGAATTGCAATAGCCGTATTCGGCATAGCCCTGATAACTGGTACAGGTTTACCGATTGCTTTTTGCAATTGCTGAATCCACACACCTGTGATAACAGATATCACAATGTGCTTTTTAGGATTTAATAACGGTTTAATTTCTTTAACAATATCGGCATAGTTATAAGGCTTCACTGCCAGAATGATCACTTCACTGTCACGAACAGCTTTCTTGTTATCACTATGCACCATACAGCCTCTTTCTGCAAAACGGCCCAACGCTGAAAGGTTACGACGGGTAATTGATAATTCAACCGGGCGGCTGAATTCACTCATGATCAATCCATCTGCAATAGATGCACCTAAATTTCCACCTCCGATAATCGCTATTTTCTTTGCCATTTACCATCTTTTGGTAAAGATAAGCATGTAAACAAAATAATATTTGTTTAAACTATACTGATAAATTCCAAAAAAGACTAAACGACAAGTAAGACATCTTATTTTTTTTGGGAAACAAAAACCTTTTCAGGCAATTGAGTGTTTAATTGACCAAATAAAACATATTATGAAAAAGAAATTCTTCTCCTTTTTAACCGTAGTTGTACTTAGTTCATCCATTTTTATCGCCTGTAATAATGAAGCAGAGACAAAATCTGCTGAAGACAGCACATCCGTTTCAAAAGAAGAGCCAATGGCTCCTCCGGCTGAAGCACCAAAAGATATTGTTGATGTAGCCGCCGCTTCTGCTGATCACAGCACATTGGTAGCTGCTGTAAAAGCAGCGGGTCTTGTAGAAACCTTAAAAGGTGCCGGTCCATTCACTGTATTTGCGCCAACCAATGCTGCTTTTAATGCATTACCTGCGGGTACAGTTGACGGCTTATTAAAACCTGAAAATAAAGCAGACTTAACCAGCATTTTAACCTACCATGTAGTTGCCGGTGCCGTAAAAGCGGCTGACCTGAAAGACGGCCAGAAAGTAAAAACTGTTCAGGGTGCAGAATTAACAGTATCCATCAAGGATGGTAAAGTAATGATTGACGGGGCAAATGTAACTGCTGCTGATCTTGCAGCAAGCAATGGGGTGATCCATGTTATTGATGCTGTAGTAACACCAAAGAAATAAGATGCTTTTTCATTTTTGAGATATAAAAAAGGAGTAACTTTTGTTGCTCCTTTTTTATTAATAATATTTCTTCAATGACAGGAAATTTTTTACATATTCACCAACTCCTTCCTCTAATGTATAAAAGCTATCCTTGTATCCTGCATTTCGGAGTTTGCTCATATCTGCTTCGGTGAAATACTGGTATTTATCCCTGATATCTTCAGGCATATCGATATATTCTATCACTGGTTCTTTTCCTATTCCTGCAAAAGTTGCTTTTACCAGGTCTTCAAAAGTCCTTGCTTTACCTGTGCCGAGATTATACAATCCCGATGTGAAAGCATGCCCCATCAGCCAATAGCAAACCTTTGCCACATCCTTCACATAAATGAAATCACGGAGTTGCTGACCATCTTTGAAATCCGGGCGGTGAGATCTGAACAGCTTAACTTTCCCCGTTGATTTAATCTGGTTAAAAGAATGAAATATTACACTGGCCATCCGGCCTTTATGATATTCATTAGGGCCGTACACATTGAAGAATTTTAAACCTGCCCAGAAAGGTGGTTGGGCTGCTGACTTTTCCTGAATCTGCCGAAGTACCCATTTATCAAACTCATTTTTGGAAACTCCGTAAGGATTTAGTGGCTGTAACTTTTCGACAAACTCATGATCATCTTTATAACCCAGTTCACCGCTTCCATATGTAGCCGCAGAAGATGCATAGACCAGCGGGATTTTTTTCTCTGTACAATAATTCCAGATACTTTTTGAATACTCAAGATTCAGTTTTTCATGAATGGAGTAATCAAACTCAGTCGTATCAGTTCTGGCACCCAGGTGAAATACGAAATCAATTTTGGGGTCTTCTCTTTTCAACCAATCAAATAGTTCTTCCCTTTCTACCTTAGCAGTAAATTGTTTGGAGTCGAAATTGAACCACTTGTCCTCTTCACTAAAATCATCAACAATAATAATATTGGCATACCCTTGCTTATTCAGGAATCCAAGCAGGTAGCTGCCGATAAAACCTGCTGCTCCCGTTAACAAAATTGTTTTGCTTTTTTCCATCATATAGAACTTAGTGCTGAGCCAGCTTCCTCTTTTGATAAATAATTCTCAATTGCCGAATCATATTTTTCTTTCCAGTCTTCAATATGCCCCCACTCCATACCATCCACTTCCACTGAGCCGTCTGTTACCATACCTAATTCCTCAAATGAATGATTGCCCAAAGCTTTCTTCACTGCTTCCAGTTTCTCCTTTTTAACAGACACCACCACCCTGCTTTGCTTTTCACCAAACCATTGTGCATCCTTCCTTGTATTGTAATCATTTGCTACTACATCAAAACCAAGAATATTATTGAAAGACGACTCGAGTAACGTCACAAATAATCCACCTTCGCTGACATCATGAGCTGACTCAATTAGCCCCTTACTGATCAGTTCAGTTATTTTTTGTTGCAGCACATACTCTTCCTCCAGGTCGAAATGCGGCAACGGAGAAAATTCAACACCGCATATCTTACTCAGGTACTGCGACGAATTAATGTCGTCTCCTGATGACCCAATCAATAAAATGACATCTCCTGCTTCTTTAAAATCTAATGTCATTTTCTTACTTACATCCTCAAGAAGACCAACCATTCCAATTGTTGGTGTAGGATAAACAGGGCCATCAGGATTCTGATTGTAAAAACTTACGTTTCCGCCGGTAACAGGTGTATCAAACTTCCGGCAGGCCTCTCCCATACCTTTTATTGCATAAACAAACTGGTAATACACTTCCGGATCATAGGGATTTCCAAAATTTAAACAGTTGGTAACACCTAATGGCTGACCACCACTACAAACAATATTTCTCGCCGCCTCACTCACCGCTATCATGGTTCCTTTATATGGATCTGCAAAAACATAACGGCTGTTACAATCGGTTGTCATTGCTATTCCCTTCCTCGTGCCTTTTACCAATACCACTGTTGCGTCTGTCGGAGTATTGGTAGAAGTATTATTAGTACCTACCATACTATCATATTGATTATATATCCACCTTTTGGATGCGATTGAAGGGAGCTCAACTATCTGCTCTGCTACTGCTTTTAAATCTTCCGGAACCGGAATTGAATCGGGGTTAAATTTTTTTATTTCAGCAAAATATGTTGGCTCGCTATACTCTCTTTCATACTGCGGGGCGCCGCCGCCTAATACTAATTCATATGCCGGAATAGAAGCATCGAGCTGGCCATTCATATAAAAGTCAAGCTTACCATCATCAGTTACTTCGCCGATCACAGAGCAAGGTAAATCCCATTTCTCAAACACTTTTTTTACGTCCTCCTCTCTTCCTTTTTCTGCCACCAGCAACATTCTTTCCTGGCTTTCACTCAGCAACAATTCCCATGTCTTCATATTTTTTTGCCGGGCAGGCACTTTATCAAGATCAATTCTCATTCCCACTTCACCTTTGGCACTCATCTCAGCTGTAGAACAAATAATTCCTGCAGCACCCATGTCCTGCATACCTACTACTGCTCCTGTTTGTATTACTTCCAGACAAGCTTCCAGTAATTTCTTTTCCTGGAATGGGTCACCCACTTGCACGGCGGGTAAATCCTGTGCACTTTCGGCTGTAATATCTGCAGATGCAAATGAAGCTCCCCCAATTCCATCCTTACCCGTAGCACTTCCTACAAACATGACAGGATTACCTTTTCCAAGAGCGGTAGCAGAAACAGTTTCTCCAGCTCTTACAATACCCACACTCATCGCATTCACCAATGGATTAGTATGATAACATTCATCGAAATAAATTTCGCCCCCAACAGTTGGCACACCAAAACAGTTTCCATAGTGACCAATACCATGTACCACACCTGATAGTAAATGCTGAGTTTTATCTTCTTCCAGGTTTCCGAAACGAAGTGAATTTAAAGCAGCAATTGGTCTTGCACCCATTGTGAAAATATCTCTGTGAATCCCCCCGACACCTGTGGCTGCACCCTGGAAAGGTTCAATAGCAGAAGGATGGTTGTGCGATTCGATTTTAAATACCACACCAAGTCCATCACCGATATCCATCAATCCGGCATTTTCTTCACCAGCTTTCACAAGCATTCGGCCACCCTCCCTCGGTAATGTTTTTAACCATTTGATAGAATTTTTATAACTACAGTGTTCACTCCACATACCTGAGAATGCACAGAGTTCATTAAAGTTGGGAGTTCGCCCCAGTTTTTGTTTTATCAGTTCAAATTCTTCGGCTGTTAATCGTAGCTGTTGAGCGGTTTTTACTGTTACTTCCATACGGTTTACTATTGAGTCGCAAATTTACAGATTGCCGATCACCGGATACACCAAACTTGTCAACTTTATGCTGACAGTCACGGCAATAATGGCTATTTTGCGGGATAAACCAAGAGCTTTGGAGTATCTTCTTTTTGTTGGATATCTTATCTTATTTGCCTGGCTGGTTACCAAAGTAAAATTCTTTACCCTATCAGGACTTAGCAGACCACAGCTTGTCATTATTTTTTTACTCAAAATAATAGCCGGGATATTTTACGGCTGGATCGGGATTTACTATGGCGGCTTTGCCCAAATGTGGGATACCTGGCGATTTCATGTAGAAAGTTTGCAGGAATATCAACTGATGCAGACTGACCCGGTGGAATACCTGAGTAATCTTTTCCGTGACCCGTACGAAAGTGGATTCTCCAGGTTTTTCGATACAACAGATTCTTACTGGAATGACCTGAAAGGTAATATCCTTATAAAATTTCTATCGCTGCTTAATATACTCAGTTTTGGTCATTATTATGTTAATGTGATTTTTTATTCCTTTATTACGCTGTTTGGAGCCATAGCGATTTTCAGGGTAATGGATGATGTTTTTCCGGGGAAAAAAATGACCATATTGCTGGCTACATTCCTGATACCTTCATTTTTGTATTGGACAAGCGGCATACATAAGGAAGGGCTTATTTTCACCGGTATTGCTTTTGTGATCTACAGTATATATTTTGGAAATAAACAAAAAAAATACGGCTTCAAAAGAATAGCGATGCTGCTTACAGGTCTTCTGCTTATACTTACACTCCGCAATTTTTTGTTTGTGATAGTCCTTCCCGCAATAATAACATGGGTCATTGCTAATCATTGGCCCAAAAAAGGTCTTGCAATATTTATCTCTCTATACCTGCTTTTCTGTATACTTTTTTTCACAGCGAGGTACATCAGCCCAACACTTGACTTTCCAAAGGCTGTAGCTAACAAACAACAGGAGTTTATTAAGTTAATTGGCACCTCCTCTGTACCAATAAAGCAACTGGAACCTACTGCTATCAGTTTTTTGAAGAACACTCCCCAGGCGGTAACACTTTCTGCAATGAGACCTTATCCAAGTGATGTACATCATATCTTATCGTTGGCGGCAGCGGTAGAAGTAGGGCTACTTCTAATTTTACTTATTATTTTCATGTTATGGCGAAAGAATAGTGTACAAGCAAAGAGCCTTATCAATTTCTGTCTTTTCTTTTCCTTCTCAGTATTACTGGCAATTGGATTTAGCAATAATAACCTGGGAGCAATTGTCCGCTATCGAAGCATTGTTATACCACTCCTGGTAATCCCCATGGTCGCCCAGATAGACTGGGGCAGGATTTCTGATTATCTATTTAAAAATATTAAAAAAAATAATAATATTTTTAATTCGTAGAAAATAAACCCCGAAATGGATTTAAATATTGATTTTATCACATTTTTTCCCCTTTCAGTCTCATTTCAGGTATAAAAAATTGGAATAATTGTCATAAATCAGTTGCTTTGCTCAAAATCATATTATATGTCACTTCGATTTAATGCAATTCACAATTTAGCAACCAAAACTGATGTAAAAGTTGACGGTTCTGCCAAAATAACCGGGATATTTGGCAGCAATGTTTTTACACTGAAAACTGCCCGGGAATTCTTGAGTGATGAAGCTTACAAAAGTTTGCAGTCCTCTATTAAGGCCGGCCATAAAATTGACCGTGCTGTTGCAAACCAAATAGCGAATGGTATAAGGGCCTGGGCTGAATCAAAAGGAGTAACACACTTTACACACTGGTTTCAACCACTTACAGGTACGACCGCCGAAAAGCATGATTCATTTTTTACATTAAAAAGTGATGGCACCCCAATAGAACAATTTGAGGGAGATGCACTTGTACAACAAGAGCCTGATGCATCTTCATTCCCCAGTGGAGGTTTAAGAGCAACTTTTGAAGCAAGAGGTTATACCGCATGGGACCCTTCCTCTCCTCCTTTTATTATGGAAATCGGGCAGGGCAAAACACTTTGTATTCCAACCATATTTGTATCATATACAGGTGAATCTCTTGATTATAAAGCTCCGTTGTTAAAAGCTCTTGACGCTTTAAATAAGGCAGCTGTGGATGTATGTAATTATTTCGACAAGAACGTTACAAGAGTTACTGCTACCTTGGGATGGGAACAGGAATACTTTGTGATAGATGAAGCATTATTCAATGCAAGACCTGATCTTGTAATGACTGGCAGAACAGTTTACGGACATACCTCTGCCAAAAACCAGCAACTGGAAGATCATTATTTCGGTTCTATTCCTGAAAGAGTATATACCTACATGAGGGATTTTGAGAACGAGTCCTACAAATTAGGCATACCACTGCGTACAAGACACAATGAGGTGGCCCCGGCTCAGTTTGAATGTGCTCCTATTTTTGAAGAAGTAAGTGTGGCGGTTGATCATAACTCGCTTCTAATGGATGTGATGGACAGGGTAGCCCGCCGCCATAATCTCCGTGTATTGCTTCATGAGAAACCATTTGCAGGTATCAACGGAAGTGGTAAGCACAATAACTGGAGTATGGCTACTGATACCGGAGTAAATCTTTTGGCACCCGGAAAGACGCCGAAGACGAACCTGATGTTCCTTACATTCTTTGTAAACACCATCAAAGCCGTTCATGACTATGCAGATATCCTGAGAGCATCAATAGCTTCGGCACCCAACGATCATCGCCTGGGCGCCAACGAAGCACCTCCTGCAATTATATCTGTATTTATCGGGCAATATCTTTCTAAAGTATTACAGGATGTGAAAGAAAGAGTGTCAGATAAAATGGATGAAACTGATGAGAGTTTGTTAAAGATCGATATCCATAAGAGCATTCCTGAGTTGCTGATGGATAATACAGACCGTAACCGTACTTCACCATTTGCCTTTACGGGTAATAAATTTGAGTTCCGTGCTGTTGGTTCTACTGCTAACTGCGCCAACCCGATGACCGTACTTAATACTATCATGGCAGCTACGTTGAAAAAGTTCAAAAAAGAAGTAGATGCATTGATTGAAAAAGGTGAAAAGAAAGAAATTGCTATCATGCATGTCATTCGCCAATATATTGTTGATAGTGAAAAGGTATTATTTGAGGGAGATGGGTATAGTGAAGCATGGGCGAAAGAGGCTGAAAAAAGAGGTCTGCCAAATGTAAAAACCACTCCACTTGCTTTAGACGCTATGGTAACCGAAAAAGCAAAACACCTGTTTGAAGAAAACAATATTTACAGCCACCAGGAACTGGAAGCGAGACATGAAATAGAACTGGAAAAGTATATCAAGAAAGTTCAGATCGAGAGCCGTATTATGGGAGAACTGGCAACCAGTCATATATTACCTGTTGCAATACGATATCAAAATTTATTATCAAATAATATTCGTGGGCTGAAAGAAGCTGGTATACCCGAAACCGGCTTTGCCAACCAAAAACAGATACTTGAAAAGATATCCGAACATATCAATAAAACAAGTGACCTGGTAGAAAAAATGATAGAAGCCAGGAAAGTTTGCAACAACATGGATAATACAAGGACAAAAGCTATTGCTTATCAAAGCCAGGTAAAAGATACCTTCTTTGATGCAATCAGGTATCATGTAGACAAACTCGAAATATTAGTAGATGACAGGGAGTGGTATTTACCAAAATACCGAGAGATGCTTTTTCTGAGATAATGAAAACCCTATATGTAAAATAAATCCCGGTGATCCGGGGTTTATTTTTATTTAAAATTTGCTTTCATCACCCGAAGAACATTATTACCTAGTATTTTTTTAATAGAGCGGTTAGAATACCCTCTTCTTACCAACTCTTCTGTAATTTTTGGATAAGTAGTAACATCTTCAAGCCCCACCGGTACAGAGCTTACTCCATCATAATCCGAGCCAATTCCTACGTAACTATCACCAACAAGTTTAACTATATGATCTATATGATCAACGAGTTGGCCCAAAGATGGCCTGATGGCATTCATAGAAGAATCATAAAAATGATCCCATTTCTTCTTCATAATAATTGAATCATCCATGCTCTCATTCAGTAATATCCTTTGTACAGAATCCTTAACAACATTATTGAGAAAAGACTGGCGCTGATCATACTCCTTACTGATAAACCCTGAATAAAAATTTATACAAATAACTCCTCCATTTTTTGCTACCGCTTTTATCTGCTCATCCTTTACGTTTCGAAAGACAGGGCAAATACTCCATACAGAACTATGGGAAAGTAAAACCGGTTTCTTCGTTTCGGCTATCGCATCATAAAATGTCTGCTCCCCGGCATGAGAAAGATCTACAATAATCCCCAACTCATTCATCCGGCGCACAATTTGTTTTCCAAACTCCGTCAATCCTTTTTGTTTTAGCTTATCAGGGTTAAGCGTTTCATCCATAGCACTCGAAGCCCAGCCAGTGCTATTATTCCAGGTAAGAGTCAGATATCTCATTCCTTTAGAATATAAACTGTCAATTTTGGCCATATCTTCCTCTATCATGTGACCACCTTCAACTCCTATTAGTGAGACCAACTTGCCTTTATGAGCCCTTTTTTTTACTTCCCGGTAAGTAGTTGCAAAAGTCATCTTATCTGGGTTACGAAGAATAATGTGGTGAAGAGAGTCTATCTCCTCGACAGCATCTTTATAAAACCCTTCTTTATTTCTTGAAGTTTTATCTGTCCAGATAGAAAAAAACTGTACATCAAGTCCCCCTTTCTTCCACCTGTATAAATCGCTATGTCCCACTGTAAGTTTTGAAGCAATATCTTTCCCTTCAAGTGTCAAAGATGTAAGGCAATCATTATGAGTATCCACCAGTATTGCGTTTTCATGCAGTTTTTTGAAGGATTGTGACTGTGCATCAAACACCCCAAGGAAAAATAATATACAAAAACTGCTTATCCTGTTCATTTTCATTGCTAAATGTATTTAAAATTCAGGCTAATACTGAATAATGACCTTTCTCCTCTTTTCTTAAGTACAAAGAAATAACTATTGGCATCTGGGTCAGCCCCTAACTGATACTAAATTTAGCAAAAGTTGTTATCTTACACCACAATCCTGCTACAACCTTTGTAATTAACCCGGCGTCTGTAAATCCCGGTCAATACAAACCGGAAGTATAGTGATAAAAATATTTCGTATGCTGAAAAAAGGTTTTCTGATTGCAAGTGTATTCTGTGTAATTAATACCGTTGCCCAACCTCCTCAACTATTCATGTATGGGATTAACAATGTCCCATTACCGGCCGAACTAGACAAGCAAGTTTGTATATCCGGAATGAAATACCTGGACGGCAGATTATATATGGCATCAGAACGATGCCCGGTGGTATTTTCCTTTGATCCGGAAAAAAGGACTGTTTCCCATAGTATTTCGATACAAGTGCCACAGAATTTTGAGATGGAAGGAATGACATCCTATAAGGGGAATTTGTACCTGGTATCAGAAAATGTTGCAGCGATTTATTCGGTGAATCCAAAAAATGGAGATACAAAACCAGTTCAAACATCGATTCCTCTACCTGCCAAATCAAAAAGTGGAGATGGAATGGAAGGTGTTGCTGCTAATGAAAAACATAACAAGTTCTACCTGCTGCGGGAAAGAAATGAGGACATGACCGTATCACAGGTATACACTTTTAGTATTGAGGTAACTTCTGACAGCTCATCTATCATGCTGAAATACGAATCTGTGATCGAATTGCCTTTAGAAAACCCCCAATGGAGATACTCTGATATTTGTGTGGATAGTGAGAACGGAAAACTAATCTGCCTTAAATCTTTCTCAAAAGGTAAGCTCAGAAAACAATTCATTGAATCAATAGATATTGACAGTACAGGCAACTTATCTTTCGCCTCGTTAAAAAATATCCCTGTTGAAAATTTTTCAGAAACTTCAAACCAATTTAAAGACCAGGATTATAGCATGAATCTTGAGGGCATTACGGTAGATAGCAACGGTACTATATACATAATCAGCGATAATACATCAGGCAAAGCCTTATGCGATCAACCTGCAAAAGAAAAAACCATATTACTCGAATTACGTAAGAAATAGAGGCATTGTTTATTTGCTCCAGGCAAGTTATTTTTAACTCTTAGCCTGATTAAATTACCAGGATAAACAGAGAACCCCGATCAAAATGTAATTCATGAGAATACTAATGGCTTTCATTGCTGTTATTGGCTGGTTTTCCCTCGGTCTTCAACTTTACATCCTTATCAGCAATGCTCCTGAAAACGGTCTAAGCATCCAGGAAGCAGTTTTTAATTTCTTCAGTTATTTTACTATACTTACCAATTTATTAGTAGCAGCAAGTCTTTCTATACAATTAATAAGCCCCCTGTCTTCAACCGGATTATTTTTCTCAAACCCGGCTGTAAGAACGGCTATTGCAGTATATATTATTATTGTCGGCCTTGTTTATAGTATTGCTCTTAGGCATATATGGAATCCCAAAGGATTACAAATGGCAGCAGACAGGTTATTGCATGATGCCATTCCTTTGTTATATTTTATTTTCTGGATCTTTTACACCCCCCGCAAAGTCTTACAGTACCGAAATGCGATACGCTGGCTTATTTACCCTTTAGTATACCTTGTGTTTGCACTTATTAAAGGGCTGACAACCAAATGGTATGCATACCCATTTATCAATATCTCAGAGCTGGGAGCTGGCAAAGTAGCCATCAACTGCCTGTTTGTAGCGGTAGCTTTTTTATTAATCAGTTTTTTGTTTATATTAATCAACCGGTCTTTAAAAACAAAAATCTAACGGCTGACTCCATATAGTTTTGTTAAGAAGTAAGACAAAACAACTATTTGGCCTGAATTTTCGACTTTTGTAGTATCAATGAGAAGAAATTTACTACTACTTACATTTTTGCTGATAGTTTCGGGAATAAAAGCCCAGAAAGTAGATAGCATTTATTTCCATCTTTATACAGATAGTTTAAAAAAAGGACAACACAATTATATCAATGTTGATGGCAAGCTGTCAAATGGACGCTGGCTTCCGCTTACAGCAAAAGAGATCAAATTCTCTTGCTCCTCTGCTATGTTCCAGGGCAATGAGCTGATCATCCCTGCAGACTTTAAAGAAGAAAAAGTGACAGTAAAAGCTGCATTGAAAGCAAACCCTTCCATTGTCATAGAAAGAACTATTTGGATAAAGACAAAACCCGATGGGGAGTTGCCCAGTATCGAAGAAGTAATGAAACCTGCTGAGCCTAAAACAAAAACCAAAAAAAGGCAATAAAAAATCCCTGGCCTTGACCCGGGATTTCTTCTATATCAGAAACTATTCTTTTTATTATGCAGTTTTCTTTGCATCCTCAAGAAACTTTGCTAATCCAATATCAGTGAGCGGATGTTTTAACAAACCGAGTATTGAATCAAGCGGACAGGTACAAACATCTGCACCCGCTTCTGCACATCGTACAATATGAAGTGCATTACGAATAGAGGCTGCCAGTATCTCTGTTTTAAAACCCTGGACAGAATATATATGTGATATCTGAGAAATTAATTCTATTCCATCCCAGTTACTATCGTCTATACGGCCAATAAACGGAGACAGGTATGTTGCTCCCGCCTTAGCAGCTAATATGGCCTGCCCTGCAGAAAAAACCAATGTACAGTTTGTTCTGATGCCATTATCTGTAAACCACTTAATTGCTTTTATACCATCCTTGATCATTGGTACCTTAACGACAATATTAGGGTGAATAGCTGCCAGTTTTTTACCTTCTTCCACAATAGCATTAAACTCTGTACTTATAACTTCAGCACTGATATCGCCATCCACCATTTCGCAAATTGTTTTATAGTGGTTCATCACTGCTGCTTCCCCTTTAATACCTTCCTTAGCCATTAGCGAAGGATTAGTGGTGACACCATCAAGGATACCTAACTCATTAGCTTCTTTTATCTGGGCGAGGTTGGCTGTGTCAATAAAGAATTTCATAATAGCTATTCGTCCGGATGGACATGATTTTTGAATGTTTTCAGATTCCTGAAGATTTTTATTCCCCCTTCAGGGGGTTAGGGGGTAAAAAAATGGCAGGCTGATTACATCGCACCGCTCAACCACCTACTCTTGCTGCCTTCCGGCCCTGGGAGGGTTCAGCAGGAGCTGGTCGTGTAAGACCTGCCGCCGCAAAGATAAGGGAGCAACGTTTAATGCAGGTCATGAAATTAGAAAAACTATTAACGCTGAAAGGAAGAATTTATACTGGTATAGCCTATCAGTTCATCTGCCCTTGCACCAAATGACCTGAAGTAAACCAATATTGTGTAGCTGTTCTCTGTTCCCCAATAATTCCCTTCTGTATTTTCCAGGGAAGGTGTGATATCTCTTTGTTTCTTATCCGCAAGAGTTATATAAGAATAGTTGTAAAATCCCTGCTTTAAAAAAAGGGCTTTTTCATACATCCCTTTCTCTTCATTAAAAATCATCCTTGAATTATCATCCTGAACATAATTAGTAAGCTCGCCAAATAAATAAACACTCCGTCCCTCATAAGGTCTTCTGCCAGCAGGGGCAAAAGTAAAATGCACCCATGCGTATTCACTTTGCCAGTAAGAATTTGCATTATCCGTATTCTCAATTGTATATATTCCATTTAAATCCCGGTAATAAACATATAATTGTTGACGGCGTTCTATATCCGGGTTAACATATATATCTGTACGATTACTGGAGTCACTATCAATAATCTTCAATACCCTGTCACTACGCAGGCGCAGGCTGCGAAGATCTATCCATCGCCATTCTTTTCCTGCTGCAAATGTGGTATTTTCCTCATCACTGTATTCATAGTAATTGCCGCGAAAAACAGTAGGCCTGTCTATCAATGAAGCTGTTGACCAGATATTGTTTTGTAATACGACGACTTTCAGATCCTGAGGTGAAAAAGTATTGATCTGGCCAGCCGCTGTACTTATTGAAGCCTGTACCCGCTGGTGTGTTTGAAAAAAACTGCCATTAAATGGCTGCAAAACCTGGCCTGATACTGATGCCTTTTTGTTAACCACCAAAAACCGCTTGGTGAACACAAGTTTTGAAGTGTCATCGTTTAAAAAAACCTTCAAAAGATAATTACCGCCACGGGTTGGTGCAGAATTTCTTTCCGGCAAAATGGCCTGGTAATGTGTATAGCGGGTTTGTACAATAGAAGAGGTACGATATGTGCTGATCCGGTTACTTTGAAAACCCCGGATATAATCAAAGGTCTGAATGTTGGCAGGAGTCCAGTCTGCATTACACAGTTGAAAACTGTAGTAGTAGTACTTCACATCACCATCCATATCATCAAAATGCAGCTCCAGTTGTTCATTACTGTTAAGGGTAAGTACGGGGTAACCATAAATGTCTCCATATTTAAATAGTTTCACGGTCTGGATATTTGCCCGGTAGATATGATCAGGTATTTGGGATTTCAGGCATAAGGGAGCCAGCAACAGCAACAAACTCAGACTTTTCATCATGGGGTTATTATGAGTGAAAATATTAGCTGAAAATAAGATAAAATCTTGTCAACCACCTTATTTTTGAAAAAGACAAATAATTCATTTTGAAGGTTGCAGGGTTTATAGCAAATAGGATAGCATTTAATCAGCAAAAAACTTTTTCCAGGTTTATTATACGCCTGTCTGTGGCAGCTACGATCATAAGCGTGGCGGTTATGATCATAACATTGGCTCTTGCAAATGGGTTTCAGGAGGCTGTAGGCCAGAAAGTATTTAGTTTTTGGGGGCACATACGTATCCAGGAAAAGCAACCTGGCAAGGCTATTATTTCGGAAGAGACCCCCATTTATAAAAATGATTCCCTGATCACCTCCATTCTTCAGAATCCTGAGGTAAAAAGTATTCATCCTTTCGCTACCCGGTATGCAATTTTAAAAACAACTGATGATATAGAAGGTGTCCTGGTAAAGGGACTTGATGATAGCTATAATTTTGACAACCTGCAACAATTTGTAAAACAAGGGCGAACCATTCGTTTCAATGACAGTACTTTCAGCCGGGAGATACTCGTTTCAGATTATACAGCATCCCGGATGAAACTGCATGTAAATGATACGATCATCATTTACTTTATCATGCCTGGTGAAAATCCAAGGCCCCGAAAAATTACCATTACCGGCATTTACAAAACCGGTATTGAAGAGTATGACCGTCTGTTTGCGATTGGTGATATTAAACTCATTCAGCAATTGAATAACTGGCAACCTGATGAGGTGGGCGGATACGAAATCTTTTTACATGATTACAGAAAGATCGACACTACGGCAAATGACCTGTATAATATGGATGCTTTTCCCAACACATGGGATGCGATCAGTGTTAAAAAGGTGTCGCCAAATATTTTTGACTGGCTTAGCATGCAGGATGTAACAAGAAATGTGCTGATTATCATTATGGTGATCGTCGCTGTAATAAACCTTATCACCTGCCTGATGATACTTGTCCTGGAAAGGGTGAGAATGATTGGCATATTAAAATCTCTTGGGGCCACTGATTGGACGGTACAGAAAATTTTTCTACGTCATTCGCTGATCATTACTATAACAGGCATCCTGATTGGCGCCTCACTTGCCCTGGGTATTTTGTGGTTGCAGCAGGAAACTGGCTTCATCAAATTGAAGGAGGAAGCCTACTACCTCAGTACCGCAGCAGTAAAAATTGTCTGGTGGCAGGTAGCGGCTATTTGTGCCGGCACACTCATCGTATGTTTCCTTATTATGATGATACCCTCCCTATTGGTCAGAAAAATACAGCCTGTAAAAGCAATACAGTTCAGGTAAGATGAGACAATATTATTCCTGTTGCTACTGCTGCATTTAACGACTCTGCTTTCCCTTTGTTTGGTATTGTAATTCTGTCGTTAGCCAACTGTAATATTTCCGGACTTATGCCCTTAGATTCATTACCTATGAGGATGATTCCCTGTTTAATTTTCTTCATTTGAGTTACATCCTCTCCATCCAGCACCGTCGCATAAATCCAAATGTCCTTTTGATCAGAAAGCCATCTTCTTATATCCGTATAAAAAACCTTTACTCTTGCAATGCTGCCCATCGTTGATTGTATTACTTTGGGATTATATACATCAGCTGAATCTTCGGAACAAATGATCTGCACAACACCAAACCAATCTGCTATACGAATAATGGTACCCAAATTGCCCGGATCCTTTATATCGCATAATGCAAGGGTAATGCTGTCTTTTACATCAATGACACCGGTAGAAAATTGGTGTACCACTGCAAGCACTTTGTTTGGCGTCTTTAAATGTGAAATTTTTTCTAAATCAGCTTCACTTATTTCAACGTTTTCAGTTTGAGCAAGCAGCTTCCGGTTTTCATTTATCCATTCCTTTACTCCATAAACCTCCTTTACAACCGATGGATCAGTTTCCAACAGCTCCCGTACGATCTTTGGGCCTTCAGCTATGAAAACCCCTGCTTCATCCCTGAATTTTTTCTGGCCTAAACTTTGAATATATTTGACCTTCGATTTAACGAGCATATACATTATTTAAAATCTATGTTAACAGGCAGGCCAACCAACTTTTATAAATTACGGTTTTTTCTCGTGGTCCTGCCCGTTATCCTGATCACTTCCTGCGGTGTAATACCTAAAGACTATCCGAAAGATAAGCCATTTGTTTTCGAAACAACTATCAATGTAAATGGAAATTTTACAAATGAAGAGAGAGAGAATCTTCAATCTGGTTTGAAAGGGCAGCTGGATGACAGCATGAGGGCACGGTCTGTATCGAAACTATTTTATAGTGTAATGAAAAAACCACCTGCTTATGATGCAGCTAATGCTGACAGGTCAGTCCTTTTCATGAGGGCTTTGCTTATTTCACTTGGATACTTCAAAGATTCAATAACCTACGATACTACAATTATTAAAAAAGATGACCAATACAGAACTACAGTGACCTTTAATGTTACCCCGGGCAAGGTAGTTAAACTTGATTCGATTAGTTACAATATCAAACAACAGGAATTACAGGCTATCACTATTGCCAATAAAAATGAATCTCTGTTAAAAAAAGGTGACCCATTTGCCAAATCAACTATTTCACTGGAACTGGACAGGTTAGTAGATCTGTACCGGAATAATGGTTATCTCCGATTTAACAGGGAAGAGCTAAGAGGTATCTGGGACACACTTGATATTGAGTTACTCCGGCCAACTTTTGACCCGGTTGAGCAACTGGCCATACTTCAAAAATTAAAAGAAAGAAGAGAAAACCCAACAGCTAACCTGGAAATTGTTTTAAGACCCGGCTTTGATAGCAGCAAACTGATCAAATACTTTGTTGGCAATGTCAGCATATATCCTGAGTTCAGCCCCGATACAGCAGGTCTGCAGGGAAAAGAAGAAATAGTAAATGGCGTAAAGGTTATTTCTTTCAGAAACACTTTTAAGGCCAAGATATTACCGCAGAACGTATACTTTCAGCATGGCGATCTGTATAATCAACGTAAATATTATAAAACGATCAACCGGTTTAATTCTCTTGGTGCCTGGCGATTGGTCAACATTGAGCAGATTCCCAGGAAGAACCAGGACACAGCCGATTTTGTAATTCGTTTAACTCCTGCAAAAAAGTATTCATTTAACGCTAACCTGGAAGGCAGCAGAAACCAGAGTGTCGTTTCAGGCAATCTGTTTGGTATTGGCGTAAACACAACTGTATTAAACAGGAATTTTGCCCGCAGGGCTATTCAATCAAATACAAGCATCAGGTACGGCATAGAGCTTAGTGACAGCAGTTTTATCCAAACGCAACAGTTTGCCATAAGTCATAACATATACTTTCCAAGACCCATACCAAACAGCAATTGGATACCTGATAAATGGAGGGATAATTTCAGAACTGTACTTTCATTTAATGCAGCCAATACAGAAAGAAAAGATCTTTTTAACCTGACCACCATAAATGGTTCATGGGGCTATAATTTCCAGGTCAAAAATGCATTGCTCTCATTCCGGTACCCAAATATTGAATATTCCTACATCAAAAGAAGGCAAAAGCTGAATGAACTCATTGCCAACAACCCGCTGTTGAAGAATATTTTTACAGACGGGTTGATAGAATCTATGTCAGCAGGTGTGTCAATCACCGGGAGTAAAAATGAAAATGTAAATACCTTTCGTGGCGGTATTGAGATATCAGGATTATTAACAAGGTTATTCAATAGTGACTTCCTCGATACTAACCTTTTCAGGTTTGCCAAGATCGATCTTGAGTTTGTGCGCAAAATACAGTTCAAAAAAACAGCTCTTGCTTTACGCCTATTTGCCGGAGCAGGATATGCTTTTGAAAGTACTGTTAATGAAAATAAACGGTATGGTCTGCCTTTATTCCGGCAATATTTTGCAGGCGGGCCAAACAGTATGCGGGCATGGGCCTTGCGGAAACTGGGACCAGGATCTTTTGTAAAGGATTTCAGTAACACCAGCACAGGTCTTCCGGAAAGATATGGCGATATGCAACTGGAAGCAAACATCGAATATCGTTTCCCCTGGTTCAAAATAGCCGGAGTACAGATAAACGGAGCACTGTTTACAGATATTGGCAATATCTGGTTCCTGAAAAAAACAAATGGAAGAGAACCCGAAGAGATATTTAATTTTGGAAGACTTGGAAAAGATTTGGCTGTTGGCATTGGTACAGGTCTGCGGGTCGACTTTACATTTTTTGTGATACGTCTCGATTATTCATACAAAGCAAAAGATCCAAGTCCGGCAAATATTGACGCCCAAAATAAATGGTTTTATGGATACCAGCTTAAGAGTTTATTGAAAGGGCAACTTCAGTTAGGAATTAATTATCCTTTCGTATTATAATTACTTTTCCAGTAGCAGTTTGACTTTTTCCTCAAATGTGTCTATTGTCATTGCATCAGTTAATAAAAATTCTCCGATCCTTGTCCGGCAAAGGCTACTCAGGTAAGCACCGCAACCTAAGGATGCTCCAAAATCATTAGCCAGGCTTCTTATATAAGTACCGGTAGAACAGACCACCCTGAAATGAATCACAGGCATTTCAATAGCAGTGATCTCAAACTCTTTAATGAAGAGTTTACGGGCCTCCAGTTTTACTTCCTTACCCTGCCTTGCTAACTCATATACCCTTTTACCATCTACTTTAATAGCTGAATGAGCAGGAGGCACCTGCATTATTTCGCCAATAAAATTTTTTGTGGCAGCAATAATATTGCCGGCAGTAATATGATCAACTGGTTTAGGGTTCTCTGGCAAACTCTCCAGGTCATAGGTAGGAGTAGTGGCACCCAATGTGAAGGTGCCGGTATACTCTTTTTCCCTCGCCATGTACTCATTAATCTTCTTGGTAAATTTCCCTGTACAGATAATAAGCAACCCTGTAGCTAAAGGATCCAGTGTACCGGCATGACCAACTTTTTTAATCCGTATAAGATTCCGGATCTTTCTTACTGCGTCAAAAGATGTCCATTGTAATGGCTTATTAATAAGCAATACCTGTCCCTCTTCGAAGATAGTTCCCGGCTTGTTCATGGCCGCAAAAATAACAAAGGCCATCGATTTCTCTCCTGCTTTCTGCTCATTCATATTTCCTGGTACTTAAATCGACATTCTTGTCTTCAGCTCAAGATATTTATTTACTGTATTTACCGTAAGGCCTTCAGGAGTGGTAAGAATGGAAGGGATGCCATTTTTATGCAATTCCTTTACCATAAGCCTTTTTTCATAATTAAACTTTTCAGCTATGGTTTTAATATAAATATCTTCCAGCGTAGAAGTTCTTCCTTCGATCAGGGACTTTAATTCTGTATTCTCAAAAAAGACGACCAGCAAAAGGTGATACTTGGCAATCTTTTTCAACGCCGGCATTTCCCGTTGCAGGCTTTCCATCGATTCAAAATTGGTAAATAATATAAGTAAGCTCCGGTTAGTAATCCTGTTGCGGATCACAGAGAATAATTTCTCAAAATCGGCTTCGAGAAAATCCGTCTTCTGCTTATACAATGTTTCTAGCACCAGGTTCATTTGGGTTGGTTTCTTATCGGCAGGCAGAAAAGTATCAAGATTTTTCTCAAACGTAATCAAACCTGCTTTATCCTGGCGTACCAGTGCCACATTTGATAATACCAGCGAAGCATTAATCGAGTAATCCAGCAATGTTAATCCGTGAAAGGGCATTTTCATCACCCTGCCTTTATTGATCAGGCAGTATATCTGCTGGCTTCTTTCATCAGTATAATTATTCACCATCAGGTCATTCTTCCTTGCTGTAGCCTTCCAGTTGATAGTCCTGTAATCATCTCCCCTTACATACTCCTTTATCTGCTCAAACTCCATGCTGTGTCCAAGCTTCCTGATCTTTTTAACACCAGCTTCCTGTAGCCTGTTACTCACAGCCAGCAACTGATATCGTCTCATTTGCATATATGAAGGATAAACCTTCACCGCCTGTTCTCCGGGAAAAATGTATCGTCGTTTTACCAGCTTTAATGGCGCATGTACAAAAATATTTATATCATTAAAAATATATTCCCCCCTTGAAGTTGGCCGCAACGAATATTCCAGGTCAAAAAGAGTTTCTTTTTGTAACTGAACTTTTCTTATCCAGTTTCTTTCCTGGAATTGCACGGGCAGTTCATCAATGATACTCGCCTTCACATCAAAGCCGTACTGATTGGTAAGCTGAATGATCACTTTATTCAGATCACCGATACTAAATCTGTCTGACACCATTCGTTTAGCCCTGATTCCATCTTTTTTGCTATATACAAGAATTGCATCAATGAATATGGCAATAGCCAGCAATAAGAGGATGATGTTTCCTATCTGAAATAAAGAAGGCAGGAAATAACTCAATGCATATATTATTGCTGCCGAACCAGCGACATAGTACACAATGCTATTTAAATAAAACGATTTGACCACCTTATATTTATTACAACTTTATACAGAAATTATCTTGGGACATCCATTCCCTGTATGATTTGTTTGATCACATCATCCTCGCTGATACCTTCCATTTCTTTATCCGGAGAGAGAATGATACGGTGACGAAGAACCGGTGTAACTACTGAAAGGATATCATCAGGTGTTACAAAATCTCGGCCTTGCATAGCAGCCATGGCTTTTGAGGCATTCATTATCGCCAATGATGCTCTTGGTGATGCACCAAGGTAGATCGATTTGTGATTTCTTGTCTGGTGAATAAGTTTAGCAATGAACTGCAGTAATTTCTCTTCTACCACCTGTGTTTTTATCTGCTGGCGCAAAGCAGCGACCTGCGGACCATTGAGGGCCGGCTGAATCATATCCAGTGCAGAAGTGTTACCCATATTATGAAACTGCGTAAGAATGCTCATTTCTTCTGATTCGGTTGGATAAGGAACGGTTATTTTAAAAAGAAACCGATCCAGTTGTGCCTCAGGTAACCGGTACGTACCCTCCTGCTCTACGGGGTTTTGCGTGGCAAGCACCATGAAAGGAGATGCCATCGGGTAACTCCTGCCATCTACAGTGGCTTGCCTTTCTTCCATTATCTCCAGTAAGGCGGATTGTGTTTTAGCAGGAGCCCTGTTTATTTCATCCACCAAAACAATATTGCTGAATATGGGTCCTTTTTTAAATTCGAAACTTGCTTCCTTAGGATTAAACACTGGTGTACCTAATACATCAGAAGGCATCAGATCAGGGGTGAATTGAATACGGGAGAATCCTGCATTGACACTTTTGGCCACCAGTTTGGCTGTTAGGGTCTTGGCCACACCAGGCACTCCTTCAATGAGCACATGCCCATCAGCCAGTAAAGCAGCTATAATAAGTTTTACCATTTCGTCCTGGCCAACTATTATCTTTTTTATCTCGTTGCGTATAGATAGCACCGCATTGTTCAATGCTGAGAGATCAGTTCGTTGATGAAAAATTTGCTCTTCCATGTTTATGCTTTTTTATAGAATAATTCAAGTTGTTTATGAAAATGAACAAGCTGCTGCTGGTTTACTCCCGCTGCCTGATCAAGGTACTTTACAAAAGATACAATATCGCTGATCTCATTTTGATCTACACCCGACTTAAAATGCAGGTTACGAACAAACTCATCATCTAACCTGCCGGTTGAAAGTTTGTACCTGCTTCTTACATGTTCCAGGAAGTAAGAAGCCATTTTCCGGCAAAGATTCCTGTGATCTCCTTTATCATAATACAGTCGCCCAATAGTTTTTACAAAATCCAGCGAATCATTCTTTGGTTTTTTTAGTACGGGAATATAACGTTGCTTTCGTCTCATTTCCATCAACACATAAAAAACCAATGTAAAGATCGCAGTAAGCAGTGCTGCTTTGAATGCGGGATAACGAAATAAAACACTCAACCAGCCTTCATTTCTGGGTTTACGCTGATTCTCCCCTCTTTTGTATAAGTAGTATTCATCCCAGACAACCCTGTTGACTCCTTCATCAATCACAGATAAAGCTTTTTCATAATAGTCAATATTATTCTTATGCAGCAAAAAGTAGTTACTGAAAGCAAGTGGTTCCAGGTGAACATAAAAATGGCCATCTCCTGCCCTCAGGTGAATAAAGTTGGGCCTTCCCTGTTCATCATAGCCCATAATTTCAGTAGTGGAAGTATCCACTGATGAGAAATATGATCCAAATGTTCTGCCGGGATACCGGTAGCGTACTGTATCTGTGAAAGGAGGTTTATTAAGTGAAACCGCTATATCTTCCTTCAGATCATTTACCGAAATAAAAGAAAGATCAAAAGCACTGCTGCTGCAACCAAGTGCATTATCAGTAGCCGCAGAAATATACCTGGCACTGACAAAAACATCGTTTCCCGCCCTAGCAAATGAAATGAGTTTTCTTATTTCGTCTTTGGTTGCACTGAAACGATCTGTAACAGCTATATAAGCCTGCTTAGTGTCATACATTGAAACTGAATCCCAGTAACCCGGCTCAAGGCGGCTTGAGCTTATACTGGCTTTGGGAAAAAGATGTGCCAGGTTATTGTAAGCCACATAAGTGGCATAAGGTATTTTATCAGTTTTACGATAAGTGATTCTCTCATCCAGCTTACGGCTATTTATATTCTTATTACCTCCTGTGACAAACAGTACTACAAGAGCTGCAAACAGCAAGAAACCCAGAATATATGGTGTATATTTTTTCAAACTATTTTACATCCCTGTTTCTAATTGATCAAAGTCTTTTCTTATTAGTCTGTAGGCTTCTTCGCTTACATCAAATTTCCCATACCAGCTGTATTCGTAATTACGGGTGATGCGGAAAAAATCCTTGTAATAAGTTGTATTATGCAACTGCATCAGGTAATCTAAATTTGTTTTATCCTGCTGGTACAGGATAATATTTCTTTCCGACATACTTTTTAGTAATCTTAAAAACATGAGGCGGACGGCCAGGCGATAATTACGCTGTGCAGTTGCCTTATCTATCTCCCACTGGTAATTGATCGCAAAGATATCTTCCGGCATTTCTTCATCTGCCTGTTCGGTTTCCTTCACTTTTTTGGTACGCCGGAATAATCCCACATTACTGTCAGCGAGATAAAAAATTATAGCCGCCGCAAATACTGCAATTATCACCAGCCACATCAGGGTTTTAAACCATGCTTGCTGCCCAATAGGGATATAACGCTGTTCGTTACTGGCCGGCTTTGCCTTTCTCTTTTCAAACTCAGCATTAGCATACCAGAAGTCATCATCAGCCTGCATTTTTTTAACAAGGCTATCAGGCAACCTTCGCACACCAGTTAAAAGAGTATCTGATTTATTTACCCGAAGAAAATCAGCTTCCTTTTGTTCATCAGACTCATCATCATAATTTGTTTCTTCTGCAGGTGGTTCGTCTTTTATTCCTTCAACAATAACAGTAGTATCCTCATAATTCTGCCCCATTGAATACATGGAACAGACCATAAGCATGCAGATCAGTATTATCCTGCAGGGGAAAAGATTATAACCTCGATTATCCATTTTCTTCAACACTTATACTTCCTCCTCGTTTAATTGCACAGATAGTTTTTTGTGAAGTCGTATCGGGTAGATAATAAAATACCATACTACAAACAGAACTGATAAAGCAAAAATGACGGTTGTTAATACAGATACATCATTGTACAGGCGGGTGATAAATCCCTCAAAGAAAGCAGCGAGAGCAAATACCGGCATTAATCCTATCATTATTTTTACACCGTCTTTGGCACCCTGTTTAAAAGCATCCATTCTTTTTATGGTTCCGGGAAACAGAAAACTTTTACCTAACACAAGACCTGCAGCTGTAGAAATGATCAATGCTGTTATCTCCAATGTGCCATGAACAAACACTACCAGCCAAAAATCAATTCCAAAACCCCGGGCCGCAAAAAACTGGTCGAAGATCCCCACCATAGCGCTTGTCTCTGCATGTTTGTAAAGCGTAGGAATACCACAAAACAAACCTGACACAAACATCAGCAGCGCT
>Ga0209573_1001255_pt1 | contig 40971 bp, 31 predicted proteins | sample TNRBio252014_DNA_FD_185870 | JGI IMG/M metagenome (GOLD analysis project Ga0209573, IMG submission 185870) | Wastewater treatment Type I Accumulibacter community from EBPR Bioreactor in Madison, WI, USA - TNR Reactor_6/25/2014_ DNA (SPAdes)... | ecosystem: Engineered > Bioreactor > EBPR >...
AGCAGGATTTTCTCACTTTTTTGCCTCGATCCTAAAGGATGAAAGCGAGAAAATCCTTTATCTTCCTTTAGGATTGAGGACAAATAAAGGATTTTCAGAGCTTTTTTTCAACCATTGATTCGCATAATTATTAGTAAATGACAACATATAAATATTAATATCAATAGATAAAGCAATACATTGTGTGTGCACTGATTATATTGCCCGTATAATATAAATTTTAACTAAATGGAAAATAATGTTTTTTGAATCATAAACCGTTGTTAAAGAATACATAATGAGTTAAGTAATATTTTAAGAAAAAAAATATTTTGAAATGAACATGTAAATTCTTTTTTTTGGCACAGTTTATGATGTTAGTAGAATGGTTTAAACCCGAAATCAAATATTTAGCTAAATGAATTATCCAGTTTATTAATTTAATTTTATTTATTATGGCAAAAAATTGTTTTTTACAGTCACCAAGGCTATTACTCGTATTGAGTTTGATAATAGCCTTATTTACCACAGGTAATTCTCAAACGCCATGTTTTGATCTTACCTACGATGTTACCGTAACGGAATACAGAACTGTTCAGAAAGGAGTGAATTTCAATGATGTACTCAGTGTTGATCACCCTAAGTTTGTCTCGGCAAAGTATTCCAAAAGAGTGAATGTGTATTTTGATGAGCAAAGAAGACCAGTACTTTTGGAAAGCATTAATGACCATGAACGGTATTACCCGGCTTCATTGAAGCTTCCTTTGATTTCCATTTATGGAGAAACGACAGAGACACGCTTGAAAGCGTTGACCAATGGAAGATATAATTCCAGAACACAGGATTTTACAATTCTCAACCAGACAGATCATCCTGAATTTGACCCGGGTATTTCAAGTATAGGTTTTTTGAAACCAATGGGTTTCAGTATACCTACCAGTGTAGAACTTGGATTACTGCTAAAAGATGGATGGAAGGTGGATGACTCTGCTAAAATCCTGAAGTTGTGTAAAGACTTGATGTGTATAACCATTGATAAGATCAATCTGACAATAACTGAAGAGTATTTGGATGAAGATTATGTTGCAATTACGTACTATAAACAACATCCGATTGGTGATATCATCCAGAATCACAAGGTTGAAACCTTTAAGGAATTTCTGACAAATGATCTATGCTCACAAGTTACCATCATCACTTCTTTCCAGAATTTTAGTTGCGGAGATGAATTATTGGAACCCAGGACTATAAGTGATTCACCTTCAAGGTCTTTGGACGATCTTATGGCTTATCCCAATCCAACCAATGGCTTATTGTATCTTGAAATTCCTGTTGAATGGAAGAACGAAGAAGTGGAAGTTGTTTTTACAAATTCTTATGGCCAAATGGTGTTTTCAAAGAAAATGTTTGCGCAGGGAGAGAAGTTTACTTTCAATATTGGCAACATTTTCAAGACCGAAGGGATGTATTTTATCCGTATGGTTTCCGGTGACAAATCTCTGGCCGGGAAGTTTTATTTCACTCAATCAAAATAGTTTACCTATGAAAAATATTAAATTTAAGAATTTGTTTGGTTTTTTAGTATTATTGTTTTTATCTTTAATGTCGAACCAAATTATTGCACAGGTGGAGTGTGATTCACTTACAAAGATAATAATATTTGAACCCGACCAGGGTGTGGTCACAGTTGATCCTCCGATAATTTCGGATCCACCAACGGGCGATCCTGAAGTGTTGGGGCCTGAAGATGGAGATGAATATTATCGAGTTTTTGCAGATCCTGAATTAAACTATCAAAGGCATGTGTTTTTTGTTCATGGTCTGGAGGGTAATTCTGATTCGTGGTCAAGCGTCAGACCATGGGCAGAGCATGGACATGGACAGGATAATTTCCTTGGCTGGAAAATCAAAGCTTTTACACCCGATTATTCAAATAATCAGAACAACTTGTATGATGCCGCAGGGAAGCTTTCGGAACAATTAATCAATCCGACACAAACAGATATTCTTCCAAGCGACAACATCATTATTGCTCACAGTATGGGAGGTCTCGTTTCGCGTCAGATGGACTTGGATTACAGTCTTCCGGAAAAAGATGACAAGCCTTATGGCGGTATGATCACGTTTGGGACGCCTCACCTGGGATCTCCTGCAGCCACCTATCTGTATGACAATAAACATTTGTTGAAAGAATTTCTCAAGAACTCCTGTTTGAATATCGTACAGGGACCTGCCAGGGAATTTGAACATACAACCTCCAATTGGTTTTTGAGATTCTTATCGTTTTCAAATTTTTTCAGTGTGGGCGACCTAACCGAAGATATTTGCAACCAGGACGACTTTTTGACCGGGTTAGTTGAAGGTATGTTTTCTCCCATTGTTCAGGACCTTGTACCAGGAAATCCCGTGCTGAACGAGCTGAATACCTATGTGGATCCCAATATCCAAAAAATGGCATTTTATGGGATTGAAGATGATGATGAGGGTCAGATGACATGGAGTTTTGCGTATTCATTGCGTAATGATGTCAATGAGGAGTCACTTTTTAGCGCCGGAGACAACAATGATTTTCATGCAAAACAGGAGAAAATGATGGCACAGTACTGGTATTCTTCAAAGTATGAGCACTGGAATTCGGTGTATAGTAATTTTTTCTATTATGCGAGATGTGTTCCAACGTATCACTTTTACTTTTTCCCAATTCGGCGCGTACCTTTAGGAGAAGACAATGAAGGGAATAATATGGGAATTCGTTGTCTTGCCAGGAAAAGTGTAAGAGAAATCCGGGATGGTTACAAAGCAGGAAGAGATTATTCTTACAAGCTGAACGATTACTGGAAAGGCATTATCGGCAGCTACAACAATCCTCCAACCGTTATTGGATATAACTGCAGGTATTGGGAATACCATCCAAATGATGGCAGTTATCAAGAATATACAGTTGAGGTAAACGACCCGTCAGAATGTCAGCAGGACTCGTATTATCTCGGATATGAAGAGATCTTCGGCACCACTTCAGAAGAAAGAAGCGACGGTATCGTCCTTGAATCTTCAGCCATCGCTTTCCCTGGAGTGAACTTTCCACCCGTGAAAATGGATGGTTCCAATCACTTCCAGATGAGAAATGATGGGAATACTAAAGTTGCAATGGAAGGCATTTTTTATGGAAATTATTTAGATTGGTTTTGGACACCTCAAAGAGGTCAATAAGGATTAAATAAATTATGGTACGGGAATGAAAGTTCCCGTACTATTTAACCAAAAAAAATTAAAATGAAAATAGTTTCAACCATTCTGGTATGCGCAGTTTTACTGAATACTTTTTTCCCCAGCTGCAGATCCATACTGCCCGATCCGGACCCCATGGATACCACAAAATCACCCTTAACACTGATATGGAAATATAACTATGACTCTACACCCGGGAAAGCAGATTCGATTTACAGATCACAAAACCCTTTAATTTACCAGGGCGATGTAATTTTTAGTATAGACAGAGTGGATTATGATGTAAAAGTAAAAATAGTCAGGGCAGATGGAGAAAAAGGCACAGTAAAATGGCAGACAGTTTTACCAACAGCTTCCATCAGCAGTCTTGGACTGTGGGATAACAGAGTTATTGTTCATTGTTTTTATAAAACCTTTTGTTTGAATGTAGAAAATGGTGAAACATTATGGATGCATAATATGAGCCTAAACGATGAATGCTCTGGCCCTGCATATTTGAAAATTCTGGATGGATATGCTTATCTGGTTGCCAGTAATTGTGATGCACCGCAACATACATATCAAAGACTTATCAAAATAGACATCCATACCGGTAAAGAAGAAGAGGTCATCAGGTTTAACAGGAACTATTCAAGCGCCAGATCTCCGTTTATTTCCCCTCCGAATAGTATTCTGAACAAAGAAGGAGAACAGATATTATACTTCATGGTTAACTGGTTGCATAATTCCGCGGCTAAAATTGATTCTTCTATCTGGTACTATGCCTACAATTCGACAAAAAAGGAAATGTTGTGGGAGAAACAACATTTTGAAAAGGGAACGGAAGGCAATTACAGTCCTATGGTTTGGGGAGACAAGGTGTATTTTGTTGGCTGGAACAGGGTCTATTGCTTTGATGCATTCACAGGAGAACAAAAATGGAGTACTTATCTGCCTGAGAAAAATGATTGGATGGGATTTCTCTTAACGGAACCATTTTTACACAATGGAGTAATAGTGATGAAACCGATTACAGATAACATATATGGATTGGATGCTATAAATGGTAATATTATATGGAAAAAAACTGATATACCATGTGCAAATGTAAGATATATTGTCCCATATAAAGATAATATATGTTATGATTGTTATGTTAAGAACAGAATTTTTATGCAAACATTGGCTTCAGGAGAATTGCTGTTCAATTATATTTCTCCCAATATTGACGAAGGAGGCAACTTCGGCATGGATGGCATCGCTATAAATGAGGAAAGAGGTTTGTTGTATGCCAATGATGGCATCTACTTTATGTGCTTCAGGATCAATGAGAAATAGAGGGTTAGTTATTGAGTTTTTGAATGGTTGAGTTATTGAGTTTATGAATGAATGGATTATAGGTTTGAGGAAATACAGTTAGATATGATGATCTGCAATGGAATAGATAAGATTTTAATGATACGGACAAGCATTGTAATTGCAGGTTTGGTCAACATGCTATTGTTTTTCCCCAGCTGCCGATCCATACCGCCCGATCCGGACCCCATGGATACCACAAAATCACCCTTAACACTGATATGGAAGAATAATTATGACTCTACACCCGGGATTGCTGATTCAATTTACCATTCACAAAATCCTTTAATTTATAAAGGGGATATAGTCTATAGTATTGACAGAGTAAAAATGGATGTAAAAGTGAAAATAGTCAGGGCAGATGGAGAGAAAGGCACGGTAAAATGGCAGACTGTTTTACCAACAGCTTCTATCAATAGTCTGGGACTGTTGGATAACAGAGTTATTGTTCATAGTTTTTCTAAAACCTTTTGTTTGAATGTAGAAAATGGTGAAATATTATGGATGCATAATATGAGTCTAAACGATGAATGCTCAGGCCCTGCATATTTGAAAATTCTGAATGGATATGCTTATCTGGTTGCCAGTAATTGTGATGCACCGCAACATACTTATCAAAGACTTATCAAAATAGACATCCATACCGGTAAAGAAGAAGAAGTCATCAGGTTCAACCGGAACTATTCAAGCGCCAGATCTCCGTTTATTTCCCCTCCGAATAGTATACTGAACAAAGAAGGAGAACAGATATTATACTTCATGGTTAACTGGTTGCATAATTCTGCGGCTAAAATTGATTCTTCTATCTGGTACTATGCCTACAATTCGACAAAAAAGGAAATGCTGTGGGAGAAACAACATTTTGAAAAGGGAACAGAAGGCAATTACAGTCCAATGGTATGGGAAGACAAGGTGTATTTTGTTGGCTGGAACAGGGTCTACTGCTTTGATGCTTTTACAGGAGAACAAAAATGGAGCTTACATATGCCCGGGAAAAGCGACCTGATGGGATTTCTTTTAACGGAACCTTTTTTACACAATGGTGTAATTGTGATGAAGCCTACCACCCGAGACATGTATGGAATTGATGCATTAAGCGGTCAACTGATATGGACCTTAAAGAATACCAAATGTGCCAATGTCAGATATTTTGTGCCCTATAAGGACTATTTTTGTTATGATTGCTATGTGGAAGACAAATTGTTCATGAACCAACTAAGCAATGGGCTGGAGATCTTTGCCTATGATTCTCCAAATGAAGATGAAGGCGGATTATTCAGCAAGGATGGCATAGCTATAAATGAGGAGAAAGGTTTGTTGTATGCCAATGATGGCATCTACTTTATGTGCTTCAGAATCAATGAGAAATAGAGGGTTAGTTAATGAGTTTCAGCATTATAAATAGTCTTTGCAAGAAAACGCCAAATACTGCGTTATGCTAGTTTTTGAAATAGTCATTTACAATTAGTAAACTCCTTGTTTTCAAAAACTCTTGCCTATGCGATACTCGCAGAAAGGTCGCAAGCCTTGTCCTTGACGTTTTCTTATCAAAGACGAAAAAACCATGGGTTTTCTTGCAGACACTAAATAGTAATAATCTATTCTATTATAGCATAATTATTCTTAAATCTGTTATAAATTGTAATTAATCAGCAAGTTAGGTGTTTAGGAGCCAAAACTAACCAACATATTGTTCTTTTCAGCTGTTGGATATTCCATATTCTCATTTCAAACTTCCCACAAAGAGGCATTTTTTGAGTAAGCTCCAAAATACATGGAAACTTTCAGATTCAACCCTTTCAGGGTAGTATTAAGTGAGTTGCTTCTTCTCGGCATTGCATGCCTTGTTATTGATATTCAACCACTTCGTGGTTTTTTACCTTCAAGTAAACCCTGAAAAGGTTAAATATCTATAACTTTGGGTGAAACCTACAATATTGGCAATGGCCATATAGAACCCTGAAGGGGTTGAATATCAATAACTTTGGGTGAAACCTAAAGTAATGGTGATGATCTCAGACAACCCAGAAGGGGTTGAATATCTCGTGAATCGCTTTCAAATTGTGCATGATTAAGGCGCTTAAGAACAAAAACTAACCAACATGTTGTTCATTTCAGCTGGTGGATATTCCATTTTTTTATTCAAACATCTTGCAAAGCGGCTTTTTTTGGGGTAAGCCCCAAAAAACATAGTGTTTAAAATTTGAATTCGTTTATTTTTTTTGTGGCAGAATATTAATGAAATATGATGTAGAATTAAAGCCGCACTGAATATTTACCCCGTAGGATGTATATCCAACGGGGTCGAACCCCAATACGGGCAAGCTCATACGGGCAGGTCCTATGAGCCTGCCCGTATGGGTTTACCCCGTAGCATAGCGGTTCGGGGTTCATAAATCAACTTCCTCTTTGGTTCTGGCTTGTCCAGATTAGGCTTTTGAAGAGTTATTCTCCGGCTTTCAGCATCGCATAAGTGGCAAATGAAGCCAGCCAATGAGATCCGGCATATTCTCCTGCATCCATTTTTTGGTAGCTGAAACTTAAATGATGCTTAGCCAGGCGAATCATTTTCTCATTGTCCAGGGCATACCCGATCTCAAAAAGACACCAGGCGCGGCTGAAATTGAGTCCGTCCAGGTGTGCCAGTTTTCCATCTGAAGCATCAGTTACTATGGCTGGTATGAAGTATTTTTCCGGGTGGGATTCAAATCCGGGCATAAATTTTTTAAGCCATTTTTTAAATTCCTTTTTGTCAAGCACTTTCATCATCAGCGAGGCTTCGATGAGGCAGGGCGAAAGAAAATCAAATCCGCCCGGTTCCCAGGTTGCCGGACAGTTTTCATCTTTGAAATAGTATTCAATGGCTTTCTGACGGATCTTTTCAGCCAGTGTGGGGTCGTATTTTAGCGCATAATCCATGGCAAAAGACATTCCGAAAGCAGTATTGGTATGTTCACCGACACGGATCGGATAATTGAGTTTGTCCAGGAATTCGATGAATTTGAGAGAAAGCATTTTTGTCAAAGGAGAGAGGTTCTGATGCAATGCGGCCGCTGAAGGATGATCCCACTCCCGGAGGGCCTCATCCAGCTTTAAAAGCCACGCCCATCCATAAGTTCGCTGGAAATCCTTATTATGTTCATCGTAAAAAAAGGCGATTTCCTGTTGAATATTTTCCCTGGTTATATTTTGTGATAATTTGGAAAGGATGTCATCTGAATGTTCAAAATCAGGGAAAGTTTTAAGCAAGGTAACGAGCGTCCAATGTCCGTGAACGGATGAGTGCCAGTCGTAACAACCATAAAAGGCAGGATGCAATTTCCTGGGTGGCGCCAGATAACTGTCATCTCCAAGGACCTGACCCAACTTGTTAGGATATTCACGATCTATGCAATCGAATGCAAAATGATACAGGTATTCCGCCTTGCTTTTTTCCAAAATAAGCGGTTGATCTTCCACTGATTGTGCAGACAAGGAATACGGAAGCAGGACTAAAAATGCTAAAATATAAAGACAATTGAATTTCATTTTTTACGGGATATTATTCCTAATTTGAAAATTTGACTCAGACCGTGAAAATCTGTTTTTTCAATTGTTTTGCGGGAGGCGCAAAGATATGATATTTAGTCAATTAATACTATAAAAAGTGTTTAAAACTTAATAGGAACCAGTTATACTATGCCTGAATTGACTGTTTTGAAGGTATCGTTACCAGGAAATGGGGTTATTATGTTAATCATCCGGAATATAGACACTTTTGTACTGAAAATCAAAGAATGTGGTTCTGTCTGGCAGGTTCATTGCTAATTTTCAAAATTTTAAAGGAAAAATGGTTTTGATGCCAAAATGATATTGAAGTTGATATTGAAAATGGTGGTCATATCCCAAAATAATTTTAAATGAGCTTTTCCTTCAATGCCAGGATAAATTCATTTTCTTTCTCCCGCATCATCCGGATATTTTCATCTGAATGGTCATCGTAGCCCAGGAAATGCAATAGACCATGAGCGATGACCCGATACAATTCGGTGGTAAAATCCGTATTGAAGGTAGCTGCGTTTTCTTTAACTCGCTCGACGCTGATGAAGATATCGCCTTCAAGGGGTTCAGCATTCATCGGAAAGGATAAAATATCTGTGTAATAATCGTGATCCAGGTATGTTTTATTCAGTTCAAGCACATATTCATCGGAGCAAAAAATATAATTGATCGTTCCCACTCTTGCGTCTTCTTTTTGAGACAGTTCAAGCAGGGTTTTTTTGATCAGGGTTTTATTTTTGAGCTTAAAATCATCCAGTTGGGAGTGGAACTGAACTGAAGACTTATTTGATGTAGTCATTATAAACTAAATTGAATGATGACAGTTCTTCCTTTATTGCGGTAGCTAACCTTATCAGAGAGTTGTTTCATGATAAAAACACCTCTTCCGTCTTCCTTGTCGATCCGGTCGGGTGTAGTCGGATCGGGCAATTTTCTGTGATTGAATCCATTTCCTTCGTCAGAGATCCGAAAAGTCAAACTGGAAGGATGGATCTTGCAGTGGATGGCTATTTTTTTGTTCACATCGGCTTTATTGCCATGGTGGATGGCGTTGGCAACAGCTTCAGTAAGGGTGATCAGTATGTTGGGATAAACCTGGGATCCGATAGCCTGCTGTGCATCTATCTCTTTAACAAATTGTGCTACTGCATCCAGATTTTCCGGATCAGACATGAGTACAATTTTCTTAACCTCATGATGAAGCCTGTTCACTAATTTACACTTTTAATGGTTTTATAATATTCATCAACCAAATTTTTATAAAAGGGGTTCAATGAAGGAGATACTGTTTTGTACATATCCACCTCAGAAGCTCTTTTCTTCAGGTATTCTTCCAGTGCAGGAGGCAGTTTTCTTTCGATCTCACCTGCTGTCCTGGATTCTCTTTTTTCATCGAATTCCCTTTGTCTGTCAGCTTTTTCTGCTTCCAGCAAACGGGTTAGCAAATTCTGCTGTCTTTTCAGCAGTTCTCCATCCAAACGTTTATTGACCAGGTCAATTTCCGTTTTGTTCATTTCGTCGATCATTTTCTGCAACTCATTTCCGCCGCCTTTTCCTTCCTCCTGCAGACTTTTTTTCATGTCTTCCAGAGCTTTTCTCAGCGCTGCCTGTCGGGCGGCAGCTTCAGCAAACTCCTTAGCAGAACCCGCTTTCCCTTCTGCCATGGCTTTTTGCATGCCTTTCAGCTTTTCGTTGAGAGATTCCTGGCCTTTACTGATCTTATCAGACGGTTCTTTTCCTTTTTTCCCCGGTTTTTTGCTGTTTCCCGGCTTGTCGCAGGAACCTCCCGGTATGGCCATGTTTTGCTGCATTTGCTGCATGGATTCATCGAGCATCAAAGCCAGGTCATTGAGATTTTTCATTCCGCTTCGCTGGAATCTGCTGGCTTCTGCGATGTGATCTGTGTTGGCCAGTAAGGGATTGTTCTGGACATCCAAACCTTCCATATTTCGTACCGATTTGTCCAGATCGTGGTTGATCTCTGTTACTTTATTTGTTACAAATGATTGTATTTCAGTTACTCTCAAGGCCAATGCCTGTAAAGAATCCTCCACCATTTTAAAATCTCTTTTGACATCATTTTGCCTTTTGGTCAGGCTTCTGAAATGAGGTGTAAGTGGGTTGGATTCGCTGACTTCTTCCATCAGCTTTTCCTGCCGGAAGGAGAGATTAAGGATATTTTTCAGCAATTGTCGAAGTGCAGCCAAATCCTCCTCTTTCTGTTCTTCATCTGAGGCCTGCATTTGCATTTCAAGGCTGGAAGCCATTTTTTTCATTTTTTGGGAGGCGGCTGTCTGAGATTTGGAAGCATTGCTATTGCTGTTTTTTTCAAGGGAATCTTCACTTTTCTCCAAATCTTCGGAAATTTCTTCCATTTTTTCTTCGTTGTCTTTTGCCAGATCTTTTGGAGGCTTGAGTTTTTCATTTTTTTCCATGATATCCTCCATTTCTTTTTCCAGCTTGTCAAACTCTTTATTGATCTCTTGTTGTTCTTTTTTCAATTCTGAGTTTGGTTTCTCTTCATTTTTGGTTTCTTCAGCCAGTTTTTCCTGTTTTTGGGCCAGTTCATTGAGTTTATCAACCTGATCCATGATGTTTTTTTCCAATTCCAGTTGCTTGAATAATTCGAGCAATCTGTCCATCTGTTTTTCGAGGGTTTCGTTGTCCATCTCAAAATCTTCCATCATTTTGAGCATATCTTCTTTTTGAAGTTCCTGCATAAGTTCTTGAATTTTTTGCATCAGGTCTTTATTCTCGTCGCTTAAAACTTCATCGAACATTTTCTGCAGTTGTTCCTGTTTTTGTTGGATGCTTTCCTGTTCCTGCCTGAATTGTTCCTGGTTCTGAAGGCTTTGATCGTATTTTTCTTTAGCTTCTTTTATCAGTTTTTCGAGCTCTTTCTGTTGTTCAGCCAATTTTTCCAGCGACTTTTTATCTTTCCATTCCAATTCTTCTTTCTGGAGGATCTTTTCTTTATTTTTCCTGATATCTTCTCTAAGTTTTTTGATCTTTTCGAGTGAAGACATCATGTCTTTTTTGATATCCCGGTCGTTTTGCTGATCGATTTTTTGAAGCGCTTCCAGAGAAGGTTTGGAATACTGCATAATACCGGTCCTGGTAGATTTACTTCCATTGATGGCGTCGTTATCAAACACTTCGAGGTAATAATGCACCGTTTCGCCGGGTTGGAGGCTGATTTTTTCAACATCAAAGAAATGTTTGTATTCCAGCATCCGGTTGTTTTGTTTTGGCCTGGAAATTTCGATGCTCTTTAATTGTCCCGCAACACCCTGTTCATCAATGATATAATAATTAAATTTCAGCAGTGAAATCCCATAGTCATCCGTGGCAATGCCTGCAAAAAAGGTGCCGCTGTTTTGAGGATCATTGAAAGTTTCAAGGTCAATTTCAGGATATTTATCAGGAATGATGCTGATTTTATATTGTATGGAATCCGGTGTTTGGATATAGCGGCTCGAGATCAACAGGGCATAAAAACTGTCATCTTTTAATGTTTTTTGGAAAGTAAAGTTATTGTCATCTACTTTTTTAACCGTGTAGCGTTTTTTCTCCTGATCGAACCTGAAAACCAGTTTGTCTGCATGGTTTGCCTGTATATTCCAGCTTGCTTTTGTGCCAACCGGAACCAGCAAATCTCCGTTATTCCGAATAAGTTCATCCTTCATACCGGTATATCCCGGGTAATCCAGTTTGATCTCCAGTTGGGCAAGATCAGGTTTTGGATAAACCTCAATTTTATATGGTTTGGACCGCACATTACCGGCAGAAAGCACAAATTCGGTATGCTGATGCAGATTTTTAAAAGTATAGCTGAATTTGTCTGCGGATTCCTTTTTGAGCCGGTATTCGTAACCATTGATGATCACAAAAGCTTCATGAGGCAATTCATTACCTTCTACCAAAATGTCAATGCTCAGATCCTGATATTGAATGACACGGTATGTATCTTCTTTTAATGTAAAACGAAATCCGGCTTCTCTTTCGAAATCCTGATCATTCTGGATGATCCTTTCGGTACTTTTGGTGATCATCCCAGGTGCTGTCAGCAAAATAAACAGCAATATCAAAGCTGGCGGGATCACATATTGAAGGTATTTTTTGTTTTTTTTGAGGTCAATGGCTTTTCTGAACGGAATCGGATTGATCGATTGGCTTTTTTGGTCAATTCCTGCAAGGATCAATTCGTTGTCTTCCTGTTCAAGGTGTTGTTTCTGAAGGTGCAGAATGTTGAGCAATTTATCCCGGACATCGGAGAAGTGGTTCCCAATGATGATGGCAGCCTGTTCATTGGAGATCGTTCTGCCGAGTCTGAAGTACTTTAAAAGCGGGTTAAGTACCCAAAACCAGATCGCTGTAAAAAATGATCCTATAAAACCATAAAACAAGAATTTTCTTCCGGTTTTGGACAAATAGAGCTGGTCTTCTATAAAGTTGAAGACCAGGAACAAAGCCAGTGTCAGGGCAACAAAATAAAGACTGCCTTTGATGAATTTGTTGATATAATACTTTCGTATAAAACGATCCAGCTTTTGGAGCAATAAGCTATAGTTATTTTGTCTCTGATCCATTCAATCCTATTCAATATGCAAAAACAAGCCCGAAATATATAACAAAAATCTTACCAAATCAAGCAGATCGGTGTGCAAGGGGTTAAATAAGACTAAGTAATCCCTGTTGCAGCGTGCTGTATTTGGTTGTGTGCCAAGAAATTTGCACGGATATACAACGTAAAAGGGAAATGGAAAGTTTACTACTTCGGCTTTAAGCGAAAAAAAATAAAAATAAACAGGTAATATAAGCAAAAGCCAGCAGTTCCTCAACTATTTCTTAAAGCAGCTTTCAAGATATTTTTTAAAAATTTCCGCTTCTAAGACTGAATGAGTATCCCAGGATTTACATCGTAGCCTTGATCTCCACGATTTCGTAGCATTCGATCTCGTCACCTACTTTCAGATCGTTGAAGTTTTCTATAGATAATCCGCACTCGAGACCTGCTTTGATTTCCCTAGCGTCCTCTTTGTATCTCTTAAGGGAAGCAAGTTGGGCTTTTTGTCCTTCTTTGGTCGGGAAAATGACCACACCGTCACGGATCAGGCGAATGAATGCATTACGCACCATTTTGCCTTCCTGAACGTAACAACCGGCAATGGTACCTACCTTGCTGACCTTGAAAGTATCTCTTACGTCTGCCAGACCCAGTATATTTTCTTCCTGTGTCGGTTCAAGCATGCCTTCCATCGCTTTCTTGATCTCATCGATCGCTTCGTAGATAATGGAATATGTCTTTATTTGAACGCCTTCTTTTTCTGCCATTTTCCTGGCGCCACCTGAAGGTCTTACCTGGAAGCCAACGATGATCGCTTCTGATGCTCTGGCAAGCAAAACATCTGATTCTGTGATCTGTCCCACAGCTTTATGTACTATGTTGACCTGTAATTCTTCGATGGATAGTTTTTGCAATGAATCTGTCAATGCTTCTACAGAACCGTCCACATCACCTTTGATGATCAGATTGAGTTCCTTAAAGCTGCCCATTTGAATTCTTCTTCCAATTTCATCCAGACTGATCCGTTTTTGAGCCCTGTTGGATTGTTCTCTGGTAATGATCGCTCTTTTGGCAGCGATCGCTTTGGCATCTTTTTCACTTTCAACGCTACGGAATTTTTCACCGGCCTGTGATGCCCCATTGAGGCCGAGTACCAAAATCGGAGAGGAAGGTCCGACGCTTTTTACTTTTTTGCCTTTTTCATTGAATAAGGCTTTTACCTTTCCAAAATATTCACCGGAAACCAGGATATCACCGATAGCCAGAGTACCTTTCTGAACGAGCACTTTTGTGATAAAACCACGGCCTTTATCCAGAGAAGCTTCAATAACGGTTCCGATGGCCGGTCTCCGCGGATTGGCTTTCAATTCAAGCATTTCCGCTTCGAGGATCACTTTTTCCAGGAGTTCATCCACACCGGTACCTTTTTTGGCTGAAATGTCCTGTGACTGGTATTTTCCACCCCAGGCTTCTACCAAAAAGTTCATGGAAGCGAGTTCCTGTTTGATCCTTTCCGGGTCTGCACCCGGTTTATCTATTTTATTGATAGCGAAGACGATGGAAACTCCTGCAGCTTGTGCGTGGCTGATCGCTTCCTTAGTTTGAGGCATGATCTTATCGTCAGCTGCTATGATAATAATAACGATGTCTGTGATCTTGGCGCCTCTCGCACGCATCGCGGTGAACGCTTCGTGTCCGGGAGTATCCAGGAAAGTGACTTTTTTGCCTGAAACACCAGCTTCCACTTCGTAAGCACCGATGTGTTGTGTGATACCACCTGCTTCACCAGCTGCGACATTGGCTTTCCGGATAAAGTCCAGCAAGGAAGTTTTACCGTGGTCAACGTGTCCCATGACGGTTACGATAGGAGCTCTTGGTTCAAGATCTTCAGGTTTATCTGCTTCTTCCTGGAATCCGTCTGAAACATCTTCTTCACTTACAAAATTAATTTCATGTCCGAATTCTTCAGCGAGAATTTCAATGACTTCCTTGTCAAGCCGTTGATTGATGGATACAATGATATCCATATTCATACAGGTCTTGATAATTTCGTTGGGAGAGACATTCATCACACTTGCCAATTCAGACACGGTAATGAACTCAGTCAATTGCAGGGCTGCGTTTTCAGCGTCACTGCTTCTGGTCTCATTTTTCTCTCTTTTAACTTCTCTGCTGTCCTTACGGATTTTCTGCCTTTTACTTTTTCCGCCACCTTTGAGTCTTTCGTAGGTTTCCTTAATTTTATCATCGATCTCTTTTTGGGAGACGGTTTTAATTTCTTCTTCCTTTTTTGCAGGGGTTCTGTTAGGATGTCCTTCGGACTCAATGTCAACAGAAACGCGTTTTCTTCTTCTTTTGGTTTTAGATTTTTTCTGGGCAGCGCTTCCGGGTTGATCACCTGGTTGAGCTGGTTTGGCAGGTTCTGGTTTAGCTGGCGGTTTGGTAGTATCTTTCTTTTTATCCTTGGTAGTGAGCTTGTTCTGGTCTATTTTTCCAAGGATTTTCAAACCCTGCAATTTCGGGGCTTCATGCCTGATGGTTTCGATTTTATCTTTTTCCTCAACTACCTGTTCTACAGGAGCTGGTTTTTCTTCCGGTTTTTCATCCGGCTTTGTTTCCGGCTTTGTTTCCGGCTTTGTTTCAGGTTTTGTTTCCGGTTTTTCCTCTGGTTTTTTCTCTGCTTTGTTGGTTTCTTCCTCCACTAAAACTGGCGTTTCGGCAATTTCTTCAGATTTTTCAATAACATCTTCAGCAGGAGCAGGGATTTCTTCTGGTTTTTCCTCTGGTTTTTCTTCAACAGGTTTTTTGGCAGCAGGTTTATCCAGGTCAATTTTTCCGACAACGGTCAATTTGATTTTTACGCTGTCGTCTTTGGCTGGAATTTCAGGTGTTTCAGAAACAGATTCAGTTTGTTCCGGTTCAGCAACAGGTGGTTCTTCATCTTTTTTAGCTTCTTCGGGGGTATGAACTATTTTTGGTGGTTCCTGTTTGGGTTTTTCAGCAGGTTTTTCGTTTTTCTTTTTATCCAATCTTTGATGGAGCAATTCATCAGCCATTTCTTTTTCAACAATAGCGCTGCTAAACTCTTTCAACAAAAGAGCATACATATCGTCTTCAATTTTCGCAATTGGCTTGTTTTCAACTTCAAAACCACTATGGTTGAGAAACTCAACGATAGTCGAAGTTGCAACATTCAATTCTTTTGCTATTGTAAATAGCTTTTTCGTTTTATCTGCCATTCAAGAGGACATTGTCTATAAAGGTGCAAAAGTATATATTCTAAATTTGCACACAAAAGTTTTAAATAGTTTAAAGTACCTTTCTGAGGTTAAAAACCCCGGTTTCAATCTTCTTCAAACTCAGCATTTAATATGCGGAGTACTTCATCCACAGTTTCGTCTTCCAGATCCGTTCTTCTGATCAGCTCTTCGCGGCTCAGGTTAAGTACGCTTCTGGCAGTGTCGCAACCGATATTTTTGAGTTCAACCAATACCCAATCTTCAATTTCATCTGTAAATTCGTCCAAATCCACATCTTCGAGTCCGAATTCATCTGATTCCCTGAATACATCGATTTCATAACCGGTCAGTTTACTGGCCAGTTTGATGTTGGAACCGCTTTTACCGATGGCCAGAGATACCTGATCTGACTTCAAATATACACTGGCTCTCCTTTTTTCCGTATCCAGTTCGATGTTGGATACTTTTGCAGGTGTCAGTGCTCTTTGAATGTACAGATTGATATTGCCTGTATAATTTACGATATCTATGTTTTCATTTTTCAGTTCTCTGACTATTCCATGGATCCTGCTGCCTTTCATACCTACGCAGGCACCAACGGGATCTATCCGGTCGTCATAAGACTCTACGGATACTTTTGCACGGACACCGGGTATCCTGACTACATCCCTGATGGTGATCAAACCGTCCTCAATCTCAGGAACTTCCTGTTCCATCAGTTTTTCAAGGAACAAACTGTCGGTCCTGGAGATCACAATGACCGGATTATTATTTCTCAGTTCAACTTTTTTGATCACTGCTTTTACAATATCACCTTTTCTGAAGTAATCTCCCTTGATCATTTCCGAACGGGGAAGCAGCAGTTCATTTCCGGTGGCATCATCCATGATCAGCAATTCCTTGCGCAAAATCTGGCTGATCTCTCCGATGACGATATTTCCGATACGGTCTTTATATTTTCTGTAAACTTCATCTTTTTCCAATTCCATGATCCTGGAAATAAGCGTTTGCCTTGCAGCCATGATGGATCTTCTGCCAAATTCCAGCACATCGATCTGCTCATAACACTCTTCACCGACATCATAATCCTCATCGATCTGATGTGCATCAGAAATGGAGATCTGTTTAATGGAATCCGTGACTTCTCCATCAGGAACGATTTCCCTGACTTTCCAAAGCTCGAGGTCACCATTGGTCGTATTAACGATGACATCGAAATTCTCATCCGAGCCATACTTCTTTTTGATCAAAGTCCTGAAAACATCTTCCAAAACCCTTACCAATGTAGGCCTGTCAATGCTTTTCCCAGCCTTAAACTCAGAAAACGATTCGATTAAATTCATTGTTATATCATTAAAAACTTACAATAATTTTTGCGTACTCTATCTCCTCAAAACTGAGAGGAAGTGAAGTCGTACCCGTTTTTTTATCAGTCATTTCCAAAATTATACCGTTCCCGGTAAGTTCCTTCAAAAGGCCTTTGACGGTTTCGCCATTATTTAGCTTAACCTTCAGGTTCCTGCCGATATTTTTTGGAAATTGCCGGGGTATCAATGGTCTTTCCAAACCAGGTGAAGACACTTCCAAAGTATATTTTTCTCCCAAAACATTCGTCTCATCCAGATATTTCTCAATGTGTCTGCTAATTGAAACGCACATTTCGTGGCTCACTCCGTGATCAGAATCAATAAAAATCTCAATACGGGGTTTCTGAAATACCTTCAGTTCTACTAAAAAACAGTCAGTATAACCTTCTTGCTGAAATTTTTCAGACAATAAAACCAATATTTTTTCTTTAATTGCTTCCAAAACAGATCCATATATAATTAAAAGAGGGAACGTATCTGTTCCCTCTCCACAAAATTCACCGCAAAGATACGCATTTTCAAGGATTTACCTAATAATTGCATAGTAATTTAGTAAATCAGGCGAAATAATCATACTTTTCGCTATTTTTGAGACAGATTCAATGATTATGATCGAAAAAATAAACGAAACTGTACGATTTATCCAATCTTTCTACCCGGAAGTACCCCGGACTGCCATGGTTTTTGGTTCAGGTATTTCCAGTGAAGCATTGCTGGATCAGGTTTTTACAAGGTTGCCTTACAATCAGATACCGCATTTTGCCGTCAGCACGGTGAAGAATCATAAAGGTGAACTGGTCATCGGTGAAAGAGCCGGCAAAACGCTCCTGCTTTTCTCCGGAAGATTGCATTATTATGAGGGTTACTCTGCAAAAGAGATCACTTATCCTGTCCGGATTCTGAAAGATCTTGGTGTGGAACAACTTATCCTGACCAACGCTGCAGGCGGGGTCAACCCTGATTTTAATGCGGGTGATATCATGCAGATTTCTGATCACATCAACCTTTTTCCGGATCACCCGTTAAGAGGAAAGAATGATGAGCGCCTCGGACCACGTTTTCCGGACATGTTGCACGCCTATAACCCGGATTTTATCGCTCAGATGGAAACGCTGAGCACAACATTGGGTATTCCGTTACGGAAAGGAGTCTATCTGGCTTCGCAGGGTCCAAGCCTGGAAACTCCGGCAGAATATACCATGATGCGGTTTATGGGTGCTGATGCTGTAGGGATGTCCACAGTACTTGAAACCATCGTTGCTGTTCATTCGGGAATAAAAGTCAATGGATTTTCTGTTATTTCCAATGAGTGTTTTCCTGTGGAAAGAATCGTGGAAACCTCTGAACAGGATGTGGTGGATATGGTTAAAAAATCTGAAGACCGGTTGATGCAGCTTGTTGCTGCCTGGCTTGATAATTACTGCCCGGGAAAAAGGAATTAAATGTAACTTTGCACTTTTTTTACCCAAAAAGAGACCCATAAGGTTGATTTTTTATAACATTATGGAAAATAATTCTTTTATCACAATTACGGGGGCGAGAGAACACAACCTTAGGGACCTGAATCTGAAAATTCCCAAAAATAAGCTGGTTGTGATCACGGGGATCAGCGGTAGCGGCAAATCCTCCCTTGCATTTGACACGATTTATGCCGAAGGTCAACGCCGGTATTTTGAAACATTTTCTGCTTATGCCCGGCAATTTCTTGGAAATATGGAGAGACCGGATGTGGATCAGATCACAGGATTGAGTCCGGTGATCTCCATCGAGCAAAAATCTACCGGCTGGAACCCGCGTTCAACTGTTGGAACAACAACGGAAGTATATGATTTTTTGAGGTTGCTCTATGCCAGAACTGCGGAAGCCTACTCCTATGTTACAGGAAAGAAAATGATCAAATATTCGGAGGATCAGATCATTGACCAGATCCTGAGAGAATTTTCCGGTAAAATGATCATGGTACTGGCGCCGATGGTCCGCGCAAGAAAAGGTCATTATAAAGAATTGTTCGAACAGCTCAGGAAAAGAGGCTATAACAAAGTCAGGGTAGACGGAGAAATTATGGAACTCATTCCTGATCTGAAACTTGACCGTTACAAAACCCATGATATAGAATTGGTTGTTGACAGGATACGGATCGAAGATAATAAAAGGGACCGCATTTCCATGTCTGTTCAGACAGCATTGAATATGGCCAATAATTTCATATTTATACTGGATACAGAAAGCGGTTCCAACTATCCGTACAGTAAATTTTTGATGTGTGCTGATTCAGGGATCTCCTATGAAGAACCTTCACCGAATTCTTTTTCCTTCAATTCTCCTTATGGAGCCTGTCCTCATTGTAATGGTCTTGGAATGATCAATACTGCGGACATAGAAAAAGTAATTCCCGACTGGGATAAAACCATCAATCAGGAAGGTATAGTTCCTTTCGGGGAAGTCAGGGATACCTGGACATTTAAACAGTTAAAAAATATAGCCAGGAAGTATCAGTTCGATTTTGACACACCGGTCAAAGATATTCCGGAAGAAGCGCTGAACAGAATTTTATATGGCGGGGATGAAACCCTGAAGATAGAGCTTGATTTTATGCCAACAGAATTTACATATAACCTTGGTTATGAAGGCCTGATGTATATGCTGAAGCGATGGTATGAGGAGACTACTTCCGAAAAACTCAGAACCTGGGCAGAAGATTTTATGTCTATCATTGAATGTCCGGAATGCAGTGGCTATCGGTTGAAAAAAGAGTCTCTGCATTTCAAACTGGCAGAAACCAATATCGGGCAACTGGCCAACAAGGATCTGCATCAATTGCTTGCATGGTTTAATGACCTGGATGGCAAACTGGACGACACGCAAATGCAGATCTCCAGAGATATCATCAAGGAAATTAAGAAAAGGCTTGAATTTCTGTTGCAGGTCGGGCTTGGATATCTGAGCCTTAACCGGCCAACCAGAACATTGTCCGGGGGTGAAGCACAAAGGATCAGACTTGCGACACAGATAGGTTCCAAACTCACCGGGATCACCTATGTGCTGGATGAACCTTCGATTGGTTTGCATCAGCGCGATAATCTTAAACTGATTGAAGCGCTCAAATCATTGACTCAAATTGGGAATTCGGTGATTGTAGTAGAGCATGATAAAGAGATCATGCTGGCTTCAGATTATTTGGTAGACCTTGGTCCGGGAGCCGGGAAAGACGGAGGATTGATCATCGCTCAGGGTACCCCTGAAGAAGTGAATCAAATGTCAGGTATAACGGCAGATTACCTAAGCAACAGAAAAGAGATCGCCATACCGGAAATAAGAAGGAATGGAAATGGAAAATTTTTGTTGCTTAGCGGCGCCACCGGAAACAATCTTAAGGATGTTACCTTGAATATTCCGTTGGGAACACTTTGCTGCATCACAGGCGTGTCAGGTAGTGGGAAATCGAGCCTGATCAATGAAACATTGTATCCGATATTGAGAAAACATTTTTACAGAAGCCTCAAAAAGCCTTTACCATATCAAACGTTGACAGGCATCGAACACATCGATAAAGTGATAGAAATCGACCAGAAGCCGATTGGCAGAACGCCAAGGTCCAATCCTGCTACTTATACCGGTTTGTTCACGAATATCAGGAATCTGTTTGCAAATATGCCGGATGCCAAGATACGGGGTTACAAGTCAGGCAGGTTTTCTTTTAATGTTAAAGGAGGCAGATGTGAAACCTGCCAAGGTGGCGGAGAACGTAAAATTGAAATGAATTTTCTTCCGGATGTCTATGTGAAGTGCGAGACTTGTGAAGGAAAACGTTACAACAGGGAAACCCTGGAAGTATTGTTCAAGGGTAAAAATATATCCGAAGTGCTGAATATGACCATTGAGGAAGGAATGGAGTTTTTCAGCAGCATACCTGCCATTTCCCAAAAACTCAGGACGCTGATGGATGTTGGCCTTGGATACATTACCTTAGGACAGCAGGCAACCACGCTGTCCGGAGGAGAAGCTCAAAGGGTCAAACTGGCTGAAGAACTTTCCAAAAAAGATACCGGCAATACCTTGTATATTTTGGATGAACCCACTACAGGTCTTCATTTTGAAGATATCAGTCATCTGATCAATGTATTGGGGAAACTTGTAGATAAAGGTAATACGGTGATCGTCATAGAACACAATATGGATATCATTAAAGTGGCGGATCACATCATTGATATTGGTCCCGAAGGTGGTCAGGAAGGAGGAAATCTGGTGGCTTCAGGTACTCCGGAAGAGATCTGCCTCATTTCCTCCAGCCATACAGGATCATACCTTAAAAAGGAGTTGCATATTTAGTCTTTGCAAGAAAACGCCAAATACTGCGTTATGCTTGTTTTTGAAACAGTCATTTACAATTAGTAAACTCCTTGTTTTCAAAAACTTCGCAAGCCTTGTCCTTGACATTTTCTTATCAAACACGAAAAAATTATGAGTTTTCTTGCAGACACTATTTAATAACCCCGGACTTTTTAAGGTTAAAAAGCAGGATTTCTCATGTTTTTAGCTTCGACGCTCATGGTTGCATGAGGTACCGCTTTCAGTCTTTCTTTGGAGATCAATTTGCCGGTAACCCTGCAAATACCAAAAGTTTTGTTGTCTATTCTCAACAAGGCATTTTGTAAATGTTGAATGTGCTTTTGAGTTCTGGATGCCATTTGCATCAAACGCTCGTTTTCAACTGTGCTTATACCGTCTTCCAGATTCTTTATATGACCGTCCGGACTTTGTGAAAATTCACTTAACTGAGCTTTGTAAAAAGCAAGTTGATCGTTCGCTTTTTCGATTTTTTCCAAAATCAATTCTTTAAACTCTATTAATTCCTGGTCAGAATATCTGGTCTTTTCTTCTGCTTCCATAGATGAAATTTTGAAGGTGCTAAAATTACTATTTTTTATTGATAAATCGCTGTTTTTGAAAACATTTCTTTATTTTGCGGCGTTTTCAACCACAAAATGATCTTATGTTTTTTAAAGGCTTACATTTTTTATACACCATCGTTTTTGTATTTTTATTCTTCTCCTCGACAATCATGGCTCAGCAGTCAGGCGAATCTGTAAAGATGTCTCCGATGGTTCTGAATCATATAAAGGACAATCCCCAAACACCTGTTATCATATATTTCAGACAGTCAGCAGTATCCAGAACCAATCACTCAGGTACTAAAGCTGAAAAGACTGCATTGGTGCATGATCATTTAAAAGTACATGCTTTGGATAAGCAAAAAAAGGCCGTTAGGTATCTGGAGGAACTCGGAGTGGCATACCAGACATTTTATATCGTCAATTCAATTGCGACAACCCTTGATAGACCCGGTATGGAGTATCTGGCATCCCTGAATGAAGTGGTTTATATTTCTTTGGATACGCCGGTAAAAGCTGAACAGCCAGTTCAACAGCCTGAATCTTTTGCAGGAATTGCCGTACCGGAATGGGGCATTCAGGTAATAAAAGCTGATAAAGTCTGGGAAAAAGGTATCAAAGGTGGAGGTGTGGTCATCGGAGGTCAGGACACAGGTTATGAATGGACTCATCCCGCCATTAAAAACAAATACAGGGGACTGGGAACAGATGGAACCGTGAACCATGCTTATAACTGGCATGATGCCATTCATGAAATCAGCCCGCTTCACAATGACACCATTGTATTACCTGAAAATAACCCCTGTGGTCTGGACGTCAGATTTCCTTGTGACGACGGATCTCACGGCACTCATACTATGGGAACCATGGTCGGTGGAGACAGTCTGAATTTGATAGGCGTAGCTCCCGAAGCACAATGGATCGGTTGCCGCAATATGGAGCGTGGATGGGGGAAACCCTCAACTTATATTGAATGTTTTGAGTGGTTCCTGGCGCCAACAGACCTGGACGGACTCAATCCGGATCCTTCAAAGGCGCCTCATGTCATTAACAATAGCTGGTCTTGTCCAGAGATCGAAGGTTGTGATCCGGGCAATTGGTTATTTATGGATCTGGCTATACAAAACCTGAGAAATGCAGGTGTGTTCGTCGTGGTTTCCGCCGGTAACAATGGAAATGCTTGTGGCAGGATTGATGCACCGCCATCTATGTTTGAAAGTAGTTTTGCTGTTGCGGCAACTGCCATTCAGGATACCATTGATGGTCAGTTCATTGATGCCATAGCGAGTTATAGCAGTTGGGGACCAATCATAGTTGACAACAGTAACCGCCTGAAGCCGGATATTTCTGCTCCTGGCTCAAGGGTCAGGTCCTCTGTTCCACCGGATGGATATGCAAGTTCAAGCGGTACCAGTATGGCTGGCCCTCACGTCGCCGGAGTGGTTGCACTGGTCATTTCTGCGAATCCGCAACTTGCAGGAAAAGTGGATGAAATTCAGGATATTTTACAACTTACTGCAGCTCCTATGGTAAGGCAGGATACCTGTGGTAATTTTATAGCCAATGAAATTCCCAATTTCGTTTATGGCTATGGCAGGATCAATGCCTTGGAGGCGGTCAATATGGCATTAAATCTCGTGTCAAACGAAGATGTGGCTATACCTGAGTTTGATCTTGCCCTGATGCCGAATCCGGCTCAAAACTCCATAAAGATTTCGTGGGATCACAACCAGGAATGGGCGAATATAAAGATCACTGATTTTAACGGACGCACTTACGCTGCTATAAATATCCAAAACCATGGACGAATGGATGTGAGTCAGTTACCTGCCGGAATTTATCTGTTGAAAATCAATCTAAATGGATTTTTAGTAGCGAAACAGTTTGTTAAATTGTAATAATCACGTTATTTTTTAGTTTTACGTATAAATATTGAAAGATGCTGAAGAATCAGAATCCTGGCCGGACTATTATTGTCTCAATGAATTTTATCCTCAAATCACTGGGTGTTTTATTCATTTTATTGACTTTATTTGCCTACACCAAAAAGGAAGACATCGTTTCCGCATATAAAAATCTGACAACATTAAAACAGGTGATCACAACCGTACCGTTGGAGGCTCAGTATACGCTGGGAGGAGAAGTGATTTCCATGGATCAGTTCGATCTCAGAGAAAGGATGGAAAGAGAATTACTTATCAACGCCTATCACCATGCGACGACCATTCAACACATCAAACTGGCGAACAGATATTTTCCGACCATCGAAAAGATTTTAAAAGAAAATAATATACCTGAAGACTTCAAATATTTGGCTGTTGCTGAAAGCAGTCTGAGAAACAGCACATCTTCAGCCGGGGCAAAAGGCATCTGGCAATTTATGTCAAACACTTTCAAAGAAATGAATTATGAGATTTCGGATGATGTGGACGAAAGATACCATCTTGAAAAATCAACCCAGGCTGCCTGCGATTATCTCAACAGGCTGTATAAAAGATTTGGCAGTTGGGTGAGTGTTGCCGCAGCATACAATACAGGTCCTACCAGTTATGCCAAATACCTTAAGGAACAAAATGCGGAAAATTATTTTGATGTCAATGTCAGTGATGAAACGATGAGATATCCTTTCCGCATTTTAGCCATCAAAACCATCATGGAAAATCCCGAAAAATTCGGTTACCACATACCTGAAGAAGATAAGTACAGGCCTCTGGACGATTATCAGCTGATTGAGGTGGATTCCACCATTGCCAATCTTGCTGATTTTGCCAAAGGAGAAGGCATCAGTTACAGAACCCTGAAAATATACAATCCATGGTTGAGGTCTTCAACGCTCAAGGTCAATAAAGATGCCAGATATGAGCTTAAAGTTCCGGTTTTAGAATCGGAATCCAAGTGAGATCTGAAAATTGATGTTTTTATCAATATCTTGTCTCAGGATAAAGGTACCGTCACTATTGATCTCCTTCAATGATCTGTCAAGATTATTGTTGGTGATGTCAAGCAGACCCATTTCAGCTCTGAATCCGGCATACAGACTTTTATTGATAAAATATTGAAATCCGCCGGTCAAACCCACGTCAAACCAATTAAAAGCAGTTCCTGTTTTATCATTGAATTGAGTTTCATCATACTGATAATAAGCACCGACGATTTTGTATAAGTTGACCACTTCATCTTCACCATCAGGTTGAGGAACTTTTACACTGATCAAGCCAGAATAAAGCACCTGAGCACCAGCTTCATCCTTATAGTAATTGTATTCAAGGCTTTGATAGAACTTTCCGCCGAAATCCAGTCTGCCGGAACCGATTGGATTGATCAGAAATCCCATATAACCGCCGGCCATCAGCTCAAATTTTTTGAAAGGTCTGAAATATACCAGGATCGGAATGTTGATGTATGAATTGGATATATTGAGATTGAGCTTAACATCGTTTTTCAAAAACTTAACATTGTCAAGATTGAAGACATAATAGGAAGGGCCTTCATAATAATATTTGGTGCCGTACTGGTTGTATAGAATCTCTGCTCCAAGGCTGAAATACTCATTAAAAGTCATCATTCCCGTGGCGCCAAAATGAAATCCGTTGTTATAATCAAATTTTTCTATAACATCGGTTTCAAAAGGTCCGTTGAATCTGGAATAGTTCAAACCAGCCCGAACGCCGAAATGATAGGTCTGGGCCATCATTGGAAACTGAGCACACATGATCAGTATCAAGGGTAAAACAAATTTGATTTTGTGCATTACTATATGTTTTGGTGGCAAATATACATTTATTGGGATATATGGACAAACATCTTTGAATATCCGATCATTCCAATACTTAATCGAAAACAGGTGCCAATGTGCTGCCTGGCTGATTTTTGCCCAAAATGGATTGAACAGCACTTTTTTATGCTCGCTGAATCATTCAAAGAGTAAGTATTATGAGTTTTCAGAATTAGTAAACTAAGCTTACATAGAGTATTTTTTGTACAAAATAGTTAAAGTCGTAAATTCGCAACCAAATTTTGTATTGCCGGGCTGAAAAGATTTTCAGACATTACTTAGTCACAAAAATCGCCAAATCATTGGGAAGGAAAAATAAACTCAGAAAGTTTGCAGAAGTTCAGTCTTTGCCGAACGTTTATGAAACCATAGATCCGCTCAGTCCGGTGCTGAGAAAGGGAGAAAATGAATTATTGGAAATAAAAGGTAAGTGGAATGAATGGCATTTTGTCAATGCCAATCCCATCACGTTGGAGCTTGCCTGTGGTGGGGGAGAATATGCTGTCAATCTCGGAAAAATGTTTCCTGAAAGAAATTTTATCGGCGTGGACATCAAGGGCGCAAGGATATGGAAAGGTGCAAAACAGGCTTTTGATGAAAATATTGGCAACGTAGCATTTTTGCGGACCAGAATTCAACAAATAGCCAATTTTTTTAAAAACGGTGAAGTAGATGAGATCTGGATCACTTTTCCCGATCCGTTTCTGAGAAACAGCAAAACCAACAAAAGACTTACTTCACCTATGTTCATCAATGAATATCGTAAAATTTGTAAACCGGGAGCATTGATCCACCTCAAAACAGATGATCCCACTCTGTTTGAATTTTCATTGGAAACGGTGTTGCAAGACCCCGGATGTAAGCTCGAATATCAAAATGAGGATATCTACTCGAAGCCTTTGATCTACCCTGAACTTTCCATCAGGACCTACTACGAATCCATGCATCTGGAAGCTGGTAAAAAGATCAGGTATCTGAGATTCAGTATTTGATTTCTGTAATATAGTTTGTCTTTGAACCCGGATTTAAACCGGATCAATGTTCTTGTTATATCATCAGACTTACTGCAAATATTGATTTTCAATTTGCGTAAAGCGACATCAGCTTACTGGAAAAACTAATCCTGTTCAGACGATTTTTCAATTAACCGGAAGCCATTTCCATGGATGTTTTCGATCTCCAGATTGGTATCGTGACTGAGGTATTTGCGCAATTTTGTGATAAACACATCCATACTTCTGGCAGTGAAATAATTGTCTTCGCCCCAGATTTTCAACAAAGCGTCGGATCTGTTCAACACATCATTTTTAGTCAGACAAAACATTTTGAGCAGTTCAGCTTCTTTCGGAGACAACTTGTGTTTCTCTTCATTTTTATAGCTGAGAATTCGGTGTGGATAGTTGAAATTGTAATCCCCAAGCGTGAATTCCTTCAGTTTTTCATTGGGATCAGGAGCCTTCTGGCTTCTTTTTAGAACTGCCTGAACACGAAGCAATAGTTCTTCGGAATTGAACGGTTTTGTGATGTAATCATCTGCACCCATTTTGAATCCTTCGATCACATCAGACTTCAATGTTTTGGCAGTGAGGAAAATGATCGGTATCTCCAGGTTTTTTTCCCTGATTTTTTTTGCAAGGCTAAACCCGTCCATTTTGGGCATCATCACATCCAGAATGCACAGGTCATACTTGTCTTTTTGGAAAAACAACAGTCCTTCCTGGCCGTCCTGAGCCAGATGCACGTCATAATCATGCATTTCGAGGTAAGATTTCAGTACATCACCAAAATTTCTATCGTCTTCAGCCAGCAAAATTTTAAACATCATGATAAAAGATTTTTCTTATGACTTTTTAATAAACCTTAAGTTACATTTTTTCGGGGAAAAAATAATATAAAATCGCTACCTTTTCCCAATTCGCTTTTGACCGACACTTTACCCTGATGCGCTTCCACCAGTGCCTTCACATACGCCAAACCAAGGCCAAAGCCTTTAATATTATGAATATTTCCTGTTGGAATACGGTAAAACTTATCAAAAATATGTTTCCTGGCTTCCTTTGACATTCCTAAACCATTGTCTTTAAAAGAAAGTTCGATCCCATTGGCTACGTCCCGGGTGGAAACAGTGATTTCAGGGTCATTGATGGTATATTTTAATGCATTGTCCAGGATATTATGTATGATATTTGAAAAGTGGGTCTGATCAGCAACCAACATGTAATTGTTGGCCTGGAGGCTAAGGAAGATCTGTCCATTTTTTTGTTCCGCATTTAATTTGGAATGGTCGACCGCTTTTTTGATCAGTTCGTGAACATCAATGGAAACCAATTTCAGTTCTATGGTCTTTTTATCCAGTTTGGCGATATTAAGCACCTTCTCAACCTGGTTCAACATGCGGGAATTCTCCTCCTTTATGATAGAAATAAATCTTTTTACCTTGCTTTCATCTTTGATCACGGATGGCGTAATGATACTGTCAGATGCAAGTGAGATGGTTGCAATGGGCGTTTTGAATTCATGAGTCATATTATTGATGAAGTCGGTTTTCATTTCGGATATCTTCTTTTGATTGAAGATGATATAAATGGTATAGCTGAATCCAAAAAGTATGATACTGGTGAATAAAAGTGAACTGAATAAAGATGGCCAGACAGTAGGTGAAAGCAATAAATTTTTATTTGGAAAGATAATCATCATACTGCCCGGGCTGTCAAATTCGGTAGCCAGTAAACTCGCTTTATATTTGGTATCATCCAGTCCGCTGATGGTCATTACATGTGTTGATTGGGTGTTTTTATTCAGCACCGGCACATAATGGTCATTGATGATGATAAAACTACTATCCTTATTGCTGAACACACCATACTGAAAATCCAGTAAAATTCCCTGGTTGTTGAGGGCCAGTGTGATCATTTTTTTAAGTTCCGCAGGTTTGATGTTTTCCAGATATTCAGATGGATTTAAGGAAAAACTCAGATCCTGAATTTCAAACTGGTCTTTTTTGATCCTCCAGTCCATGTAGGAGGTCTTTGGCATTAATAAGGATCTGCTGGTCAGCTTATCGAAGGATTTATCCCTGATTGACTTTTCAGCCCTGGCATCGTTGGACAATTTATCATTGACTTCATTCAGGGCAACGAATACTTTGTTGTCGAAATTTTTGGCATCCAGGGCCAGATTGGATTTAATCCAGAATACCTGCGTAACAGCGATACCCATCATCGCTATACTCATGAATATAATGATCAGCCAAATCCTGTTTTTCTTCAAAGTTAAAATGGTTTGATGATAAGCTACATGGTTGAAATCCCAAAAATACGTAAGTTTTGCAATTAGCCAACAAAGGAAATATCCACTTTTGATGAAAATATCCTGAAATCAGGATAAAATATGGAACAATTTACTCTATTTAAAACAATGGCCAAATATATGCAGATCAAAAATTTCCAACAATATAGCAATAAATGATGGATGCATAAATACGCTAATTTGTTGTTTTTTGTTAATTTTTTAAATAAATATTAACTTATTTGCACACCCGCCGGATTGAAAGCAGGTGTTTTAAAGCATTTTTAAAAAAAAATGTCAGCATTAGTATCTCAAAATTGAGTTGATTTTTTTTGGCAGATTTTTAATGAAATTAATTTTTTCTTTAACAATACAATGTGTATTTGCGGTGATCCGAAGACTAAAAGACGAAAAGTATTCATTTGCTTAAGTGAATTGTGTGTCAAAACCAAATCATTTCCAGCTTATGAAATCAGAATACTTTAATGTTTTCACTAAAATCATGCGGACTCACAACCCATGTCCCCCCAAAAAAATAATGAAACCTTACTAAACAACTTCTATTTGAAAAAAGAAAAAATTAATAATTATTTTACTTGAGCATAATTTTTTAAATTTGGATTTTAATCATCATTATCATTTTTGTGTGAATGATTCAAATAATAAAATTTAGCTTTTTAGTTTATTTGAGTGTTCAGACACTGATATTATCAGGTCAGACTCCGGAGCAATTAAATGCTGAAATTAAAGAAGTTGTCATTGGACTGGAAGATCTAGACCTGCAAACCGGAGATTTGATATTTTTCCAAAACAGGATAATTGAAGGAGTTTTGATCAATATAGGTACGCTTTCACATTTAACACACGTAGCTATGGTGGTAAAAGACCCGGAAGATGGTTCACTTTGGCTGACACATGCAACAGACAATTCATACAATGGAACAGGGGTTCCGGTGAGGAATGAAGCTAAACCCAGGAATGGTGTGATCATGACCAGACTTCAAAGTTCTTTTATTTCAACAAATGATCAGCCTACCGGATTTTATAAAAAGATCTGGATATATAGGCTGAATGAAAAACGGGTGAAAAGGCCTGCTTCGGATAAGGTCACAGATTATTATGAAAAGAATAAACACCTGAAATTTGAAACTAACTATCTTCGATTCTTATTTCCAGCTTATGATTTATATTTCTTCGGTAAGGATTTGATCGCTTTTGAGGAAAACGATAAAAGAATTTGTTCAGAATATGTTCATCAGCTAATGATCGAACTTGGATTTCCAGTTGAAAAAAATCAGCAGTCCAATGAATATACTCCGGGAGATATCTGTTATATGATCACACCCATTTATAGGGCTCCGAAGCTTTTTACATTTCGGGATGGAGCATACAGATTGACGGAATATTAGTCCTTGGTTTTCACAAAAAAACATTATGTTGACAATCATGGATGTCTGGACTCTTTAATGTATTGATGCAATAAAGCTTTAGCCAGGTAAAACAAATCTCTGCATGATTTTTCCCCCAAGGAAAAATTAGGTGCTCTTTCCATTATATTACTGTATGAGATAACTTATCGTATTTTCAAGTTTCTTAAGGGGTTGGAGAATTGCATTGTTATCAGAGCAGTTTTCTTTTTACCATAGAAATATCCAAAAATTCCTTTTCGATCTTTTGTTTTTTCCCTGATTACTTTGGGGTTTTTATGCATTTTGATTTGGAGAAAATCGAAAAAATCCTGGTGGCATTTAGTTTACCCAAGTTTTAATTAAAAATAAATGTACATATAATATAGATTAAATATGAACATTATAATATTTATTGTATTATGTATATTATTGTATAAGAAATTATAATACAATTAGATGTAGAATATTGATATATAATATATCCGTATTAATTTTTAATAATGACCAAATAAATATATAAAAATATGAACAAAATATGAACAATAGTTTTTTAGCTCTGTTTAGCTTTTATTAGATTCAAAAAATTACTCATTAAAAATTAAAAAAATGAAAAAACAAAATTTGATTTTAGGATTATTCTTGCTTTTAGGATCTTTCAGCTTTGCAGGATGTGAGAAAGAAGAAGTACAGGCCACACAGAACATTGTGGAGATTGCTAAAGGGCAGCCCAACTTAAGTTCCCTGGTCACAGCTCTGATAAAATATCCTGATTTAGTTGCCACACTCAGCGGCAATGGTAATTTCACCGTATTTGCTCCCACCAACGAGGCATTCAGCGATCTTTTAAAAACCGTTGGACAAACCAATATGGATGATGTACCTGAGTCTGTTCTTAAGTCAATACTCCAATACCATGTAGTTACGACCGGTGCAGTGCTCTCAACTGAGTTGAAAGACGGAAATGTGGCGACTGCAAACACTGAAAGCATCGCAGTTACTACCTCTGGTGGTATCAAATTCAATGGATAGGTAAAAGTACTTACTGCAGATGTGAAGGCTACCAATGGTGTCGTGCACATTGTTGACCAGGTATTGGTTCCCGGATCCATTGCACGATTTGTTAACACTATCGTGGAACCTGCCTATTTCAACAAGAATTTTACAACACTCATCGCAGCAGTTACGGCTGCCAGCCCGTCCATAATGGAAACACTGCTCAATTCTTCGAAGAAAACATTGTTTGCACCCACTAATGCTGCTTTCGCTGCCGCAGGTATTACATCACTGCCGTCACAGGCCACATTGAATGCAGTTTTGACTTATCACGTAATAGGGAGTGAAGTTAAAGCAAGTCAGCTTCCGACTACCAGTGCTCCGGCAAACAATGCTATCACGACTTTGGGTGGCGTTTTTTATCTGAGCAATCGTGGTTCAAATGGTGTGTTTATCAATGGTAACACCCGTATTACAAATACAGATATTATGGCTGACAACGGTGTCGTACATGTTATTGACCGGACTTTATTGCCACCCACTAAAACTTTAGCCCAGATTGCAATAGCTGCTTCATCTGTTTCTTCAGGTGCTGAATTTACGCAACTGGTAGCTGCCCTGAGCAGAGTTCCGGCTTTATTGGATGCTGCTTCTGCTGCTTCTGCCAACTTAACGGTATTTGCACCAACAGATGCTGCTTTCAATGCATTATACACAGCTTTGGGTGTTTCAGGTATTAATGATGTGCCACTGAATACATTAACAGCGGTTTTACAGCACCATATCATCTCCTCACCGACAACTGCTACAGGAAGGGTATTCTCAAGTGACCTGGTAACAGGTAGTGTACCCACGTTGAATGGTAACATTAACATCAGCGCCAGTGCAGGTACAGTCACTTCAGGAAACGGAACAGTAGCCAATATCAGCTCAAATGCTGGATTAGTTAATATTTTAGGGACGAACGGAGTGATTCATACAATTAATAAAGTCCTATTGCCTTAGTCTAAATGGAATTAAATTAAAGTAAAAATCTGCAGCCCAAAAGCTGCAGATTTTTTATTTATAGAAGCAATATTACACTCGTTATATGTACTTTTGAGAAAGTAATAACTTTCAGTATGAAACATTACACTTTGAATGAACTTGAAAAGTTGACAGGGATCTTAGCCGCTACCATAAGAGTATGGGAGAGGCGCTATAAGATTATCCAACCGAAGCGAACGGATACCAACCGAAGGTGGTATGATGATGACGATCTGAAAAGATTAATAAATATTTCCATCCTGTATCAAAGTGGTATAAAGATTTCAAAAATTGCTAAATTTTCCGGGTCAGATCTGGAAGAGCAGGTTGAGTTACTTTCCAAAAATGCTGATATATCTGACAATCAAATAAAATCGCTCATTTTTGCAATGCTTACTTTTAATGGGCGTTCTGTTAATGAAATTTTGCTGAAGTCAGTCATAAATATAGGCTTTGAGGAAACCTTTCTAAAATTAGTTTTCCCATTTCTAAAGAGGATTGGGATCATGTGGCATACCGGTACGGCAAATATAGGTGCCGAACATTTTATCACGAATGTTTTGCGGGGAATTTTAATTACTGCAATCGATTCAATCCCATCGGCGACGGATCCAAACAGAAAAAGAGCCATCTTGTTTCTTCCTGACAACGAATTACATGAATTAGGGCTTCTTTTCTTTTCATATCTGATCCGGAAATCAGGTCATGAAGTACTTTACCTTGGTCAAACTACACCTATTTCTGCGCTGATAGAAGCTAGTGAAAAGTGGCATTCCGACACTCTTGTAACTGGCACATTATCTGAGCTATCAGTATTTGAACCGGATAATTATCTCCAAAGCCTTAGCTCAACATTCAACACCCATAAGATACTTGTATCAGGTTCTTTGGCATTTAGAACTGATTTGGACAAACTAAAAAATGTATATCCTATCAAGACTGTCAGCGATCTAATGAATCATTTTTAGTAAACAAGCTTAAGGTATTTATAAGATCAATGCCCGTTCATAATATGGAAACCAACCGATGACTTAATATTGAAAGCCAATCACAGCTCTGTAAGTGTATTTTCAGCATAAAAAAACATACCGCCAGGTTTAAGCACAGTGCTGACGATATGTTTATCGTTGTTTTGCTAAAAAATTAAAATTTTATTCCCTTCCGATCCTGTATCGCAATCCTGCATATAGATGCGTTCCCATTACAGGTCCCCAAATCAATGAGCTGTCAAAATAAGGTCCAAATGCATCATCAGCAGCGATGATCGGGTTTGCCTGTCTGAAGTTCAGAATGTTTTCTCCTCCGAGATACAGCTCAAATTTCTCTTTCCAGGCTTTGGATATGTGCGCATTCAACAGGAAATATCCTTTTGAATATGCTTCCAGCCTGTAAATTTCCGGGTTTGAATTGGTGTCCGGTATCCGTTTTTTTCCTTGCCAGTTGAGCGTTGCATCGAATTTCCAACCATTTGAAGTTGAGTAAGCTGCATTGATAAAAGCCCGGTGTCTCGCACTCAAAGGCTTTTCCTGCAGTTCACCAGAGAAAGTTGTTTTGGCATCATTGAATCTGTAAGCAATTCTAAGATCCATTGATTTGAGCGGACTGAATTCTGCCTGAAACTGGAGACTGTTGGAAAAGGATTTTCCTTCAAGGTTATAAAATTTCACCAATCTCGGATCTTCCAGATCTACAATGACCTGATTTTCAAACCGTGTATGGTATCCATCCAAAGATATGATCAGGTCTTTTCCAATTATATGAAAGGTGTGGGTTAAATTAAGTCCAATGTTCCAGCTCTCTTCCATTTCCAGACCATAAGGTAATCCGGTTTGACCACCTAGGATCTGAAATTGTCTCGCACTGGCAAAATGACCAATATTTTCGGCAAAAATACTAGCTGTCCTGTTGCCTTTTCCTCCGGCAAACCGGATGGTAGTCTGTTCTGTGGGTGCATAACGAATATTCAACCGGGGATTTATCAGGAATCCATAATCGTTGTGCAGGTCTCCTCTGATGCCGGCAACCAATGTAAAGTGGTCATTGGGCAAAAAAGTGTATTCAAAATATGTTCCGGGGATCCATTCATTTCTGTTGAATTCAGTTCCTGCTACATTTTCTTCGATGATATCCCAAAGAAAACTGAGACCGGTCTTAAATCCATGTTTTTCGGAACCCAAAACACTCTGATAGATTAAATTGGCAAACAGACTCTGTTGCTTCCCATCATAGTTGCGCTCACCAAACAGATTTTTTTGCATGTGATTTACCCCGGCCAATTGGAAACCAATACTGGCCAAAGGTTCATTTCTAAGCACTTTTCCTGTTTTCAGCCATGCCTCAAAACGGTTTGTTTTCATCGTTGCACCCCAATACTGATTGCCCGGCTCATTGTTCAGAAATGCAGTTTGCCCGCTCATTTTATCAAGTACGGTGGCTTTAATTCCAAATTGTCCTTCCAGCCCTTTTTCTGTAAATAATTTCCATCTGTTGACAGCGATCAATTGAGATCCAGTCGGTACGTCGGCAAATCCATCCTTATTATGATCTGAAGGTTTTTTGAGAAGGTTTCCATGCAAAAGCAAGCCTGTAGACATAATAGGACTTATATCATGACTGAGATTCAGGTTGGCCTCCATTCGTCCTTCTTTACTTCCAAAGAGATTCAGATAGAGTAAATCACTTTGTTCCGGTTTCCTAAGTTCGACATTGATCTGTCCGGTCATACTTTCAAAACCATTGACCACAGAGCCTGTTCCCATGTTCATCTGAATGCCCTCAATCCAAGGTCCGGGCGTATAAGTCAAACCTTGGATAGCGGATAATCCGCGTATTTCTGGGATCAATTCACGGGTGATCTGCACATATTTTCCTGCCAGGCCGAGCATTTCTATGATTCTGGCACCTGTGACAGCATCGGAGAAACTTACATCGATGGAAGGATTGGTCTCAAAGCTCTCAGAAAGGTTGCAGCAAGCAGCTTTGTGCAATTCCCTTTCTGTGATCTTGAATGTTTTGATAGGATCGATGGCTGAAATTTCAGAAGCCCTTCTGCGGTGTCGGATCTCTACAGTTTCGAGATAATTGTCGGGGATCAGGACAATTTCGAGAAATTCATCCATTTCCGTGTCGATCAAAATAGTATCCGATCTGAATCCGATATAGGAAATGACCAACCATTCATTTTCATTTTTTTTCTCGATTTCAAAACTGCCATCCATTCCTGATGAAGCTCCCTGTCCGTTTTCGAGCCAAATAATATTTGCACCGGTGAGACCTTCCTGTTTTCCTTTATCTGTTAGTTGAACAACTTTTCCTTTTAGTGTGAAAGTGGATTTTGTTCCCTGGACATCCATTTCTTTTTTATGAGGATTTTCAGGGTCACGGTAATGACAGCACAACGGCAGTGCTTCATAAATATCATCCGGCGCGATCGCTTTTTCCGTATCGTGTCCTGCAAAAGCCAGGTTTTTGTGTAATTCTTCTTCGTTAAAACTGTCATTAATGATGTCTACGGATAATTTTCCGGTTTTTACATTCCAGTAAGCCGATTTAACACCTTCAGTTTTAAGCGATACTTCTTCGATCCGGTCTCTGCACATACCACAGGCTCCGGCTACCTGATAACTGACCATTTCTTGCTGGCTTATGGCTGTGCCAGGTAAAATACCTGCCAGCAAAACAAATAATATTTGGAGATATATTGTTTTCTTTTTCATTTGTTAATTTTTATTTGGGTCACTTTTGTTGACCGATTTGTGATGATTGGATAGAATGATTTATTCTGCCAATGAACATCCTAACCTGACAGCAGCAGCAGAAATACATAAATGATTAGAAATAAATGGTTATATTTTGTATAACCATGTCAATATGCAATCATTAATCATTGCTGACTGCCCGGGGAAATATAAATGCTAACAAATGAATTTCTGGTAGGAGATGACACGACTTTGCCCATCCGGCAAAGGTCCCGATCGGGATTTATTTTGGTTTAGGTAACCAACTGATTCCTGCGGTTGAAGGATAAGGATGACTGGAAAATACACTGGAGGAATATCCAGGTAATTGATACCGGAACTTAAATGATTTGTGGTTTGAAGAATGGTCAGCAAATCAATTTTCACCAGTTCCAATTCGTTTTCACAACAATCATTACAATCTTTGCCATTGCTGCAACAATTATCTTCAGCATGGTTGGTATAGCAATCATCAGACTTTTGGTTGGCACAGCAACTCATTTCCTCATTGTCAAGGTCAAAAGTTGCACAGCAGGCATCCTCATCACCATGTTCCAGATGACAATAGTTTTCCTGCTCAACCAAATACTGTAAACCGATCAGATTGCCTTTGCAGTAATGCTTATATACAGGTATACCTACACTCGCCAAAAACACATTGAGCGAGAGCAAAATTGCGAGTATATTTTTGAAATACCTGTTGTACATACACAAAAAACAATCAAAAAATTGTATTGTTCAGTCAATAATTCTTGCAAAACTATTGATTTTAGTCATTCTGTCGTAAATTAATGCTTAAAGGTATTGTTAAAATGTTGCAGCAACCAGGCAATGGTGTCATTTGCATCTGCAGAACAGGCTAGCAGGTGTCCACCGGAATAATCTTTTGTGCCTTCCAGGCTCAATGCGGTTCCACCGGCTTCTTCAACGATCAATGTTCCGGCAGCGATATCCCAGGCATTCAGATGCATTTCAAAATACAAATCGAAGGTGCCCTGTGCAGTAAAACAAAGATCGAGCGCGGCTGACCCAAGGCGGCGGACGCAACGGCTATGATGGACAAAATGATGTAAAGCGGTGTCAAATTCTGGCGTAATTCTGGTTTTATCGTAAGGAAAACCGGTTGCGATCAGCATTTCGGCAATGGGTTTGGGTTTGTTGACGCGGATCGGGATTCTGTTACAAAATGCACCATGTCCTTTGATCGCTGAATAGAAGTTTTTTTGCATGACATCATAAACCGCTCCTAAAACAGCTTCATTTTTGTCATAAAGCGCGATGCTGATGGAAAAATGAGGAATACCGGTGATGAAATTGGTGGTTCCATCCAGCGGGTCGATGATCCATAGCATGCTTTTGACCGAGTTGGAAACCATTTGTTCTTCTGTTAAAAACCCTGCTTCCGGAACGAGTTCGGCCAGCCTGCCGGAAAGCATGACTTCGGCCTCTTTATCCACGAAACTGACGAGGCTGTTGACCGATTTTGTTTCTATCTGATCCTGTCTGACCATACCAAAATGGCTGCGGATGAAATCAGCGGTTTCGGCCATGACTGCTTCCAATTCCTTTATGATGTATTGATGGTCCATTCTTATTTTTTTTAATTTGATGGGGCAAAAGTACCAAAAAATGATCTAATCAATGATTATTAAATGCTAAGCTGTTGGAAATCGGTTTGTGCAGTTTCTTTGTTTGAAATGTTCCTATGTTCCCTTGTTCGAGCTGTTTGAAATGTTCGAGTTGTTTGAACAAATCACTGTTTACTGATCACTGTTTACTGATCACAACTCACAGTTCACAACTCACAGTTCACAACTCACCAATCATCAGAAAACCAAAAACACCTTCCGCCCACTTTTCCCCGACGCTGTCTCCACCGTGAGCACATAACTTCCTGGCTTTAAACCGGATACATCGATCATCAGCGTTTCATCAGCCATCGAACCTTCAAACCTGCGGATGATTCTGCCATTCATGTCGATGATGTGGTAAATATGCCGTTCTTCTGCCTTCTGGAAGACGTATAGCCAGTCTCGCACAGGATTCGGCCAGATCAGGATGTGCGCTTCTTCCGGAGGCAACTGCATAACGCTCACTTCTTCATGACATCCGGGTACGATGCAGCCGTGGCGGTCGGTTTTCATCAGCCAGGTGGCAAAACATAAAGAATCATAATCATTCGGAAACATGTCTTCAATAGAATATCCATATAGTAAATATCCTCCATCAGAACTATACTCTAAATCTCTTAACTCCTGCCTGTAATGACCATAAACTGTATCATTCAGAATACTGTAATGCCTTGTCCAAAGGATCTGTCCATCTTCGTCTACTTTATCCAGGACTCCGTATTGCTGTGGAATCAGTCCATAGTTCGTCGTATCTCCGTCTTCTTTGGTCTCGGGAATAATTGTTGCACCCCTTACACTTAATAAAACATAACCATCGGCTTCAATAGATGACAAGACTCTCCACATTTCAGCAATCCCATGTCTTTGATATTCCTTGCCAAGCGGTATGTCCCATGCCAGATTGAAATTGGAATCCAGTTTCATCGCATTGGGTATCACCCAGGTTTGATAGTATTGACTCCAGGGATTTTCTGGTTGCATATTAAAATTTTTCTGTCTTACATTAGCAATGACTATACCTCCGTCATTGGATTTAATTAAGTCCGTTCCAAAAGTTCGACTTGAATCCGGATGAATTGAAAACATCTTTTGTTTTGAACCCAATGTATCACTCAGATGCACATGAAGCTGGTTTTTATAATCAATCTTATATGGCTTTCCTGTAACAGTATGCGTAGTTGATATAATATTTTTTCCATCCCAAATACTCAAGGTAAGTGAATCATATTGATTCTTTTTACCAAAAATAGTATGTCTTAACATCCAGTTTTCTGTATTTACATGAATGAGCATAGGATCAGAGTAATCGCTTTCAGGTCCTTCCGGGGTTGTGCAATGGATCAAATACATACCGTTATTAATTTTCTCCATCCTTCTAGTAACTATGTAATTGACATTAGGGTAAATTGGATTTATTAACTCTAATAGTTTATAAATATTACCAGTGTTTTTTTCGAAAACAAATAGATATGACTTGCCCTCATCCTGCCCCATGCAGGCAAGCACCCAATCCCCTTCAATAAATGCATTCTGAATGGAATACTGTCCATATAATATTCTGTCCTCTTTAAAAAAACTACTGTAAAGGAAATTGCCATCCAGATCAAAAGCCGCAAAATATACCCCGTAATGATTGTATGTAGGCCATTCATTGGTGCCGTATCCAACTATATAGATCCTGTTTTCATCTGAAAATACATAAGCTGGCCATTCAATTGATTTAAGGATATCATGTTTCTTATTGAAAGTGGATTGGGCAAAAGTCTGATTGATAATGAATATGGATATAAAAAATATGATAAACCTGAAGGATCTTTTGAGTAATTTGTAATAATGTGAGCTTGTCATGGTGGTAAGTTAAGGATACCTGGAGAAATTGAGAAGTATGATAGCTTATGGCTTCAAGATTGCTTCTTTTTTTAATTCATCTTCAATTTCTTTCCGGATATTTCTGTCTTTCAAGTGTTCCCGTGCTTCCTTATTTTTTTCAGGGAAAACATCCATATCCTGATATTTATCCAATGCCGGATTATATGTGCAATTGGTTTGTTTTTCTTTACTTTTGAATGCCATACCTGAGTTATTTATTTTTTTAAGACATAAAAGCCATTATAGTTGATTCCTTTTTTAAAACGTTCAATTCTTCCGTCTAGTTCACCGAATACATCGAAATCGCTTTCTATAGATTCGAAGTGTCTGGCGATGTTCATTTGATATAATCGTGTTCTGCCGGCAGAACTTCCTTTTGCATATACAATTGAATCAGGAAACTCGTTGAAAAACTCATACAAAGTGGAAGCAACTGTCGCCAATACTTTATCTGTATCTCCATTGTTTGAAATAGCTGAGTCATCAAGTTCCCCGGTAACCATGTTTTTATCTCCAAATCCCAAATTATACAATTCCTGATCTTCAAAAATTCTCGAGTATTTGATAACTTTAACAATGTTACCCTGAATTCCTTTACTTATAAACTCAAAGTAAGTTGAATTAATTTCGGATTCTATCTGGTATTTTTCAAAATTCATTCCTAAAATTAACTGGTCACGTTGGATACTAAAAAAGTATCCTAATAAGTCCATACTTTTCAAAGCCAGCACATAAAATATCCCTGGTTTCCCAATACAATATTAACAATTCCTGGTGGCAATTTTATAGGATTTGTTAAAATAATTCAGAATATTGAGGAATTTTTTGCATAGAAAAGTCATCAGGTATTTATACTTAATTTCAGTATACACCTAAGAAATTACAACCAATGAATACTAAACTAAACTAACTATATGTTTTCGTTTGTTCCTTTGTTCGAATAATAGGAGATCATTTCATTCATTGTCATGGTTTAATTTGGGCTCTATGTTGAATTGTGTGGATTTTTATTTAATATGATCAACAAGGGTCTTTGATTCGATGATTTTTTGATTACTTTAAAGTAAATTGATTTTTTTAAAAATTCCACGAAAAG
>Ga0209573_1001256_pt1 | contig 40965 bp, 30 predicted proteins | sample TNRBio252014_DNA_FD_185870 | JGI IMG/M metagenome (GOLD analysis project Ga0209573, IMG submission 185870) | Wastewater treatment Type I Accumulibacter community from EBPR Bioreactor in Madison, WI, USA - TNR Reactor_6/25/2014_ DNA (SPAdes)... | ecosystem: Engineered > Bioreactor > EBPR >...
TTAAAGAAGGGGCTAAAAATTAACTTTTCAGCCCCAAAAACAATAATAAATCAAGGATTTTACGGAAAGTTCAATAAAAATTAGCTGAATCTGATTACGCAAAATTAAAGCCTTTGAAAAATGACTTATCAAAGATCTAAAATGCTTCTAATCCCGACCTTTTTTTAGTGGACTCATCAGGTATTAGGTATTAATTTTGTTTAAATAAAATTACAGATTGTTATGTTAAAGATTTACAACACACTTACACGCAAAAAAGAAGATTTTATTCCATTAAATCCACAGGCAGTTACGATTTACTCCTGTGGGCCCACGGTTTATGATTATTTCCATATTGGGAATGCAAGATCATTTGTGATGTCAGATATTGTTCGCCGTTACTTCATTTATTCCGGTTATAAAGTTAAATTTGCTATGAATCTTACAGATATCGATGATAAGATTATAAACAAAGCAAATGCGATGGGAATTGACTCGAAGGAGGTTGCAAAGAAATTTTCAGATGCCTTTTTTGAGGATATTGATAAACTTGGTTTGCTCCGCGCCGATATAAATCCCCGTGCAACTGAACATATTCCTGAAATCATCGCAATGATTGAGGCATTGATCAAAAATGGTAAAGCCTACGAAGTGAACGGTGATGTGTTTTACGAGATTCGGAAGTTTGATGGATACGGAAAACTGTCCGGGAAGAATATCGACAATCTGGAATCGGGTTCACGCGTTGAAGTAAATGAGATTAAAAGAGACCCGCTTGATTTTGCTTTATGGAAATCGGCAAAACCGGGTGAACCATTTTGGGAGAGCCCTTGGGGGAAGGGAAGACCCGGCTGGCACATCGAGTGCTCGGCAATGTCTTGCAAACATCTTGGAGATACTTTTGACATTCATTGCGGTGGAAGTGATCTTATTTTCCCGCATCATGAGAACGAAATTGCTCAAAGCGAAGGAGCCACGGGGAAACCATTTGCAAAAATCTGGATGCATTTTGGCTTTTTGAATATTGATAATGAAAAAATGTCGAAATCGCTCGGAAATGTTTTTAATCTCAGAGATATGGTTAAAAAGTATAAACCTGAAACACTGCGCTTTTTTTACGAACAGACTCATTATGCTTCTTCTTTAAATTTTACTGCGGAAGCTCTTGAGAGTGCAGATCGTGGACTTGAGAAAGTAAACAACCTTTTTGATACAGTTAAATCGGCTCTCGCAGGAAAACCGGATTCAGGAGCCCACTCTTTCGATTTTGAAAAAAGTTATCTAGCGTTTAAGGAAGCGATGGATGATGATTTTAACTCACCAAAAGCAATCGCTGTGGTGTTTGATTTTATCAAGGAAGTGAATACTTATATCGCAAACGGTGATAATCTTACGCGTGAGTTTTATGAGGGCGCACTTGAGTTCCTGAAAAAAACTGCTGATGGAGTGCTTGGAATTCTTCGCACTGAAAAGGTTGAGAATTCGGATTCCGGACTTGAAGAGGAGTTGATTCAGCTTCTGCTTAAATTGAGAGTTGATGCCAAATTGGAGAAAAATTATGCTCTGTCCGACAAAATTCGGAATGAACTACTCACTTTGGGCATAACAATTCAGGATACAAAAGAGGGTTCAACCTATAAAAAGAACCGATGAAACCGGCTGCTGATCAACTTGAAGTAATTATTGCCGGGCATAAACTCCTCTGTTCTGTAAGAAGGAGCAGGCGGGCAAAGATAGTTGCGATCAGAATCAATCAGACCGGATTGTTCGAATTAGTGATCCCCGAAAGAGGATCATTTGAGGAGGCGAGGAATTTTCTTGAGAGTAAAAAGAAATTCCTCGAGAGGCACATTCATCTTTTGGTACACAAAAAAGAAGAATCTCCTTATAAGTTGTTTGGGGAAGATATCAAGGTTGAACATCATTACAACCTCTTTCTGCGCAAACATGTCATTAATTTCAACAAAGAAACCTCAGAGTTGACAATTGAAAGCCCGCAGGGTGCCAAAGAGACCACCCTGGAGCTCTTCCGTGGTTATCTTAATGGAACAGCAGCCAAATATTTGATACCCCGCACACAACACCTTGCAGCCCGACACGGATTTAATCCCTCATTAGTCAGAGTAAAAAAAATGAGAGGGAAGTGGGGCTTCTGCACTATCAAAAAAGAGGTTTTCCTTTCGCCTCTCCTCATGGCACTTGAACCCGAACTGATAGATTATGTAATCATCCATGAACTCTGTCACCTAAAACAAATGAATCACTCACAACAATTTTATGCGGAACTCAGGAAAATCCTCCCAAATTATGTGGAATTAAGGAAAAGGATTCAGGGGAAGAAGGTTTAGGAAGGGGGATTGTTACGCGGAAGGCACGTGCCGAAGGCATCCCTTTGGGAGATACACGCAGATTAAACAGATTTTCGCAGAGGAAGGGGATTGTTACGCGGATATCACGGATTCACACAGATTCCACGGATTTAAGGCGTAAGAGTGAGGAGTGGTATTCGTCCCGATTGCCGTCTGCAGAATGAAGTCCTTTAGAGCGAAATAGAGCGTTACATTTCTCAACTATATTTCGTCACTAATATAAAATAATTGACAAAATATAGTACTATAAATTGAAAGCTTTATACCAATAATAAAATGCTTCTGGATTTGATTTCCTCAATTTATTGAATTTTATAAATTCGCCATCTACAAAATAATTGTCAAGATTAGAATCGGGTGAGGAATACTTATCAATATGATTTGAGTTGGTTAGTATTAACTTTGATAAATAGGCTGCTTTCCCCGCTGCAATTATTGCTTGCTCGATATAAAATTTCCTGCCGATAATGTATCCCCTTAATCTATCTATTCCTTTATTTAATTCAGAAAACACCTGGTTTGAGAGGTCTCTATCTAACAGAGATTTGCTTGTCTTGAAAATGTCAGCTAATATATCTTGAGGGGAGAGACTTGGTAAATCCCTGTAGTATAATTCTGTAAGAGCAATTTTAGTAAAAGATTCTTTTATCTCTGCCAGGTCATCGCAAGAATCAAAGAGTACTCCAATGTCAAAAAGCTGTTTTACAATTTCCATATTCATTTGTTTGCCATTTTTATAAAATGGAATACCAGTCGTTTCAGGGGCGTAAGCTGTTAATTTATCCCCGAGTATGGAATTAATAGTTGGAGTTTTGATGATGGAGACATTATCAGTGGAATATTTCAGCAAACCATTTTTTTTACTATGAGTTAGTATTGATGGATATTGGGGAAATTCAAAGAGGACATCTAATAGAATGTATTCTTCAAATCTTTGGTTAAAGAGTGAATCATAATGGAAACGATAATGTCTCTTGGGTATTTTACCGGTCTGGTTTCTTTCACTTTCTTGAATATTCTTAAATATTGAGTTATTGATTACAAAATCAAGAAATTCCTCCAATTGTGTCGCCGGGCTTACAATAATATCTACATCGATGGAAAGCCTTAAAGGTGTTTCGAGTAACAATATCAGAGATGTCCCACCCTTAAATACAAAGTCTAAACCGGACGAAGCCAGCATTTGTGCGAGTGAAAGTGCGAATATTTGCTTTTCAAGAAGAATTTTATCCACACCAGTAAACTGCTCAGCGCATTTCAAAACATGCTCTTTTGTAAATGTTGAGCTATCAATCATATAGGTAATGCCTTGAGTCGCATGTGGAATTCCTCGCTGTCGGTTTCGAGGCCATTTAGAAATTCAATAAGCTCTGAGCGTGAACCTCTTCTTCCAGCATACCTAAGCATGCCACTCATATTGATATTGTAAGTATCGAAGGCATTATTGTAAATTGTAGATAATTCAGCTCCTTGGAAAGTGGTGAAAATAGATTCATCCACGAAGATATCTACTAAAATTTTTTCCAATGCAGGTGAACAAATACCTTCATTAATGAGAGTTGGGGACTGAGATATCATTGGAGTGATAATTATTGGATCTGTTTTATCACTAATATATAGATCAAAAGTCAAATTGTCAGGTTTTAAAAATACATTTTGAAAATTGTCTCTAAGGTAATTGTAAAGTGATGATTCTTCACCCTTTTCTGTTTCCAGTAATATATAAAACCTTGCCGGTTGATGGATAGTCATTCTGCTTAAAATACGAGTATCCCAAATTATGTAATTCAACTCGGGGAGTGCTTTATTAAGAAACCTGGCAATCTTAGGGATTACATCATACAATTCCGGGTAAAATTGATGTTTTTTAATAGTTGTATAAAACCCTCTCCCAAGTTTTTGGATATACCCTCGTTTATGTAAAGAATGGATCTTCCAATTCACCATCGGATCGCTAATATTAGAATCAGCAGACCTCATAAATGTTGCAATTTCTTTTGTAGTTAGAACCGGTTTAGATAGTAAAAAATCTTTAATTGTTATTTCGTAGTTCATATTCCAAAAATTATTTTTACCAAAAATACTATAATTCGTCAATATTACCAAATAATTGACAAAATATAGTATTAAAGTTTAAGAACTCGGATCTCCGTGAAGTTACAAAGACCTCAATATTACAGATTATTTGGTCATGAGAAAGTCTTTCGGATATTCACGGAAGTTGGTTCTACGAATCGCAGATAACAGATATCAGAAACTAAGAGTTAAATCAATGTTTCCTCACCATTCTGAGCATTTTGATATTGATGGTTAAGAACCTGAAGAACTGCCAGATCAGATTGGTTCTCATTCGTTTTGTGAAGTTTGTTGGAACCGGTGTATAATAGTTTTGTCCGTATGGGTCTCTTTTTGTCATTTTAGTTCTCCTATTCGGGTATGATTCGCCAAAGTGGATTTGCTTTGGCTTTGTAAATGAATGCAAAGTGGAGGAAATGTTTTATCCAGTGTCCCGCCAATCCTATTTCTCCCGATGTGTAACGAAGTTCTCTTCCGGTTTCAGGATATTTGTTGAAATCGGGGATGATTGGGTACATTGTCATTGATACCGCAGTTCCGTTGAAGAATCCGGTTCCCGCGGAAGCGATACAAGCTGCTCCCATATTAGCAAGCGACGCTTCCCTGGTTGGGTGGTCACTTTTTCCATTTATCATGTCTATAATATTATAGGCAACTTGTCTTGCCATCACCCCTGAAGGCATTCCTGTTCTTGGAGGTGTGGGGAAGATTGGAGTTCCATTTGGACTTGAAGCCGGTTGAGATATTGGGTGTGGAGGAGCAAAGGCAATTCCAACGGCAAAAATGTTTTTGTATTTTGGGGATTGATAGGTTTTGGGCCAATCTTCAGGGCTCCAATCCTCATAATTTTTTTTGCCGTAATCGCCATCAACCAACATAAAACCATTAGCAGCAAAAAGATCACTTGTAATATCTGTTCCGTCTTTGTTAAAAGCTTTTATTCCAACTCCCGAAAAGGGAGGAAGGAGCATTGCAAAGTCATATGTTTCATCAAAATATTTACCTTCCAGGGTTTCATAATGTATTTGGTTTTTTTCAACTTCGTTTACATGAGCTCTGGTGATCCATTTAATGCCTCTTTCGGTGTAAAGCGACTCGGTAAAAACTTTTGAATGGGTGATATATCCACCTTTTTTCAGGTGCATTCCACCGATTCCAAAATCTCCAAATTCCTGCTCGTTTGAAATCCATGTGATTTCTGCTTTATCGCGTACACCTCTTCTTCTTAATTCGTATTCAATATTAAACAAATATTCAAAAGCTGCACCCTGACAGGTACAGTTACCATGACCGGTGCCGATGAGAAATTTCTTCTTTTCACCCATTTTCATTGCTTTAACAATTTCATCAAGTGCCGAAGAAGTTTGAGCTGCATGACCTGCGGTGCATACAGAAAGGCTGTTGTTATCGGGACCCAGCCCCTTGGTTGCTTCAAATTTGAGTTTAGGGCCTGTTGCATTAATCAGATAATCATATGTCAGCTTCTCCGTTGTACCCTCAATTCCTTGTTTTGTATATTCAATTGTTACAAAAGGGGAGTAGGAGTTTGTGTCACCTTCGGGGTGAATGCTAATTGCCTTTGCCTGATGATAGACAATTCCTTCTTTTTTATAAATTTGTTCAAGAGGGAAAGTCACCTGATCGACTGACATGACACCCACACCAACCCAGATGTTTGATGGGATCCAGTTCCATTTTGAGTTTGGTGTAACTACAACAACTTCATGAATATGGGTAAGTTTTCTTCGTGCATGGAGGGCGGCAGTCTGTCCGGCGATGCCACCACCAAGAATTAATAGACGGGACATATTATTCTCTGCTAAATTGTGAGAAAGTAAGTATAACATACATAAATAACATGAAATTAGAAAGAGTGGGATGAATAAAAAAACGGGATTAAAACAGAGGTTAAGAAAACTATTTATGGTATAGAAGAAAAAAAAGTAAAAAATAATAAAGAAATAATTTGGAAATGTTGTTCAAAACCCTTTTATTAGAGGCTCAAATTTTTTGAATTATTTAAGTTCATTACATACTGTAAGCGCAAGACAAACGGAAAAGCGAAATAAAGTTGAAAAAAACTTTAAATTTTCTTCTTTTTCACTTGCACAGAATTAAAAATAGTCGTAATTTTGAAGACTGTTTGTTTTTAAGTTCTTAAACTTATTGAATGACGCCGGACGAGGTGTAACTGACGAGAAAATTTTTCTCAAAAAAAAGTTAAAATTATTTATAATTTAACTTGACTTGAATAGGAAGTTTTTCGTAAGTTAGAAGCCCGTTTCGGAAAAATTATTCAAACGGAAAAAACGTTCTTTTTTTTAGTGGATGCATCTGGTAGAGACCAGATGATAAGATGACAAAAACTGTTATAAAGGCTTACAATCAATTTACAACGGAGAGTTTGATCCTGGCTCAGGACGAACGCTGGCGGCGTGCCTAACACATGCAAGTCAACTTGACTGAAGGAGCAATCTGACAGTAGAGTGGCGCAAGGGTGCGTAACGCGTAAGTAACTTGCCCCAAGGTAAGGAATAACGTCGAGAAATCGGCGCTAATACCTCATAATGCAGCGGATCCGCATGGATATGTTGTTAAAGGTTTACCGCCTTGGGATAGGCTTGCGTCTGATTAGCTAGTTGGTGTGGTAACGGCACACCAAGGCTACGATCAGTAACTGGTCTGAGAGGATGATCAGTCACACTGGAACTGAGACACGGTCCAGACTCCTACGGGAGGCAGCAGTGAGGAATATTGGGCAATGCTCGAAAGAGTGACCCAGCAACGCCGCGTGGAGGATGAAGGTATTCTATATCGTAAACTCCTGTGAGAGCAGACGAAAGACAGATTATTAATCTGGATGACTGTATGCTCAGAGGAAGCCCCGGCTAACTACGTGCCAGCAGCCGCGGTAATACGTAGGGGGCAAGCGTTGTCCGGATTCACTGGGTGTAAAGGGCGCGTAGGCGGGATAGCAAGTCAGTGGTGAAATCTTGCAGCTCAACTGCAAAACTGCCATTGATACTGCTGTTCTTGAATGTGGAAGAGAGAGGCGGAATTCCAGGTGTAGTAGTGAAATACGTAGATATCTGGAAGAACACCAATTGCGAAGGCTGCTTCTTGGTCCATTATTGACGCTGAGGCGCGAAAGCGTGGGGAGCAAACAGGATTAGATACCCTGGTAGTCCACGCTGTAAACGATGAGTGCTAGATGCCGGATTTTTTCGGTGTCGCAGCTAACGCATTAAGCACTCCACCTGGGAAGTACGATCGCAAGGTTGAAACTCAAAGGAATTGACGGGGGCCCGCACAAGCAGTGGAGCATGTGGTTTAATTCGATGCAACGCGAAGAACCTTACCTAGGCTTGAAAAGCTTATGACCGGCTGTGAAAGCAGCTTTCCCGCAAGGGCATAAGTACAGGTGCTGCATGGCTGTCGTCAGCTCGTGCCGTGAGGTGTTGGGTTAAGTCCCGCAACGAGCGCAACCCTTACCATTAGTTGCCACCGGAGCAATCCGAGCACTCTAATGGAACTGCCTACGCAAGTAGTGAGGAAGGTGAGGATGACGTCAAGTCCGCATGGCCCTTACGCCTAGGGCTACACACGTGCTACAATGGCCGCCACAACGGGCAGCAAAATCGCGAGATGGAGCGAATCCCTAAAAAGCGGCCTCAGTTCGGATTGGAGTCTGCAACTCGACTCCATGAAGTTGGAATTGCTAGTAATCGCGTATCAGCATGACGCGGTGAATACGTTCCCGGGCCTTGTACACACCGCCCGTCAAGCCATGGAAGCCGGGGGTACCCAAAGATAGTGACTCAACCGCAAGGAGAGAGCTATTTAAGGTAAAACTGGTGACTGGGGCTAAGTCGTAACAAGGTAGCCGTACCGGAAGGTGCGGCTGGATCACCTCCTTTCTAAGAGTAACAGGTTGTCTTATCATTTATATCTCCGATGTATCCACATTTTTTATGTTCTTTTTATACTGTATGAGTTCAGGACCGAAAGGTCTTTTGATTTGGGCCTGTAGCTCAGATGGTTAGAGCGCACGCCTGATAAGCGTGAGGTCAGTGGTTCAACTCCTCTCAGGCCCACTATTAGGGAAAGTGCTCTAAACACACAACGGATATTCCCTTAATTAAACAATTAAGGGGCTATAGCTCAATTGGGAGAGCGCCGCCCTTGCAAGGCGGAGGTTAACGGTTCGATCCCGTTTAGCTCCACAAGGTTGTTCTTTGACATATTGAAAGAGTAAAATTGATTTTTATAAATTGATTTACTAGGATACAAATATTTTGTCCATAGAAATTTAACAATTTCATTATAAATGCGAACAAAAAGCATAACATTAGAATAAAGTTTTTTGGTTAAGTTACTAAGGGCACATGGTGGATGCCTTGGCACAAGAAGGCGAAGAAGGACGCGGCTACCTGCGAAAAGCTACGGTGAGACGGAAGCAGTCTCCGACCCGTAGATCTCCGAATGGGGCAACCCAAATGAGGTAATACTCATTTATCTCTACCTGAACACATAGGGTAGTTGAGGCTAACCCAGGGAACTGAAATATCTAAGTACCTGGTGGAAGATAAAACAATAGTGATTTCCTGAGTAGTGACGAGCGGAAGGGAAAGAGTCTAAACCGACCAATCTGTTAATGGTGGCAACCTTAGGATTGGCGGGGTCGAGGGACATATTTAGAGTCTATTGCCAATGACTCGAAGAGTAAAAAATCGTAATATTAGTTGAATGACCTGGGAAGGTCAACCATAGAAAGTGACAGTCTTGTAAGCGAAAATACTACGACTCTTTGAAATATGTTCCCAAGTACCACGAAATAAGTGGAAGTTTGTGGGAATCCGGGAGAACCATCTCCTAAGACTAAATACTCTCTTGTGACCGATAGTGAACCAGTACCGTGAGGGAAAGGTGAAAAGAACCCTTATTAAGGGAGTGAAATAGTACCTGAAACCATGTGCTTACAAACGGTTGGAGTCCCGATTTATCGGGATGACAGCGTGCCTTTTGGATAATGAGCCTACGAGTTACTCGTCTGTTGTTGGTTAAGTTCTTCAGGAACGTAGCCTTAGCGAAAGCAAGTCCTAACAGGGCGTATAAAATAACAGGCGGTAGACGCGAAACCGGGTGATCTACCCTTGGTCAGGATGAAGTGAGGGTAAAACCTCATGGAGGTCCGAACTAGTGTGGGTTGAAAACCGCTTGGATGAACTGAGGGTAGGGGTGAAAGGCTAATCAAACTCGGAAATAGCTCGTTTTCCTCGAAATAGCTTTAGGGCTAGCCTCGGACTATAGTATTATGGAGGTAGAGCACTGATTGGGCTAGGGCTGTCACAACGGTACCAAACCCAGACAAACTCCGAATTCCATTAATATGTTCTCCGGGAGTCAGGCTGCGAGGGATAAGCTCCGCGGCCAAGAGGGGAACAACCCAGACCATCAACTAAGGCCCCCAAGTCACAGTTAACAGATAAAGGATGTTGAGTTGCTTAGACAACTAGGATGTTGGCTTAGAAGCAGCCATTCATTTAAAGAGTGCGTAATAGCTCACTAGTCAAGCGACTCGGCGTCGACAATAAACGGGACTTAAACTGTGCGCCGAAGTTATGGAATAGAATTAATTTTTTATTGGTAGAGGAACATTGTAACAGCAGTGAAGGTGTATCGTGAGGTATGCTGGAGCGGTTACAAAAGAAAATGTAGGCATAAGTAACGATAAAACAGATGAGAAATCTGTTCACCGCAAGTCTAAGGTTTCCTGAGCTACGTTAATCGACTCAGGGTTAGTCGGGTCCTAAGCTGAGGCCGAAAGGCGTAGGCGATGGGTAACGGGTTAATATTCCCGTACCGGGTAAAGACTGTTTGACTGTAAGGAGTGACGCAAAAGCGTAAGGTCAGCCAACTGGTGGATCAGTTGGTTTAAGGTGGTAGGCTGAGAGGTAGGCAAATCCGCTTCTCATTAAGGCCGAGAGCCGAATACGGGAGCATATAGCTCGAAGTGGCCCCAAGCATGTTGCCGAGAAAAACTTCGTACAGGAGGTCTTTGTCCGTCCGTACCGCAAACCGACACAGGTAGACGGGATGAGTATTCTAAGGTGCTCGAGTGAGCCGTAGCTAAGGAACTCGGCAAATTAACCCCGTAACTTCGGGATAAGGGGTGCCCCTTTTGGTGAATTATTCACTAAGTAAACTAAGGGGGGCCGCAGTGAAATGGCCCAAGCGACTGTTTAACAAAAACACATGACTCTGCGAAGTCAATCAAGACGATGTATAGGGTCTGACACCTGCCCGGTGCCGGAAGGTTAAGAGGAGAGGTCAGCGCAAGCGAAGCTTTGAATCGAAGCCCCGGTAAACGGCGGCCGTAACTATAACGGTCCTAAGGTAGCGAAATTCCTTGTCGGGTAAGTTCCGACCTGCACGAATGGTGTAACGATTTGGGCGCTGTCTCAGCTACGGGCTCGGTGAAATTGTGGTACCGGTGAAGACGCCGGTTACCCGCATATGGACGGAAAGACCCCGTGCACCTTTACTGCACCCTAATATTGGGTTCGGTTAAAGCATGTGTAGGATAGGTGGGAGACTATGAAGCTGGTACGCTAGTATCGGTGGAGTCAACGGTGAAATACCACCCTTGTTTTAATTGGATTCTAACCTCGATCCGTGAATCCGGGTCAGGGACAGTGTTAGGCGGGTAGTTTGACTGGGGCGGTCGCCTCCTAAAATGTAACGGAGGCTCTCAATGGTTCCCTCAGCATGGTCGGTAATCATGCGAAGAGCGTAAACGTATAAGGGAGCTTGACTGCGAGACATACAGGTCGAGCAGGAGCGAAAGCTGGAGTTAGTGATCCGACGGCTGCGCGTGGAAGTGCCGTCGCTCAAAGGATAAAAGGTACGCCGGGGATAACAGGCTGATCTTACCCAAGAGTTCATATCGACGGTAAGGTTTGGCACCTCGATGTCGGCTCATCGCATCCTGGGGCTGGAGAAGGTCCCAAGGGTTTGGCTGTTCGCCAATTAAAGCGGTACGTGAGCTGGGTTCAGAACGTCGTGAGACAGTTCGGTCCCTATCCTATGCGGGCGCAGGATATTTGAGAAGGGTCGCTCTTAGTACGAGAGGACCGGAGTGAACGTACCTCCAGTACGCCAATTGTCACGCCAGTGGCATCGTTGGGTAGCTGCGTACGGTCGTGATAAGCGCTGAAAGCATCTAAGCACGAAACACGCTTCAAGATGAGATATCCCTCCTTCGGGACTGAAGGCTCCTCGGAGATGACGAGGTTGATAGGCTGCAGGTGTAAGTGTAGTAATACATTCAGCTGAGCAGTACTAATAAGCCGTGAGACTTGCCATTAATTTTATTTTAATTTTATGCAATTATTTGTATCCAACTCTTTCAATTATTATTGAACAACCCCAATTTTTTTTCCGGTGGTTATAGCTGTAAGGAAACACCTCTTCCCATTTCGAACAGAGAAGTTAAGCTTACATACGCCGATGGTACTACATGCGCAGGTGTGTGGGAGAGTAGGTAGCTGCCGGTTTTATTTTTTAAGCCCCATTTTTGGGGCTTTTTTTATTTTAAAGCTTTTCATAAATTGTCCCATCTTGAACTTTATATCACTTCTTTTTTGTTACAACTATATTCACTCATTCATCAAAAAGGTTTTCCATGTATAAATTTATCACATTGCTTACCCTGGCATTGGTTTTCACAGCCTGTACAAAACACGAAGCTGTAGCCACAGAAAAACAGGCATCAACCACACTTGATACTGTTATAACAAATTTTTCTCTTCCTGACATAAATGGTAAAACACACTCATTAACAGATTATAAATCATCGAAGGCGATTGTGTTAATGTTTATTTCTACTGAGTGTCCAGTTTCAAACGCTTATAATTCCCGGATGGCTGCCATATCCAAAGATTATTCATCAAAAGATATTACTTTCCTTGGGATTAATTCAAATAAAGCGGAAGATGTTGCCGCCATTACCAAACACGCAGCAGAAAATGGTTTGGATTTTACAATTTTGAAGGATAACGGTAATGTGGTAGCAGATCAACTTGCTGCTTCTTTCACTCCGGAAATATATGTTCTAAGTGGTGACTTAAAACTTCTTTATCATGGTAGAATAGATGATAAAAGAAGATTAGAAGAAGTTACATCAAATGACTTACAAAAGGCACTTGATGAGATATTGGCAGGAAAACCTGTTTCAGTATCAAGTACAAAAGCTTTTGGTTGCACTATAAAACGAGTGGACTGAAGCAGGTATTAATTATTAACTATTAGATATTATTTTGGATTTGCATGAGTAGATGGCTTTCCTTTTTGAGCGTGTATCTAATATTGGTGAACATCCCTGCTCTGTCACAGAATGTAAAGACAATTGATGAGAAGGGCCTTTCCAATCTGTTGAAAAACAGAGATGGAAAGGTTTTGTTCATAAATTTCTGGGCAACCTGGTGTGTGCCATGTCGTGAAGAGTTTCCGGATATCGTAAAACTTGCAAAAAACTTCCCAAAGGTTGAGTTTATAGCTGTGAGTTTGGATCATCCAGATGAAATCAAAAGCAAAATTGAGCCCTTCTTGAAAAAGATGAAAGCACCATTTAAAAATTATGTTGCCAAGTTCAAAGATGATCAGGTATTGATTGAGATGATAAATAAAGATTGGAACGGTGCCATTCCCGCTACTGCCATTTACAGCAGTAACGGAAGGCAGACGGGTTTTTATCCCAAAAAGATGAGTTATAAAGAGTTTGAAAAAGAACTCAAAAAAGTGATCAAATAGATACTGCTTTAATTAATTCATTTTCCCGGCGAGCGAATTGAGCCACAGCGTTTATCAGGCTGAAATTTGAAACCTGACTCCTTTCTTGACGATTCAAAATAAAAGGTGACTTCTCCATTTTGCCAATACTTTTGTATATCGTCAGTATTGGTTATTGACGATTTAAATCGAGAGCTGACTTTTTACATGCAATACATTTCGAGTTTTTGTAGTTAAATTTTTCGAAGTGTTTACACCAGACAGCAAGTTCTTTTCTGCAGTCGCCGATTACTTCTTTCCCAGCGAAACCCGCAAATTTGCAACTATAATCACAGAATTGTGGGAATACGATATCTTTGTTTTTAATTTCCATGTCAATTCGCTAAATTTTAATAGAATAATATGAAAATTACGCAAAACAACAATAAAATGAACATTTAATGACTCTATTTTCCTCCCTTTTATCAAAGTTATCAGAACAGCGTGCACTCTATTTAATTCTTTTGGATCCTGACCGGTTTCACGACACAGATCTTGAAGAGTTTGCCAATCGATGTTCTTCAGCAGGAGTGGATGGATTTTTGGTTGGGGGCAGTTTAATGGTCTCGGGGGATTTTGACGGCGCGATTCGGACTTTGAAGAATTTAACTCATCTGCCGGTGATAATATTTCCCGGAGCATTGAGTCAAATTTCCCCTTTCGCGGATGCCATTCTGTTTCTATCGATTATAAGCGGAAGAAATCCCGAACATCTTATTGGAAAACATGTGATTGCAGCTCCGGTGATAAAAAAACACAATCTGGAAGCTATTTCAACAGGATATATGTTAATTGAATCAGGCAGACGAACCACGGCTGAATATATGAGTGGAAGTGCTCCAATTCCAAGACACAAACCGGAGATTGCAGTTGCAACAGCACTTGCCGCAGAATTTCTCGGGATGAAAGTTGTTTATCTTGAAGGAGGATCAGGAGCGGATAATCCGGTACCTTTTGAGATGGTTAAGGCAGTGTCGGAGAATATTTCAATTCCTGTAATTGTTGGTGGGGGAATCAGAACACCCGAAACAGCGGGGAAAATGGTGGATGCAGGAGCTAAAATAATCGTTACCGGAAATTATTTTGAAGATAAGGCAAACTGGGGTAAGCTTGCTGAATTTGCAGATGCTGTAAAGGGGCGGGTTTAAAGAGAAGTGGCGAATGGTGCATAACAACGCCAATTCCAACAAACGCCTGAAACTTATTGATGGAGTTGTTTTGGCGCTGTCTATCTTTGCCGGGATTACTCTCTTTCTTATCGGCACATCCAAATATGGCATAGGATTAACAGGGGATACGATGAACTATATTGCTCTTTCAACAAATCTGTTGGATGGGCAGGGGTTTGTTGGGTTGGGGGGCACTCCATTTATACTTTGGCCTCCAGGCTACTCCCTGATTATTTTATTTGTTAAAGTGTTCACCGGATTGGACTATTATACTGTTCTTTCATTGTTAAACATACTATCTCTCTCCTCAACTTTTATTTTCTCTTATCTCATTTTCAGACAAAAAGTTGAATTGCTGTTTCTCAGATACTATGGGCTGGGATTGTTGTTGATTGCTCCGGGCTTTTATCTGGTGTGGGTTTTTGCGTTTTCAGAGACTGTGTTTATTCCGGTGATGTTGTTATTTCTATTTCTTTGTGAGAAGTGGAGAGATGATTTATCAACAAAAAGAGTCGTATCGCTCTCACTGTTGATTGTTGTTCTGTTTTTTGTTAAGTATATCGGTATTGTGCTCTTTCCATTAATTATTTATTTGATTTATTGGGGAGACAAAAAGAGTCGGTTTTTTAAGAGTGTGGTGGCATCAATCATTACATTATTACCCGTTCTGTTGTGGGTACTGAGAAATTATTATTCCGCAGGTTCTCCTTTTGGGGAGAGGGGAGATTCGATCTACAACATCTTTGAGGTAAAAATGATCTCTACGGAGACTTTTTTATACTGGGTTTTCCCGGTTTTGATGTTGGTTCCTTTGTCAGTCCTTTTTGCAGCACGATACTTGAAAATTATTGTCTTATCATTTACTCACGTTTTTTATAAAATTGATATTCCCTTAATCTTAATCATTCTATTTTTGAGTGGTACATTTATCTCAACCTCAATTTCAGCATTTGACCGACTTAATAACAGATTGCTTTTCCCTGCATTTATACCTCTACTGCTTGTTTTCTTGATTTTTTTGGAAATTTTAAGAGAAAATCTCTCAAATGGGCATAATAGACGATTTTTAGTTGTCGCAGCTCTGATTTTGATGGTGATTCCAGTCGGCGTATATCTTCGCACAGATGTAAGATCGTTTACAACCAGAATTAAAAAAGGAGCCGGCGGGATATCCACCGATGATTATCAGGCAATGTTACCAAAATTGAATGGGGAAATGATCAAGAAACTTATGTCAGAGAAAAACACATATTCAAACAATCCTGAATTGCTTTTTTACGCCACATTTGTTCAGTCGAAGAAATCCCCAAGAAAGTTTTTTTACAATTCTGATGAAATTGAAGTAAGCAGAGAAAATCTTTCAAAGTATTTTAACAGAGGAAGGAACTATCTGGTTTGGATGGGTGGAAATGAAAATGAACTGAGTTATACTCCCGAAGAATTGGAGAAGTATTTCAGAGTTTCACTGATTTCTTCCGATTCAAGTTATCAAATTTATGAGATATTTGAACAAAATGGTCAAAATTAAAGATTCCATTTTGAGCCTGCTTCCCTCCGGCTTAGCGACCATGATTCTGAACAGTGGATATTTTTTTGCTACCTCTGTTGTGGGGATGTTAATATCCTTTGTGTCGTTTCCACTTTTTGTTGTTCTTCTCTCAAAGGAGGATTTTGGAATTTTGGCATTTTTCACAGCGATGAATAATATTATTGCACAATTTTCGATACTCTCGCTAACGAATTATTATATTGTCAGAAGTCGTGAACTTCCAGCACCTGAGAAGAGGCAACTTTTGCTAAATCTGATGTTGTTCAATTTTTTCTGGAATCTTTTACTCACGGCAGTAGGGATGGTGATTGTATATCTGTACTTTTTAACCTCAGCCACATCGATAGAATATTTCCCAAATGTGCCGATTATTTTTATAATTCTCATTAGTAATGGCATAATTACATTTAGACTTGTTGACTTTCGTATTGAAGGAAGGGGCAAATTTTTCTTTTTTACTGAAGTGGCTCAGGTTATAGGGAATGTATTTTTTGCGTTGTTGATTGTTTGGATTTTTAAGTCGGGCGCAACCGGCAAACTGCTTGGAATCGCGATTTCAAATTCAATAATTGCGATAACATTGTGGTTTAGTATGAGTCGTGAAGGAACGACGAGGTTTAGTGTCTCAGAGGTTAAACGGGGATTGAAGGAGATGATGCCGTTAACATTAGCTTCATTTCTACATAGCACCGCTCCTTCTGCTGATGTGATAATTCTTGAGAGGCTAAACAATCTGTCTGGTTTAGGGGTCTATAATGTCGGTAAACAAGTGGCAACCTTTGTGATTACCGCATGTACCTCGGTATTTCAGGCATTTGAACCAAAATTTTATGAAGATTTCCGCAATGAACCGATTAGAAAATCAAAAAATTTTCGCTTTTTTATTCTTACTATATTAGTAGTAGTTGCTTTGTATTTCATTTTTTCTGACCTCATAATCCAGGTATTAACACTTGGCAAATTTAAAGATTCATTAGAATATTCAAATATTCTTGTATTTCAGGCTATGGTATTACCGGTAATTCAGGCAATTCAGGTGAAGTTTTATATTCTCAGAAAAGTTAAACTAATTGCGCTTATTAATTTGTTTGGCAGCCTGGTGTTGTTGGGATTGGTTTTTGTTTTAACATCCAGTATGATTTATGTTGGTGCCGCCATAGCTTTTGTTGTTTCAGCATTAATTCAGTTAATTCTAATTTTATTTTCACTAATTAGACAAAAGAATGGTTAATACTCCCGTTTTATTAATTGCATTCAATAGGCCCGAGATGCTGCAAAAAGTTGTCGATTCATTATCGGTACATAGACTTTCAAAGTTGTATGCTTTTGTTGACAATGCAAGAGAAGGAAATGTTGATGATATTAATAAAATTGAGATGTGTAAAAAGATAATTGATAAGATTAACTTTTGTGATGAAGTTATTACAATATATCCGGAGGTTAATCTTGGTTGTGGGGGAGGACCGTTTTATGCAATTACAACAGCATTTAAGAATGAAACAAAACTAATCATTCTTGAGGACGATTGTGTTCCATCTGCTGCATTCCCTTCTTTTTGTGAGGAGTTACTTGATCGCTACGAAAACGATCAAGAGGTATGGATGATTAGTGGAGATAATTTTAGTGAAGCATTTGGTACTGAAACCGAAACTTATTACTTCTCCGGGTATGCGCACTTCTGGGGTTGGGCAACATGGAAGAGGAGTTGGCAAAAAGTTGTTCTTTCGGTGGATGAGTATCAAGAAAAAATGGAAATGATATTATTAAAAAGATTTCCTGATAAGAATGAAAGGGAATTCTTTTACAATGAAATTAGTAGCAATTTTAATAAAGCTGAATATGCCGGTTGGGATTATCAGGCAGCATTAACATTATGGAAAAATGAGGGACTTAGTATTATTCCCTCAAAAAATCTTGTATCAAATATTGGCTTACAGGGAACTCATTTCTCTGGAGAAAGAAGATTCTTTTTTAAGCTTCAAGTAGCCGAGAATTTCATTATCACTAAACATCCGTCTCGAATTGAAAGGAATTCTAACTATGATACTTTTCATTTTAAGAATCATTGGATTAAAGCATACAGAAGACCATTAATTAAAAGAATAATAAACCATTTGAGAAAAAGAATTAATAGATTAATGGATAATGGTCTGTTTTGATTTCCCAAATTATTTTATATTGTATCTCAAGTTTATCCAAAAATCAGGCCCCATTTTGAACTTAAATTTACCCCAGGTTTCCATGTATAGAATTTTATTTTTAATCCTGTTATTCATCATTTCGATCCATTCACAGGATAAAATATCGGGTTATCAAGAAAGTGATCAAAAGCTAAAGTTTACTTTCCAGCCGGCCGAATTTAATCTTGCCCGGCTAACAGATGACATAAAACTAAAAAAGCTTAGTTATTATGACGAATCCCGTCCGGGTGAACTGTCACTTCCCTCCAAATCGCTTTTTGTTGCCATACCTCCGGGTGCAGAAGTCACTGTGGATTTTCGTATAGTTGAAAAAAGAACAGAAGACTTTAATCCCTCGATCAACCCTGAAGCAAGTTTAACACGGGATACAACAATTCAACTAAATTTTGAGCCCGAATTGGTTTTGAAGAACGGGAAAACGGAAGTTATCGAGATATTGGGGTATTTTGAGATTAAGGGAGTAAGGGTAGTTCATCTAAAATTTAATCAATATGATTACAATTTCAGTTCGGCAAAACTTGATATAATTAGTAAAATAGAATTTACCCTCAACCCAAACAAACCGGTAATCAACTACAACAGCGGAATAGTGTTTTCGGACGAGGCAAAAAAAATGTTTTCCGGAATGTTGGTAAACCCTGACGCCATTAACAAATTTTCCTCCGTGGTTGCCGTAAATGATACAACAGGTAACTGGATTGATTTTTCTGCCCCCTATGTTAAGATAGGTGTGGCTAAAGATGGAATTTACAGGGTTTTTGGTTCTGATTTACAGGGTATGGGAGTTAATTTATCAGAAATTCAACCTACAACTCTTCAGTTGTTAAAAAAGGGATTACAACAGGATATCTTTGTTTTTGATGGTTCTGACAGTCGGTTTGATGCGACTGACTATATCGAATTCCTCGGTGAGAGAAACATGGGGAGTGTTGATTACAGGACCCCTAATGCCTATGGAGTTCCATACAATGAGTATTATGACAGGTTTACCGATACAACTGTTTATTGGATAACATGGAATCGGAGTGCGGGTAAGAGAGTTACAACGGCACCACAAACTCTTGGAATCTCTGCAGATACACTTCAAAGTTATACTGAGCTGATCCATCTGGAGCAAGATAGATCTTACCTGAATTTTGATGCAAATCTTGTACGAAGGGACCTGCCATATTTTTACGAGAATAAGACATTTTATTGGCAAAACCTTAATGCACCAACAGCTATGGCTTCTCGATCATACACATTCAGTTTAAATGAATTGGACAACACCGACAGTGTTAAATTTTTCGCCAGAATCGCAAGTGGTGCATCGAGTAATGCTACCGGATCGCATAGCCTTGTTTTGCAAGTTGGTAATAACTTCCCGACCTATGATTCTTCCTCACTTGACAGATATGGAAGAATAGTACTTTCAGGAGCTGCACCTGGTAGTCTGTTTGCGAACGGGAACAATACAATAAAAGTGGTTTCATATCCAACAGGGACGAGCATTAATACGGTTTGGATTGACTGGGTTGAGGTTGAGTATGCAAGAAAACTCAAAGCCACCAATGATTCGCTCACAGTCAAATTACCATATGCTGCCAATTCCACGGTAAAAAATATTGAAATTACTAATGTGGCTTCGGACAGTTTGATTTTGTGGAAAAGGGGGAACGGGATTAAAAAAATATTTGTATCCAGAACTGGAAATTCACTTGTCATACAAGATACTGTGGCAAAAGCTGACAATTATTTTCTCGTGAAAAATACCTCAGTTTTAAAACCAACTCTGTATTACAAGAAAAACTGGAAGAATCTGAGAAATCCTTCTATTAAAACTGATTATCTTGCAGTTTCAATAGATGCATTCGCCCAACCAATCAGGCAGCATTTGGGATATCTCAAAAACTCGTATCAACTTGACACAATGTTTGTTGACATGAATGATGTCTATGACGAATATTCGTACGGGTATTTTTCAACAGATGCCTTGAGAGATTTCTTTAAAACAACGCAGACCTCCTGGCAAACGCCTTATCCCGATTATGCAATTCTTGTTGGTAGTGCTGCCTGGGATTACAGGTTGAGCCATTCGACGGTTTTAGGATTTAAGTCAAAAAAGAATCTTGTGCCGTCCTTTGGTTCTCCGCTCAGTGATAACCTTCTATCTGTATTTGATTCAACTTCCTCATATATCCCTCAAATTTTAACCGGGCGGATTCCTGCCAAATCAATAGTAGATGTTGATAGATATTTTGGGAAACTTTCAAGTCATTACAATCAAAAATATGATCGGTTTAATAAGAGAGTGTTGTTACTTTCCGGTGGGGTGGATGAATCGCAGGCTCTGGAATTTAAAGAACAGAACACGGTTCTTTCAAATTTCTTTAAGTCGGCGCCCTATTCATTTGAATACAATCAGTATTACAGAACTTTCACTCCGTTTACAAATTACGGACCATTTCCGCTCGAAGAAGTAGATGCCAATATAAAAAAAGGTGGTGTGATATTATCGTATGTGGGACATTCGGGTACTTTTCATTGGGATAACGACATCAGAACTCCGAGTCAGCTATTAAATACTGCAAATAAAGGTTCCATATTAACAGACTTTGGCTGTTCCACCGGTAAATTTGGTGAGCCGGATGTTGACTGTTTTGCTGAACAATTCCTTTTGTATCCAACCGGGCAACCTATTGGGTATATAAGTAACGCCAGTTTGGGATTTACGAGTACTGCAAGTGTTGCCCCCACGCTGTTTTATTCAACGATAATTTCGGATAGTGTCTGGCAACCATCCGAAGCTCTTCGAACAGCTAAGATTAATATGTTTCAACAATATGGGAACAGTAGTACAAATCAACTATTCACGATGACCAACACATATTTTGGTGATCCGTTTTTAGGATTAAAAATCCCTCCAAAGCCAAACTTTATTTATGAAAGTGATGCGATATCTTTAACTCCTAAAACTCCGGATGATACACATGATTCGGTAAGATTAGGTTTGGTCTATTATAATTATGGAACCGCATTAACTGACATTGTTGATATCAGAATTACTGACAGATTAAATGGTGAGGTTGTTTTTGACACAGTTATGACCCGTCCGGTCCCGGCTTTTAGAGATTCATTGACGGTCAGTATCCCTGTTAAAAACAGACTTGGGGTACATGCTATTAAGGCGACACTAAACGATGGTGGCAGAATTCAGGAAATTTATGACAATGATAACGAGGTTGAAACTTCTTTCATTGTGGCAAGTTCAATCTCGCGAGACTATCTAAAATATAACAACGAAAACCTTGTTAAAGATTTCTTGTATTTTATAAACCCGTTAAGAAAGCCTGATACGGAGTCGGTCACGGTTCAAATAGCCGACAATCAATTAATGGTAAATAACACCCAGTTAAGTGTTCCATTTGATTCCTTCTATACGAGGGTGTCACTCGCAGCTTTTCCTGTAAATAAAAGGTATTGGTTTCGGGTTAAAGATAATGTAAGTGGGCAATTTGGGGCGATAAGATCATTTTTCCTAAGTAATCAAAACGGGTTTGGTTTAACCGACAGTATATCATTCAATGCATCACAATTTGTCAATTCCGGATATAAAAATGGGGCGCTGGTTTTACAAGATAAAAGTGTTAATTTGTCGATCAGTGCTGCAGGATACTATGATGGTAACTCTGCGGTAATTAGCCATAATGGGAATAATGCGCTGGTATCAAACACAGTTTTAAGCCATAATGTGGCGGTGTTTGAAGCAGCATCGATGGAGTTCCTTTATGTCCGGTCTTATAATTTGACATACGGAGATGTTGCAGGTGATAGAATTCGTTATAAAGCTCTACTTGACACCTTGGATGAGTCGAAGATTGTAATTGTTGCAGCTGCACATGATCCATATACCGGGACGGATGCCGAATTGAGGGGTAAGTTGAAGACTTACGGGAGTATCTATATCGATTCAGTTCGGGCAAGAGATTCATGGTTTATGATTGGAAGAAAGAATGCTATGGCTGGCAGTCTTCCGGAAAGATGGAAAAAAGCCAACCAAGGTCAAGTAACTTTTGATACAACATATATTTTCTCATCGACAAGTGGCAGCTTGCTTACCAATAACATAGGGCCAGTAAGTTCCTTTGAGAGGTTGACAGTTCAGACCATGATTCCTGATTCAACCACTCTCAAATTCAGAATCGTAGGAACAACTCTTGCAGGGGTAACAGACACAACGACACACCTTGCGGGCAATAACAATGATTATGATCTTTCAATAATAAACGGAAAAGGGTATAATACAATAAGAGTTTTAGCCGATTTGGGATCACTTGATAAAAAATCCTCACCACAAATCAGTAGCCTGATAGTGAGGTACAGTGACTTTACAGAGGTAGGGACTAATTATCAAAGTGTGACTATCTCTTCAGACACCGTATTACCAAATGCTGATCTTAATATCTCCTTCAATGTCACCAACGGTAGTGAAACTGTAGCAAAGAATTTTAAAGTTAAGGTCGATGCGGTTAATGGAGCAGATCCGGCTTCAAAAATATTTGAGCAGGTGATCGATTCACTTGGAGTCTTTTCATCAAAATCTTTCAATGTTAATTATAAAACACCACTTGGTTCAGGGGCCAGTCAGATTGTTATCACAATAGACCCGGATAATGTGCTTAAAGAATTCTATCGTGACAACAACTCATACTCCGTGCCATTTTATATAAAAGCTGATACAAGCAAGCCATTCCTCACTCTTTCAATAGATGGGATTGAGGTTCCGGATGGAGAATACATTAATCCAAAATCGGAAATCAAGTTAGAATTGTATGATTTTTCTTCAATTCCTCTTCAAGATACATCAACAATCTCAATGAAGTTGAACGGCTCACCGGTTTTTTTCCAATCTCCTGGTGTTTCACATTCTTTCAGTAATACAAATCCCAAGGTGACTGTTCTTTACAAGCCTGAATTTAAGGATGGAGATTATGAATTCAGTGTTGTTGCAAGAGGTAACTCGAGCTCATTTGCGGATACAGCTAGAGTGGAAAAGAAATTTTCAGTTATTAATGAAGCAAAAGTCTTGAATGTTTACAATTATCCAAATCCATTTCAAAACGAGACATATTTTACTTTTAAGCTGACTCAGATTCCGGATGAATTTAAAATAATCATTTATACGGTTGCCGGGAGGAAGATTCGAGAGATGGTAGTTCCATTAGGTCAAATGAAATATGATTTTAATAAAATTCACTGGGATGGAAGAGATGAAGATGGAGATCTTGTTGCAAGTGGAGTATATCTTTATCGAATTATTATGAAACGAGGGGATAAAGTTGAGAGGATTACCGAAAAACTGGCAATAGTTCGTTGATCCCTGAAATTTTTCAGACCGAAAAATTATCAGCAACACCGAATTTTTTAACTTTACCAGTTGAAGTGCTGAAGTATTCTATCCTTTCAGCACTTTTTTCTGTTGAGCATTTTTAATCACGTTAAAGTGTTTCAAGATTTTTTTATTGACTGCTGACAACAACCAAATCACATGTAAAATGGCCGCGGGATGTTTCTTAATAATAAAATGTTGTAAAAGTATAAACCTAATCAGAACTTTTTGGAGCCGGCCCATAACCGAGTGAAATAAATTGATAAGGAGTAATGAATTTTGAATGAATCAGAGGTCTATTTTATGAAACTCAGAGATTCTAATCCCGAATGAAAATCCTTTTTATTGCCCAGCGAATCGGACCGGCGACCAAACAATTTACGGGGCAGGATGTGAAAGATGAATCATGGATCGCAACTTTTCTGAGTGAACTTGGTGCACGGTTTCCTGATATCGAAATTGTCCACTGTTTCCCAATGGAAGGGGAATGGGGAAGGGATATCAGGATCGGCGGAATCAGATATTATCCTGTCCGAAAGATTGGCGGGAGAGTTGGAAGGTGGTTGCGAAGAGTATTTTCTCGAATTGAAAATAAATCGTTACTTCAATCATTTGAATCGGTTATCGAAGAGGTCAAACCTGATGTAATTCATATTTTTGGGTCAGAAAGAGAATTTGGACTTTTGCAGGAACGGATCAAAATTCCTGTAATACTTCAGATACAAGGATTGTTGGGAGAAATAATCCCTGTCTATTCTGGCGGAGTGGGAGTTTCAAAATTATTTATTGCAGCAGGAATCAGGGATTTTTTACGTGGAGGAATGTATTTTGATTATAAGAGCATGAAAAAAGCAGCAAAAAGAGAAATACGAATTTTCCGGAATGTCGAACATGTGATAGGAACATCAAAATTTGATGAGGACGAATTCAGGAGAGTGAATAAAAAAGCTGATTATCACCACCTTGACCTAATTCTTCGAAAAGAGTTTTATGACTGGAATTGGAGTCGAACTAAATCACTAAACCTGGTTACAATCTCAAACGAATATAGTTATAAAGGTTTCGATCTCATCCTGAAGACAGTCGAAGAGTTGATTTGTAGAGGCATTCAATTTAAGTGGGTAGTGATTGGAATATCACCATCAGGAAGTTTTTTTAAACTTTATAAAAAACTCTTCCGGGATTCCAAACTTTGGGAGCATGTTTCTCTTCCCGGTGCTCTATCTGTTTCTGAAATTTTGAAGCATTTTAACGAAGGTTTTTTATATGTAAATCCCTCCTATATAGAAACCGGACCCCTTTCCCTCTGCGAGGCGATGATGGTGGGGATGCCGGTTATAACTTCTGATGCGGGGGGTGCAAAATATCTCGTTAATAACGGGGTTGACGGGTTGATTTTTAAAACCGGGGATCACAATGCTTTGGCAGCAAGGGTAAGTGAACTTTTTAATGACAGGGAGCTGGCAACCAAACTGGGAAGAAATGCAAAAAAAACTGCAATGATTCGCCACGATCCTGTCGAGATAATTAAGCGTTACAAAGAGTTGTTGAATAAGTTCATCGAAATTTAACAATAGTTCTATGAAATATTTTGCTATTTTAAAATATTGAATTCTGCGGAATTTTATGGTAAAAAAATAGTTTTGTTGTGGGTGATTTTATTTGATTGAGGCGGATTACTTCAATTATTTAATGAAATTTTCTCACTACGGAATATTGATGAATATATTGGTTACGGGGGGGCTTGGCGCTGTAGGAAGCGTTCTTGTCCCTGAATTGGAAAAAAGAGGTCATAATGTTTTTGTGATTGACCTCAACACTCACCACCATGCAGAAAATTATGCGAGGGTTGATGTGGGTGAGTTTAGACAGTTGGAAAAATTGTGGACCGGCAAAGGCTGGGATAGGGGATATCTACATTCTCCCCGGAAATTTGATATAGTTTTTCATCTTGCTGCCGAATTTGGCAGGTGGAATGGTGAAGATTATTATGAAACGATGTGGAAAACTAATGCGGTTGGAACAAAAAATCTCTTAAAAATGCAGGAAAAAGAGGGTTTTAAGGCAGTCTATTTTAGTACTTCAGAGGTGTATGGGGATTTCCGTGATGTAATGGTTGAAAAAGTCATGGAAAACACAGAGGTAAAACAATTAAATGACTATGCCCTTTCCAAGTGGGTAAACGAACAACAAGTGTTGAATTCAGCTTCGATGTATGCCACCGAAAGTGTTCGAGTTCGCTTATTTAATTCTTACGGCCCCGGTGAATATTACAGTCCCTACCGATCAGTTATTTGTCTCTTCGCTTATAGAGCATTAAAAAACATACCTTATATAGTTTACAAAAATCACTCAAGAACCAGCATCTTCATTACAGATGTGGTTAATTCTTTGGCAAACATTACCAATAATTTTATCCCCGGTGAAGTTTACAATATCGGCGGAACAGACTACCATGATATTGAACAGATTTCTGACTTAATACTAAATTATCTTGGAAAAGATAAAAGTCTGGTAACTTTTCAAGAAAATGAGATTTTGACCACCAAAGATAAAAGGGTTGACTCATCGAAAGCCATAGAAGATCTCAATCATAAAGTTACAGTTAATCTTGAAGAGGGAATAGCAAAAACAATTGAATGGATGAAAAAGGTTTACAATTTATAGTTTGAGATATTGTTGCCGGGAGACATTTTTGGTGCAAATTTCAATATGGGCGAGGTCAGGTAGGCAAAACGAGGTTTCTTTATAACTTCATCTTTCTCAGGGCGTAACCAAAAATCGAGCAATAAACACTCCCCCCAGGAAAAAATCCCCCGTTTTTAGAAATTTCATATCCAATTTGGCAGAAACATAAAAATTGTTTTTATCCTTTAAATATATTATATTTGTAAGCTTTGATAAAACTAAACTTGTAGTTGGAGGATTAGCGTTGAAACAAGAAAAAATGACCCCATGGTACAGTACTGCTGATATAGATAAGAAGTGGTATGTCGTGGATGCTTCGGGTAAAGTGTTGGGCAGATTAGCCACCGAAGTAGCGAGTATCATACGGGGCAAGAACAAACCGGTTTACAGCCCAAATGCTGACACCGGAGATTTTGTCGTGGTAATCAATGCCGATAAAATAGTCGTCACCGGTAAAAGAGCCGAGTTGAAGGTCTATAAACATCACAGTGGTTATCCGGGTGGATTAAAGACAAAAATGTATAACGATATGATCAAGGTTAAGCCTGAGTTTGTGATCGAACATGCCGTTCGCGGAATGTTACCAAAAACCAGACTTGGCAAGAAGATCTTTCATCATCTAAAGGTATATCGTGGTGCCGATCACCCGCACGCAGCACAGAAACCTGAAGTAATAAGTATATAACGGAGAATTAATGTCAGACACATTGTTTGTTGGAAGAAGAAAAACCGCAGTTGCCCGTGTCGCTCTAAGACCCGGTCAAGGCAAGGTTACCATCAATGGAAGGGAATTGAAGGTTTACTTTGCTCAGAAGACACAGCAGGACGATGTAATCGCCCCATTTGAAAAACTGGAGCTTGAAGGTCGTTATGATGTTTTTGCAAATGTTAATGGTGGTGGTTCTGCCGGACAGGCTGAGGCAATCCGTCTCGCTATATCCAGAGCACTCACATCAGAAAACGAAGACTACAGATCACCTTTAAAACAAGAGGGATATCTGAAAAGAGACCCGAGAATGGTTGAAAGAAAGAAATACGGCAGACCAAAAGCCCGTAAAAGATTCCAGTTCTCAAAGAGATAATTTTTTTCATCAATTAACATTCTTTCTGATTTACCGCCTGTGCCTAACGGCTTAAGGTAAAGTGGATGAAGGAAAAAGTTTAACAGGAGTGTAGATGTACGATATAGAATTGACACAGTTGATCGAGGCGGGAGCGCATTTCGGTCACTTAACACGCCGTTGGAATCCAAAGATGAAACCCTACATCTTTATGGAAAAAAACGGAATTCATATAATTGATTTAAACAAAACCAAAAAGATGATAACCGAAGCAGCGGTTGCTCTCGGTGAAGTCGTTAATCAGGGAAATAGAGTTCTTTTTATTGGCACGAAGAAGCAGGCGAAGAACATTATTGAAACTGAAGCCAGAAGCTGCGGCATGAACTGGGTTACCGAAAGGTGGCTTGGCGGTATGCTCACAAACTTCTCAACAATAAGAAGAAGTGTAAAGAGACTCCAACAAATTGAGAGACAAGAGACTGACGGTACATTTGAAAAAATTACCAAAAAAGAAAGACTCTTTTTAACTCGTGAAAAAGACAAACTAAGAAAAATCCTTGAAGGCGTTGAAACGATGAATAAACTCCCCGGAGCTGTTTTCATTGTTGATGTCAAGAAAGAATCGATTGCAGTTAAAGAAGCCAAAAGATTAGACATTCCGGTGTTTGCGATGGTTGATACAAACTGTGATCCTGATCTCATCGACTATGTAATTCCTGCAAATGATGATGCTGTAAAAACCATTGAGCTTGTAATCAAGACCATGGTTGAGTCAGTTAAGGAAGGGAATGCCAGAGCAAAAGAACAAAAAGCCGAGGCAAATGCAGAGACTGAAAGAGTCAGAAAAGAGATGGACAGAACCGAACAGGAAACAAAAGCACAAAAATAAGGATTGGATAGATAATGAATATTACCGCTGCACAGGTAAATGAATTAAGAAATAGAACTGGTGCCGGAATTCTTGATTGCAAAAAAGCCCTTGTTGAATCACAGGGTGATATGGATCAGGCGATTGACTACCTTAGAAAAAAAGGTGCCGCAATGGCCGCCAAGCGTGCTGACAGAGCCGCTAATGAAGGAAGAGTTTCAGCAAAGATTTCAGATAACAAAAAATTTGGTGTTTTGGTCGAAGTAAACTGTGAGACAGATTTTGTGGCTAAATCGGAAGCTTTTGTAGAGTTTTCGAAAAAAGTTACTGATCTTGCTTTCGAAAAGAAAGTTAAGTCATCGCAGGAATTGATTGATACCACACCTGAGATCGGCAATATGCTAAATGATCTCACAGCAAAGATTGGTGAAAAACTTGAAATATCAAGAATTTCATCACTTGAAACTGAAAATGGCGTTATCGACTACTACATTCATTACGGAGACAGACTTGGATCACTTGTAAGGTTTGACAACATCGACGGAGAGAAAATCCCCGCAGTTGCTCAAGCTGTTCAGGATGTTGCCAAACAGGTAGCTGCAATGAGTCCAATTTCTATCAGTAGAGATAAGGTGCCCGCAGAACTCATAGAGAAAGAGCTCGAAATTTATAAAGAGCAGTTCAGAAAAGAAGGCAAACCGGAAGACAAAATCGAGTTTATTGCAAAAAATAAACTTGGCAAGTATTTCGAAGAAGTTGCACTTTATGAGCAGTCTTTCTTCCGTGAAGATAAAAAAACAGTGGGTGCTTACCTCGAAGAAGTTAACAAAGCGAATGGTACCAAATTTGTTGTTGAATCATTTGTAAGATTCAACCTTGGAGAAGGTTCCAAGTAGTTAATGTTGTATAATTGTAAAAGGTCTTAAGTTTCTTAAGACCTTTTTTTATATCAATTTAGGAGAGTATTGAGATGTCATCAGCAAAATTTCGCAAAGTTCTTTTAAAACTTAGCGGTGAATCGCTAATGGGGCAAAAAGGTTTTGGTATCGATCCTGAGATGCTTAAATTTTTTGCAGAAGAAATTAAAAAAATACATAATATTGGTGTACAAGTTGGGATTGTTATTGGTGGAGGCAACATTTTTCGGGGTCTTGCTGCAGAAGGGCAGGGGATTGATCGTGTTACCGGTGATCTTATGGGGATGCTTGCAACTACAATAAACTCTCTTGCACTTCAAAATGCAATAGAAAAAGCAGGTGTGTTTTCGAGGTTGATGTCTGCGATTAAGATGGATGAAATAGCCGAACCGTATATCAGACGGCGCGCAATTCGACATCTGGAAAAGGGCCGCGTTGTCATTTTTTCAGCGGGCACAGGGCATCCATATTTCAGCACTGACACAGCAGCCGCACTAAGGGCAGTTGAGATTGGGGCTGATGTAATCATGAAGGGTACAAGAGTTGACGGCGTTTTTGATGCAGACCCTGAAACGAACCCTGAAGCCATTAAATTTGATGGAGTTAGTTACCTGGATGTAATGAATAAAAATCTCCGTGTGATGGATATGACTGCTATTAGCTTGTGTCAGGAGAACAGTTTACCACTTTATGTATTTAATATGAATGTTCCCGGCAATCTTTTACGGGTTGTTATGGGAGAAAATATCGGAACATTTGTAAATCATACAGGTAAAAAGTAAATTTCGGATTCAAAATCAATAAATTTTTGATGGGCTTGAAATGGAACCAATTATAAAAGAAGCGATTGCCAAAATGAACAAATCCATTGAGGCATTTCGACATGAATTATCGAAAGTCCGTACCGGGAAAGCAACAACAGCAATTCTGGATGGAATTAAAGTTGATTATTATGGCACCCTTACACCACTGAAGCAGATGGCTAATGTGAGTGTACTTGATGCCCACACACTTTCGATCTCACCATGGGACAGATCTGCGATTAATGCAATTGACAAAGCGATAATGCAGGCGGATCTTGGATTAAATCCTCAGAACGATGGTACCAACATTAAAGTACCAATACCTCCTCTCACCGAAGAGAGAAGGAAAGAGTTCGTTAAATTAGTAAAGAAGTTTGGTGAGGATGCAAAAATTGCCATTCGGAATATTCGTCGTGATGCAAACGAACATCTGAAGAAAAAGCAAAAAGATGAAAAAATATCTGAAGATTTGCTAAAAGAGGCTGAGGCTAAAGTTCAGAAGGCAACCAACGAACATATTACTGAGATCGATCAGATACTGGTTCACAAAGAAAAAGAAATAATGGAAGTTTAGCCCAGGCATAATCTTCCCCGGAGATTTATTGAAGTTACTGATAAGGTCGGTATTCTTACTGCTATTCGTAATTAGTCCATTAAATGCGCAGGAGGAGATGAGGTTTGAACTGTCGAGTATTAATTTCGACGGGAATAACAGCATCCCCGACAAAGCAATTTTGAGTGTATTGCGATCGAAAGAGACTCCCAACGGGTTTTATCAGTTTATTAACAAGTACTCATCTCTGGGTGCACCACCGGAATATATCGATTTTCTGCTTGTTCAGACAGACCTTGAAAGTATTCAAGCGCTTTACAATGCAAATGGATTTTTTAAGGTAACCGTTGAATATTATTATTCTCTCGATTCACTTGATAAAGTAGCCGATCTCACATACCTGATAAATGAAGGCCCTCAGGCAATTTTTGGAAAAATAAAACTCAACGGACTTGAAAATTTTCCTCCTTACGATTTTTGGGAGATAAATGAGCGAGTCACCATTAGAGAAGGTCAGGCATATTCTCAAGAGAATGTTCTCAGTTCGATAAATAATGTATTGTTTTATTTAAAATCGCAAGGATATCTCCTCTCAAATTACGACAGTACTCTGGTTGTAAAAGATACCTTGATAGACAGAGCCCTTGTTGACATCTTTTTTTCACTTGGTAAAAAATATTACATCGATTCAGTAGAGGTCACCATGGGTGGTCCCGGTAAAGATGATGTTAGTGAAATAATGCTTCGTGATCTGACGGGTATAAAAGATGGTGATATTTTTGACGTTTCCAAGCTGACACAAGCGCAAGTCAGGTTATACCGGACAGGACTTTTCAGTTATGTCAGGATATATCCGGGAATTGAGGGGTTACGTGATTCATTGGTTCCTGTAAACCTCGAAGGTAACATTTCGATGATGAACGACCTGAACCCCGAATTGATTATGAACAACATTCAAAATGCTTTTAATTTTGGTGTGGGGCTCGAGTATAACAGAAAAAATTTCTTTGGGGGTGCCCGGCGATTCTCATCGAGGGCTCAAATATATTATCAGGATGTATTTTCGTTAAATCTTGAGCGAATGTTTAGTCTTGTAACAAACTCTGATACGGTTACATCTGGTACGATAGAATTGAAGGCAAGAGTTGAACAGCCGTATTTTTTGGGACAACCCATTTTTGCAAGTCTTGAACTCTCAGCACTGATAAATAAGATTGAGTATCTTCAGGTTAACAGTTACAAAAGTAAGATAAACTTTGAATTTGAATTGCCCAAGTTTACTTTTTTTAACAGTATGAACCTCTTTTATGCACTTGAATTGAACACACTCACTGTTCTTCGAGACAGCCCCGATAAACCGTCCACGAGTTTGATATCAGCGGGTTTTGGTGGTCTGCTTGTTTCGACCCACGTTGACAATGTAATATTCCCGACCGAGGGGAGTAATTACAGTCTCTATATTGAAGAAGGAAATCTTCTGCCATTTTTATTCTCCAAAGCATTTACGGGAGAATATCTCTCATTGTTGTTTTTAAAAACCCAGGCAACAGCGAGTTATTATTTCTCGCTGAATTCGGTAAACGATTTTGTATTCGCCACAAAATTTTCGGGGGGATATCTTCCAACATTATCGGGAGATAAAACCACAGTACCCTACATCAAAGAGTTTTTTGTTGGTGGAAGTAACTCGGTAAGAGGTTGGGCATCAAGGGCATTTCCCCCACAAAAGATAGCAGTTGAAGACCTCGACGAAACAAATCTACCGGGTGGAAGGATCGTTGTTGAAGGGTCTTTTGAACTCAGGAAACGATTTGGTGACCTGCTTGGAGCTGCCGTTTTTGTTGATTGGGGGAACACCTGGAAAGAAATATCGAACATGAAAATCAGTGAAGTGGCGGTGGCTGCCGGCTTCGGTTTTAGATTCTACACCCAAATTGCAGCTTTCCGCCTCGATTTTGGTTTTAAGGTTTATGATCCTTACGACAGAACACCCATCCCACAGAGACGGTTTTTTGATCTGATGCAGTTCCACTTTGGAATTGGCGAGGCATTCTGATTTATTTATGGATTGATTAGCTCGCTCTATTTCCGTATATTTAGAAATTTAAAATCCGGATTTTATGATACTCAGCATGACAGGCTTTGGCAAGTCGCTTTCCACATTTAGGGGTTATGCCTTTGAATCCGAGGTAAAGAGCTTAAACAGCCGCTATTTAGAAATCACCATCAAACTCCCATCCTCACTACAGAACAAAGAATACGAGATCAGGGAAGCCCTGAAGAACCTGATAAGACGCGGGAAAATTTTTATTAGTTTGTCTGTCAGACCTGAAGAGAATGAAAACGAAACATTTTTTCTCAATGAGTCAAAACTTAATGAGTTGCTTGGAATATTTGCAAAAATAAAGACCAATTACGGGATTTCCGGTGAGCCAAGTCTCGACCATATTATTAATTTCAGGGATATTTTTACTCCCGAGTTGGATCAACTTGACAGTGAACATTTTGAACACTTAAAACAAGTGGTGGTTGATGCGGTAAAACAATTAAATCAGATGCGTGAAGCCGAAGGTGGTGAACTTGCAAATGATCTAAGTCAAAGAGTTCGTCTGATAGAGGATGCATTATCGGGGATAGAGGAAGATTACAGTGGCAGGGTGAAGGAATATTATGAAGAGCTAAAAAAGAGAGTAATCGAAATAACGGGGAACAACAGCATCAATCCCGAAAGGATTGAATATGAAATTGCGATGCTTGCTGATAAATCTGATATCACTGAAGAGTGTGTCAGATTAAGAAGTCATCTTAAATTTTTCCTTGAGACGATTGAAAAGGAAAATGAAGCGGGGAAAAAATTGAACTTTATCTGTCAGGAGATGCACAGAGAAGCAAACACACTTGCGTCGAAGTCACTTTCAACCGAGGCAATCCACAGATCGGTATTAATCCGTGACGAAATTGAACGCATCAGAGAACAGGTTCAGAACATTGAATAATGTAGTTCCAAGAGGGAAAGTTTATGTAATTTCCGCTCCAAGCGGAACGGGTAAAACCACGGTAATCAAAAGAATTAAAGAGATTCATCCCGAAATCAGGTTTTCAATCTCTGCAGCAACCCGTAACCCCCGGGGAGCCGAAGTCAGCGGAAAAGATTATCATTTCATGAGCAAAACAGAATTCATGAAAAAAGTTGAAGCTGATGAATTTGTTGAATGGGAAGAGGTGTTTGGTAATTTATACGGGACACTGAAATCAGAACTTGTGGATACAGTTATCAAGGGGGAGGATGTGATTTTGGAGATTGATGTAAAGGGGGCACTTAATATCAAAAAACAGTTTCCTGAATCAGTATTGATTTTTTTACAGCCGCCCAGTATCGAAGAATTGATCGCGAGGCTAACCGGGCGGAATACCGAAAAGCCGGAAGAATTGGAAAGAAGGATAGCCCGGGCAGAACTTGAGTTCTCCTTTAGTGACAAATTTGATCACTGCGTCATCAACAATGATCTTGACGCATGTGTTAACGAAGTATTATTGTTAATAAGCAAACCCAAAACCTTTGGAGGCAACCTATAATGGGAATAACCCCTGTAGATCTGAGAGAGATCGATAAAAACGCTGCTAATGTATATGAAGCGATTGTGATAGCTGCAAGACGTGCACGAATAATTAATGATGCACAGAGAATAGAATTTAGAGGGATGCTCGACAGTCTCCCTGAGAATACCTCGGATGATGGCGAAGATCTGGATAACCCGGATCAGAGCAGAATATCTCTTGAATTCGAAAAAAGAGACAAGCCACATCTTCAGGCGTTGGGTCAACTGCTTGATGGCAAGATAAAATCTGAGTATAGAGACAGGGACTAAAAATCCATGTCACGATCCGGTTTTCTTTCAGGTAAAAAAATAATTCTTGGTGTTACCGGATGTATCGCAGCTTATAAATCGTGCAATTTAGTACGCGATCTTATTAAACTTGGAGCCGAAGTGCGTGTAGTAATAACGCCTTCGGCTTCTGCGTTTGTATCCCCACTCACCCTGTCCACACTTTCGAAAAACCGTGTCATCAGAAACATATTTCCCGATGATTTAAACGGGAATGTGGAGGTTGATCCATGGCACATAGAATATGGAATATGGGCCGATTTAATGATCGTGGCACCCTGCTCCGTAAATACACTTGCAAAAATCAATGCAGGATTTGCAGATAACGCTTTAACGACGCTGATAACTGCCCGTAGATCCCCGCTAATACTTTGTCCCGCTGCCGACCATGATATGTATGAGTATGACATTACGCAATCGAATATCAAGGCTCTTGAAGCCAGAGGTGTATTTATTGTTGAAGCTGAACATGGCGAATTAGCAAGTGGTTTAACAGGTATAGGCAGGTTCCCTGAAAATCAAAAAATTATCGATGCTATCTATACAGTAGTCAGTGGCAGGAAAAAAGATTTAACAGGTAAAAAAATTGTTGTAACTGCCGGTCCAACTTATGAAGATATCGATCCTGTTCGTTTTTTGGGAAATCGTTCATCAGGAAAGATGGGATACCAGATTGCAAATGCAGCTTTTCAGAGGGGTGCAGATGTAACACTCATTTCCGGACCATCCCATGAATATATCTATCCTGAGATCAAAAAAATAAGTATCCGAAGTGCCTCTGAAATGGCAAAAGCTGTTCAGGGATCGGTTTCAAAAGAAAACACTCTGATTATGTCAGCTGCTGTTGCAGACTTTACTCCTTCTACCATCGCAGATAAAAAGATTAAAAAAGAGACCGGTGGAATCAGTTCAATCGAGTTAAAAGAGACAGAAGACATACTTGCATCAATCGGTGGTAAATTTGGTTATGTAGTGGGTTTTGCTCTCGAAACTGACAATGAGATGGTGAATGCCTTTTCCAAACTTGAGCGTAAAGGACTTGATGTTATTGTGCTTAACTCGTTGAAGGACGAGGGAAGCGGGTTTGAGTTTGATACAAATTCAGTTACAATTCTTAAGCAGGACGGTTCATCAAATAAATATCCTCTTCAGTCAAAAAAAGAAATTGCACATCTTATTCTTGATGCCATTGCCGGAGAGATATGAAAGTTAAGGAAGAAGTTCTAAAAGCACTTGAACTTCAAAAGGAGATGTTTGGGGACGAACTCTATGCTGAACTTCAAATTCCAAAATTTGAAGATCAAACTGTAAAAAAACAGGCTGGTTTGGGTAATTTGCCAACGGCAGCGCCCACTGTCCCACCCCGCACTGTCACCTCACTCTCATTATCTCCAACAAAAGCAGTTATCGATTCAACCGTTTCGATACCCGACCTTCGTGAAAAAATCAGTAGTTGTCTTAAATGTCCTTTGGGCCCCACAAGGAAAAACTTTGTATTTGGCGAAGGAAATCCTGAAGCCAGACTAATGGTGATTGGGGAAGGACCCGGTGCCGATGAGGATATTCACGGAAAACCATTTGTTGGCAGGGCAGGACAACTTTTAACCGATATACTTAAAGCGATAAAATTCTCGAGAGATGAAGTATTTATTGCAAATATTGTAAAATGCAGGCCACCTGCAAACCGAACCCCGTTTGAAAATGAGATTGAATCGTGCAGGCCCTATCTGATAAGGCAAATTGAACTCATTAAACCGTCATTTATACTCTGTTTGGGTTCAACTGCTGTTCAAGCGTTACTCGAAAGAAAAGGAACTCTGGGAAGTTTCAGAAAAAATGTATATGAGCTTTATGGTGCAAAGGTGATGGCCACATTCCATCCTGCAGCTCTTCTACGCAACCCAAACTGGAAAAGGGATACCTGGGAGGATGTTCAAGCACTTCGAAAACTCTACGACGAAAAGTTTCCCGGCTGATTATTTTTAATTAGCACAGCAGGAATAAGACCTCACCCGATTTTCTAAGTATTGGCACAATAGAAATGTCACCTCCGCCTTATATTTTAAATTTAATATTTTCTTTTATCCATTCAATTTAGTAACTTTCAATAGTCAAAAATGGATAATACAATGTTTTCACCTTTTGAGAGAGCCGGTTTAGCGGTAACATTCTCACCCACCGGGAAAATGCTTCTTAGTGAAGCTGCCCGCCTTCAGTCGATGTTTGGATTCAAAATATTTTTTCTTCATGTTGGGGAAAGAGATGAATCGACCGAGCAACGCTTAAATCTTTTGATATTCGAAAATTTCTCTTCAAATAATTTTGAGATTGTCTGGTTAACGGGTGAGCCATCAAAAGCGATACTGAAAAAAAGTAAAGAACTTGGGCTTGATCTTCTAATAATTGGTGCATTGGAGAAAGAACAGGGGATTAAAAACTTTATCGGATCCGTTGCAAGAAATATAATGAGAAATTGTCATTGTCCGATTCTTGTATTTACAAAACCCGTTTCCGAGAGATTTGGCTTTAAGAATATAATAATCTCAGTCTGTTACGATGGTAAAGGTGAGGAGGCAGCTAAAGTTGCAGTCCAAATTGCAAGACACGATCATCCCGAGAAATTGTCACTCGTTAAAGAGATTAACATACCGGGGCTCCCGAGTGTCGTTTTTGATTCCGGATCAACCGACGAAACGGGGAGTATGAGGAGAGAGCTAATAGAACTTGAAAAACAGAAAATCAGGTTTTTTGCACATGAGTTGGGACTTCGTGATTCGGAGTTTGAGAATGAAGTGCTTTATGGCGTTGAAGGTTGGGAATGCCTCAACTTTGCAGATGAAGAGAAAGCAGATTTACTTGTAGTAACCATGGGAGAAAGAAAATTAAGTTTTATTGACAGAATATTCATGCATGACCTTGAATTTCTGTTCGAAAGAATCCCCACAAACACCCTTCTCTATAAATGAAGCACGAAGAAGTAGTAATATTCCTGGTTGCTATCAGCATTATGCTGTTTTTTGCCCGTTTTCTTGGCGAGTTGTTTAATAAATTTAAACAGCCGGCAATTATTGGCGAGATAATAGCGGGAATATTGCTTGGTCCCACCATTTTAGGGAATCTTCTGCCGGAAGTCCAGTTGACACTGTTTCCTCAAACCGGTAATGTATCACTCGTTCTTAACGGGATTACACAACTTGCAGTAATTATGTTATTGATAGTTTCGGGGCTTGAGGTTAATTTGGCATTAATTGCCAAGCAGGGCAAAACCGCATTATATACCAGTACTTTAGGAATGGCATTGCCCTTTGCATTGGGTTTTCTTCCCTTCTATTATTTCTCAGAGGTATTTGGTGCATCCCCGGGTGACAAACTGATTTTTGCACTCTTTATGGGGACAGCAATGTCAATTTCAGCTCTCCCGGTGATTGCCCGGACTTTGATGGATATGAATCTGTTAAAGACAGAGCTTGGTGTCATCATAATTGCGTCTGCAATAGTAAATGATCTTTTTGGCTGGATATTTTTTTCAGTGATTATAGGAATGATTTCCAGTGGTGGTGGCTCCAACTTCCTCACACAAATTGGGGGGATATTACTCTTTCTGGCATTTATGTTTTTTATTGCTAAACCCTTAACTGACAGAATAATACCCAGGATTCAGAACAGGTATTCATTCCCAGGGAGTATCCTGAGTTTTATATTTATATTTGGACTCGTTGCGGCGGCTATCACAGAGGGTGCCGGTATTCACGCCATTTTTGGGGCATTTATGGCGGGAGTAATTATTGGCGACAGCAGTCACCTTAAGGAATCAACGCGCGAAATAATACACCAGTTTGTCACGAATATATTTGCCCCTTTGTTTTTTATATCAATCGGATTAAAGGTTGATTTCTTCGCACATTTTGATCTCATTATGGTTTTGATTGTATTGGGCCTTGCAATCATCGGGAAAGTGGTCGGATGTGGAATCGGTGCCAAAATAGGTGGAATGAGTTTTTCAGAGTCGATGGCAATCGGATTTGGGATGAATTCGCGTGGTGCGATGGAGATAATATTAGGAATCCTGGCATTGGAAGCAGGGGTAATAAATGAGACGGTATTTGTTGCTTTGGTGGTTATGGCTCTTGTCACTTCGTTAATCAGTGCTCCAATGATGGGGTATTTCCTGAAAAAAATCAAAAGATTTGATACTTTAGGGGAGATACTTACTTCTAAAAACATTATCTTGTCTTCATTGGAGAGCAAAGATGAAATTCTTGAAATGTTGATAAACAGAGTAGCCGAAGAGGGACAAATTAATCGTTTGAAACTTAAAGAAGACCTGATGTTAAGAGAAGCCACATTTCCTGCTGTGATACTTCCCGGTTTGGCGCTACCCCATGCCAAACTTGACATCAAAAGAGCTTATATGGCAATTGCGATCAACCGTAAAGGTTATCAATACACAGAAGGAGACGATCCCGTTTATATTACCATCCTGATGGTATCGCCAGCCAACAAGCCAGAATTGCATCTTAATTTGCTTGCAGAAACTGTATCAATCTTTAAAGAAGAGAATACCATCCCGGATTTGGTCACATGTCATGACCCGGAACAGATATTACAATATTTTCAAGATCGAATATAAAAAAAGACCGCTCTTCACAGGCGGTCTTTAATTTCTGAATAGATGTCTCTATTATTTTGCAGGGACAAACAAGATGTAAAACTTTGCGTTATCATCCATTTCAAGAGACACATGTTGTGACCCGGCTTCTGTATCAATTTGCCATGACTTATCGGTCAGCTTGGTGCCTTGTTTAATTATTTCCTCAAGTAATGCATCAAGCATCTCCTCGTTAACGGGGTATAAGGCAAGAGTATTGCAAATATCGTAGCCGTCAAAAAACAAGAATAACTGTCCGATATCAGGTACCTCCGAGAAGAGGAACTTTACGCCATCATCGGTAGTAAGTTCTTGTAGTGAATACTCGGAAGTGTTACTCAAAATAAAAGATTTTGATTTTCCGAGAAGATTATTTTGTGCATTTGCTGCTCCAAACAATGCAACAATAAAGAAAAGAAAAAGTACCTTCCTCATTTTGTGCCTTCCTGTATAGATTTTTGTTGATTGATTTAAATTCTATGGGTTTAACTTACGGAACAGTGGAAAGTTCCTGATTTGTTGAAATGCAGATAAATAGAACTGCAATTTAGAAAAAATATTTGTTTTGATAGTGGTTTTATTTAATTTATTTAAAGAATCGGGACATAATGTGACAGACATTCACCGCCTGCCACTTTTAGGAAAAATTAATTAAAACAAATGATTATTTTAGCAGTGACACCCGGACAATATTTAGAATATATGACTGAACTTCAAAAAATTCTCTTCTCTCTTGTGGAGAAAAATGGAATAGTATATTTTTTGTTAGACACCAACCACAACATTGAGATGTGTTCTGACAATATGTTCCAGGTCTTTGGATATGATCCACCCTCTATTTTAGGGATGAAACTTGATAAGTTATGTTTTGGCAAGGACAGGGATCGCCTTTCAAAATTGCTGGAATCGGCATTGGTTTCCAAGGATGAAAAGGAAATTGAATTCAGATTGCTCCTTTCTGACCGAAGAATTCGGATTGTATCCGCAACAGTTCAAACTTTGGTAACCGACGACAATAATCCAAAAATTGCGATTTTCCTTCGTGATATAACAGATCATCTTAATTCCAAACTCTTCAAGGACAGTTTTTTTAATCTTTCTCTCGATCTTTTTGCAATACTTGATTTCACGGGGAAAGTGATAGAAATAAATGAGATGTGGAATGAAAAATTTGGCTACACCAAAGAGGAGTTAATAAAATCGGGGATAGCGAAGGTGTTCAAATCTGATGAGCGGATGGCAGCCGGAAGAATGTATGATTGGTTAAAGGTGTCGAATGAATCGATGTATGATTATGAAATGGAATGTTGTACAAAAACAGGAGAAACCAAATTCATAAGTTGGTCAGCGAGATCGGATGCACTCCCGGGGTTGGTTTTCCTTGTTGGCAGGGACTTTACAGAAAAAAAAGAAACCGAACAAAAACTAATTGAGAGTGAAGCGAAACTCTCTGCCATATTGGAGAATACAAATGATGTCATCTTTTCCATTGATACTAATTACAAGCTGTTAAAATTCAATACTGCATTTGTCCGAATAATAGAAGGAAGTTACGGATTTAAGCCTAAAGCCGGGTATTCCGTTATCGACCCTAAAGTGAATACTCTTACCACAATGAAATGGAAGCGATTATATGACCGTGCCTTAAGCGACCAGGATGTTGATGAATTAATTGATGCAGACCCCCCGAATGAGAATTTGAAATATGAAGTTTCGATGAGTCCCATAAAAAATGAATTTAAGGATGTAACCGGTGTGGCAGTTTTCATGCGTGATGTAACAGAGAGATTTAAGGCACAGGAAGAACAACTTGAAATGAGCAGACAACTCGCAGAGAAGAACAAAGATTTGTTGGATTTTTCATTTATTATTACACACAATCTTCGAGCTCCAACATCAAACTTGATAAGTTTGCTGAGTATCTACGACAAAGACCACCCTGCAAATGATGAAAATCTTGAGATAATGGAAAACTTTGAGGCTTCGATACACCAATTGAA
>Ga0209573_1001258_pt1 | contig 40957 bp, 30 predicted proteins | sample TNRBio252014_DNA_FD_185870 | JGI IMG/M metagenome (GOLD analysis project Ga0209573, IMG submission 185870) | Wastewater treatment Type I Accumulibacter community from EBPR Bioreactor in Madison, WI, USA - TNR Reactor_6/25/2014_ DNA (SPAdes)... | ecosystem: Engineered > Bioreactor > EBPR >...
AGGCGCTGCTGGGTGGCGCGGATGGGTTGGACTTCATCCGCAGCTTGCTGGAGCAGGCGCCCCGCTACCTCAAGCCGGGCGGCGTCGTCCTGCTGGAGGTTGGCGCCAGTCAGGGCAGCGCCGTAGGCGAGATGGCTGGCCGCAGCTTTCCGCGCGCGCTGATCGAGGTCTTGACCGACTACGCTTTTCGTGAGCGTATCGTCCGTATCCAAACCTGAGGCGCTTTGACGCAACAGATGCAGGTGCAGCGAGCAGCGCCCAGCGCTGCTCGCTTGTTGTTGACGCCTCCCGCCAGCACAACCGCTTGGCCGATCAAGCACGACCTTGCGCTATGGATTGAAGAACCGCAGAGTATTTTTAAGACTGCCAGGCCGTTCGTATAACGATTTAGCGTCAAAACCCTGTCTTTGAGGTGACAATAATGAGCGATGTAACGATTGTGGGCGCTGGTTTGGCTGGATGCGAGGCGGCCTGGCAAATGGCGCAGCGCGGCCTGGACGTGCGGCTTGTCGAAATGCGTCCGCTGCGCCAGACTCCAGCCCATGTCACTGACCAATTCGCTGAGCTTGTGTGCAGCAACAGCCTGGGATCGACTCGGCTGGACAGAGCGCTCGGCCTGCTCAAGGAAGAGATGCGCCGGTTGGGATCGCTGGTAATCGCTTGCGCCGACGCCCATGCCCTGCCGGCCGGCGGAGCGCTGGCGGTCGATCGCGAGGGCTTTTCGCAGGCCGTCACGGCAGCCGTGATGGCTCACCCGCGCATCGAAGTGCTGCGCGCGGAGGTGGAGGAGATACCGGCCGGCCTGACGATCCTGGCCACAGGCCCCTTGACCGCCAGCCGTCTGGCCGGGCAGATCGGTCAGTTTGCCGGCCAGTCGCAGCTTTATTTCTACGATGCGTTGGCGCCCATCGTCACTCTGGAGAGCATCGCCATGCCGCCAGCCTGGCGCCAAAGCCGCTACGACCGCGACAGCGGCCAATCCGAGGGCGACTATATCAACTGTCCGCTCGATCGTGCGCAGTACGAAGCGTTTGTCGAGGCGGTACGGACCGCTGACCGCATTGAGTTACGTTCTTTCGACACAGACCCGGAGGCCGAGCGTTTCTTCGAGGGCTGCTTGCCCATCGAGGTGCTCGCTGGCCGGAGCGTGGAGGCGCTGGCATTCGGGCCGATGCGGCCGGTTGGGCTGCGGGATCCGCGCACCGGCCGACGTCCTTATGCTGTGGTGCAACTGCGCCAGGACGACCAGGCCGGCACGCTCTTCAACATCGTCGGTTTCCAGACCAACATCAAGTGGCCGGAGCAGCGGCGTATCCTACAGACAATCCCCGGTCTGGAGCAGGCGGAGTTCGTGCGTTTGGGCCAGATGCACCGCAATACCTTCATCAACTCGCCGCTGTTGTTGCACGCAACGCTGCAAGCTCGCAGCCGCGACGATCTGTTTTTTGCCGGCCAGATTACCGGCACGGAAGGTTACGTGGGTTCGGCCGCTGGGGGACTGTGGGCCGGCTTCAACGCAGCGCGGCTGGCGCAAGGGATGACGCCGCTGACCCTGCCCAGCGTCACCATGATGGGCGCCTTGTTCGCCTACATTACCCAGGCGGACGCGCGTTACTTCCAACCGATGAAGTCCAATTTCGGCCTGATGCCCGAGCTGGAGAGCCATGTGCGCAACAAGGGCGATCGCTACCTGGCCTATGCCCAGCGGTCCTTGCAGGCGATGGAGCAGTTCATGGCCGAGCACGACCTGGCATCGGTGACGGGGCCGATGCTGGCAGCGCCTCTGTTGTAGCGCAAATCACCACGCTTGCACAGCCCGCCTATTCCTAATTGACGCGGAGTCCAGCACGCCCACGTGCGGGCTTTGCGCGCACGCGCCGCACCTGGGGGTGCTCACTCCACGGTGGCGAGGTTCACGGTGGCGAGGTTGTTCTTGGGGAGTCGAGCACGCCCACGTGCGGCCTTTGCGCGCACGCGCCGCACCTGGGGGTGCTCACCCCGTGGCGGCGAGGTTGTTTGTGGGGGAGTCGAGCACGCCGACGTGCGGGCTTTGCGCGCACGCGCCGCACCTGGGGGTGCTCACCCCGCGGCGGCGAGGTTGTTTGTGGGGGAGTCGAGCACGCCCACGTGCGGGCTTTACGCGCACGCGCCGCACCTGGGGGTGCTCACTCCGCGATGATTACGATCCACGCGGTGGCGAGGTTTTCTCTGTGGAATTGCATGTCTGAGGGGGTGAAAGACGCCCGTTTGGTCGTTTTGGAACCTTAAATCTTTCGTATAGAACGGTTAAGCGGCGAGACCATTAAGCGGTCGGGTTAAGTTATGCGAAAAATAAGCTCCTTTTAAGGCACGGGGCCTTAAGAAACCCTTGCATCGCCTCCTGTGCGCATGCTACAATTTGCGTGCTGGTGCCACACGAGGACACCAGCACGCATTGAGTGGAAGTGCGCATCCGTGAGCCCCGGGCTCAGGAAGGATTAGCTAGCAATGATGCAAACCAAGAGACTTCGCATTCTGATAGTCGCTCTGATGCTGGTGATGGTAGCCAGTGTCATCCCTGCTGGCGCTGCACCCATGGCGTCGGCCGGCGATGTATTGTACAACGGCGGCTTCGAGAATGGCTTCAATTATAATCCGAGCTGCGGCGGGATGGTCGGTGCAGGCTGGGGCTGCTTCACCAATGGAGGCACGGCGGTCTACGGCTTCTACGATGATATGTGGAGCCGTGTTGTGTACTCTGGCCAGCACTCGCAGTTGATCGAGATCAATACCTTGGAAAAGGGCGGCGACAACGATCGCAACGCTGGCATTTTCCAGACTGTACATGTGGTACCCGGCGCTACCTACGAGTTGGCGCTCAAGGGCATCATCCGGGCCGACGATCATGGCGGCGACCCCTGGCGCTATCGGGTCTACGTGGGCTTCGATTATAGCGGCGGTTCCAACTGGCAGACCGTGACCGATTGGCGCGAGCTGCCCTGGGACACCTATTACACCCGCACCGATCCCGGTTCCTTCAGCAGCTACAGCACCAAGGTGACACCCAGCGGCGCCAACCTGACAGTTTTCGTCCGCACGCAGCGCCGTTGGGGCACCTGGTATGAAGAGACCAACTTCAACCTGGACGCCATCAGCCTCTACGGCCAGCCTTACCAGGTTGCTGTTCCGCTGCCGGTCGTCCCGCCGGTGGCAGTTGTCCCGCCAGTCGCAGTTGTCCCGCCGGTTGCAATCGTGCCGCCGGTGGCAGTTGTCCCGCCAGTGGCAATCGTGCCGCCGATCGCGGTCGCGCCGCCGGTGCAGGTCTGCTCTGGTCCCAATCTGGTGATGAACGGCGGCTTCGAGAACGGCTTCGCCGCCAACGGCGTAGGCTTCTATTGGAGCGGCTTCACCAACGGCGGCCGGGCCAACTACGGCTTCTACGACGACATGTGGCCGCCGGTGGTTTCGCAAGGCGCTCACAGCCAACTGCTGGAGATCAACTCCAAGGGCCTGCCTGCCACTGACCCCGATCGCATCATTGGCATCATGCAGCGCCTCTGGCTGCAGCCAGGCGTGACGTACGAGATTTCCTTCGATGCGGCCATGCGCGAGGCGCCGGTGGCTGCGGATGAGGACCCCTACCGCACCATGGTGGAGTGGGGATACTCGACGAGCGGCACAACCGATCCGGCGCAGATGCTCTACCGCCAGTCAGCGCCGCTGCCAATCCTGCCGCGCACCGATCCAGGCCAGCACGCGATGCAGAGCTACAGCACCCGCTTCACGGCGCCGGCCGGCGGCCACACCACGATTGCCATCTGGGGCCTGAAGAAGTGGGCGACCCTGGAGCGAGAGCTGGATGTGAACATCGACAATGTTGTGCTGCGGGCTTGTGGCTCCGCGACGGTTCAGCCGCCGGTGGTCTACCCGCCCGTGGTCAAGCCGCCAGTCGTCTATCCGCCCGTGGTCAAGCCGCCGGTCGTCTACCCCCCTGTGGGCAAGCCGGGCACGTGCAGCGTCATGGTCACAGTGCAGCGCGGCGACACTCTGTCGGGCATTGCCTCCCAGTTTGGCACGACGGTTTCGGCCCTGATGGCCGCCAACAACCTGGCCAATCCTAACTTGATCTACGCCGGCCAGAAGCTGTGTATTCCCGGCTCGCCTGTGGCTATGCCCTACGACGCAGCTACAGCCAGCGACACCTATGCCGCACCAGTGGTCGAGCCGGTGGTTGTAGCGCCTGTGGTGGAGAAGCCTACCGCCAGCGCCGCCGCCCCGGACCCTGCGGCTGGCAATCTCTACCGCGTACAGCGCGGCGACACCCTGAGTGCCATCGCAGCCCAGCACGGCACGACCGTGGCGGCGCTGATGCAGATCAACAATCTCTCGGATCCGAATTTCATCTATGTTGGACAGCGGATCCGGTTGTCCTGAGAGCTGGCTGGCAAGCCGGCGAAACTCTGGCCAGGTTGGAGTTGTAGCTCAGGCTGGGACCGCTCCCAGCCGGGGCTACGGCTCCCGGGCCGACGTGGAGGTAGCTAGAGGCTAATCGATAGGGTTGGCTGCCCGAAGTCGACGATCTGGTTGCGATGCAACCAACCAAGCTGTAGAGTGACTAAGCTCGTATCGTTCACAATACCCGTTAAATCAACGGGAGCATCAATCCTTAGGAGGAATTACGATGTCTAACAAGTCTGGAAAGTTCATGCTGGTGGTGGCCCTGGTGGCCGTCCTGGCGATGTTCATGGCAATGGCCGGCGTTTCCTTCGCTGGCGGCGACGAGCCGACCAACGGCGCTAAAGGTCCCACCGTGTGTGTAAGTGGCTATGTCATCAATCACCGGGAGCAGCCGGTCGATGGCACCAAGTGGACCCCCGCCTTGACCATCGAGGCCGTGGGCGCTGAGTCGCCGGACATGGACCCCACTGTGTCGGTGACGACCACGGTGGCCGCCAATGGCAGCTACACGTTCAAGGATCTGCCTGCCGGCCTGTACTACAACTTCAAGATGCAGCTGCCCACTGACTGGGACGGCATCGTGCCTGCGGCTCCTCGCAACGGCATGGCCGAGACCGGCTATGCCAAGCTGGCTGAGCAGGGCACCAAGTGCTACGACGTGTTGTTCAAGATCCGCCGCTGGTTCGATGTGACGGTGCTGAAGTGGGAAGAGCTGCGCAGCGGCGCCGTGCAGCGTGGCGCAGGCTGGACCATGACGGCGACCCCCCAAGGCGATCCTTGGGCCGTGAAGGCAAGCGGCAAGACCGACGCTGGCGGCCTTGTGGTGCTGCAACTGACCCCTGGCAAGTGGGTGATTGCCGAGACCATCAAGAGCGGCTGGACCCCAGTCACGCCGGCCTCGGTCTCCATCACGCTGGACCAGTATGCACCGCCCGGCGCTGGCGACCCGGTGGTCTTCAAGAACCTGGAGCCGGTCTGCTACGCCACTATCACGGTGGAGAAGAACGGCCTGGGCACCAATGCTAACGGCGGCCAGGAATGGCTGGGACCGCTGGCTGGCTGGCACATCACCCTGAGCCGCCCTGACGGCGCCATGGCCCCCGTGACCCTGGCCACCGATGGCACGGGCAAGGCAGTCTTCCAGAACCTGAAGCCTGGCGTCTACAGCGTCAAGGAAACCGTCCAGCCCGGCTGGGAGGCCGTCAGCCCCAACCCGCAGCAGGTGATCATCCGCGACTGTGAGAATGCCCGTGTGCTGTTCGAGAACCTGGAAGTGGTTGGCAAGCTGCAGATCAGCGGCACCAAATTCTTCCGGGCCTGGGTGCCCCCATACCAGGGCAAGACCGTCGGCCTGTCCGGTTGGGCCATCACCGCCACGCTGAAGGGCACCGATCCGGCTGTGTACGTCACCACCACGACCAACGCGCTGGGCCAGTACAGCTTCGACGAAGCGACCCTACAGGCCGCTGGCATGGCGATCCCTGGTGCGACCATCACGGTCTGCGAGGAGAAGCGCAACCACTGGATCCCGGTGAGCCCGGTGTGCGTCGATGTGAAGTTCCCCTACCCGGTGCCGGTGGACTATAAGGGCGCCGTGGTGAACTTCACCAACGTCCAGGACCCGCCGCTGCCCGGCTCCGGTATTTCCGGCGGCGGCAGCTCGGCCACCTGCGCTGTGCCCTACACGGTGCGGCCAGGCGATAGCCTGTCGGCAATCGCCGCCGCCAATGGCACCACCGTCAGCGCGCTGACGCAGCTCAACGGCTTGGCCAACCCCAACATGATCCGGGCCGGCCAAACGCTGTGCATCCAGTAATACTTTCCCCTAGTGCATAACACTGTCGGGGCATGGCCCGCCATGCCCCGACATGTTATCGCAAATTACCGGCCATTCGATTATCAATCGATAGCTGGTAGTTCCGCAGCAGGAGCGGGTGGCTGATGCTGGAGGCCCCCCGCTCCTGTCTTTTATTGCTTCCCACTGATCGCAAACGGGAAACGTGGCGTGTCTCTGCAACGCCAGATCAAGGCTGTAACTCGTAACACGTAACCCGGAGATTGAGGTAGATCTCTCCGGTTATGGGTTAAGGGTTACGCCCCCGGTCGTTTGCTAGCCAGCCGTCCTTGCATCGAATAGGGCCCGGCCCAGGTGATGAATACGTCCGCCAGCCGGCCGCGCCAGTCCTCCGGGTCGCTGAAAAAGACCAGCTTGTTCTGGCGGGTGCGGCCCCGCCACTTGCCTTTGTGGGTGTCCTCCACCAACACCTCGACCGTCTCGCCGACGAAGCGTTCACTGATCTCCGCTTGCACCTGGGCCTGCAAGTCCTCCAGCGCCTTGTGGCGGGCCACCTTGACCTCGTCCGGCACGTCGTCGGCCATGCGGCGCGCGCTCACCGTGCCGGGCCGCGGCGAATAGCGCGCCAGGTGCGCCTTGTCCAGCCGCAGCTCGGCCAGCACGTCAAACGTGCGTTGGAACTGTCCATCGCTTTCGCCGGGGAAGCCCACGATGATGTCGGTATGCAGCGCGGCCGTGGGCATGATCTCACGAATGCGCCCCACCAGCCGGCGGTAGTCGTCGGCCGTGTAGCCGCGGCGCATCGCCTCCAGCATCTGGTCGTCGCCGGCCTGGATCGGCACCTCCACGTGCTCGCAGACCTTGGGCAGGTCGCGCATCGCGTGCAGGATGCGGTCGCTCATGTAGTTGGGATGCGAGGTCAGAAAGCGGATACGCCACAGCCCCTCCACCTCATGCACCGCGGCCAGCAGGTCAGCCAGGTCGGGGCGCTGGCCGGGGAAGTCGTAGCCGTAGCGATCGACGATCTGGCCCAGCAGCGTTACCTCGCGCACGCCCTGCGCCACCAAGTCCCTCACCTCGGCCACGATCTCGCCCAGCGGCCGGCTGCGCTCGACGCCGCGCCGGAACGGGATGATACAGAAGGTGCAGGCGTGCGAGCAGCCATAGACGATGGGTACGTGCGCGGCCACCGGCGACTGCCCGCCGCTGGCCTGGGTCAGGTGGCGCACCGATTGCAGCACTGACTGCGTGCGGCCGGGCAACTGGCGCGCTGGCGGCAGCGGCTCGAGGTCGTCTTGCAGCGCATAGCGGGCCAGCACCTCGGCCTCGTCGATAGCCCGCGACGCGCTGGCCAGGTCGCGCTCCATCAGGTAGCCGACCAGCGGCCCCGGCTCCGATGGCGGCATGAAGACGTCCACCCAAGGGAAACGGCTGGCCAGAGCCGCGCTGGGCTTGACGCCCACCATGCAGCCCATCAGGCCGATCACCGCGTCTGGCTTGCGCCGCTTGATAGGCAAGAGCGCGCCCAGCTTGCCGACGGCCTTGTCCTCGGCGCTCTGGCGCACCACGCAGGTGTTGACGACGATCACGTCGGCCGCATCGGGCTGTAGCACCGGCTGGTAGCCCAACGCTTCCAACTGCGCGGCCACATGGCCGCTGTCGGCCACGTTCATCTGGCAGCCGAAGGTGTGGATGTGGTAAGTTCTGCTCAAAAAAATACCTCCGTCAGCGTTGGCCGCGATCGGAGGAACCTAAAACAGGGCATGCCAAGAGCAAGCCGCTTATCCTCCGTCGTCGATCCCTGGTACGAGGGGGCAACGGTTGTTGTATGCACGGGGTGACCCGCTATCAGGGCGCCATTCTAACATCGAGGCGGGCGACTGTCAAACGGACTGGCCCTAAAGAATCTGCGCGACTTGGTGGCCCAGCCTCTCTCGTAACGCTTTTTGGACGCTCTTGTGCTACACTGGGCTTTGAACTGAGAAACCATGGCAAGCATTCTCATCTGATCACGCACACCGAAAGCCAAGACCGTGAGCTTGAACGCATCATGTCTTCGAAACTGAGCTACGAGGCAGTCATCATCGGCTCTGGCCCCAACGGCCTCGCCGCGGCCATCACCCTGGCCCGCGCGGGCCGGTCGGTGCTGGTGATCGAGGGGCGGGATACAGTCGGCGGCGGGATGCGCACGGCCGAGCTAACCCTGCCCGGCTTTCGCCACGACATCTGCTCGGCCGTGCATCCGCTGGGCATGGCGTCCCCCTTTTTCCGTGACCTGCCGCTGGAGCAGCACGGCCTGCGCTGGATCCAACCCGCCGCGCCGTTGGTCCACCCATTGGAGCACGGGGAGGCGGTGGTGCTCGACCGCTCCTTCGACGCCGCGGCCGCGTATTTGGGGCGGGACGCCGCGGCCTATCGCCGGCTGATGGAGCCGCTGGCCGAGCGCTGGCAGGAGATCCTGGGCGACTTGCTGGGGCCGCTCAGCGTTCCCAGCCATCCGGTTGCGTTTGCCCGCTTCGGCGCTGGGGCGATCCTGCCGGCCGCCACACTCGCGCGAGCCTGGTTCCGCGGCCAGCGGGCGCGGGGGCTGTTCGCCGGGCTGTCGGCCCACTCCATCATGCCTCTGCAGCGGCCATTGACGGCCGCCTATGGGTTGATGCTGGGCTTGCTGGCCCACGGCGTCGGCTGGCCGATGCCGGCCGGCGGCTCGCAGAGTATCGCCGACGCGCTGGCTTCGTATCTGCGTTCGCTGGGCGGGGAGATCAGGACCGGCTGGTGGGTGCGGTCGCTGGACGAGCTGCCGGCGGCCGATGCGTATTTATTCGACATAACACCGCGCGACCTGCTCAAGATCGCCGGCGACGCGCTGCCTGCCGGCTACCAGCGCACGTTGGGCCGCTACCGCTACGGCCCTGGCGTCTTCAAGCTGGACTACGCGCTGGACGGACCGGTTCCCTGGCGCAACCCGGCTGTCAGCCGCGGGGGAACGGTGCATGTAGGGGGCACGCTGGCCGAGATCGCCGCCTCGGAGCAGGACGTCTGGCAGGGGCGGCACGCCGAGCGGCCCTTCGTGCTGGCGGTGCAGCCCAGCCTGTTCGACCCCAGCCGCGCGCCGGCTGGCCAGCATGTGCTCTGGGCCTACTGCCACGTCCCCAACGGCTCCACCGTGGACATGACCGCCGCCATTGAAAGCCAGATCGAGCGTTTCGCCCCCGGCTTCCGCGACCGCATCCTGGCCCGCCACGCCATGAACGCGGCGCAGATGGAGCAGTACAACCCCAACTACGTGGGAGGCGACATCAACAGCGGCGTGCAAGACCTGTTCCAGCACTTTACCCGGCCGGCCGTGCGCATCTCCCCCTACACCACGCCCAATCCCCGCATCTTCCTCTGTTCCTCGGCCACACCGCCCGGCGGCGGGGTGCATGGCATGTGCGGCCATTGGGCCGCACATGCCGCGCTACGCCGGCAAAACTAGAAATCCTCGTCTTTGATATACGGGTAGCTCCACAACGTCATCTGCAGCAGGCAGGACTTGACCCAGGCCAGATACATCCTCTCCGCGTCCTCAGCCGAATGGCCCTTGCTGGCCAGGAAGGGCTTGAGAGTGAAAGTGACCGGGAAAACCAGCAGGAAAATGTAGCGGAAGGGCACGATGTCCATGGCCGCCGCGCCGTCGGTCTGGTTTTTCTTGGAGCGATGGTGGCGCAGACCGATCTCGTGCTGGTAGTTCAGCCAGTCCTGGCCATACTCGGCGCGGGCCGTGTCCAGGATCCACTGGACGAAGCGGCGGCGCACTGCCGCCAGGTAGTCGCCCAGCGGCTGAGCGTCATGAACGCTGACGAAGGTCTCCAGCAACTGGGGATTGGCTCCGACGAAGCCGTACCATACGTCGAGAATCGCCTCGACCTGATCCTGTAGGACGTCGTGAGACATGCGCAAATACTGCATGTCCTCATCGCCGAACAGGACGCTTTTTTTCATCAATTCAAACTGTTCGAGTGTCACCGGGGACGGCGCAACGGCGCCGAAGCTGTAGCCTGGAATGGTCGTCGGGTTGCTCATGGTTCTGTATTGCTCCTCTTCGGGTTTCGTGTGATCAATTGGCGCAAACGGTCGATCTGCGGTAAATTATAGGTCGTTCTGCACGCGAATTCAAGACTGCACTTTTCGGTAAGGTGGTGACTAAATGGCGCAGGACACTGCCCATGCCCTCGAATCACACAACGACACGGCCCACGGCGATATCCCGGTGGCCGCCATGGTCGAGAGCATCGTCGGCTGCAAATGGTCGGTGCGCATCTTGTGGCTGCTGGCTGACGACGTCAACCGGCCTGGCGCGCTGCTGCGGGCTGTGCCGGGCCTGTCGCATAAGGTAATGAATGAGCGGTTGCGCAAGATGCTCCGCTTCGGCATCGCGCATCGCGTGGTCCAGGGCGACAAGCCCCCGTTGGAGGTGTCCTACGTACTGACCCCCTTTGGCCATCGCTTCCTGCGCATTTTGGCAGAGGTGCGTCGCTTGCAAGATGCGGCCGACCACGGCGAGTTCTCGCAGGCGCCGGATGCTTGAGCCGCCTGCGCTGCCGGTAAGCGCCCAATGCGTTGCGTTGCAGCGTCACTATGGCATCGCCGCTGATGCAGTGACCTTTCTGTCCATCGGCAACGATGCGGCGTCCTTCGTATACCGTGTCGACGCAGCAAACGGCGTAAGCTATTTTCTGAAGGCGCGCGCCAGCGCAGGCTTCAACCCATCGAGCTTGACCGTGCCCTCCTTTCTGCACAGCCAGGGCATTCCGCACGTCATGGCGCCGCTGCCGACGGCTAGCGGGGCGTTATGGGTCGCTGTGGATGGTTTCTCACTGAGCCTCTATCCGTTTGTCGCAGCGCGCACTGCCACCGACGCCGGTCTGACACTGGAGGACTGGCAGGCCCTGGGCGCGACGCTGCGCCGGATCCATGCCAGCCACCTGCCGGCCAGGTTAGCCGGGGACCTGCCGCAGGAGACGTTCACGCCCTCCCGGCGCCACGTGTTGGCCGCACTGGCCGACCTGCCCGACAGGCCAGACCTTCCCGATCCCATCCAGGCCGCGCTGGCGCAGTTCTGGCGCGGCCGGCAGGACCTCATTCAGACCCTGATCGATCGGGCCGACAGCCTGGGTGCTGAGCTGCGTAGAGAGGCCTTGCCGCGCGTGCTGTGTCATGCCGACCTGCACACCTGGAACGTGCTGGTCGACGCCGATCGGCGGCTTTGGATCGTGGATTGGGACGAGGTGATCCTGGCTCCCAAGGAGCGTGACCTGATGTTTGTAGTCGGCGGGATCGGCCGCGGCTTGGTGCAACCTGAGCAGACCGAGTGCTTCCTGCGCAGCTATGGCGGTCCTATTGTCGATCGCCGCGCGCTGGCTTATTATCGTTTCGCCTGGGCGGTGCAGGACATGGCAGCCTATGCTGAACAGGTATTCTTTGTGCGGGAGACCGGCGAGCCAACCCGCCGCGCAGCCTATCATGGTTTTGTCGACATGTTCGAGCCAGGCAACATCGTCGACATCGCCCTGGCTGGCCAGGTCAACGGCGTACTGACGGGCTCCTGACGGGTTCGGGGAGTGTAGCTGACATACGAATGACTGGGCTTCATTGCATACTGGAAAGCAATCGATGTGGTCAGACTAGCTTGGCCAGCCCAGAAGTTCGACTTCCCCGAGAAGTCGAACTTCGTTAGCCTTGAACTAATCTTGAACACACGCAAAGAAAACCAGCAAGGAGGAAACATCTATGCAGGCATCAAATCGCAAGCGACATTCAAGTCTCATCATGGCCTTGGTCGGCTTGGTGTTGGTGACAGCGCTGATCGTTGGCGGCTGTGTCGCGCCGGCCGGACCAGCGCCAACTGCTCCATCAGAGTTGCAGACGGGCGTTGAGCCGCCGGCCGCACCCGCCGGCCCTCAGGGCGCGCTGCGCGTGGCCATGGACATCCCTGTGCAGCTTGACCCCGCCTTCGCCTCGTCTGACGCCGAGATCGCCATCCTCAACGCCGTCTACGACTACCTGATCGACGTGGACGAGAACAACCGCTTACAGCCGCGGCTGGCGCAGACGGCGCAGATCACCCCCGACGGTCTGAGCTATACCTTTGAGCTGCACCCGGACGCCCGATTCCACGATGGCTCCCCGGTGACGGCTGCCGACGTGATCTATACCTTCGACCGGCTGCGCGACCCGGAGGCCGGCCTGCCCACCAGCGATCTCTACAGCAATATCGCCGCCATCTTCGCCCCTGGCGATGCCGACCCTGCCCAGTCCAAGACGGTGATCTTCCAATTGACCCAGCCCGACCCTTTCTTCCAGTACAACCTGAGCGACAACCACGCGCTGGTGGTCAAGGCTGGCACGGAGGACTTCAAGACCACCTTCAACGGTTCGGGTCCCTTCAAGGTCGGCGGCTACAGCCCGGAGAACCGCATGGAGCTGGCGGCCAATCCTGACTACTTCCTGGAGGGCAAGCCGGGCGTGGCCGCGCTGGACTTTATCTTCTTCAGCGACCAGGCCGCCAGCGTCGATGCGCTGCGCGGCGGGCAGGTGGACCTGGTGCTGCGCATGCCAACGGCCCTCTACCTGACGCTGCAAGGCCAGGCTGGCATTCAGACGGTCTCTGTGCCTACCAACGGCTTTGACCTGGTGCGCCTGCGCGCTGACCAGGAGCCGGGCAACGACCCGCGCGTGATCGAGGCCTTCAAGCTGGCCACCGACCGCCAGGCTATCTTCGACCAGGTGGCGTTGAATCTGGGCGCGATCGGCCGCGACAGCCCTATCGGCCCGCTCTTCGCCGACTACTACAGCGACGCCGCGCCCATCCCGGCCCGCGACCCTGCTAAGGCGCGCGAGCTGCTGGCGGCGGCCGGCTATCCCAACGGCCTGACGCTGGACCTGCACGTGCCCGACTCCGGCGACCGGCCCGATTTGGCCGTGGTGCTCAAGGAGCAGTGGGCCGAGGCCGGCATCACCGCCAATGTCATCGTCGAGCCGGAAAGCGTCTACTACGGCGACAACGGCTGGCTGGAGGTGCCGCTGGGCATCACAGGGTGGGGCTCGCGGCCGACCCCGCAGTTCTATTTCGACGTCATGCTGGTCTGCGGCGCGATCTGGAACGAGTCGCGCTTCTGCGACGAGGAGTTCGACGCGCTGGCCAAGACCGCGGGCACGACGCTGGACGAGAGCGAGCGTGTGGCGGCCTACGGCGAGATGCAGCGCATCCTCCTCGAGCGCGGCCCGGTCATCGTGCCCTACTTCTTCGCCCAGCTCGGCGCGATCCGCGACGGCTTCAACGGCTTCGCGCTCAAGGCATTTGCCGGACGAACCGACCTGGCGGCGATACGGGCAGCGCAGTAACCGGAGGTCTCGGTACGGCGCAGACGCCTACTCGACCAACGGAGCGCACGCGGGTTGAGTAGCGGGTTGAGGGCGCACAATTGGCATGAGATCAGCCAGTTCCAGCGTATCGAAACCCTCCGGAGGTCTCGATACGGCGCAGACGCCTACTCGACCGGCGGAGGCCGGAGGTCTCGATACGGCGCAGACGCCTACTCGACCGGCGGAGTGTGGATGACTCATCTGAGTTCAAGTGTTGCAACGCGGACGACTGCGCGCCGGCCCAGCCGCTGGCGGGCCGTATTGCGCGAGCTCTACGCGCGGCCGGCCTCAGCGTTGGGTACTACCATCGTGCTGCTGTTCATCCTGCTGGCGCTGTTCGGCCCGTTGATCGCGCCCTACAGCGCGACGCAGCAGATCCCCTCCGAGGCGCGCCAGCCGCCCTCGCCGCAGCACTGGTTTGGCACTGACCGCCTGGGCCGCGACGTGTTCAGCCGGGTGGTGCTGGGCGCGCGCGACATCCTGGCGCTGGCTGGGCTGGGCACCCTGCTGGCCGTGCTGATCGGGACGACGACTGGCCTGTTCGCAGCCTACCGCGGCGGCTGGCTGGAGGAGGGGACCTTTCGCGTCTTCGACAGCCTGTTGGCGCTGCCCGCGCTGCTGCTGGCGCTGTTGTTGCTGGGCACGCTGGGCGCGTCGCGTAACGGCGTGCTGCTGGTGATCGTGGTGGTTTACACCCCCATCGTGGCGAGGGTGGTGCGCAGCGTGGTGCTCGGCGCGAAGTCCAAGGGCTTCGTCGAGGCCGCCCAGATCCAGGGGGAGAGCACCGGACACATCTTGGGCCGCGAGATCCTGCCGCTGGTGCTGCCGGCGCTGACGGTGGAGGCCGCTTTGCGCTTCTCCTACGCCATCTTCCTGGTGGCCTCGCTGGGCTTCCTGGGTGTCGGCGTCCAGCCGCCCAGCCCCGATTGGGGGTTGATGGTCAGCGAGGCGCGCAGCTACGCCGCCCTCACCCCCTGGGCGCTGTACTTCCCCGCCGCGGCCATCGCCCTGCTGGTGGTTGGCGTCAACCTGGCGGCGGACGGCCTGAAGCGGGCCATGCAGGGGGCAGCCTGATGGCACCCGTGCTCCAGATTGACGACTTGACCGTCTCCTATCGCCGGGGCAACGACTGGCTGGACGCCGTGTGCAATGCCAGCCTGCGCATTGAGTCGGGCGAGACGGTCGGCCTGGTGGGCGAGAGCGGGTCGGGCAAGACCACGCTGGCGCTGGCCGCGCTGCGCTATCTGCCGGAGAACGGCGCGGTGCGCGGCGGCAGCATCCACCTGGCCGGCCGCGATCTGCTGGCTTGTACGCCGGCCGAGATGCAGCAGGTCTGGCGTGGGCAGGTCAGGCTGGTGCCGCAGAACCCGTTGGTCTCCCTTAACCCGGCCATGCGCATCGGCCCGCAGTTGGCTGAGGCGCTGCCGTCAACCCCGTCATTGCGAGCGCGGCGAAGCAATCCCGACGCCGCCGTTCTGGACGCGCTGGCCGCAGTGCAGATCGCCGACCCCCCGGCCGTGGCCCGCAGCTACCCGCACCAACTAAGCGGCGGCATGCAGCAGCGGGTGATGATCGCCATGGCCCTGCTGGGCGAGCCATCGCTGCTGGTGCTGGACGAACCGACCACCAACCTGGACGTGACCACCGAGGCTGTGATTTTGGACCTGGTGCGCGACCTGATCCGCCAGCGGGGCACGGCTGTGCTCTACGTCTCGCACAACCTGGGCGTAGTAGCCGGCCTGTGCGACCGGGTAGCCGTGCTCTATGCTGGCGAGCTGGTAGAGGACGCGCCGGCGGCCGATCTGTACCGCCGGCCGCTGCACCCGTACACCGTGGGTCTGCTGGACAGCGTGCCGCGCTTGGGGCTGAACCGGCGCCAGGCGGCCTTGCAGCCCATTCCCGGCAGCGTACCGAAGCCAGACGAGCGGCCAGCCGGCTGTGTCTTTGCGCCGCGCTGTTCTGCGGCCATCGACCTGTGCCAACAGCGACCGAAGGCCAGCCAGGCCGCGGCTGGGCATACGGTACGCTGCCATCGCTGGGCGGAAATCTCGGCTGGTGACGTCATGTTGGTCGCGCGCGAGCAGACCTTCGAGGTTGCGGAAAACCTCGAAGACCGTGAGGCGAGCGGCGATACTGTGCTGGCCGTGCTTGAGCTGACAAAGCGCTTCGACCGGCCGCGCGGCTTGGCCGATCTGCTGGCTGGCCGGCCGGCCAGCCAGGTGCGGGCTGTGAATGGTGTCAGCGTGCAGATTGGCCGCGGCCGCACGCTGGGGCTGGTCGGTGAAAGCGGCAGCGGCAAGACGACCCTGGCGCGCTGCGTCGTCGGCCTGGCCGAGCGCAGCGGCGGCGAGGTGACACTGCTGGACCTGCCGCTGGCTCCGGCGTTGAACCAGCGCGGCCCCGCCACCCTGCGCCGCTTACAGATGGTTTTTCAGAACCCCGACGAGGCGCTCAACCCCTACCGCACCGTGGGCCAGACGCTGACGCGCTCGCTGAGCCGGCTGGCGGGACTGGGCAAGGCCGAGGCGCAGCAGCGCGCCGGCCAGTTGCTGGCGCTGGTCAAGCTGGACCCCAGCTATCTCGACCGTCTGCCGGGCCAGCTCAGCGGCGGCGAGAAGCAGCGTGTGGCCATCGCCCGCGCCTTCGCCTCGCAGCCCGACCTGCTGCTGTTCGACGAGTCGGTGTCGGCGCTGGACGTGTCGGTGCAGGCGGCAATCCTCAACCTGCTCAGCGAGCTGCAAGACGAAGGGCAGACGGCCTATCTCTTCATCTCCCACGACCTGTCGGTGGTCTCCTATCTGGCCGATGAGGTGGCGGTGATGTACCTGGGCCAGGTGGTCGACGCCGGCCCCGCCGCGCGCATCTTCCAGCCGCCGCACCATCCCTACACCGCGGCGCTGCTTTCAGCTATTCCTGTGCTGGACCCGACTGCCCAGCGTGAACGCATCCATCTGGCTGGCGACACCCCCAGCGCGGCCGCCATGCCCAGCGGCTGCCGCTTCCACACCCGCTGTCCGCGCTACCTGGGCGACCTGTGCGCGCAGCAGGAGCCGCCCTGGCGGGATGCGGGCGACGGGCGCTGGATCCGCTGTCACTTGACGGTGGAGGAGTTGATGTGATGCGTGATCTGGAGACTCGCCGCATAACGCACACTTCCGGTCACGCATCACGCATCACGCATCAGGTAGCACGTAAGTAATCCGACGTCATGACACGCTACATCCTCCGCCGTCTCGGCTTTCTCGGCCTGACCTTGCTGCTCACCTCACTGATCGTCTTCGGCATCACGCAGTTGCTGCCGGGCGATGTGGCGCGGGTAATTTTGGGCAGGGAGGCCAGTGAAACGGCGTTGCAGGCGCTGCGCGTCGAGCTGGGGCTGGATCGGCCACTGCCGGTGCAGTACCTGACCTGGCTGGGTAACTTCATGGCCGGCGACTGGGGAACCTCGTACAGCACCGGGCTGCCGATCCGGCCGCTGGTGCAGGAGAGGCTGGGCAACTCGCTGATGCTGGGCGGGCTAACGCTGCTCTTTGCCGTGCCGTTGTCGGTGCTGCTGGGCGTCATCGCCGCGCTGAAGCAGGACAAGGCCGCCGACAACGTGATCAGCGTCGCCTCGCTGTCGGTGGTGGGCCTGCCGGAGTTCGTCACCGGGCTGGTGCTGATCCAGGTGCTGGCGCTGCGGCTGGGCCTCTTCCCGGCCAACTCGTCGATCCGGCCCGGCGCGAGCTTCGCCGAGGCGCTGCCCTACCTGATCCTGCCGGCCCTGACCGCGACGCTGGTGCTGCTGGCCTACGTGACCCGACTGACGCGCGCCGGCGTGATCGAGGAACTCAAGCAGGGCTACGTGCGCACGGCCACGCTCAAGGGGCTGTCCCGGCACCAGGTGATTGGCCGCCATGTGCTGCGCAACGCCTTATTACCCACCATCACCGTGGTGGCCATCAGCATCGGCTGGCTGATCAGCGGCCTGATTGTGATCGAGAATGTCTTCAACTATCCCGGGCTGGGCCGGCTGATGACCTTCGCCATCGACCGCCGCGACCTGCCGTTGATGCAGGCCATCACCATGCTGACGGTGCTGATCTTCGCCCTGGCCAACCTGGCGGCCGACTTGTTGTACGCGTATCTGAACCCACGGATCCGGCTGCAGTAGGAAGCGTGGCCAACGCGCTTTCATGCCCTGCCTGGCCGATGCTATAATCGGACGCGAGGCCGCAACAGCGATTTGTGTTTCGTCAATGCTCGTATGAGCAGTAGACGTGCCCATGCGCCGGGTTCGCATGTGGGCATGCGAACTCCTCAAACTGTGGCTGGCGCGGTGGTTGGAGTCAATTGGACTGAGTAGCAACATGCGCAGCGAACAGGAGATGCTCGATCTGATTTTGGGTACCGCCGCGGGCGATGACCGCATTCGGGCTGTGATCATGAACGGCTCACGGGCCAATCCGGACGCGCCCAGGGACATCTTCCAGGATTTCGACATTGTCTACCTGGTGACCGACGTAGCGCCTTTCCGGCACAACCTCGACTGGATCCGGCGCTTCGGCGAGCTCATGATCGTGCAGATGCCTGAGGAGATGGGGGATCCGGCGCCCAGCGGCGACGGCGCGGCAGTCTATTTGATGCAATTCAGCGACGGCAACCGTATCGACCTGACGATTCACCCGCTGGCCAAGCGGCCCGAGCTGGGTCGGGATAGCCTGAGCGAGCTGCTGCTGGACAAGGACGGCGTCGTCGGGCCGCTGGATCCGCCCAGCGAGCGCGATTACCTGCCGACGCCGCCCACAGCCAAAGCCTTCGACGACTGCTGCAACGAATTCTGGTGGGTCTGTCCCTACGTCGCCAAGGGGCTGTGGCGGGAGGAGATCCTGTACGCCCGTTACATGCTGGACCAGGTGCTGCGCGAGCAGTTGATGAAGATGCTGGTCTGGTACATCGGCGCCCAGACCGGGTTTCAGCGCAATCCCGGCAAGTTTGGCAAGTATTTTCGACGGTATCTGGAGCCGGAACTGTGGCACATGCTGGAGGCAACCTACGCCGACGCCAGCTACGACCACACCTGGGACGCGTTCTTGGCCATGTGCGACCTGTTCGAACGGGTAGCCCGGCCTATCGCTCTGCACTTTGACTTCAACTATCCCCTGGGCGACGCCGCGAGGGTGCGGGCGCACCTCGAACACGTGCGACACCTGCCCAAGGATGCCGCACGTATCTACTGATCCCTTCGTGGAGAATCAACTATGCCTGTCTACGCTATCTTCGACATCGCCGTGACCGATCCTGAGCGCTATGAGGATTACAAGAAGCTGGCGCCGCCGGCTATTGCCGCCTACGGCGGCAAGTACCTGGCGCGCGGCGGCCAGCTTGACGTGCTGGAGGGCGACTGGAATCCCAGCCGCATCGTCGTGCTGGAGTTCCCGACCGCCGAGCAGGCCAAGGCCTGGATCGATTCGCCGGAGTACCGCGAGGCGCGGGCGCTGCGGCACGCGACGGCAACCACGAATGCCATCCTCGTCGAGGGGTTGTAGCGCCGCAAGGAGTTCGCCAGCACCAGAATGGACGCTATCTACCGCATTCGTCTTGCTGAACCGCGCGATGTCGAGTTCCTGCCAACCATTGAGTTGGCCGCGGCGCGTCTGTTCCTGGATCGCCTGGACGCGCTCGGTCTCACGTCCGAAATGTTGCAGAACGCCAACTCTGTCGCGGATTTCGACCAAGCCCAGCAAGCCGGGCGTCTGTGGGTGGCGGCCGCCGCGCAGGATGAGCCGGTGGGATTTGCGCTGTTGAGCGAGATTGACGGGTCTTTGCACCTGGAGGAGCTGGATGTGCATCCGTCCCACGGACGGCGCGGCATCGGCGCGGCGCTGCTAAAGCAGGTCTGCGCGTGGGCTGAGACGACGGGCTACCCTGGTTTGACGCTCTCGACGTTCCGCGACGTGCCGTGGAACGCGCCCTTTTACGCCCGTCACGGCTTCCGCACCCTGGAACCCGCTGAGTTGACGCCCGGTCTCGTCAGACTGCGCCAGATCGAGCAAAGCCGCGGCCTGCGCACCGACCAAAGAGTCATCATGCGCCACGAAACTGATTAGCCGGAAGATAGTTGGACGAATTCACGCGCCGATTGACATAGGCGGGGCGCTATGGTATGCTCAGGCCAGCGAAGTTCCGTATGACCGGGTCAGGACAGCACACCAGCCAGGCAGCGACGCCCGGCGGCAGCCTCGAAGGAGAAGCACTATGAAAGACCTACTTGTCAGAGATTGGATGACCAACAAGGTCATCACTGTGGACGTCCATACCGCGCTGCCCGACGCGCACAAGCTCATGCACAGCCACAAGATTCGCCGCCTGCCGGTGCTGGACGGCGACACGGTTGTCGGCATCGTCTCCCGCAGCGACATCCGTGAGGCGTCCCCCTCCGACGCCACCACGCTCAGCGTCTGGGAGCTCCACTACCTGCTGAGCAAGCTGACCACGGGGGACATCATGACGCCGAAACCGGTGGTGATCCTGCCCACGGCCACCATCAAGGACGCGGCCAGGCTGATGTATACCCACAAGATCGGCGGCCTGCCGGTCGTCGACAGCGATGGCCAGTTGCAGGGCATCATCACCGAGTCCGACATCTTCCGCATCCTGATTGCCTGGTTCGATCAACTGGAGCAGGCGGGTACGACCGCAGCATAGGTCATGCAGCCACGGCGCCAGAATCGGTTCTGCTGACAGTCGCACCTCCCAGGGGACTGATAGCCAGGGTAGCTGCATCATCAGCCGGCGAACACGTTTCGCCGGCTATTTGCTGCTTGTTCGACGCTGAACTAAGCGTCTAGACGCCAGCTTGACAAATGCACTGAAATCAGTAAGCTGTACCGTAATTGACGCTCGATTGTCCTGTTTTTGAGCAACGATGCTCACCGTACAAAGGGGTACGATTATGATGACCATGGATGGCAGAGTGCGAGCATTGATCCGCCACGCCTTCGACCATGCGCCGGCTGTGCGGTCCCGTTTCCTCGCGGCTGGCTTGACCCCGGACGATGTCCAGGGTGCAGCCGATTTGGACCGGGTGCCGGTGATGCCCAAGGAGCAGATTGCAGCCTTGCAGCAGGCCAATCCGCCCTTCGGCGGCCTGCTGGCTGCCCCCTACGATCAGGTGCGCCACATCTTCATGTCGCCGGGGCCGATCTATGAGCCGGACGCGGGAGACGACACCACCACCGTCGAGATGGCGGCGCTGGCCATGCGCCAAAGTGGACTGCGGGCGGGCGACGTGGTGCTCAATTGCCTCTCCTACCACATGGTGCCAGCCGGGCTGCTGGTGGACCGCGCCCTGTTGGAGCTGGGCTGCATTGCCGTGCCGGGCGGCGTGGGCAACAGCGATCTGCAACTGCAAATGATGCAAGACCTGCGTGTCACGGGATACGTGGGGACACCCAGCTTCTTGTTGAGCTTGATCCGGCGGGCCGAGGCGCGCGGCATGAACTGGCGTAGCGACTTTCGCCTGCGTGTTGTCTTCTTAACCGCCGAGCCGCTGCCGGCCGGTCTGCGTCAAACCCTGAAGGACGACTATGGCCTGGCCGTGGGCAACGCCTACGGCACGGCTGAGTTGGGTTTTCTGGCGTTGAACACGGCCGGCGGCCTGGCCATGCAGCTTCTGCCGCTGCCCATCGTGCAGGTGGTCGCCCCCGACACTGGCCAGAGCGTGGATCCCGGCGAGGCGGGCGAGGTGGTCGTCACCAGTTTGGATCCAGCCTATCCCCTGATCCGGCTAGGCACGGGCGACTTGGCCATCAACGTCGACTCCAATCCCGGCCTGAGCTGCCAGGAAGATCGCTCGATCATCCTGGTTGGGCGCAGTGGTGAGGCGGTCAAGGTGCGCGGTACGTTCGTGCATCCCAACCAACTGCGCTCTGCCGTGGCGCAGATTGCGCCGGGCGCGGCCGTGCAGGGCATCGTCGACCGCGTGGATCAGCAGGACATCTTCGATCTGCGCGTGGCCCTGCCAGACGCAGCCGCCGGCTCTGATGTGCTGGCCGCTGCACTGCAAGAGGCTGTGCGCCGGGCCTGCCGCGTGCGCGTGGACCGCGTCGAATTCGTGGCTGCCGATGCGCGCACTGCTGGCGCGCCCGGTCTGGTCGATAGGCGGCGTTGGAATTGACTGACAACATGACGACACGAAATCGGCAGGAGGTCATTGACAACACCACCTACTTGTGTTATCCTGTCGAAGTCGATCTACCGGATTCTCATCGTTTCTTTAGGAGGTAACTATATGCAACAGCGTCCTACCGGAGTAACAATCCTGGCCGTGTTGGCAATCATCGGTGGTTTTCTTGGGCTGTGCGGGTCGTTGACGCTATTCGGCGTTGGTGGACTGGGCATGGTGGCCGGCGAAATCTCGGCCGGCGCCTCGGCGGCCCTCTTTGGAGGCCTTGGCCTCCTCTCGGCCCTGCTCTATCTCATCTTCGGCTTTGGCGCCTGGACGCTCAAGCCTTGGGCCTGGATCTTGGGCATCATCGGCGCTGGCATTTCGATTGCAAGCAACCTGCTGAGCCTGGTGACGGGCAACTCCAATCTCTTCGCGGCCCTGCTGGGCCTGGTCATTCCTGGCGTCATTCTGTGGTATCTGTTCCGGCCAGAGATCAAGGCAGTTTTTGGTCGGGTATAATCGCTCAAGGGTAGCAACCCTTTGTTGACGCTGGCATCACGATCAGCATGTTCCTACGGCGCCAGACTCCTGTCTGGCGCCGTAGTCGCGTCAAGTGCGTGTCATGTCTTCTATGCGGATTGGGGGCTTTATGGTAGAATAGCAATCGTTGTCTGACCCCCTGGTGAAGGATGAGGAATGCGTCAGTTTTTGCTTCGCCTGCTGCTTCTGCTGTTTGCCGTTCTGGTCATCTTCGGCGTTTATCGTCTATTGACTATCCGGCCACTGGAGAACGTCGCCTTCTTTCGGGACCAGCCCCTATTGATGGCCGTAGATAGCCGCAGCGCTGGCTCGTCGCTGGCTGACTTCGCCGCGGCCGGCGCTGCGGGCGCCAACGGCCTCTATCTGCCCGTGACGCTAACGCGCGACGGCATCCTCGTGGCGACCGATTCGCCCGTCGGCCAGTTGACCCTGGCTGAGCTGCGCTTAGTGGACGCGTTCAGCAGCGTCGTTACCTTGCAGGAAGCGTTGGCTGCCTATCCTGACCTGCGGGCAGTCGTTGTGGTGCAGGAGCCTGGATTGCAGGCCCTGGCCGCGCTGTTGCAGGCCATCGACGCCAACGACGCACGGTCGCGCGTGCTGGCCGTGGTCGATCATCCCCTGCTGGCCAACACGCTGCGCGAACAAGCCCCTGACCTGGCCACTGCCGCCACTGCGGCCGAAACCAGCGCGTTCCTGACTACCCAGCGCTTTCGCCTTGCGTCGTTCTACCGGCCCGCCGCGCCAGCCATGCTGTTGGCAGGCAGCCAGATCAACCGTCGGCTGGTCAGCTCAGCTCGCAGTCGCGGCATACACCTGCTGGCTCTGCCCGACCAGCCCAGCGTCGCCGCAACCCAGGCTTTGATTGATGCTGGCGTCGACGGCGTCGTTGTGACCGACCCGGCCCTCATCGGCCAGTTGAGCTGGCCGGGCCAGGCTCCCTGAGGGCCCCTTAACGGAGGAAACCGATGTTCGTCAAAGATTTCATGACCCGCGACCTGGTGACGGTGTCCGAGGACGCCAAGGCTGGGCCCGCCTTGCAGCTACTGCGCGAGCAGGGACTGCGCCGGGTTCCCGTGCTGGACGCCGCCGGCGTCGTGGTTGGCCTGGTGTCGGACCGGCGCCTACTGGAGGCGTTGGCCGTGCCGGTGCGTCGCGGCAAGAGCAAGAACGATGGCGAGGCGCCTCCTTCGCTGGTGGTGCGCGATATCATGACCCGTAAAGTGGTCACCGTGCCGCCCGACATGCCCATGGAGACAGCCGGCATCCTGATGGCTTCCCATCGCGTTGGCTCGTTGGTGGTCGTGCAGGACGGTGTAGCGGTCGGTATCATCACCGAGACCGATATGGCGCGCGTCTCATTGCTGCTGATGATGGGCAAAGACCCAGGGATGCGCGTTACCATGCGCGCGCCGGCCTTCCCCGGCATGTTGGCCGACGTCACCAGCGCCCTTTCGCGTGCCGGCGGCAACATCGTCAGCCTGGGCAGCATGTCGCTGGACGAAGGCATGCTGATCACCCTCAAAGTGGCCGACCTGAACCGCGGCGACATCGAGGCCATCGTCGAGGAACTGCCGGTGGACGAAGTGCATGTTTTGGCGATGTGACGAGCGTTCCATGCTGGGGCCGGTCTCTGACCGTGCCCGCCAACGGGCACGGTCAGAGACCGGCCCCAGCATGACATAAACCAGGCGCGGAAGGAGATAGAATGGCAAGCAGTGACCTGATCGGCAAGCGCGTAGCGGTGCTGGATAAAGGCTGGATCGAGCTGCAGGACGTGATGGGCGACGACAACGCCATCGTGGCGGCCGCGCGTGCCTCATTCTTGGGCGAGAGCAAAGGCCCCGACAGGGACAAGAAGCTGCTCTTCTACCTGTTGCGCCACCGCCACACCACGCCCTTCGAGATGGTTGAGTTCAAGTTCCGCGTGCGCGCGCCGGTGGTGACCTGGTGGCAGTGGGTAAGGCACAGGACGTTTTCTTTCAACGCACAATCCGGACGATATACACCCTTCGAGGAAGATGACTTCTACGTTGTGCAGCCTGATGAATGGCGCCGCCAGTCCAGCGACAACAAGCAGGCCAGCGAAGGTCTGCTGGAGGACGGCCAGTGGCTGACCGACGCGCTGATCAAGCACTACGACGAGGGCTTCCGGCTCTACCAGCAGGCGCTGGCGGCCGGCGTGGCGCGCGAGCAGGCACGTCTCTTCCTGGCCGGCTTCGGCGTCTATTACACCTGGGTCGTCAAGGTGGATGCGCACAACTTGATGCATTTCCTCAAGCTGCGCATGGCGCCTGACGCCCAGTACGAGGTGCGGGTTTACGCCCAAGCCATCTACGAGCACTTCTTCAAGCCCGCGTTGCCCTGGACAGCCGAAGCCTTCGAGAAGTTCATGCTGAACCCGGTGTAGCCGATACGCCGGCTTGACTTGCCAGGCTGGCCCGACCTGCCCAGGCCGGGCCAGCCTGTTTGCGTCAGGCTCCAGCTTACCAGCCCATGATCGAACCAACCGTCAACTACCCACATCCTAAGCTGCGCCCGATCGACATTCAGCCCACCATCCAGCGCGGCCAGCCGGCCCTGTTGCTGCGCGATCCGCTGCAACTGAGCGGCAACTACATGGTCCTGCCCCACGAACTCGGCCCGGCGCTGGCCCTGCTGGATGGCACGCTGGATCTGTCCAGCCTGCAGCGGGCAGCGATGGCTGACTATGGGCTGGTATACCCAGATGGGCTGGTGCAGCAGTTGGTCGATGCGCTGGACGAGAACTTCATGCTGGAGAACGCACGGTCAGCCGAGGCCCATGATCGCGCGCTGGCCGCCTACCGCGCTGCGCCCTTCCGCCCACCGAGCATGGCTGGCCAGTCCTACCCGGCCGAGCCGGCTGGGCTGCGCCGGCTGTTCGACCGCTACCTGGGCCAGGTCAACGGCGCCAGCCGCTCAGCGCCGCCCCTCGCTGGCCGCGCCGTCATCAGCCCGCATATCGACTACCACCGGGGCGGGCCGGTATACGCTGCGGTGTGGCAGCAGGCGGCCGCCATGGCCCAGGCCGCTGACCTGGTAATCCTGCTGGGCACCGACCATTACAGCCTGGGCGACCGGCTGACACTGACCCGCCAGAACTATGCGACGCCCTACGGCGTGCTGCCCACTGACACGGCGATTGTGGACGCGTTGGCTGCGGCCATCGGTCCAGAGCGCGCCTTGCGCGGCGAGCTGCGCCATCGGGGCGAACACTCGCTGGAGCTGGTGGCCACTTGGCTGCACCACATGCGCGCCGGCCGGCCGGTGGCCCTGCTGCCTATCCTCACCGGCTCCTTCGCCGATTTCCTCGACGGCAGCGGCGAGCCGGCCGGCGATAGGATGTTGACCGCGTTTCTGGCAGCGCTGAAGCAGCAAGCCTGGAGCGCCGGCCGGCAGGTGTTGGTAGTGGCCTCCGGCGATCTGTCCCATGTCGGGCCGGCCTTCGGCGGGCCGAAGATCGACGCGGCCGGCCGCGCTCGCATCCGTGCGGCTGACGACGAACTGATGCAGCAGATGGCCGCGGGCAGCGCTGAGGGTTTCTTCGCCGCCATCCGCCGCGAGCAGGACCGCAACAACGTCTGCGGCGTTTCCCCCTTCTATCTGATGCTCAAGCTGCTGGGCGATGTGGAAGGCCAGCTCATCTCCTATGACCAGTGTCCCGCCGATCAGCGCAACACGTCGCTGGTGTCGGTGTGTGGGATGGTGTTTGGGTGAGGGGAGGCAAGCCGTGTCGCACGGTGTGTCGGGTGTCAAGTGTCACGTGCCAAGTGTCATGTGTCATGTAGTTCCTCGGATGCTCTGTGTCTCCACTCGGCCACTGTGTTCTCTTGTCGCAATCCTGAACGCGTGCGAGACGTGACACTTGACACTTGAAACTTGATACTTCAAGCCAAATCATAACGAAAGCACTCGAAACTCATGTCTAACCCTGGCTATTACCGTTTTCCAACAATTCACAATGACACCGTTGTATTCGTCTGCGAAGATGACCTGTGGACCGTGTCCGTCGACGGCGGCGTCGCCCGGCGGCTGACCTCCAACCTGGGCGAGGTCGACTCGCCTGCGCTGTCGCCCGACGGCCAATGGCTGGCCTTCACCGGCCGCGAGGAGGGGGCGCCTGAGGTCTTTGTCATGCCGGCGCTGGGCGGCCAGGCGAGCCGGCTGACCTTCCTGGGCGGCGACGCCAGCGTGGCCGGCTGGATGCCGGACGGCGGCGAGATCGTCTTCGCCAGCAGCCATGGCAGCCCCTTTCGGGAAACGTCGCTCTACGCCGTCGCTCGTGACGGAGGCGAGCCGCGCCTGTTGCCGGTGGGGCCGGCCCTCAGCATTTCCTTCGGCCCCAACGGCGGCCAGGTGATCGGCCGCTACACCAGCGACATCTCCTGGTGGAAGCGCTATCGCGGCGGCAAGGCCGGCGACATCTGGATCGACGAGGCTGGGGACGGCCGGTGGCGGCGATTGTGCGCGGCCCGCAACGGCGACGAGGGGCCGGGGCTGCGCCTGGCCGGCAACGTGGCGCGGCCGCTGTGGCTGGGCGAGCGCATCTACTTCCTGTCCGACCAGGAGGGCATCGGCAGCCTCTACTCACTGCCGGCGACAGCGACCGATCTGGCCCAGTGCAGCCCGCAGCGCCATACCCACCAGACCGAGTACTACCTGCGCCATATCAGCAGCGATGGCCGGCGCATCGTCTACAGCGCGGGCGGCGATCTGTATGTGTTCGACCCGGCCACGGATGCCTCACGGCTGATCGAAATCCAGTTGCACAGCCCGCAGGTGCAGCGCAACCGCCGCTTTGCCGACCCGGCGCGCCATTTGCAGCACTACGCGATCCATCCCGACGGTTTCGCCGTCGCGTTGACCAGCCGCGGCCAGGCCTTCAGCATGGCCAACTGGGAGGGCGCGGTCAGCCAGCATGGCGAGGCGACGACGCTGGTGGATGGCGTCGCCGTGGCCGTGCAGCATCGGCTGGCCACCTGGTTGCATGACGGCGAGCGGCTGGTGCTGTCTAGCGACGCCGAAGGGGAGGACGTGCTGGAGGTGCAGCGCGTCGATGGCACGGAGCCGCCGCGCCGGCTGAGCAGCCTGGACATCGGCCGTCCGATGGATCTGCTGGCCTCGCCCACGCGCGATCAGGTGGCGTTGACCAACCATCGCAACGAGCTGCTGTTGGTCGATCTGGAGCAAGGCGCAGCGCGCTTGCTGGATCGCAGCCCCTACGGCAGCCTGCGGGGCGTGGCCTGGTCGCCCGACGGCTACTGGCTGGCCTACGGCTATCCCAACAGCGAGCAGACTTCGATCATCAAGCTGGCTGAGGTGGACAGCGGCGCGACTCACGAGGCGACGCGGCCGGTGTTGCGTGACGAAGAGCCGGCCTGGGACCCCGAGGGCAAGTATCTCTACTTCCTGTCCGCGCGCGACTTCGACCCGGTCTACGACAATCTGCATTTCGACCTGAACTTCCCGCGCGGGGTGCGGCCCTACCTGTTGACCTTGCAGAAGGACCTACCCAGCCCCTTCGAGCCGACGCCGCGTGCGCCGGGCAAGAAGAAGAACAAGAAAAACGGCGACGATGGCGACGACGATCCGGCGGAGGCTGCGGTGCATGCCCCCGAGCCTGCCCTGCACGTTGAAACGCCGCCGGACGGCGAAGAGACCCACGCCGATACCGCCCAGGGGGAGCCTGTGGCTGACGGCGCCGCCGGTGAGCCAGTGCAGGACGAGAGTCCGCACGACGAGGAAGAGGAGCGTATCCAGATCGACCTGGAAGGCATCGCCGACCGCATCCTGGCCTTCCCGGTGGAAGATGCGCGCTATGAGCAGATTCGCGGCATCGAGGGCAAGGTGCTTTTCTCCTGGTGGCCCATCGAGGGCACCCTGCACAGCCGCCGGCCGCCCGGCTCCACCCCGCCAGCCTCAGGCGTTCTCGACGTCTACGACTTCGGCGACCAGAAGGTGGACACGCTAATCGACGGCCTGAGCAGCTTCGACGTGTCCATGGATGCCAAGACGCTGATCTACCGCATGGGCAACCGGCTGCGCGTGCTGCGCGCCGGGGATAAGCCGGACAACAAGGGCGGCTCGGCCCCCAGCCGGCAGAGCGGCTGGCTGGACCTGAACCGGCTCAAGGTGCCGGTGTTGCCCGGGGCCGAATGGGCGCAGATGTACCGCCACGCCTGGCGCTTGCAGCGCGACCAGTTCTGGACCGAGGATATGTCGGGCGTGGACTGGCAGATGGTCTATCGCCGCTACTGGCCGCTGGTGGGCCGCGTTGCCAGCCGCAGCGAGTTCTCAGACCTGATGTGGGAGATGCAGGGCGAGCTGGGCACCTCGCACGCCTACGTGCTGGGCGGCGACTACAAGCCGGAGCCCGACTTCGAGCAAGGCTTTTTGGGCGCGGACTTCGCCTACGACGCCGAATCCGGCGGCTACCGCGTCACGCGCATCGTGCGCGGTGACGTGTGGGAAGAGGGCGCGGACTCGCCGCTGCGCACGCTGGGCCTGGACGTGACCGAGGGCGACGTGCTGCTGGCTGTGGCCGGCCAGCCCTTGAGCCGCGACCTGACGCCCCAGCAGGCGCTGGTCAACCGGGCCGGCGAGCGGGTGCTGCTGACCTTCGCCGGCCGCGAGGGCGAACCGGCCAGGACCGTGACCGTCAAGACGCTGCGCAGCGAACAGCCCGCGCGCTACCGCGCCTGGGTCGAGGCCAACCGGGCCACGGTCCACGCTGCCACCGAGGGGCGTATCGGCTACATCCACATCCCCAACATGGGCCCGGATGGCTACGCTGAGTTCCACCGTGCTTTCCTTGCTGAAGTGGTGCATCAGGGCTTGATCGTCGACGTGCGCTACAACGGGGGCGGCCACGTGTCGCAGCTGCTGCTGGAGAAGCTGGCCCGGCGGCGCATCGGCTACGACGTGCAGCGCTGGGGCATGCCCGAATCCTACCCGGCCTACGCCGTGCCGGGGCCGCTGGTGGCCATCGCCAATGAATGGGCCGGCTCCGACGGCGACATCTTCAGCCACGCCTTCAAGCTGATGAAGCTGGGGCCGCTGGTCGGTAAGCGCACCTGGGGCGGCGTCATCGGCATCTCCCCTACGGATTCGCTGATCGACGGCGGCTTGACCACGCAGCCGGAGTACTCGTTCTGGTTCGAGGATGTGGGCTGGGGCGTCGAGAACTACGGCACTGACCCCGACATCGAGGTCGAGATCACGCCCGCAGATTGGGTGGCCGGCCGCGACCCACAGTTGACGCGCGCCATCGCCGAGGCCCTGCGCCTGCTGGCCGAAAACCCGCCCGTCGTGCCCGATTTTGGCAACCGCCCGCGGCTGGGGTTGCCGGGGCTGCCGGGGTAAGTAGGATTGCCGCCTATTCTCCCAGCTCCTTCAGAGCGGCAGCGATCAGGGCATCGTCCAAGCGAAAATCGTGATGGCGTAGCGATTGCAGGACAGCAGCGGCGGATCCAATCAGTCCCCGCCTCTTTGCCAGCAGGACGATTCCCAGCGTGCCCTTAACGGGGATAGAGAAGGCGCGTGCACAACGTCGCGCGGCCCCGTCATCGAGGATGGCTGTCCAACCTGGGTTAGCGAGGGCGTAAGCCATGACAGCCGTTTCGCCCGCACCCAGGTCCCAGGCCAATAGCTCATCGGGCGCTGTCGGCGTATCCCTGAGCGACCATTCGCCTCTGTCGATCTGCTGACGTGCTCGGTCATCGGCCGGACCGGCCATTATTTCCCGTGCAACTGCGCCCGGTACTATCACCTCATCCGCCAACTGGCGGATAAGATCCTCATAGCCAACTGTCGCAAGAACGATCAAGGGAGACGCGTTGAGCACCCAACGCTCAGTCATTGCTCAACTCCTCAAGCAACTCGCCCAGACTGCTCTGAAAGGGACTCACGCCATATCGATCAAGCGCCCTGATGAATTCCGCGCGCGGAAGACCAGCGATTTCTGCTGCCTTGGCTTGCGACACTCTTTCCAGTTCATACCACTTGACTGCTGCGGCGATGCGCATGTCGGCAACAAAGGAAGCTGGCTCCAAGCGCAGCGCCGTCAAGGCGGTCCTGGGAAGTTCCATGGTAACTTGTACGGTATTCATGATTCGCTCCGTTTCGGGCTGTTTGTTTGCTTGGCGGGTCGGCTGAAGCGCCAGTCGCGTCATTGTACTTCAAATTCGCATTGTATGCAATGGTTAGCCGTCAGAGTTTTCGCCACATACGTCATGATCCGGACGAAGTGTCGGAAATCTTAGGTGAAGCATGGCATTATCGGCGCTGTTTGTCCGCTTCTGCGCCTATGACGTATAATGGCCAGGCACTTGTGCCTTACGACCCGGCGAGAAAGGGGCACCTATGAGCCAAAACGTCTTTCACTATTTGGGCGACATAACACATTACCACTTCGACCAACAACGCCTCGACCTGCGCTGCGGCGACGCGGCCGTGCGCATCGAGGTGCTGGCGCCGGACCTGATGCGCGTGCGGCTGGCGCCGGACGGTCGGTTCGACCACGGCTTCTCCTACGCGGCGGCCCGCAGTGACTGGCCGGCCGTCGAGGTGGTGTTCGAGGCGGGTGAGGACGCGCTGGAGCTGCGCGCTGCGGCGCTGACCTGCCGCATCCAGCGCTCGCCCTGCCGTGTCAGCTTCCACGACCCGTCGGGCCGGCTGCTGGCCGCCGACGCCGAGGGCCTGGGCTGGGGCGAGCCGGTGGACGGCGACCGGCCGGTGCTTTGCCGCCAGCGGCTGCTGCCCGGCTCGCACTTCTACGGCCTGGGCGAGAAAGCCTTCTCCATGGAGCGGCGCGGCCGGCGTTTTGAGCTATACAGCACCGATCCGGCCTGCTATCAGCTCTACGACGACCCCATCAACCAAAGCGTACCTTTCTTCCTGGGGCTGGTCTCCGTGGAGTCGACCGGCTCCGACGGGCGCCGCGGCGGCGCAACGGCAGCCTTTGGCCTGCTTTTCGACAACCCCGCTCGCAGCTTCTTCGACTTTGGCCACACGGATGGCGACATGCTCAGCTTCGCGGCCGAGGCCGGCGAGCTGCGCTACTACGTGATGGCCGCGCCCAGGCTGGTGGATGTGCTGGAGACCTACACCGAGCTGACCGGCCATATGGCCATGCCGCCGCTGTGGGCGCTGGGCTATCATCAGGCTCGCTGGAGCTACCCCGACGAGGCGGCGGTGCGCGACCTGGCCAGCCAGTTTCGCCGGCGCCGCATCCCCTGCGACGCCGTCTACCTGGACATCGACTACATGGACGGCTACCGCTGCTTCACCTGGAACCGGGAGGCCTTTCCTGATCACGGGAGCATGATCGCCGACCTACGCGCCGATGGCATCAAGACCGTAGCCATCATCGACGCGGGCGTCAAGGCTGATCCAGGTTACGCGGTGCACGACGACGGTCTGGCGCGCAACGCCTTCGTGCGCAAAGCCGACGGCTCGCTGTTCATGGCGCCGGTTTGGCCAGGAGATTGCTACTTCCCAGATTTCACCGACCCGGCCGTGCGCGCCTGGTGGGGCGATCTCTACGGCGGGCTGCTGGACGACGGCGTGGCCGGCTTCTGGAACGACATGAACGAGCCGGCGCTGTTCGACGACGTGACTCTGCCCGACGACGCGCCCTTCCACCTGGACGGCCACGGGGCGACCCACCGCCAGATGCACAACGTCTACGGCACGCAGATGGCGCGCGCGACCGCCGAGGGGCTGGCCCGGCTGCGGCCCAACCAGCGCCACCTGGTGATCAGCCGCGCGGCCTTTGCCGGCCACCAGCGCCACGCCATGGTCTGGACCGGCGACAACTTCAGCACCTGGGAGCACCTGCGCCTGACCGTGGCCATGGGCTTGAGCCTGGGCCTGTCGGGCATCCCCTTCCACGGCGCGGATGTGGGCGGCTTCGCGGGCGACTGCACCGGGGAGCTGCTGGCCCGCTGGACGCAGTTGGGAGCGTTCACCCCCTTCTTCCGCAACCACGCGGCCATGGGCACAGTCGACCAGGAGCCGTGGGCCTTCGGGCCGGAGGTCGAGGCTATCTGCCGCCGCGCCATCGAGCTGCGCTACGAGCTGCTGCCGGCCATCTACACCGCCTTCTGGGAAGCTGCGCAGACCGGCGTTCCCATCATGCGGCCCTTGGTGCTCGGCCACCAGCACGACCCGCACGTGTCCAGCCTGGATGATCAGTTCAAACTGGGCAGCGACCTGTTGGTGGCGCCGGTCCTGGAGCCGGGCGTCAGCGGCCGCAGAGTCTACCTGCCGGCCGGCCAGTGGCACGATTTTTGGACCGGCCAGCGGCTGGCTGGCGGCCGTGATGTGTGGGCCCACGCAGCGCTGGACGCCATTCCGTTGTTCGTCAAGGCCGGTACGGTGCTGCCCATGCAGCCGGTGCAGCAGCACACCGATGAGCCGCCGGCCGTGACCATCACTCTGCGCGTCTATCCGGGCGTGGGCGAGAGCCTGTGGTACGAGGACGACGGGCAGACGCTGGCGTACCAGTCGGGCCACTTCAAGCTGACCCGCTTTGCCGTGCGCGGCGACGACACCTGGGTGCAGATCGTAGTGTCAAGCGAGGGGCCCTTCCCGTCACCGCGCCGCCGCTGGGCCTGGCAGATCTACGGCCTGGCCGCCGCGCCGGACACGGTCGAGGTGGATGGCCAGACTTCCGCTGATTGGCGCTACGACGCTGACGGCGGCGTTCTGCACATGGCGACCGCGCCCTGCCAGCGGCTGGCGGTGCGTGCCGCCGGCTGACGCCAACCTGCACACGGCTCGATACGCTAGAACTGTTGCCTTCCCGCGAATTATGCGACCTCAACCCGCGTCTCGACCAACGGCAACGGAGTCGTCGTGTTAAGAGTTCCTCCGAGTTTCTCCAGGTTCCCTGAGCATCTATGACCTATCGAACCATCACCTCCCAAGAGATCCCCATCGTTGCAGACATTCAAGGCCGCGCCTTCCGCTTTCCGGCCGATCGTTACCTGGAGGCCTACAACGGCAGCGGCCGAGTCGACCATACGGCGCTGCGGCTGCTGGAGAACGAGCAGGGCCAGGCCGTCGCGGCGCTAAACATCTTCAGCCGACCGGTCAGCCTCGCCGGCGGTGAGGTGGACGCGGGGCTGGTGGCCAGTGTAGCTGTGCCGCCGGAGGAGCGCCGGCGCGGCTATGCGCGCCGCTTGATGGCTGGCTTGCTGGACGAGCTGCGTGATCAGCAGACGCCGCTGTCGCTGCTCTTTCCCTTTTCGGTCGGCTTTTATCGCAGTCTGGGCTACGGTGTGGCCAATTTCAACTGGTTTATGGAGTTGGCGCCGCGCTTGCTGCCCGACTACCCGGAGCGTCAGCAGGTGCGGCGAGCCGGACCCCAGGACGAAACGGCTTTGCGCGCCTGTTACGAACAGGCCCGCCGGCTGCCGCAGAACAACGGCTGGCCGGCGCGCGGCGACTGGGAATGGCACAACCGCGTGACCAAGGCCGAGCACGAGAAGGCGGTCTACGTTGTGGACGGCCGGGTTGAGGGGTATCTTGTCTATACGCTAACCTGGAGCACAGCCGCGACACCGGCCAAGGTGGTAGAGTGGGTCTGGACTACGGATCGGGCCTGGCGCGGGCTAGCCGGCTTTTTGGCTGCGCTGGGCGAGCAGGCGACGGTGATCGGCTACAACGCGCCGCAGGGCAGCCCGCTGCTCTTTGCCTTGCCTGAGCCCTACGACCGCGGTCAAAGCCCGGCTGAATTCACCTTCTACCCAGCGGCGCGGCTGATCAACGGTTTCATGCTGCGCGTTGTCCATCTGCCGGCCGCGTTAACTACCCGCCGCTACCCCTCCCACGTCAACACCGAATTCGTCCTGCAGGTCGACGATCCCCAACTGCCCGCCAACAGCTCGCCACTACGGGTTAGTATTGCTAACGGCGTTGCCACGGCGCAGCCGACGACGGCTAGCCCGCAAATCCGCACCGGCATGGCTGCTTTTAGCCAGCTCTACGTCGGGGTGATGACGGCCGAGCAGGCGCGTACAGTCGGCGCGCTGCACGGCGACTACGCCCAATGTGCTGCGCTGACCGCGGCCTTTGCGGCTGCGGCGTGGAGCATGCACCCGGCTGATTGGTTCTGACGCACGCGTGGCAGGACTGTCACGCAGCGCATGCCCGTTACGGCCCGTCGCCCGCTGGCGCGGCGGGCGCCAGCTCGAAGACCGGCAGCACGGTCATGGCCAGCGACACAGGCCGGTCGAGCTGATTGGCCAGATCCTGCTGCAAGGCGGCAAGGTCAGCCTCTGGAATCGGCCCGATCGAGCGCACCGTGGCCTCGATGTGCAGCACGCCACCGGTGTCGGCGGTGGTGTAGTTTGACTCGACCAAGTCAGCGCCGAAGCGTTCGTCCAGCCGGGCGGCGATGGAGGCCTGCAGCGCCCGGTCGAGGCTGACCTGGCGCAGGCTCTGCCACGTCAGCACGCCCAGGATCAGGGCAATCGCGCTCAGCAGGGCGGCGACACCCCAGAGGCTGCGCCGCAACACCAGGCGGCGCTGCTTGTGTGTTTCGGGCGGCGCAAAGCCCAGCAGCAGAAAAACCAGCGCGCCGGCTGCGGCGATGGCGACCAGGTTGGTAGCAAAGAGCAGGCCCGCGCCCGACGCCAAATCCCAGCGAAACAGCGAGAGGGTGATGCCTACGGTTGCCAAGGGCGGCACCAAGGCCACGGCGATGGCTACGCCGGCCAGCGAGGCGGCCACTTCCTTGCGGCACAGCGCATAGGCGCCGGCCGCGCCGGCCGCCAGCGCCACGAACAGGTCCAGCAGGTTGGGCGCGGTGCGGGCCATGACCTCGGACGTGGTGTTGGCGCCGGGCACCAGCCAGCCGATCACCAGGCCGATGGCGACGGCCAGCGCGATGCCGGCCGACGACGTGCGCGCCGACTTGAGCAACAGCGACCGGTCGCCATGGACGATGCCCAGCGCCATGCCGATGATGGCCGACATAAGGGGGGCCACGAGCATAGCGCCGATGATCACGGCCGGGCTGTTGAGCAGCAGGCCCAGCGCGGCAATAATGGTCGACAGTGCAACCATGACGTAGAAGTCGACCTGGGCTTTGGCCCCCTTGCGGATCGCCGCGCTGACCTCGGCCTGCTCCTTGTGGCTCAGGGTGGGTAGTGCATCAAAGGCCAGGTGCCAGGCCCTGTGCGCCAGACGAGGCGCCAGCGGGGTGTGGCGGCGCACGACGATCACCGGTGCGTCGCTCTCCTCGGCGACCCGCTGCGGCAGCACGCCAAACAGCACCTGGTCGATGACCTCCTCGCGCGAGGTGCCCATGATCACAAGATCGTAGCCCTGTTCCAGCTCGGCCAGGATACCTGCGACGGGATCATCGTTTTTGGCCTCGATGTTTCGTACCAGTTCGGGGGTGAGGCCATTCAGCGCCTGCTGCCTGGTGCGGATAGCGCCGTTGGTCGGGCCGGTGGCGTGTGTGTGAGCAACGTTCAAGGCGGTCAACGGCGGGGCCAGCGCCGGGGTCTGGCTGGCCGCTTTGCGGGCCAGCGCCGAGCCCAGTTGAAGCGCCAGCTTGCTGTGCGGCCCGCCGGCATAGGGCGCCAGGATGCGGTCGAAGCGAACTGGCGTGTTGCCGCCCACCACCACCACGTCGGCCAGCGGGTCATGCAGCACATCGTTCAGCATTGCATTGGAGACGGTACCGTCGGTGGTGTGCAGCCGGCCGTGCCAGCCGAGTACGATGGTGTTGGCGTGAGCGTGGGCGCCTACGGCGCGGATGGCCCGGCCTACCTCGCCGGCCTGACAGACCAGCCAGCCACTTTTTACGCCGGCCTCGTCCAGCACCTCCAACGCCTTGGCCAGCGCGGGCCACTGGGCGGGATCGTCGCTCGTCGGGCTGGATGGCTTGGTGCCCGTGATGCGTTGTACGTTGAGCACCAGCACCGGCCTGCTCTGGGCTGACGCCAACGCAGCCGTAAAAGCAGCCAGCCCGACTGCCCGGCCTGGGTTGGCGACGCTTAACAGAATGCATCCCTCGAAGCCAGGCGGGATCGCGCCCGCCTGGATAGTGAAGTATTTGCTGCGTGGAGTCATAGGGGCATTATATGCGGAAGAGGAAGAAGTATCGAACAGCGCCCGCCGACTGTTGCTATGCAGACAGGTCATCAATTGCGAAGTGCGGCAGGCGGCGCGATTACCAGGGAAGGTGTTGCTGCTCACGGCCTGTGTGCCCTGGCTGGAAATGCCGCTGCCGGCCAGCGCAGCCAGCGGACCTGCGCCACCTCCCGCGTCGTGTGGCGCAGGATCAGCTGCAACGCCATGATGGCGCCGCCAAAACGAAAAGCGACTAGCTGACGCCTTTGTCAACTAGTCGCAATCACGGGTTTTTGGCTGGGGTGCAGGGACTCGAACCCCAACTTACTGATCCAGAGTCAGCTGTCCTGCCAATTAGACGACACCCCACCAACGGTGCAGATTTTACCACAAGCCTGGCAGCGCGCCAAATTTGCGGGGGCGAGCACTGTCAGGCAGCCGAGGGGCTGATCGGGCGTCCTCGGCGGAACCCACCGGCGTGGGATCAGAGGGCTTGGTGTAGGATGGCTGCCAACTCGTCGCTTGTGAGCTGGATCGGGTTGGCTTTCATGCTGCTGGCTTGTTGGGCATTGCGCACGATCTCCGAGATATCGTTTGGGGTGACTGCAAAAACGGCCAGGCGCGGGATGCGCACGGCTTCGATCAGGGCGCTAACCCAGGCGACGCCATCGGCAGCCTGCGCAGACGGATCGCCGGTCAGCAGGCGAGCGATTTCATCGTACCGGGCGATGGCGGGCGAGTCGGGCGCGCGCTGCTGCATGGCAAGGTGGTTGGCCTGCATCACAGGCGGCAGCAGCCGGGCGCAGATTGCCCCGTGTGGCGCCGTGAACATCCCGCCGATGGGGCCGGCGAAGCCATGCACTGCGCCCAAGCCCGCGTTGGCCAGCGCCAAGCCGCCCATGAGGCTTGCCAGCGCCATGTCCGCGCGTGCGGCTGCGTCGTTGCCATCTATGAAGGCGCGGCGCAGCGAGCGCGCGGCCCGCTGCATGCCCTCGCGGCACACGGCGTCCGTCAGCGGATTGGCGCGCGACGAGACAAATGGCTCGATGCACTGGGTCAGCGCGTCCAGGCCGGTGGCGGCTGTGACGTCCGGCGGCGCGCTGTAGGTCAGCTCAGGATCGACTATGGCCAAGGCGGGCAGCATGAACGGGCTGCGCAGGCTGGCCTTGACCCGGTGTTCCGGCGAGCCCAGCACGGCGTTGCGCGTCACTTCCGAACCCGTGCCGGCCGTGGTGGGCACGGTGATACAGGGCAGGGATGGCTTGGTGAGCGGCTGGCCGCGGCCCACCACTTCCAGGTAGTCCAGCGGGTCGCCGCCGTTGGCCAGCAGCGCCGCAATGGCCTTGGCTGCGTCCAACACACTGCCGCCGCCCACGCCGATCACCAGGTCGCAGCCGGCAGCGCGGGCCTGCTGCACACCAGCACGCGCAGTGTCCAGCGTGGGCTCGCCGTGGAACGAGAACAGCATGGGCGATAGAGAGAGCGGATGCAACTGTCGCACCAGCCACTCAATGCGCTCAGGATGTTGGCCGGTAACCACGAGCGGCTGGTTGCCCAGTTGGGCGGCCAACGTGGCCACCTTCTGGGCTGCGCCTGGGCCGAACATGATCCGGGTCGCAGTCGCAAATTCGAAGCGCATCGCGTTACCTCCAGTGCAGGATAGGCAGCAATTATGCCATGAGACCGGGCTGATGGCAATCGCCAGCCGTGCGTGCTTCTGCTGCGATTTCCTCAGGCAACACTATTCCAGCGATTGACAAATCGTCTCGTGTATGATATAAATAGCAGGCGTTGTTAGTAATGCATGCGGTCTGCCGGCGCCTCAACTGGCAGACCGTGTTCATTGTTGACTATCGACTAGGAACATCCAAACCATAGCCAAACACACAAGGAGGCACTTTCGCAATGTTCCGTAACAAATGGCTTCGGATGGTGCTGGTACTGACCATCCTCGCATCTCTCGTCGCGACGCCGCTGCTTGTCAGCGCGCAGACCGATAACGGCATCACCTCGCCTGCCGACGGCGCTACCGTCAGCGGCACTGTCACCATCACCGGCTACGCCGATGATGCCAATTTCCTGCGTTGGGACTTGTTCGTCTTCCCCGGCGGAGATGACAGCGGCAAGCTCTGGGTTGCTTCAGGCAGCAGCGCTGGCGAGTTCAGCGTTGACTTGGACACCACCAAGTACCCCGATGGCGAGCATGCGCTTGGCCTGCGCGTGGTAACCAGCCCGCGCCAGAACTACACCGAGTACGTCACGGCCGTCACCTTCGCCAACGCTGGCGCCCCCGCCGCCGCTCCTGCTCCGGCCGCCCCGGTGGAGGAAGAGGTTGAGGCTCCTGCCGCTGCTGCGCCTGCGCCTGCGCCGGCTGCTCCTGCCCCTGCAACTACCAATGGGCTGGCCCTGACCGACGGCGCGACCGTTAGTGGCACGGTGGACGTCACCGGCTATGCCGACCGCGATAACTTCAAGCGCTGGGACCTGTTCGTGCTGCCCGGCGGCGATGACAGCGCCAAGATTTGGGTTGCCACCGGCGCTACCCCCGGCGAGTTCACTGTCACCCTCGACACCACCAAGTTCCCTGACGGCGACCATGCCTTCAGCCTGCGTGTGGTCGAGAGCGTGCGCTCGAACTACGACGAGTATGTCACGAACTTCACCCTGGCCAATGCCGGCGCACCGGCTGCAGCCCCTGTGGTTGAAGAAGCTGCGGCTGAGACTGTCGAAGCCCCTGCTGCCGCTGCCCCGGCCCCGGCTGCTCCTGCTGCTCCTGTTACAGAGAACGGCTTGGCTCTGACTGATGGCGCCACCGTCAGCGGCACGGTGGAGGTCACCGGCTATGCTGACGATCCCAACTTCAAGCGCTGGGACCTGTTCATCTTCCCTGGCGGCGATGAAAACGCCAAGATCTGGGTTGCCTCCGGCAGCACCGCTGGCGAGTTCAGCGTGAGCCTGGACACCACCCAGTTCCCCAACGGGGAGCATGTGTTCAGCCTGCGTGTCGTCACAAACCCGCGCCAGAACTATACCGAGTACACTAAGTCCTTCGTGGTAGCCAACGCCGAATAGCGCTGGTCGCCAGTCGAAACCAACCAACGCCCTCAGGGATCGCTCCCTGGGGGCGTTTTTGTGTCGCCAGATTGTGCGCAATCGGCCTAAGCTGTGCTAAAATAGGTCTCACCCAATCTTTGCACACGAAATGAGATGACCGTGAACGAGCAAGCCAACTCCACAGGCGACGCAGCAACCGGCCTGTTGCTTGATATAGCCCTCGACCAACTATCCGATCCTCTGCGCGCGGCCGCGGCCCGCGCCGGCTGGCCAGCGCTGATGCCTGTCCAGGCGCGCACGATCCCCTACCTGCAGGCCGGCTACGATGTCATGGTGCAGGCCCGCACCGGCAGCGGCAAGACCGGCGCGTTTTTGTTGCCCATGCTCGAGCGCCTTGATCCCCAGCGCAACGCCACCCAGGCCCTGATTCTCGTGCCCACCCGCGAGCTGGCCCGCCAGGTCTGGCGCGAGGCGGAGCTGTTGTGTACCGCTGGCGGGCTACGCACCGTGGCGGTCTACGGCGGCGTCGGCTATGGGGCGCAGGTGGACGCGCTCAAGCAGGGCGCGCAGATCGTGGTCGGCACCCCCGGCCGCGTGCTGGACCACCTGCTGCGCCGCACCCTCTCGCTGGACAACCTGCGCATGCTGGTCTTCGATGAGGCCGACCGCATGCTCTCCATGGGCTTCTACCCCGATATGGTGCGGGTGCAGCGCTACCTGCCGCAGCGTCGCGTCCATACAAGCATGTTCTCGGCGACTTTCCCTGCCTACGTCATGCGCCTGGCGCAGGAGTTCCTGCACGAACCCAGCTTCCTCAGCCTGAGCAGCGACCATGTTCACGTCACCGATACCGAGCACGTCTTCTACACGGTGCCCGGCATGGACAAGGACCGCGCGCTGGTGCGCCTGATCGAGGTGGAGAACCCAACCTCAGCCATTATCTTCTGCAACACCAAGGTCAAGGTCCACTACGTCACCGCGGTCTTGCAGCGCTTCGCCTACGACGCCGACGAGCTGAGCGCTGACTTGGGCCAGAACGAACGCGAGCGGGTGCTGGAGCGGGTGCGTCTGGGTACGCTGCGTTTCTTGGTGGCCACCGACGTGGCCGCGCGCGGGCTGGATATCCCCGATCTGTCGCACGTGATCCAGTACGAGCCGCCCGAGGACGTGGAGAGCTACATCCATCGCGCCGGCCGCACGGGACGGGCCGGCGCGACCGGCACGGCCATCACCCTGGTTAGCGCCGGCGAGCGCATGGCCTTCAACCGCATCGGCAAGCATTACGGAATCGACATGGCGGAACGCCCCCTGCCCAGCGACGCTGACGTGGAGGCGGTGGTGGCCGAGCGACTGACGGCCCTGCTGGAGGCGCGGCTGCGCGACCGCGACAAGCTGCAGACGGAGCGCAGCCGGCGCTTCGTGCCCCTGGCACGCGCCCTGGCCGAGGCCGAGGATGAGCTGCCGCTGATCAC
>Ga0209573_1001259_pt1 | contig 40940 bp, 30 predicted proteins | sample TNRBio252014_DNA_FD_185870 | JGI IMG/M metagenome (GOLD analysis project Ga0209573, IMG submission 185870) | Wastewater treatment Type I Accumulibacter community from EBPR Bioreactor in Madison, WI, USA - TNR Reactor_6/25/2014_ DNA (SPAdes)... | ecosystem: Engineered > Bioreactor > EBPR >...
GTAAGCTTGTCGTCAATTACCGGCAGGACGTTCTACCTGCCACAGCACTTCTTGTATTTCTTTCCGCTGCCACAGGGGCATTCGTCATTTCGCCCCACTCGGGGACCCGCATTGATAATTGGTGCGATCGTTTTGCCTTCGCCAGCCTCTGGTGAATTCGTCTGCAGTTCATCCACTGAGTCATCGACGGGAGGAGCCACATCGTGCTCGGTGGCTGTGATCCGCCACAGGGATCCGACAAAGTGCGGGCTTTCATGTTCGATCCGGAAGATCGTCTGTGTGACCTGTTCAGCCACTCGTTCCCACATCGTCAGAAATGCTCGACGGCCTTCGCGTTTATATTCGGTTCGCGGATCCTTCTGAGCCCAGCCGACAAACCCGATGCCCTGCTTCAGGTGCCCCATGAAATACAGGTGGTCTTTCCATGCGGTATCGAGGAATTCCAGAAGCACGGACCGTTCCGTCTGACGCATTTCCGGTCGAAACACCTGTTCGATGCCCTGCAGCAATTCGGTGCGAATCTGTCGGGCGGTCAGTGTCTGCAGGCGTTCGGCATTCAGTCCGAGGCCCAGCTCCGATTCAATCCAGCTCAGCAACTGAGCGAGCTGCTTATCGCTGACCCGCATTGAGCCGTCCTGTTCGGGGCCCAGAATCTCGTTCAGGCGAGCCTGCACCTTTTCCGGATCCGGACGTCGACTGAGGAAATGACGGCTGGTTTCCACCAGCGTCTCCTGAATCTGTGCCGTGTGCAGATCGGCAAACTGTTCCGGGTCATAGTTGGCGCGGAAGCGAGTGTTGGCCCATCGAGCGAGTCGTTCGCGATGGAAGCGTTCGTTCTGTTTTCCGTCGCCCGTCAGAAAATTGTGCATCCCCACAGAAACGGGGAACGAGATTTCTTTCTCGTCATACCTGGCCTTCACGCGATCCCGCAGCAATTGTGCGGTCTGACTTTCATCAAGCTGATTCAGCTCTTCCGGCTTGACACCCAGCATGAAATTGAAGTTGGCCCAGTTCGCAATCGACTTATAAACAAACTGCGGATCCAGCAGGCTGTCGAGTTCCTTCAGGTCCCAGCGTTTCATGCCTTCCTTTGCCTGAGCAAACAGAAAATCCGACAAATCGTCGCGACTGTGCTTCCGGAGATCCTTGTCCTGCAATGACAGGCCAAAGCTGCGATTGGCCCACTTTGCCAGCGCGATCCAGTTCCAGTCCAGCTGTCTGTCGGCATCGGCCGGAAGATGCACATCAATCTGTTCGTAAATCTGTGATTCCGCCTGTCTTTCCCCTTCTTCGCGCAGGTGATTCTCCAGCTCCTCACGATTCATGTCGCGAATGTCAGACGCTTCCAGCTCAAGCTGCAGATTCTGATTGACCCACGCCCGAATCGCTTCCCAGCGGTAGTCACGTGTCAGGAAGTGCTTCGTCCAGCGCGCGATTTCATCGTTGATCATCTTCAGCAGCAGACTGCGACAATCCACTCCGTCCAGGATCTGCTGGCGATAGGAATACGTTCGCTTGCGCTGCTCATCCATGACCTCGTCATATTCCAGCAGATTCTTGCGCTGGTCGAAGTGCTGTTCTTCGCGCTTCTTCTGTGCGCCTTCGATTCGGCGAGTGACCATGGGGCTGATGATGGGTTCGCCTTCGCGAAGTCCGGCCCACTGCATGATGCGTTTGACAGCATCTCCGGCGAACAGCCGCATCAGCTTGTCGTCGAGAGAGATGAAGAAGCGACTGGATCCCGGATCCCCCTGGCGGCCCGCTCGACCGCGAAGCTGCAGGTCAATACGCCGTGAATCGTGGCGTTCCGTTCCAATAACGTGCAGACCTCCGAGTTCTGACACCACCTTTGATTCGGCCGTCATTCCTTCTCGGTCAGCGATCTGTTTTGTCAGGGCATCCCATTCGGCTTTGGGAACATCCAGGCGGGAGGCGTATTTCGTTTTGAGATCTTCCCAGGCGAGATGCTCAGGATTTCCACCGAGGATGATGTCCGTACCTCGCCCGGCCATATTCGTCGCGATCGTCACCGCGCCTTTGCGACCGGCCTGGGCGACGATTTCAGCCTCACGTTCGTGGAATTTGGCGTTCAGCACATTGTGCTGAATGCCTTTGCGCACGAGGCGGTGGCTGAGCATTTCCGACAGCTCAATGGATGTGGTTCCCACGAGTAGTGGTCGACCGGTTTCGTGAACTTCGGCGATTTCGGAAACCACCGCTTCCCACTTTTCTTTTTCGGTTCCATAAATGCTGTCGGGATAGTTGATCCGCTGCATGGGGCGATTGGTGGGGATCGCGACGACATCCAGACTGTAGATCTTCAGGAACTCTTCTGATTCCGTCATCGCTGTTCCGGTCATCCCGGCCAGCTTTTTGTACAGCTTGAAATAGTTCTGCAGCGTGATCGTGGCCAGCGTCTGCGATTCTTCCTTGATCTTCACTCCCTCTTTGGCTTCGACAGCCTGATGCAGCCCATCACTCCACTGTCGGCCTTCCATTTTGCGGCCGGTGTTCTCGTCCACGATGACGACTTCACCCTTTTCGACGACATAGCTGACATCACGCTTGTAGAGATGATGCGCTTTCAGAGCATTGTCGATCAGATGTGGCCATTCCATGTTACCGGCCGTGTAGAAACTGTCGACGCCAGCCAGTTGTTCTGCGCGGCGCACGCCTTCTTCCGTCAGATGGCAGCTGTGTTCCTTTTCCTTGACTTCAAAGTCGACATCCTTTCGAAGCTGGCGGGCAATTGCGTCAGCTCGGGGATATTTCTCCAGGTTGTCGTGAGCCGGGCCGGAGATGATCAGCGGTGTTCTGGCTTCATCGATCAGAATATTGTCGATTTCGTCCACGATCGCATAGTCCAGCGGTCCCTGCACCTGCTGTTCGCGCGTGGGCTTCATGTTGTCGCGGAGATAATCGAATCCAAACTGATTGCTGGTGCCGTAAGTGATATCGCACGCGTAGTGCTTTTGCCGTTCAGCGGAACCCATGTTCGACTGAATTGCGCCGACGGTCAGCCCGAGATTCAGATGGATCGGACCCATCCACTCCATGTCGCGCTGGGCCAGGTAATCGTTGACGGTCACCACATGAACTTTACCAACCAACGCATTCAGAAAGGCCGGCAAAGAAGAGACCAGCGTCTTGCCTTCGCCCGTGACCATTTCAGAAATCATGCCGTTGTGCAGAATGTACCCGCCGATCATCTGCACTTCGTAGTGCCGCATTTTCAGAAATCGGCGCCCGGATTCACGGACGGCTGCAAAGGCTTCCGGCAGCAGATCTTCCAGGGTTTCCCCCTTAAGAATTCGTGCACGAAACCTTGCTGCGGTCTGACGAAGTTCATCGTCAGACATCTTCTGCCAAAGCGGTTCCAGCGAATTGATGCGATCCAGCAGGGAGCCGGGAACAATGGTGGTGTTCCCCTGGCGATCCCGGACGAATCCCAGCCGCTTCATCCGCCGTTCGTTGGCGGATCCAAACAGGGCCGTGATACTTCGCTCGATGCTGCTGCCGGTGGCGGTGAAGAAATCGCCAACTTTTTCCAGAAACTCCATGCTTCAATATCTTCCGCGAACGAGAGAACTGCACTGGTGAGGCTTCGGAGAACAGCATTTCTGCCACAACGGCAGCCGTCACTCGCAGCCTCAACCCTGAAGGCGATTTGTCGTAAGTCAAAGACCACCAAGTGTATTTGATCGAACAAAAGGTGGTCAATCCCGCATGAGACCGCCACTGCGAATGCCCGGTGCCTGCAAAAGCGCAATGTTGTGCGGTCGAATTCCTCAACGAGGCAAGTGTTGTACCGACACCCTTCAGAAATGACGTGTAAACGATGCCGCCACGCCACGGTTGTTGCCGATTTTCAACACCCGGTCGGATTCAGATCAGCGCCGATGGGTGTTCGGAATAGTCCTAATCGCTGTGATTTTGGGGTTCCTGGCGCGGTCTGAGCCGCCTGCAACGACGGAATACGACTGCCGGTACGAGATGTGCGGTTCTGTCGTTGGCAATTCCGCCCCCCAACAGTCTTCCATGCAGGCAGCCACTGCGTGGTCCTGAGGACTGCCGATTGCGTCGGAACAGAACTCACACAGATCGATTGATTATGAAAGCTGCCCAGAGATTTCTTCCGATGTCCGGAATGGCCGTGTGGCTTTGTCTGAACTGTTTTTCTGGCCATCCGGCACTGGCGGCCGCAGAGACGTCCGGAAGTGAGCGCTTTTCGCTGCAAACGGAATTCTGGCGAACGGAATTTCAGCAGCTGAAGACTGAGCCGATCGGCGCTGATGGCGGCACCGAATCTGCGGAATTTCCCAGAAAGGCAAACGACTCGGGATTCGAACTGCTGATGAGTCTGATGACCGAAGAACAGTCACAGATCATGGAGAACGAGGCATTGCGGGTCGTGGAGGATCCCATGTCGACTCAGGCGGACATGGTGTCGGGAAGTGTGCCTTCAGACTGGGACCGCGCGGCGATGAACACCGCTTCGACGAAGTCGCTGCATGCATCGGGCAACACCGGACCATCAACCGTGACGATGGCTGTTGCTGTCATCGGGATGATCGTGCTGGCCGGGGCGTATCTGCGATCCTGAGACTTCCAGACGGAGATACAAAACAAAAACGCCGTGAGCGGCCAGACCGCTCACGGCGTTGAATTCGTTCCGGACTGCGAACAGGGGATGGATTGCGAGACAGACGCGGATCGAGTCATGTGGACATGATCTCTGTTTATGATCCGGGGTCTACGCGGTTGTTTTGAGATCTCCTTCAGAGTCGCGGCAAACGAATGGACACTTCGAACGTTCTTTGAACATCCTCCGCGTCCTATGGCTTTCCATCGACCATTCCTCAGGCGGGCTTCAGAGACTTTTGCTGGTTGCGTTCGCGAAGAAAGTTTTTCCAGACCAGCGTGTATGAGGGAAGCAGAATGGCAACCACTCCGACGGCATAGCCAACCGACACGCCCAGCGCACGAAACTGCAGCCCCAGCCAGCACTCAAGAAGGGCAATCAGCAGAAACGAAGTCACGCTGGCAACCAGAAATGGTTCAATTCGATGAGCACGCACATGAATGCCGATGCACATCACGAATTGATATGCAAGAAATGCCAGGCAGTACCAGGCGGTGGCTTCCAGCCCCAGAAAGTGAGCGGAGATTCGCCGGGCGATCCATTCGGGTCTGTCAGTCACTCCCCAGATCAGCGCAAGGAATGCCAGCAGCATTCCAGTGATCGCCAGCATGGAGCAGCGAAGCGACTGAAAGAACAGACGATCTGACTCAGCCACTCGACCCTGAGCAATCAGACTGCCCAGCAACGGGCGTCTGGCTTCGACAAATGCCATGCAGGCCGACTGGAACGCTGTGAGTACAGTCCAGGTCATGCCGATGCGTCCCGCTTCGCCGTCCGACAGCGCCGTCTTGAAAACGACCAGCACGGGAAGCTGATTTGCGCCCCAGAGAGTGATTCCCTGCACGCCGGTTCGCCACTGCAGCGGAAGAATCTCAGACGACCAGTCGATCAGCGGAGCCTGGATCGTGTGATCCACTGACAGCAGATCTGCAAAGAACGTGCGATAACGGACGCGGACCAGATACAGATCTCCAGCCACTCTGACAATTGCTGTCGCCACCAGCGACCACAGTCCCAGTCCGGCCCAGATCACGAACCAGACGACAACGGAACCGACAACGCCCTGCCAGAATCGAACCTTGTACAGCGTGCCCACCTGATGGCAGCCTTCCAGGATCGATGTCACGGGCAGCAGCAAAAGAAGGATGCCGTGAAGAAGGACTAACACCGTCCATGGCGCAATCCAGTCGAACTGTGTCGTACCGAAGAACGCAAAGCCTGTGAGCAGAAGGCCAATGACAAATGCCGAAGCAATGAATGCGTACCAGCGCAGCATCAGCCGCAGTAGTCGGGCCAGCCGTTTCAGGCACTGGGGATCTCCAGTGATCTTCCCCTGAATCAGACCCAGTCCGGCCCATTCACGACTGGTCAGGTTGATCAGAACCGCATGCAGTCCCAGTTCCACACAGACCTGCAGACCCAGCAGTGACCCAAATGCCGTGTAGTAGTCTCGTGTGGACGGAGTAAAATACAGGGCGATCAGCAACTGAGTCACCGGGCCGGTCAGCAACTGCCAGAACCGGCCAAGCATCGCATGGGCGATGGTCTGATTGATTCCGGCAAACCGCGCCATGCGGCTGAACAGTGACGGCGACTGTCCAGCGGCGTCTGCAATGGATTCTGGCAGCGAAGGCCCGTCGGCGGAATCCATAGCGGGCCTTCAGCCTGTCGTTACCGGTTGGTAATCCCCGAAACGAAATCTGACACCGCATTCATTCAGCACACCGCAATCATTCAGCATACCGGCGTCATACGGCATAACAGCGACACCTTCAGCCGACCGCTGACGATTACGGAACCAGAGCGCCATTGACAATGATCTGACCATTGTTGGATCCGAATGGCATCAGGAATGGAATTTCCACAATGCCGTTGCCGCCGTTGTTCTGGGTGAGGAATACCAGGTTGTCAACATTGCCAAAGATGTTGATAACTCCGGAAACCTGACGGAAGCGAATCCCGGTTTCCTGATCGGCGCCAAGGTCGGCCAGTCCGATGCGATTGCCGTTGATGACAAAGCTGGAGGTTGCGGCCGTACGTTCAAACAGAATGCCTGTGGCTCCGTCGGCATTCGACAGGATATCGTTGTTGGCGACAGTGACACCGGCATCCTGAGCCAGAGTGAATCGCATGGCAATCGGACGACCGCCGCTGCCGCCAGTCGGTGTGCCGGTGCCATCGTCGATGATGAAGTTGTTGCCGAAGATCTGGAAGTCCGCTGTGTTCATGATGGACGGACCATCCACTCGGATTTCCACAGCTCCAAAGCCCTGTGTTACGTTGCTGACGTTGAATTGGTTGGACTGAATTGACAATTCCGTCAGGTCTTCGTTGTCGCGTGTCCGGAAGTTGATGGCCATCTGCTGATTCTGCGAAGTCATGTCAAACAGGTTGTTTTCGATGAATGTGCGAGATGGTCCGTTCCAGTCAAACAGGAACGCATCGTCCAGAAGATCTGTGCTTCCGGTCGGGTCAATGGTATCCAGAACCGTGAATGAGTTCCGGTAGATTTCCGTCTGAATGGCTGCTCCATTGGCGTTCGGCGACGTCTGCTGAATTCGGATTACGTCGAACGCGGAGGACGTAAAGTCCGAATCCTGAATCAGCACCATGAACGGATCTTCGGCCTGGTCATAGCGTTCAATCGTGTCGGGATCCAGGCGAGTGTCATAGCTCAGCAGGATGGTTTCCCGTCCAGCTGCGGCATCGTCCCCGTTGTTGTCAAAGATCGAATCGTCGATGCCCAGATCCATCAGATTCAGGCTGTCGATCCCGCGAATGTCAGAATCCAGCACCTGTGAGTTTTCGAGCAGGAAGTACTGCTTGGTGCTGTCCGGAAGTCCAGGAGTGCTTTCTGTGTTTCGAATTCGCACAGCAAACTCATTGTCATCCAGAATCATGGACCGCAGACGCACCTGACCGGCATTCTGCAGGAAGACACCAGCTTCCAGGTCGTCATCCAGCAGGTTGCCGTTGACGTCGGCGATTGTTCCGCCGTCGCCCGGCGTGTCGTTCGTCAGATTCGGATCAACCTCGAAGGTCTTCAACCCGTCCTTGTTCGTTTCCACCAGACGAATGCCGTAGTCGGGAGATCCGGTAACACTGACGCTTTCCAGCTGAATGTCGATTCCTGAATTCTCAATGTTCACGGCCGCTGCACCGGTGGAATCCAGGATTCCCGAAGTCGTGGCAATCTCCGCGTTGTTCAGACCGAAGAAGCCGATGCCGCCAACCGACAGAATGTCGACACTGCCAAAGTTGATTGCACCCGTATTATTCAGCAGATTGACGCCGGCCCCGGCACCCGCATTGCCCTGAGCATTGTCAATGGCCACACCGGCGATGCTGATATTGGCTGAATTCCCGGTTGCATCAAAGGCGGCAAACTGAGATGCCGGAGTGAAGTCGTTCAGAATTGTGGTGATGTCGCCCGCAATGTCGCCAAACTGAATGGCTCCGGCTGAGTTTGTGATCAAAACCCCTTCCTGAGCTCGCTGCGAAATATTCGTCAGACCACGGAAGCGTACCAGTCCGTCGTTGCCATTGATGTTGATCGACGCCTGATCGGTTCCCGTGATGACCACGTTGCCATCCACACTGAAGTCGCTGGCGGCGTCGTTATTGCTCAGCAGAATCCCGCTGCCCAGACTGGCTCGGGTTGTTGCACCGTTGATCGTGATGTTGTCCTGGAATGTGACACTGCCGTTTGCCAATTGATCATGAACCGACAGAGCCGCTTCGGTTCCGACACCGGCTCCCAGATCGGAAATCGTCGCGAGACTTCCGAAGATCACGTCTCCGCTGGACTGACGAATCTCGATGCCTTCCGCATTTCGGTTTGAGACCAGAACATCATCCGAAAAGCTCACGGTCCCGGACATGTTGCTGATCAGGATTCCCTGCTGAGCCGCGTTGTCCACGGTGATCTGAGCCAGCTGATTGCTTGTCTTGCGAAAGGTGTAGCTGCCGGCGCTGTCGAGGATCGCGATGCCGGTTCCGATGCCGTCCGTCACAGACACATTGTCAATCGTGGCGGCACCACCCGTGTTGTTGTTGATGACGACACCCCGGCCACCCGTGTCAGTGACCGACGAGTTTGACATGTCAACCCGGCCACCCGTCATGTTTTCAATCAGCACCGATTCCTGAGCCGACGTATTTGTGATGGATCCCAGCAGGAACGTGTCAGTGGAACTGAACAGGATCTGACCGTTTCCTCCATCCACGCGAAATGCCGCACCGCCAGCCCCGGGGCCGGCGATGATGGTCGTGTTCTCGATCGTTGTCGTTCCGGTGGTATTCTGCAGAAAGATGGACGACTGCCCGGCACCCTGAATCAGCACATCGTTGATGATTGTGCTGGATGCCCCGTTGCTGAAGATGCCGTTCCCGGTTGGGTTATTGATGACAAATCCGGACAACATCGTGTTGTTACCCATGGTCACCGCGTTGCCCAGGGAATTGCCGATGATCGGCCGTGTCAGCGACTGATTGGCCGCAAACGTGGGAGAATCCGGCAGCAGCAACTGGAAGGTCTGACCCAGAGCACCGACGGCAACTTCCGTTTCGACATTTCGTCCGGGCTGAATGAATCCTTCGCCGATCAGCTTCTTGTTTGGTCCCAGCACCACCAGGTTCTGAGGAGGCGCATTGAACTGGCTGCCCGCGTGTACGAACACAATGTCGGTCGCCGCTGCCAGACCCTGAGTCAGTGACTGGAAGGGATTCTCCACAGTTCCATTGAACGGACCCAGCAGGTCATTGCTGTTGACGTGAGCGACCGTATAGGGCAAACCATTGGCCGGATTGGTTGCCACCTGTCCGCCGACAAAGATGTCGGAGTTGATGGCGGCGATGTTCATATTACGTCGGACGGGGTCACGGAACCGCTGAATGGCAGCGCGTTTTGTATGCTCCTGCGACTTAAAGCCACCGATCTGGACGGTCGCATTGAACATCACGGTGGTGTGAAATCGTTCATCGTCGGTCAGTTTGACACCCAGTTCCAGCCACTTGCCGATGTCCGCCTGCAGACGACTGGACCAGCCGGAAAACCCGTCGACGTTGTCTCCTTCGTAAAAATAGCCACCGCCAAAGGCACGCAGGTCCAGTCGCTCGGACCATTCTCCGGGCAGCAGAAAACCGGCTTCCGCATCAAAGCCCGACAGCGCTTCCGCAAAGGAATCCACTCGAGTGTAGGTGATGTTGTTTCCTGCATACGCTGCACTTCCTGGCGCGATGCTTTGGCCGACCAGATCGAACGTTTCACCAAATGTTTCGTAGATGTTTCCGCGGACTTCCCAGCGATGCGCCAGCAGTTCGGCACCCACACCCCATTGTTTCAGATGAGCCCCGGTCAACTGGTCGCGGTCGAAGTATCCGTTTCCGCCCAGAACGACATCCCAGTCACTGATGTAATGTCGATAACCGGCGCCAAAGCCCCACGCCAGTCCCCCTTCGTTGGCTCGCAGCAGTTTTGTGTCGCCGAACAACAACCCATCGCCAACGTTCAGATAGGGCATCAGATTGATGTGAGTGATCGAATCGTTTCGGCCGACAGTATCACCCGCCATATGACCGCCGCGAAACGAAGCGCCGAAGCCGTCGCGATTGGATTCGATGGACTCGGAAACGGCCCCGGACGGCGTTCGTCCGAATTGGAACGCACCATCCTGTGCGAAAGCGACCTGCGATCCCGAAATCAGGGACATCAGGGCAGCCGCACGAGAGAGTTTCTTCAGCCAGCGATTGGGGTTTCGAACGATCTTCATGACGTTCCTCAAACCAGGCTTGTGTCTCGCAGAACACGTTCTGCGGTGACCGAAAACGAACTTCCGATCACTTGCACAGGAGCTCTCAGGGCATTCAGTCCGAACTCTCCGACATCCTGCCGAAGACTCTTTTCTGTCTGTTTTGCTTTCAGGCGGATGCGCAAAGCCACAAGGGACAAAGCCTCTCCGCCTGGAGAGACGCGGCGTTTGTAACTGTCCTGGAAATCAGCAGCAACAGGGCTTGACGGGATGGCAATGGCAAATTTCCGGGGATCTCTGCACGGCTGTTTGCACTTCTGCGAAAACCTCAGCCTCAGCCCAAACGCCCGGCAACTTTCGCCTGAATCCCAGCACATCCTCTGACCCGCCAGGAGGCACATTAACTGTACAAAAGTTCTTATCGAGCGGCCAAAGGGCGTTCTTTTGTTCTCACCGTTCCCGAAACACGCCCCGCTGTACGCCCGCAGCGTATCCGTGGAGTTTTCGGACGATCGATCCTGAGACTGTCCATTGCGATTGGCCCAGAATCAATGAATTCAGGGTCCGTCGAGACCTTGCACGGGTTCGAATCACCCCTGTGTCTTGTCTGGGGCCACAGGACCCGAGTGCGAATTCCGGTTTTTCACGGGAATTGTCGACTCGCGGCCAGCCATTTCGAATCCTTTTCCGGCGACGAATGTTTCTACAATTCAGCTCAGAACCCCACGGTTTGAGCGAACTTCCTGCGACCTGCTCATCATTTTGACTTCCGATCGGATTGTGTTCATGCCCATTCAACATCGTTCAAGTCGATTGCTGCTGCTGCTTTCGCTGGTTTTTGGACTGGCTGCCCCGCAGGCTTTCGCCGCGCCTCAGGAAACCAACACCACCGCCGATGGTGAGGACAAGCCGCTGACCCTGATTGCGGAAGGCACTCGGCCGCTGCTGACGGTGACGTTTGCCAGTGCTGATCGCTTTATCAGTCAGGCTGAATACATCTTCGAGGCTGCCGAAAAGCCTGAGATGTTTGAGATTCTGGAAGGCTTTGTCACCAACACGCTGAATGATCTGGAAGGATTCAACCGCGAAAAGCCGTTTGGGATTATGGGATATCTGCCCGTCGCATTTCCTCCCATGCCGGAGTTTGTGGCATTCGTTCCGGTGGATTCCGTTGAAGCCGCCACGAAACTCGTGGAAAAAGCTCCGGTGGTGATTCGCAAGGACGACGAAGAAGGCCGCTACGAAGTCATTGGCCCCAGCCGCACGTTTCCTGTGCTGATGAAGGATGGCTATGCCTTCCTACCGCTGGGTGATAATCCGTCCGAAGAAATTCTCGACCGCGAATTCCCGAACCCGGCAGAACTGCTGGCCAGTCAGGCGCAGCAGTTTGATGCTTCAGTCCGTCTGGACGTGGATTCTCTGCCACAGGCCACCCGCACGCTGTTGATGACACTGATCTCCACCGGCATCTCGACGCAGCTGCAGCAACGGGACGGGGAACCGGAAGGCGCTTATCTCATCCGCCGCACGGAAGGAGAACGCGGCCTGGAAGCCCTGAAGATGCTGATCAACGACTGTCAGAAGATCACCGTCGGCCTGAAAGTGGACGATGTGGAACATGCAGTCAATTTCGATCTGATTGTTGACGCTCTGGAAGGTTCAAAGTTCCTGAAGGAGATTCTGGCGTCGTCAGAACGCCCCAGCTACTTCATTCCACTCCTTGACGATGACGCGGCAGTTTCCATCTCACTGTCTTCAATGATCGCCGACCGGGATCGCGACGCCTACACCAAAATGATGGAGGGTTTGAAGATGGAAGTCACCCGGCTTATTGAAGAGAACAAACTCGGTGCAACTCCGGATGAAAACAGCCCCATCGGCCAGGCTCTGACCGCCGTGCAGAAGACTATTGAAGAAGGACACCTGGATGTCTTCGCGCAATTTTATCGCGACTCGTCCGGAAAACTGGCCATCGTCTGGGCATCACGAGTCGTCGATGGTGACCTGATCAATGCCGGATTTCAGGATGCACTGATTCGGCTGCGGGATGTCGGGGACATCAAAAAAGCGGGAGATCTTCAGGTGGGCTCAGGAGAACATCAGGGAGTCAATTTCAACCGACTGGTGTTTGCCGCTCAGCCCTCCGAGGCCGTCGCCGTGTTCGGCAACAACATCGGCCTGACTCTTGGCTTTGGTTCTCGAGCCTGCTGGGGAGTGATCGGCGGCGATGAATCCTTCGAGACGCTGAAGATGGTCATGGACCGTCTGGAAGAAGCCAGCCAGAATCCCATTGAGCGAACGACTCCGCCCAGCTTCCGAGCCATCGTGAATGTGAATCAGTTGGTGGAATTTGCTTCAATCGCTGAAACGGCCGGACAAAAAGCGCGTGCCGAAAAGGAACAGGCAGCCGCCGCCGCTGATCTGGCTAAGACGACGCTGGAAAAAGCTCCTGCCGCAACGCCAGAAGTGTCCTTCAGAGATCCAGGTCGCGAAGGTCGCCGTGGTGGCATGCAGCGACGCCGGGAACGCGGTGGTCAGATCTTCAAGGAAACGATGGCTGAAGGTGACGATCGGATCGAAGTTGATTCACGACTGACTGAAACCGGAGCACGAACTCGAGTTCGTCTGGAAGAAGGTTTCGTCAAAGTCTTCGGTCGGCTGATTGCCGAACGGTTCGCCCCTCCACTTGCTCCTCAACCCGTTTCTCTCACGCCCGCTGCAGCCAACTGAGGCACACACGAATTTGAAATCTCAAATTGGAAATATGAGATCTGCAATCTGAAAGCGGTCAGCCGGGGTACTCTGGCTGACCGCTTTTTTTGCCCGCGGCTGGACGCGGGACCCGCGCCTGCCACAATGTGCGCGGGCGCGTGGGCATCATTGGACATGGGTTCTTCGTTACTGGTCATTGCCCTCACTTCGAATGTGAGAGGTTCAGAAGCATTGCTCCCTGAACCAAAGACCCGGAGGACCGTTCAACGATTCACTTTTCCGGACTGAATCTCCTACACTTCAGCCAGTCGGCCTGATGGCGCGAGAAGTCGTGGAGTTGTTCGATGCAGATCGGTCCCACCGGTTTTGCCCAGCCGATGGATATTCACTGAACTCAGTATTCTCCCGGAGTCCCTCATGATTCGCCTGGCCTGTGCCCTGACCGCTGTCCTGTCTCTATCCGGAATCGCGTTCGCCGAAGACGCTCCACCGGAATCGGAAATGCAGGTGATCTTCAACGGGAAAGACCTGACCGGATGGGATGGAAATCCGGAGCTGTGGTCCGTACGGGATGGTGTCATTCACGGGGAAACCACAGAAGAAAAAAAAGCCGATGGAAACACGTTTCTGATCTGGAAGGAAGGCAAGACGGCTGACTTCGAACTGCGGCTGTCGTTCCGATGCAGTGCCACGAATAACTCGGGCATCCAGTACCGTTCCCGCCACATCACGGAAGGAAATCCGCGCAACAAGTGGGTGGTACGCGGTTATCAGCACGAACTCAGGAATGAAGTCGACTTCCCGAATGTCTCCAGCTTCATCTACGACGAAGGTGGTAGGCGCGGACGCATCTGCCTGATCGGAGAGAAGGCCACATGGGAAGCGGACGGCAAGAAGACCATCGCCACGGATCTGATCGATCAGGAAGGCTGGAAGAAACTCTTCCGACTCGACGACTGGAACGACGTCATCATCATCGCTCGCGGCAATCACATCCAGCACTACCTGAACGGCAAACTGGTCCTGGACTTCACTGACAACCATCCCGAGCTGGCACTGCGTGACGGCATTCTGGCCGTTCAGTTGCATGCCGGAAAGCCGATGTGGGCCGAGTTTCGCAACATCCGGATCAAGACTCTGAAGGGCGACGCCGCGAAGTAAGCGTTTTACCCGCCAGGCACTGCAGTATTCCGCGTGATCAGTGAGTGAACTCCGAAACTCGTCAAATCATGCGGATTTCAGCGAGTCGATTTTCGGGGTCTTCGGCTGACGGCCGTGTCCGAGTCAGGTCATGCTATGAAACGAATGCCGCTCATTTCTGCCTGTCTGCTGATCCCGATTATAGCGGTAGCGGCCGTCCGTTCCACAGCGTCTCCGGATGAGAAGGCTTCTGCCGCTGATCGGGCTCGGGAAGACTTCGAACTGATGAAGCTGTTCGCCGAGGCATACGAGCAGATCGATCTGCGATACGTTCGGGAAGTTGACCGCCGACAGCTGGTCGAAGCGGCTGTCCGCGGCATGACCAGACATCTGGATCCTTATTCGACCTATATTCCTCCAGGGGAACTGTCAAAGTTCGAGCAATATCTGGAACAGGAATTTGTGGGCATCGGAATCCACGTGCGTGCTCAGAGCGGCAATGTGGAGATTGTCAGTTTACTGCCTGGATCGCCAGCGGAACGAGCCAGCCTGAAACCGGGTGACGTACTGCTTGAAGTGGATGGCAAGTCGATTGCTGGGCTTAGTCCGCAGGACACAGGAAAGCTGCTTTCCGGTCCCACCGGACGTCAGGTGACGCTGCTCGTTCGCCGCGCGACGGGAGGCGATCCGGAAACGTTGACCCTGACTCGGGAAACCATTCAGCTGCCAACAGTTCTGGGAGTGCGCAGGCAGCCTGACGGCACCTTCGATTTCCGACACGCGGCTGATTCCACGATCGCCCGATTGCGAATTACGCATTTCAGCACCAATACGACCGACGAAATGCGAGCCGCACTGCAGGCAATCAGTGCGGCCGATTTCCGTGGGCTGATTCTGGATGTTCGTTCCAATCCCGGCGGACGGATGGATGTCGCTATTTCGATCGCTGACATGTTTCTGGACACTGGAACCATCGTCAGCATTCGGGGACGTGGTGAACAGGAAAAGAAAGAGTGGTCTGCTCGAAAATCCGAAACGCTGTGTCGGCTGCCAATGGTCATCCTGGCCAATCGCTCCAGTGCGTCGGCCAGTGAAGTACTGGCCGGATGCCTGCAGGACAATGGTCGCGCTGTGGTGGTGGGCGAACGGACCTTTGGCAAGGGCAGCGTGCAGTCGGTTGTACAGCTGGAATCCGGACGGAGTGCTCTGAAGCTGACTACTGCCAGCTATCATCGTCCCAGCGGTGTGAATATTCAGCGCTTTCCGGATTCGAAAACCGACGATGACTGGGGCGTGAAACCCAGCGATGGGCACACGGTGGAACTGTCGAAGGAACAGTGGGCCGAATGGAGCCGAGTCTGGCAATCCCCCGATCTGATTCACGGAGGCAGCGATTCGGCCGATAAAGCTGCGACGCCTGATCTGCAACTGGATCATGCGGTCGCATTTCTGAGCCAGCAACTGACAGAACCGTCTGACTCGGCAACGACAGCAACTCAGTGATCACTTCGTAAAAATCAAATCCAGCATCATTCAATTGACCGCAGAAATATCAGGATCATGCCCGGGAATTCTTTTGGCAAGTTGTTCCGAATCACGACTGCCGGCGAAAGTCATGGCCCCGGCAATGTGGTGATTGTCGATGGAGTTCCTCCGGGGCTGGAACTGAGTGTTGATGATCTGCGACCGGATCTGAAACGCCGCCGTCCGGGGCAAAGCATCCTGGTGACTCAGCGACAGGAAGATGATGAACCTGAGATTCTGGCCGGCGTGTTTGAAGGCCGCACAACAGGCACCAGCATTGCCATTCTGATTCGAAACACCGATCAGCGCAGCGGTGATTATTCGGACATCAGGGATAAGTATCGTCCGGGGCACGCGGATTTCACATTCGATGCCAAATACGGCTTTCGCGATTACCGCGGTGGCGGTCGCAGCAGTGCTCGAGAAACCACCGCTCGAGTCGCCGCAGGGGCGATTGCGAAGAAACTGATCGCTCGCGAATTTGGTGGCCGAGTCGTCAGTTATGTGGTCAAAGTCGGATCCGTGGAAGCGAAGATTGCGGATCCCGCTGCGGTGACTCTGGAACAGGTCGAAACGCTGCCGGACGGATCCCCGAATATTGTCCGCTGTCCTGATCCGCAGGCCGCGGCTGCCATGGTCGAGCTGATTGATGCCGTCCGGCGAGAGACTGATTCGATTGGTGGTGTGGCCGAAATTGTGGCGAGCGGCGTTCCGGCAGGACTGGGGGAGCCGGTCTTCGATAAACTGAAAGCCGATCTGGCGAAGGCTCTGTTCAGTCTGCCGGCCGTGCTGGGAGTAGAGTACGGAATCGGCTTTCGCTGCGCGGAACTCCGCGGCAGTGAGAACAACGATCTGTTCGTTCCGGAGCAATCCGCCGACGGCACTGCAAGGATCACGACGGAATCCAATCGTCACGGGGGAATGCTGGGAGGTATCAGTTCCGGTCTGCCCATCATCCTGCGGGCGGCCGTCAAACCGACCAGCAGCCTGGCGAAGGAACAGCGCACCGTCACTCGGGATGGTCAACCAACCACCATCAGAACTCGCGGTCGTCACGACCCCTGTCTGCTGCCACGGTTCATTCCCATGGCCGAAGCCATGGTCGCCATTGTGCTGGCTGACCACTGGCTCCGATGGAAAGCGATCCAACAGCGATGAAAGTGGATTCGCCTCAGATTCAAGTGGCCGTTCGCAAACTCTCGAAAACGGATCCGGTCCTGGGAAACGTGATTCGCGCTGTGGGCCCCTTCACGCTGAAACCCAAACGTGGTGGCTATCAGATGCTGGTCCGTTCGATTCTGTCGCAGCAGATTTCGACATCTGCCGCCACCACCATCCGCCAGCGGCTGGAAGGGTTGCTGCCAGGAGGAATTCTGAGTGCTGAGGAAATCGCGAAGCTCACGGATTCTCAACTGCAAGCCGTTGGGATTTCGAAGCAGAAGCAGGGTTATATCCGTGATCTGACGGAACGAACCCTGGATGGTTCACTGAATTATCGGCGTCTGGCTCGCAGGGATGATGAAGACGCCATTGCCGAACTGATTCAGGTTCGTGGCATCGGTCGCTGGACCGCACAGATGTATCTGATGTTCTGTCTGGGTCGCCCCGATCTTTTCCCCGTCGACGACCTGGGAATTCAGAACGCAATGAAGCCTCTGTATGGTCTTCCGCAGAAACCTGAGCGTGCCCGGATGGAAGAAATTGCCATTGTCTGGGCGCCGTTCAGAACGGTCGCATCCTGGTATTTGTGGCGATCACTGGATTTGTGATTTCGCGGCCGCATCAGATCCTGACTCAGCTTTGTGCGAGTACGGTGCGTGCATTTCTGCTGGCGGCGAACACCGTGAATGGATTCCTGGCAACGAATTGTGAGACTTGTCTGGATTGAGGGCTTTCCGCCCTCATCAGCCTGTCAGCAGCGGCAGAATCGTGGCCTGAAACACCAGCAGTGCGAGACTCGCATAAAAAATTCCGCAGGCCGCCAGTCCCAGACGGTGATACCAGCGGGGCCGCAGAGGCTCGGGAAGAAGACGGCAGTTGATGTGCAGAATCTGGAATGCTGTAACTGCCAGTGCCACATTGTTCAGATTCGCAATGACTGTCACCATCAGTCTGGGGGCATCACCATAGGTCAAAAATATTGTGGTGACGATGAAGGTCCAGACGACGTAGACCAGCAGGATGGTGTAGTATAACCTGTGAACCTGATTGGGTTTCATCCGATTGTGAAATGCCGGGCTGGCGGACCACAGAATGTCGGTCCAGCGGCGAGCGAAATCGTCCACGATCGACATCTGACTGGGCAGAAAGACGATCAGGCCAACAATCAGTGAGGTGATCCAGAGGATCGGAGCCCACGAACCCAGTTCGGCCGATTGTCGAATTCCGTCCGCTGCAATCAACGGCTGGGCATAGGCCAGCTTTTTGCCGAACATGTCCGAGTTCTTTGCAAACTGCATCGACATCAGTGCGGGCAAAGCCATCCCCATGAAGCAACCCGGAACCCAGACCATCCATTGATCTGCCAGCAGATATTTCCACCAGCCTTTCCAGCGACGCAGATTCTCCTCACTGGTTGCAAACACTTTACCCACATGACTGAGCGTGATACTGCGTCCGCCAATCGCGCTGGGAATCGCTCCAACCTGGCCACCCATGCCCCAGCCTTTGTCTCGCACGAAATTGGAATAGGTGGAATTGCTGAGTCCTCCTCCGCCGGCGTACCCCGCAAAGGCTCCCAGCATGGCGATGTGACTGAGCGCGATGACCGGAAACGAGCCCGTGTTCATCAGACTGGTGAAAACATTGGTGACTGTCGGCGAACCTGTGGCATCGGCAGTCGGCACATTTCCAAACTGCACGAAGCCAATGAAGACCTTCGCCCAACTCTCCCGATCCACAAAGAACACGCCCAGAAACAGGCAGAATCCCAGAACCGTGAAAACCTTGATCGTCATGACAAACTGAAGTGTGTTGTAGACCTTACCTCCCAGCAGCACGGGCAACACGACTCCGCCCAGACACAGGTAGGCCAGAGTGTTCACAAGCACTGCGTCCGCTTCTGTCGGGGGACGATCGAGCCACAAAGTGGCCATCAGTACGGCCGCATTTGTAGACAGTCCCGGGATAAAGAATGACAGACTCAGCAGCAGCGTGACACCAATCCAGAACGCCGGACCGGGTGAAGTACGCATAAATCCGGTGAAGACCGGTTCGCCACAATACAGGGCATATCGACCAGCTTCCAGGTTATAGAACGCCTGAGTGATAATCGCGACAGTAGCGATCCACATCAGACCACCCCCATATTTGGCAGTCACATCCGGGCCAAACAGCCACTCGCCGCCACCGATCTGGATGCCGCACATCACAATCCCGGGACCGATCAGGCCTGCAAGGTTGCCAAGTCCCAATCGCCGTGGCTCAGGTAGCTCTCCTTCGCCCCAGGGTGGAATTGACGAATGCAGTTTCATATGGCTCCGCCTGACTATCTGAGAGATTTATCCGTTTCACCCGTGGCCGACAGACCAGATCGATGAAAGCCTGGCCTGTCGGCCACGGGTGAAACTACGCTTCTGGAAACGTCGTTGTCCCCACAGAATTATCTCCCGGACTTTGCCGATGAGGGTTCAAACAGGACATCGGATCCCAGTCCGAACTTTGCAGGTAAAGGCAGGTTGGACCACGACGCGTCATCTCCAGTCCGAATCTGCCAGCGACCTGCCAGCGACAATGTTCGGTCTGCCGTACGAATCATGGGCGGCACCGGGAATGCATCGCCCCCTGAAGTCTGACGTGTTCGCATGACAATCAGATTGACCTCGTCTGCCGGGAACACACTGCGGCTCAATTCCCCGGACAATGTCTGCTCCTGTCGTGTCAGCGGAGCTTCCATCCCGTTCACCCAGACCTGCACTTCGGACGAAGACTCCACAGAGAACGTCACACTGTCTGCACCAATCCAGTCTAAAGGCAGGCGGACCGAACAACGCAGCCAGAATGGGCCGGGCTGTCGACGGATGATTGACTGGGACTTCTCATTCACTGATGGCCAGAGAGGAATCGTGGTCCACTGTTGCGTCAGCAGTTCCGGCGTCAGGGCCGGCGAAGGTTGTTCGGTTTGATCGCGAACTGTTCGCATATCAAACTTTGAAACGAAAGGAGTGCCGCCCAGAATCTGATCGCTGGTGATCGTGGGACACACAAATCGTTCAATGTGGGAAACGATCAGGTCATTGCCGGTGAAGTGATCCACATACGGCCATTGCTTTGGGTTGTACATGCAGTCCGTCAGATCACGCACCAGGACGGCTTTCTTTCCATGTTGCACCATTTGTCGCAGTCCGAATGGTCGACCCAGCACGCACATGTTGGTGTGAACGCCCACCAGAATCACGTTCTGAATTCCCCGTGACTCAAGGATGTTCCAGACTTCATCACCACGATCGCTGATGAAATCCTGAGTCGGATCAATCGCGATTCCCGGATGCTGCTTCTTCCACGGCAGCGCGGGATTGCGGCCGAGTGCTTTCAGTTCTGCGGCCCAGACGGCGTGTTCCTGCGGATCGTCGTCATCTCCTCCGTCCGACTGATCGATCGGATAGAGGGCCCGTTCTTCGGCAGGAATCTTCGAACACCAGAATTCGACTCCGTCCGGAAGTTTGGCCGATTGAGGCACCATCATCGCTCGCCGACGCGCCGGATGTTCGGAGTAAGCGTCCATGCAGTCACTGGGAGCGTGAATGATGGTGGCACCATGCATGCGGGTGCTGGCCAGCAGGTCGTTCATGCGTGGAACGAATTCTTCCATCCGACGAACGGCATTCAGACTGTGATGCTTGTCCCAGACGTCGCACACCACGACCGCCGTTTCTTCAGCCTTCCAGGTTTCCTTTCGTTCGGCGCGCTGAAATGTGGCCTTATCAGAGTTCTTCTGCTGAACTCGCAGCGTCAGCGAAAAATCGTCTGCTGCTGTTAACGAGCAAACCATTATTGTTCCAAGGAATCCGGTGGCGAATCCGCGAACCTGCATCAGGATCTCCTCAAACAGTCAAATGTGGGTTTCCGGACAATAGCGGTATCGGTGCAGCAGCGGAATCGTGGGGAATCCCGAAACTCGTCAACGTTCTGTACGCAATGTCTCAGTGTGAGCCCCAGGCCCTGAAGTAATTTTCCTCGTCCCTCTCCGAGGGAAATCCCTGTGAGAATCTGGCGCTGTCGTCTTCGATCGCAACTCGTTCTGCTGACGATTGGCGTGAATGCGCGGGGAGAGCCTCCCAAATCCCGATGGTCATGACACCCCGGCAGATTGTCTCGCCAGGATTCGAGTGTCAGAATAGGATCGGCAGCCAAAGGACTGTTTGGGTGACATCGGAAGTCCTGTGGCATTCAGTGGGCAGATGAGAAGGATCCGCTTCGGGACAGTGGCGTTTATGACCGAACGAAAAATTGGTCCATTCATTCTGGGCAAGCAGATCGGCGCCGGGGGGATGGGCGTTGTCTACAAAGCCACGTACGAAGAAACCGGAAAGGAAGTGGCCCTGAAGGTTCTTCCACCGGGACTTGCCGGGGATGTCAAACTGCTGCGGCGTTTTGAACGCGAGATCGTGATTCTGAAGAAGCTGGTCCATCCCAACATCGTGAAGTACTACGGTGGAGGAACTCACCAGGGCCAGCGCTGGTATGCGATGGAATTCATCGATGGCGGATCGCTGCAGGACGTTCTGAAAAAGAAAAAGCGGCTGTCATGGGAACAGGCCATTCAGGTTGGCCGACAATTGTGCGCCGCTCTCGAACACGCGCATAACGCCGGCATCATTCACCGAGACCTCAAGCCGGCCAATCTGTTCATCACCAAAAAAGGCCGGATCAAACTGGGCGACTTCGGCATCGCGCGGGATACCGAAGCCACCGCTCTGACGGCCGCCGGAAAAACCGTTGGCACCTATGCCTACATGGCACCCGAACAGATTCAGGGCCATGCGCCGATCTCGCGCAAGACGGATCTGTATGCGACCGGATGTCTGCTATACGAAGTGCTGACAGGCGAGACTCCGTTTGTTGCCGAGAACCCGGCGGAGATGCTGATGCAGCATCTGAATGACGATCCTTACAACGTGCGTGAGAAAGTGGCCGAATGCCCGCTGGCACTGGATGCACTGATCGAGCGTCTGCTGGCGAAGAATCCCGAGGATCGTCCTTACGACGCACTCGCCGTTCATACCGAACTGACTGAGATGCTGAATCGGTCGGAAGAAGTGTTCGCGACAGCCTCGCCCCAGGCCCTGGTCTCATCCGGTGCCTCGGCGGCCGTGGGAATCGACGGCGAATCCGACGAAGTGAAGCCAAAGAAGAAAAAGAAGAAGAGCAAAGGGGCGTTCTATGAACAGACCTGGTTTCTGGTGACCTGTCTGGTGCTGCTGATCGGTGTCGGTCTCTGGCTGGCCATGGGGCCGGGAGAAGATGGTCTTTATCTGAAGGCTCGTGAAGCGATGGCCGACACATCGGCTGTGGCTCGCTTCGATGCCAAACGACTGTATCTCGTGCCGTACCTCGAGAAATACCCCAACGGCAAATACGCAGTCGAAGTGCGGCAGTGGCTGGACGACGTCGAAGTGGCCATTCTGGAAGCGCAGGTGGAACGCAAAGCCAGGGGCAATCGTGATGGTCGAAACCGTTACGAAAATGCCTGCGTCCGTGCTCTTCGAGCCGAGCGGGATGCGGAGAAAAATCCTCTGGAGGCCATCGAACTATTTCAGTCCCTTGTGAATTCACTGGCCGATCAGACAGCCGCAGCGCCGGAACAGGCGGCAGATGCCACTTCAGATTCTCCTGAAGACGTCGTCGGAGATCCAAAATACTGGAAGCTGCTGGCCGAACGAAATCTCGATCGACTGAAGAAAGGGCTGCTCGAGAACCCGGCAAGGCAGCAGCTGATCCGTGCACGCATGCTGGCGGCCGAAGAACTGATGACCGGCGAGAAAATGTCAGAAGGGCAACTGGTCTTTTCCCTTTTCCGCGATGCATTTCGCTACGAAAAATCGGACGAGCTGGAACCGTGGCTGGAATACGCTCGCTATCGCATGGAAAACAAACGCGCCATCATGCCACCGGATAAGGGGCTGACAGCCCCTTAACCCCGGTTCGAGCTACCGCTCGGAGGAAGAGAACCGCTCACGTTGTTCGCTGCCTGCCAATGATTGTGCATGAGATCGAGAAAGATTGTGATGTCGGCTGAGAGCCGCTTAACCCCGGTTCGAGCTACCGCTCGGAGGAAGAGAACCGCTCACGTTGTTCGCTGCCTGCCAATGATTGTGCATGAGATCGAGAAAGATTGTGATGTCGGCTGAGGGCCGCTTAACCCCGGTTCGAGCTACCGCTCGGAGAAATAGAACGCCACACGTTGTTCGCTGTGCAGAATCAGGTCCACATTCAGTCTGCATGAAACTCAATAAGGCTTTCTGTCATTTCGGAGAATCTGAATGAAGCCCGTGTTTGTCCAAACTGCCGCCCTTCCCTGGTCCCTGTTCCTGGTGGCAGCGATCTGCAGTTCCGCCCCAGGAGTATCAGAAGCGCAGGAAACTCAGGCGGTCACACCGCCTGAGACTGTTTCCATCCGTCTGGGCAAGGACGAAGCTTCTCAGAAGATTGCCCTTTCTGAATTCGGCTGGATGACTGGCAGCTGGAAAGGGACCGGACTGGGCGGTGACTGCGTCGAAGTGTGGAGCGATCCGGTGGGCGACACCGTCGTTGGCAGTTTCGTGTTTGCAAAGGACGGCAAGACAGTCTTCACGGAAAACTTTGCACTCACACCGCTTGAAGAATCCGTCACGCTGAAGCTGAAACACTTTGATGACAAGTTCTCGGCCTGGGAGGAACGCGATAAATTCGTCGAGTTTCGTTTTGCAAAACGCGACGGAAATCGGTTTCACTTCAACGGTCTGACGTACGTCAATGTGGACAACAATCGCATGGACGTTTATTTGCTGATGCGATCCAAAGACGGCAAAACTCGCGAAGAAAAGTTTGAATTCCAGCGGACTCGATAACTGGCTATTCGATTGGCTGTGCCAATCGTTTGTTTCGAAAGTCTCACGTCGTTCAAAGAGGGAATATCAAACCATGCAACTGGGATTTGTGAGTGCGATTCTTCCGGACCTGAGTTTTGACGAAGTGTTCCATCTGGCTGGTTCACTGGGGTTCGACTGTGTCGAAGTCTGCTGCTGGCCGGCGGGAAAGGCCGATCGTCGCTACGCGGGTGTCAGTCACATTGATGTGGCGGGAATCACAGAACACCTGGTGACAGATATTCGGCGGAAGCAGGATGAAACCGGTGTGCAGATCAGTGCACTGGGCTATTACCCCAACGTGCTCAGTCCGAATTCGGCAGAAGCCGACGCGGCCGTGGCGCACCTTCATCTGGTGATTGAAGCGGCATGGCGTCTGGGATTGCATCGAGTCAACACGTTCGTGGGACGAGACTGGACCAAATCGGTCGACGACAACTGGCCGCGGTTTCTGAGTACCTGGAAGCCCATCATTCGGCTGGCCGAGCATCGGGGCGTTCGGATTGGAATCGAAAACTGCCCCATGTTGTTCACGGCGGATGAATGGCCCGGGGGAAAGAACCTGGCGATTAGTCCACAGATCTGGACTCGGATGTTTACTGATATTCCTTCAGATCACTTTGGACTCAATTACGATCCATCGCACATGATCTGGCAACAGATGGATTACCTGCAGCCCATGCGGGACTTCCGCGACAGGCTGTTCCATATCCATGCGAAGGATGTCCGGCTGGATCGGGCTCGTCTGGACCAGGTGGGAATCCTCGCGCATCCCAACACCTATCACACTCCCAAACTGCCGGGGCTGGGCGATGTGAACTGGGGACAGTTCTTCTCGGTGCTCAGCGATGTCGGATATCGCGGCCCGGTGTGTGTGGAAGTAGAAGATCGAGCGTACGAAGGCAGTATCGACGATCGGATCGCTTCACTGCGTCAAAGCGGCACCTATCTTCGTAACTTCGTTCCTGCGCGGCCCGTTGCCGAGGAATGATCGTGCCAAAAGGGGCAGCAGGCCGACACTGCGATATGCACTGCTGTCAGTCGTTGGTCGCGAGCTGTGGATTCGCCGGCGGCCGCAGTGCGCAGGGGATTATTCCAGACCCAGTTCCGCGAGTGTTCCCTGCGCCAGTTTGGCGGCTTTCGCCGCATCTTTGAGTTTCGACACGACAAAGAATTTGTGATTGGCTACTGCCTGTTCGGTGATGTTCAGCCGAGTTGCCACGTCTTTGTTGGCCCAGCCCAGAACAAAGATCAGTTCGACACACTGCAGCCGCTCCCAGGCGCCACAGGCTTTGAATTCCTGAATCAGATCGCGAAGGCATGTTTCCACAACGGCTGATTCGGCCCGCAGTTTTTCACTGCTTCGCATCATGCTGGAGGCTGCGCGGCCGGGCCCTGTGAGATCCCTGGCAGCTCCGTCTTTTGATTCAGACGTCAGCAGGGGCAGAATGGGACGACGTCCTGATCGACGCATAAAGTCGATCAGTTTGTGCGCCGCAATGGAGAACAGCCAGGATTCCAGCGGAGTGCGATCGTCATAGTTGGGCAGCGCCTTCAGAAACCCCAGAAAGGTCTCCTGAACGATATCTTCTGCCACTGAGCGGTCCTGGAGCCGAGTTCGCGCAAATGCCAGCAATCGTCCTTCATAAAGGTCGATGCATTGCTGCCACGCATCCGACTCGCCCGCACGAATCCTCTGCACAAGTTGTCGATCCGCTTCGCTGGCAGCCATAGGAACCGCATCACCCCAACTTTCAGAATTGTCCGCGAAGGCAGGATGATAGCACGCAGCGCACGGACTGCGAAACGGGATTCGTTGCGACAGGACCTGGATGTGCCGGCATGTCGAAAGGCTGCAGGCAGGTCAAAGGCCCAACGCATTATGCATAGGGTGAGGACAGACGGAATCCCGGATGCTTTTCCAGCCAGCGGTTGATACGGTCTGTTCGACCAAGCGCCACCGGGATGAAGTCCAGTGCCTGCTGCAGCCGATCATTGGGTTCCGCACAACTGAATCGCAGAAATCCTCCGCCCGCGTCACCGAAGCATTCTCCGCCCAGACAGGCGACTCCGAACTGATCATCGGCTGCTTCCAGGAAGTACAGAGCCAGTCCGTGACTGGTAATTCCCAGTTGATTGCAGATTGGTTTGACGCTCGGAAAGACATAGAACGTGGCGGTCGGGTCGAGTGTTGAGAAGCCTTCGATGCGATTTAGACCGTTGGTCAGGAGCATGACTTTTTCGCGAAACTTCAGCATGGTCTCGTCACGTTCGCGGGAATCCTGTTCCAATGCAGCTCGTCCTGCCAGCTGAACAATCGGCGGAGTGCAGGAGAGCGTGGTGTTGATCATCTTGCTGATGGCATCCACGATCTCTCTGGATGAGGCACAGAAGCCCAGACGCCATCCACTCATCGAATAAGATTTGCTGAACGTATAGGCTGCCACGCACTGATCCAGCATACCGGGCTGAGCCAGCAGGGAATGATGCTGTCCCTTCCACACCATGTGGCAATAGGGCTCGTCACTGAACACGGCCACATTGCGGCCCCGCACCAGATCCGCAATGTCTCGCAGATCCTGTTCGGTGGTGATGCCTCCCGTCGGGTTGTGAGGAGAGTTCAGAAAGATTCCGCGCGGAGACGGATCCGTGTTCAGGAAGTCTTCAATATCAGACACCTGCGGACGAAATTGAGTCTCCTGTCGCAGCGGCTTCAGCACAGCCCGTGCCCCGCGTCGCTGAATATTCGGCAGGTACGTTGGGAAGTGCGGACTGAAGACCAGACATCCATCACCGGGATTCAGAAAGGCTTCGCAAAAGAACTGTTCGAAGACTTTGGCGCCGGGGCCGACGGCAATGTTTTCCGCCGCGACGGGAATGGAAAACTCGCGGGACAGGAATCGGGCGGCTGAATCGCGAAACTCGGGAATGCCGGGTGAGGGACAGTAATGCGACTGGTTGTCGTGGATCGCCTGCAGCCCCGACTGAATGGCTGATGCGGTGCTGTTGAAGGGACTGTCGCCAATCTCCAGTTCCACCACATCCTTACCGGCGGCTTTCAGCTTTTTCGCCACGGCCAGAACGGTAAACGCAGTTTCCACATTCAAAGATCGGGCAAATTCACTCAGCTGGGCCGGCATAAACATCCATCCGTCAGGAACTTAGCGTTCTATTCGATTTTCTGCGTGCACCATGCGCGCAACTTTCAGCAGCGAACAAAGTGAGCGGTGTTCCGGCAACGAGCCGGCAGGCTCAAATGGGATGAGGGGTGTCACCCCTCATCTGGATCAGGTCGGAAGACTGGTGACAATCATTTAGGCAGATCTGAGATCGGGAATCAAATGAACCTCCGGCTTTCTCCTGTCCACAGCTTGAACTTGGGAATGTTCCTGGTTGCAATCGGTGTTCTTCCAGCGACTCGATGAAATCCAGCGTAGTTCCGCGGGATCGACATTTACGTCGATCTTCGATCCGGACAACAGGCCTACTGATGATTGAAACTCGTAACCTGACCAAACGTTACGGCAACCTGATTGCCGCCAACGACATCACACTGAAGCTGGACGAAGGCGATGTCTTCGGTTTTATCGGCCCGAATGGTTCCGGAAAAACCACCACGATGCGGATGATCGCTACTCTGCTCGCTCCGGATCACGGTGAAGCCTACGTGTGCGGCAAATCGATTTACACCGAACAGGAAGAGATTCGCCGTCTGGTGGGATTCATGCCTGACTTCTTTGGTGTCTACGACGATATGACGGTCGTCGAATACCTTGAGTTCTTTGCGGCCGCTTATCGCATCACTGGTCCCAATCGCCGAAAGGTCTGCGAAGACAAGCTGGAACTGGTGGATATGTCCTTCAAACGGGACGCCATGGTCAACGAACTGTCGCGAGGTCAGACGCAGCGCATTGGGCTGGCTCGGACACTTCTGCACGATCCGCAGGTGCTGCTGCTGGACGAACCCGCCAGCGGGCTGGATCCACGGGCTCGCATTGAAATCCGCAACCTGCTGAAACGCCTGGGCGAAATGAAGAAGACAGTCATTGTCAGCAGTCACATTCTGCCCGAGCTGGCCGATGTGTGCACTCGAGTCGGCATGATCGAAAAGGGCCACATGATTGTGGATGGCAATGTCGCCGAAGTCATGCGAAAGGCCCGTCAGCGCATTATGCTGAACGTTCGTGTCAAAGATCGCACTGAGGAATCTGCGCGGCTGCTGGAACAACTGGATGATGTGGAGTCCGTTGCGATCACCAAGGATCAGTTGCTGGAGGTCACACTCAAGCCCACCGTGGAAGATTACAGTTCTCTCCCAACGGCTCTGGTCGAAGCGGGATTTGCTATCTGTCTGTTCCGCGAGGAGGAAGTCAATCTGGAAACGGCCTTCCTGCAGCTCACTCGCGGACTTGTTCAATAACTCTGCTTTTCAATTGTCTGTGGGCGGCGCGTGCCGCACGTCAGGTGCCCCATGAGTTCTGTCGCTGGTCAGAAGTTCCTGTGCTTTGTTGGTGATGATTACGAAGACCTGGAACTGTGGTATCCGAAACTGCGTTTGATCGAAGCCGGTGCTGTGTTTCACACGGCCGGTCAGGAAGCCGGAAAGAAATACATCGGCAAGAATGGCTATCCCTGCGTCTCAGACATTGCCATCAACGGGATCAACAGCAAGGCCTACGACGGTGTGATCTGCGCCGGCGGATGGATGCCCGACAAGCTGCGGCGTGATCCGGAAGTGCTGAGAATCATCCGTGAGATGCATCAGGCCGAAAAGCTGATTGCCGCCATCTGTCACGGAGGCTGGATGCCAATTTCCGCCAATGTCTATCGCGGCGTGAAGGTAACCGGATCGCCCGGAATCAAAGATGACCTGATCAACGCCGGTGCGATTTTTGAAGATGCGTCCGTGACCGTGGATCGTCACTTTGTCAGCAGTCGCAAACCCGATGATCTTCCGGATTTCTGCAAAGGCATACTTCAGGTCTGCAAGGGGCTGAGAGCCCCTTGACCCCGGTGAGCCTGACGGCTCCGTTGCAGAATGTCCGCTCACGTTGTTCGCTGCCTGCAATCATGCCTGCATCAGATTTGAATTGGCTGTAGGCAGGGTGCCGTTCCCGGTTGGTCAGAGCATTCAGGAACTACTCTTTGCTGTCCGGACCTGGTGGCTTTGACGATGCGTTCGGAGTGTCCTTCAGAAGCTGGTAATGCAGGCGTCCGACGTGCCACATGTAATTCGGGCCGTATCCGGCGTTTCGCGGCCAGGAGTTCAGTGTTGCTTTCTGCAGGGCGTTTCGAGCATCTGCCTGCCGGCCCTCGGCCGCGTGATTCAGTCCGATGTAGAGATTAGCGTAGAACAGGCGTGAGTTCTTCGCCTCGACTTCCAGAGTGGCCGGAACCGAACTCAGAATTTCCTCGGCGGTGATCTTCCCTTCAAACAGTTGATAGACCTCCTTAAACGGAGGCCGATCATCCTTCTCATATTTCAGCAATTGCTCTCGCGCTTTTTCCTGACCAAACGCCTTGTGATGCGAGAGATATCGCCAGATGCCGTTTTCCCGGTCGACGTTGTCGAAGGTGTTGTACTTGTCGAACTGAGCGGCCGCCTGATCTGGGTGACCGGCGTAGTACATCGCGATGCCCAGTCTCCAGTGGGACACATCCAGTTCCGGCTTGAGTTCCACCATGCTGCGATAATCGGCTTCCGCACTGGCGAAGTCTCCCAGGAACATGTGCAGATCCCCGCGGCGTGACAGCCTGTCGACCGCGTTGTCTGCCTTCCGATCAATCGCCGGGAATTTTTCCAACTCGGCTTTCAGCGAGGTCATCAACTCGTCGTTCAGCGTTTTCAATGAATTGCCTGGTTCGTCAGTCGCATAAGCGGGTGCCACAGACAGTGCCAGCACAACACATGGAAACACCATTTTGACCGCCTGCATGTCATCGCTCCTGATCGTCGGAAAACTTCACAACACCATCCGAATGAAATGTTACAGATCCACTCAGCCAGCTCGCTGCGATGTCCACCGCTGCACCGTCAAGGATTCGGTCCGGATCTTCCAGAACCGTATGTCGCAAGGCACCAGCCGCGGGTGATTCGCGAACAGCACCGGCGGCTAGCACCTGGCCGCTCACGAAAGCTGCAGTATTCCGGCAGACTTCCGGGTCGAGGATCTGTTCCGCCAGGTTCAGGCGGCAGAGTGATCGATACCCAGTGTAACTGGTGCAAAGACGTGGGTTCACTTCAATGACGACAGCCCGTGGATTGGCGGACAAATCGGATGGGACAATCAGATCAACTCCCAGGTAACCGCGAAATCCGCCGATTGCATTTCGGATGTGTTCGGCAACGCGAGTGATTTGATCCGCGTATTCGATCGCGCAGGGAATGCGACCCCCGACATAGTGGAGCGACCGATTGACAATCTCGATATTCTGTTCAGCTGGCAACAGGATTTCGGCAGGTCGATTCCCTTTTCCGATCAGGCCGATGGAACACGCGCGACCAGAGATTGTCGGCTGCAGAATCCATTGATCGCCCGGCTGCTGTTCTTCCGCCAGTCTTTGCACGGATTGCTGGCTTAGGAGAAGCATTTGCACCTGATCGCATCCGACGCCATCGCGGGGTTTCAGGATCCACTCCTGTGGCGCATCCGCATTCGGACATCGAGAATCCGACCGATCAATCGGGCGAATCTGCTCCGCGTCCCGAATGGTGATCGTTGCCGGCGTCGGAATCTGATGCGCTTCAAGCCATTCTGACGTGCGTTTTTTATCGCTGAAGATGGTCGCCAGTTCGGCGGACAGATTGAGACTGGTTGCCGACGTCCACAGTCCTGACTGCAGTCGGTGCAGCATCTGAGTCAGGATGCCATCCGACTCGGGGGCGATCACAAACGTTGCGTCGAAAGATTCCGGCGGTTCGCCGGGATTGTCCAGCCAGGACAATGGCCCACCGGGAGTTCTGATGATGGAGACCTGCGGCGGAAGTCGATTCTGAATTCCCATGTCCGACATCGCAGCGGGCGACATCAGAACCGCGACAGAGACGTCGGGGATTCGCGCAAAGTCCTGCACGATCCTCGTCAGCATGGTGCCGGCTTCCGTTCTGAGTGAACTGCGCGCACTGCTCCAGGCAGGAGGATCCGCCAGCAGAAACTCGCACACCAGGACTCGACGAGTTTTCAAGGTTGCGGCTGTTCCGACTTCGGCGGCTCGGGCTGCGGTTGCTCAGGTTGTGCCGGAACAGGCTCGGACACTCCTGGAACCGGTTGAGACGGCGGAACGGCATCAGAAGGCGGACCTGGCGATGGTGCTTTTTCACTCGGCGCTTCGTCGGCCGGGGCGGTCTCTGTCGTCGGATTTGCGGGAGTCACATCGGGTTGTTTTTCGGCATCGCCAGGTGGAGGTTGCACAGCAGGAGCCGGTTCAACGAGGACTCGTTCACGAACCGTGTTCCCCAGATCCAGTCGCCAGGTTCCGGCTTTATCTCGAAGGATGACTTCGCGATTGGAAACTTCGACTAATTCCGCGTCAATCTCTGAAACCTTCAGTCGCTGGCCAGCCTGCAACTGAACTGTCTTGCCGGTTCCCTTATCGCGGAACCATGCCTCAAGAACTCCGTCTTTGCCAAACGCACCGCTGAAGATTGTCAGTGACGCGTTGTCGTCCTGAACATCCAGAGAGATCTTCTTCGATGCCGTCTTTGCATCTTCACCCGAATCGGTGACGATCACTTCCACATCGTACTTGCCTGGAGTGAATGTGCGTGCGGGAGTCCATTTGATCTGGCCGGTGGCTGGATCAATGGTCAGTCCTTCCGGAGTTCCGCTGCCCAGGGAAAACTTCAGCATTTCCGGCGGGCCATCATCTGTTGCGGTCGCCTTCGCTGTGAACTCACGTCCCAGAATCACGATGCCAGAGTCCTCGAGCGACAGTTGCGGAGCGGCGTTGTCCGTCTTGATCGTAATCGTCAGTTTGGATTCCAGTTTCAATTCCGGGTTACCGGTCTGAGTCAGCAGCACAGTGGCGGTGTACTTGCCGGGCTTCAATGCGGCGTCCGGAGCCCATTGAAACTCGCCGGATTTCGGATCAATCGTCATTCCCTCAGTCGCATCCACAAGTGCGTACTGCGGTTCGCCGAGGTCAGGATTCAAGCTTTCCGCGCGAGCGGAGAATTTCACCTCTTCACCGGGCTTGATGGTCCTGTCCGAAACGCCGGACAGACGAGGGTTCCAGGTTTTTGGCGGCGAAGGAATCACAAACGGTGATGCCTTCAACAGGTCATCGTATTGAGTCAGGCTGCGGTCTTTTCGATCCCAGACCACAGGAAACAGCTCGACGATGGCATTGGCCTCATGTGCGGCGGCTTTCGTTCCTTCGACTCCGCGACTGACTTTCCAGCTCGCAGCAGACACGGATTCTACTCGCAACAACTCACGATCCACTCGAATCAGAAATGGTTCAAAGGGGTCTGTCCACGTGGGAAACAGTTCGTTTGGTTCCACTGTGACCTCGGTCGCTGATTCACTGAGCTGGCTCTTCAGTCTGGTGCGAGTCAGCAGTTCGCGCCGATCTTCCGTCCCCGCCACGCTCAGGCCTTCGACGATCATGGATACACTCAGTCGGGGATTGCCCTGTGTTCCCGGACTGTCGATCTTCAGATTGGTGACGCGCTGCATCAGATCGGCCTGATCGAGCAGATACAGGAATCGTGACAGCCCCTGCAGATCCACTTCCGCCTTGCGAATCTCAACCGTAACGGTGCTGAATTCCTTCTGCGGCGACCGTGTTCCGGGTACGACTTCGAAACCGGGACCGGTGAAACCGCATTGCCGAGTCAGCTCGAAAATCCATTCGCGATACAGCCGCAGCGCGTCGTCGGTGTTGGCGGGCAGACTGACGTTGGTCCAGTCTTCAAGATTCCGGCGAGCGACTTTCAGGGCCAGTTCGTCCCGAGACAGCGTTTCACTTTCCTTCTGAGCATCGTTGACCTTCACTCGCAGGTCTCGGATAGGCTTCATCAGAAAGCTGTCGACTGTCCCTCGCAGGAAGTAGATGGCAACGATTGCACCCAGTCCGGCGGCCAGCAGTTTTGTGCGTTTGTTGTCGTCCATTGAATGCGGATCCGGGTTGCAGGGTGGCTGGTCTGCCGAGGTCGAGTCAGAAGGTGGCAGGAGTTTTCATGGCTTTACGAATCAGTGGGTTCGGGCAGCGTGATCTCCAGAATCACCCTCACCCCAAAGTCCTGTGCGGCTGATGCGCGGAATTCGGGTTCGTAGGGCTTCAGCCCGTATCCGGCATCCCGCAGTCTCCGCGCCAGCTCGTTGATGTCCTGTTCAGATTTTGCGTAGCCTTCCAGCCGAACGGAACCAATTCCCGATCTCTGCACGGCGACGTTGGCCGGAGGCTGGGTGGCGTTAAACGTCAGATTGTCGATGAACATGCGATCTGTCCCGGGCAGAATGGACCGCAGTCGCACGATCTCATCCAGCCATTCGATGTCTCGCTTGACCCATTCGCCCACTCGAGTTGCGCGATCCATTTCGTCTTTCCCTGCTTCCACGGTGCTGCGAAGCGTGGTGTTTTCGGTGTTCAGGCTGGTCAGTGTGGCATTCAGTTCATCCAGCTTTCCCTTCCGCCAGAAATGCATCCCGGCGAACAAAAGGACTCCGGTCAGGGCCGCCAGCAGCGTCCATGTCCGCCGCATATCCTTCTTTTCCGGGGCACGCCTGGGATTGATCAGGTCGACCGCCTCGACGGCGACAGACTGTGCATCAATCACTGCACCGGCCAGTGTCACCAGTTCGGCAGCAGCAATGCCACTCGGTAGCTCGCCGCTCAGGAACGCTTCGGCCGGATCAATTCGTTCAATCCTGGCTCCGTCCAGTCGGGCTGAGATCTGATCAGAAACCGCGGCTGTGACCTCGGGCGAACCCACCAGCACAACGCGGCCAATTTTGTGTTCGCCCAGTGTTTCCGCGGCCGACATCCGAGCGCGAGTCATCTCGGCGCGGATTGTTCGTTCGATGCTGTCCGGTGAACTCCACGAACTGCCACTGTGCGAAAACACAACCGACGTACCGCGAAGAAAGGTCAGTTCAATGAAGTCCCGTCGCATGACGGCAATGACTTCAACGGTTCCGGCGTCGGATGCCGAAGACACAATCCCGGCCGCTGCCGCAACCTGAGCGACGCAGTAGGCGCTGACCCTGACTGCCGACAGTTCCAGATTGGCGTCATTCAGAGTGCGGCGAACAATTGCAATCTGGTCGTTTGGAACTGTGACCAGCAGGACGTCGCGTGTGGCACTTCCCGGCTGAATCGGCAACGGCGTGAAGTCCATGCACACGGAATCGACCGGCACGGTCAGCTTCATCGCCGCCTGCAGCCGGATCATGTCCGGGATTTCTGAATCTGCAACCAGAGGCAACTGAATGCGATGAATGGTCACCAGTTGCCGAGGGAACACGACGGTGACGGGCGACCTTTTCTTTTCCCCCACCGATTGAAAGAGGTTCCGCAGCGGATCAACCAGAGCCAGCGTGTCAGCCGAATCGCTTTCACGAGTCGCCACCCGGACGTTGTGAAAGGTGGCTTTTGTCCCGGTGCAAACCGCTTCCGCCATGACCAGTCGGTCGCGATCCCATTCAATAATTCTCTGAGACATACCTGATGGCAATCCTGCTGGATTTTTGCACCGGGGCCGAACGATCGCGGCACCCGATTCTTTCACCAAAGTACTTTGGTCGAAGGAAGTTACAGCGACGTTTGTCGCTTCGCCTCCGGAATCGGAAGTAACCCCGGAAGCAGCATCGTGGCGCCGACAGTCCGGAGAAACAAGCGCAGCTTTCCCATGTTATGACTCGCCGGTGGGTTTTTGACGGATTTTCCGTCCATCACGGACTTCGCCCCGCCCTGATTCTTTCAGAGAGACAACCCAGCTCGGATTTTGCTTATCAGGCGGGACATCGCGGCACGCTGACGGTCACCCTCTTTGCGAAATCAGTTGTCAGTTGTTCCGTCCAGCAGAGATGGCTGAAATCCGCGACCCAGCGGCGTCAGGTCGCGATGGAAGATGACGCGAGGTGGCGTTTGCGTGCCGTCAATCATGGCTTCGAGACGAGTTGTGGGGCCGCCTTCATCAAAATGACCGACGGCCTGAAAGGAATACACATCGCCTCCCGTCGTCAGCCACGGCCCCAGCCGTTTGAACGTGGGCAGGTCCACAAGCCCTTCAGTCAGCAGCCAGATCGGAGAAATGCGATTGGCCATCATGGCTTCCGCCATCCCTCCCGCTTCAATCGGCGGCCGCGCCTGAAGGATGGCGTCTGCGATGGATTCTGTCATGTCAGGCATGGCCAGCAGGACTTCCCGTGGAGCCATGTTGATGTTGATTCGCCCGTCGATGAATTCATCATTCAGCACGGTCATCTTTTCTTCAAGGATCAGCATCTGTTCCAGCAGTCCGGCCGGGTCCGACGACTGAAACGGACTGGACAACGTCTGTTGCGCACCGTTGATCTCGACCTGCACCTGAGCGTCGATCAGGTCGTAGACGGATCGAAATGAAGCCTGTGGCGGCTCACGGAGATCCATACCGGCCCGAGTGACCATCCCCAGTTCGCCGTTGGAAATATTCTTTGCGATCCAGTCGACTAACTGCTGTTGTTCGATGGTCAGTTTGCCCTGAGCCTCGGCATCGGCATTCTGATCGCCCGTCAGGCGATACCCGGTCACGAACGTTGCGACCGTGGTGTCGAATTCTTCTTCCAGGAAGTCGAACATCTCAGCCACGATGCCGTTGTTGATGTTGATTTTCTTTGCACCGCCTGGAAGCCGATTGCGCTCACGGCTGGAGACAGTCAGAAAGTCACGAAACCCAAGATTCAGAATCCCATCGGCATTGTCCGTCGGCGGTCGTTCAGCTCCATCGTCCTCATTGGGATCCAGAATCCCGTTGCGATTCGCATCTTCGCCGTAAAACAGTGCCGGAGTGATGCCCTGAATCTGCAGCAGTTCATCGATGGATTCCAGCGGGCCATTTCGAGCGGAATAAGGAATGGCCAGCGCTTCGTATGTGCTGGATTCCGCTCCGCCCGTGCGAGCTTCTTCGTCGCTGTCGATCCAGTCCAGAATGGCGTTGCTGATGTCTTCCGTCATGTCGGGGATATACGACAGCGCGGTGTAAGCGTCCGTGGTGTCGTCGGTGTCGTTTTCAAACTCAATCAGCCGATTGATGTTGAACTTCGAGTTTTCTGTGATCAGTCCGGAACGCGGCAGTCCGCCGAAATCCCCCGTGACATTCGGAGCTACGATGGAGAACCGCACCTGACCACGAGGTATCTCAGCCTCGTTCATCGCTCGGTTATAGAACAGGCCCGGATTGTGATAGACGTCAATCGTGGAGTCAGTCTCCTTCAGTGCGATCTGTGCTGCAGCGAATTCCACAGCCGATTCCGCTGCCATCCGCGCTTCCAGATCGCGACCGTACATTCCCGATGCTCGGTGTTCGGTCTCCATCATTCCCAGATAGCCGTACGCGGCGAGTGACAGCAGGATCAGAACCACGGTGACGACCAGCAGCACGAATCCGCGACGATGCGCTCTCGCCAACGCAGAAGTGCGAGTCGTCTTTTGGCCTGACAACGATGAGGAGCGCTTCATAATGCCGTCTCCGACATTGCGAAGGGTTCCGCCACAGGAATCTGGACGACCATGCGATGTTTTGAGTCGGGATACGCAAAGGCATCGACGGAATCTTCTGAAAACGCAGCTCCGGAGGACTGCTGATTTCTGAGTGTCAGCACAATTTCGATCGCCCTGGGCAGTTCATTGAGCGCCGTGCTATCCCACTGTTCCTGCCAGGAGAGACCATCGAAGTAGCGAAACTGCAATGACGAAACTTCGCGTGCCAGCAGCGTACTGGCCCCGACCTGCGGGATATCTTCGTCGGTGGCTACGGCGGTACTGAGTCCAAACAGATCGCCCTGCATTTTTGCCAGTCCAATCGCTCCGGTCTCCCCCGACTGATCTTCACGCTCAGCAATCGCCGAAGCCAGACCACCGCCACCTTTCTGAGCCATCAGATACCGAACGATGAACAGATCGCTGGTTCTTTGTGTCGTCGACGTCAGTTCCTGAGATGACACATAGGACAGATTGCGATCCGGACGACTGATGAACAACTGCAGATCATTCGCAGTGCCTACCAGTCCATTGGTGTAAGTCATCAATGCGGTTTCCGGATCGACGGACGATTCTCCATACGAATTCCCATCCAGCGACGATGACGAAGAACTTGAGGCAGATCCCGTGGAACTGGATCCGCTGCTACCCGACGTGCCGCCGCTTGCTGATCCGGTTCCACCGGAGCTGGACGATCCCGATCCACTGCTCGAAGAACCCGAGCTGCTGCCTGAACCCGAAGAAGTGCTTCCCGTCGAACTGCTGCCGGAACCACTCTGGCTGGTCGATGTCCCGGACGTTCCGTCATCCACAAGCTTCTGCTTCACAAACACGACCGATTGAATGTCGCGCGACATCTGGCGAAACAGAGTTCTGGCAATCTGTTCGCGAGTGATCTCTTCGTGACTGTCCAGTTGGAGATCGAAGTAAATGCTCATTGCAGAAAACAGAGCCAGCATCAGGACGGATGTCAGTCCGACGGCAATCAACAACTCCAGAATGGTGAATCCACTTCGCGTGCGCATTCTGCGCCGCGAAGATTCACGATGCTGGTTCAATGCTGTGATCCGGCGGTTTGAGGCAGCCTGTATCATTCCCCGGACTCCGACAACTGAGCGTCCAGGAATAACTGCGGATCGCGAACATATCGCACGACAGAAAACGCGGCGTTGGGTTCCTCGCCACCAGGCTTATGTTCAACCAGCACCGTGATCTGCAGCAGGCCGGTCACACCGGCATCCACGACTTCAGCGCTCCATTCCCAGTTGCCAACCTCGTCATCGTCAAATCGGTTGCCAGACGACGTCGCAAGTTCGGCCGCCCCGCTGATCAATTCTCCCATCACCGCTTCAGCTCGAACAACGGCCGCAGATTGCAGGCGAGCCGACAATTCGGACCGTTGGCCCAGCGCCAGCGCCTGCATGATTGCCGTCAGCCCACCCAGAAAGATGGCCACGGAAATGATGACTTCCAGCAGAGTCAGTCCCGTTCTTTCGATGGAACGGCAACCGAATGGCATTCGTCGCAGAATGGGGCGATTCACGGCAGTTACCGACGGCTGAATTCTCCGGGGCTGACGTTTCACAGGTCATCCTCCATGATGAAGACCGGAGAAACTCGCACAGATCCCGTCAGGCCTCGGACCGTGATCTCCGCAGAACGACTCTCTTCATCCATCACTCGAAACGTTCGATCATCAGCGGACCCATCGGCACGAAACACGATGGGACTGGACCACGTCATCTGTCCCAGCGCGCCGGCGTTTTCGAGGGTGCTGAAAACCATGGGCTCAAGCTGTTCACCGCCCGGGTTTTCATCTTTTCGAGACCGCAGAAACAGGGATTCATCGAGCGTGACGGATTCGAGCTGCAGGACGGTCTCGGTTGCCTTCTGCCCAGAGCTGTTGGCCGTTTGTGCTTCCGGCTCGGCTGGAATTGCAACCACCGAATGGCCGTTGACTTCAAATCGCACATGGTAATCCACGCCGGAATCCACTGCGTAGCGCCGCGCATTGCCCAGAAGTTCACGGACACTTTCCGCCGCCTCCTGAACGCGACCACTGCGAACTCGTTCCATCAGATTCGGCGCGGCGATCGAGGTGATGGTGATCAGCACGGCCAGCACGATCAGCAGTTCCATCAGGGAGAACCCCAACCGATGGTGCTGAGTCGATCTGGAAATCATTCGTTCAGATTTCATGCGTGCATGACACCAGAATCACAAAGGAATCTGCCTGAAACCTGCATCGCGCTGGACTGGAGTCTGACAGAGCACCGTTCACACGGAAAGGGCGAGGCGCCTACTCAGCCGTCGGCAGCCGAGCAGGCGCTTCGCCCTTTTATTTGTAGCGGAAGTCGTGAGACTTCCGACCACGTTCGTTGAAAAAGCTATCTGGAACTCTCAGGCATCCTGATTCTGTGAGGTTTTCAGATGCCTCCAAAGTTCCAGACACCTTTTTCGATCTTCTCACGAACTCGGCTACCTGAATCCTTACCGGCGTGACCTGATCAGTTGCTGCCCTCGGCCGCCATCGTTGTCCAGTTGTTAATGTCGTCCCCTGCGCCGCCTTCGTCCTGGCCATTCGCTCCGATGGACCAGATCGCCGGCTTCAGGGCTCCCTGCTTTTTGCTGTGTCCGTCGCCTGTCCATTCATACTGCAGAATATTGCCCCAGGCATCCCGCGGCGGTTCCTCAATATACGGTCGGAGCTTTCGTCCCTTGTAGGTTCCGGGATTGATCATCGCCTGCCAGGCTTCCGCTCCGCTACCCTTGAAGTAGGTGCCATCATGATCGGCCGCGTAAGTTCCAACCGGCGCTTTTTCCAGTGTCAGGATGGTGCTGAGTGTCGCCTTTTCATTGGCCGTTTGCTGGCTGCCAATCAGGTTCGGGACGACCATCGCGGCAATCACCAGAATGATGGCCAGCACAATCAGCAGTTCCAGTAGCGTAAAACCAGCTCGACTGCGCTGCGACCGCTTCAATTTCAGAGTTCTCATGGTTTTCATTTCCATTTCAGCAGGCTTTTCTTTTCATTCGAGCACGATTGAATGCGGGCCATCTGCAGAATTCAGTCTATGCTTCGAAGCTAAACACCAGACTGTTGCCCAGTGAGTCGTGTTAATCAGAAATTCGTTGATGATTCCAGTTTCTGAGAGTCATTTTGTGCAGATCTCGGAGTTCGAAATTCGGCCGCTCCTTAAGTTCGTAGTTCCGCCTTCAGGCGGCAGAATTTGCTGCAGACCGTGCAAATTCCGCCTGAAGGCGGGACTACAAACAAGGGAGGCCGAATCTGTGAGTACATTCGGGTCAACAGATAGGCTGCCCTTTTCAGGCAGTTGACGAAAGATTCAATACCGGCAGCAGCAACGCTGCAATCACGAACGTAACCACCGCAGCCATCACCAGCAGCAACATGGGTTCCAGCAACCGCACCACCATATCGATTCGACGACTCGTTCTTTTCTCCAGATTGTCGGCAACTCCGATCAGCACATTCTCCAGATTGTTGGCTTCTTCTCCAACAGCAATCATTTCAATCAGATCGCGTGAAAATTGCCCGCTGGCCTTCAGGGGAACTGCCAGGGACTGACCGCTGCTGACGTTGTCGGCTGCATTCCCGATCGCTTCCGCCAGCACGACATTTCCGCTGGCATCCTTGGCGATCCGTAACGACTGCAGAATTGGAACACCGTTCTTCAGCAGCGTTCCCAGCATGCGACAAAACCGAGCGACCGCAAGGCTCTGCAGGATGCCGCCCAGTCCCGGAAGTTTCAGCTTCCATTCGTCGAGTCGTCGCTGTCCGTTTTCCGTCCGCAGCCACGATCCGGCAGCAACAGCACTCAGGATCAGCGCGATCAGGATCAGTGCGCCATACTGCTGCAGGCTATCACTCATGGCCAGCAATGTTGTCGTGGCCCAGGGCAGCGTGCCGGCGTCTTTCATGCGGTCAAAGATCGCAGCAAATTCCGGAACGAACCAAACCATCATCACGGTGACAATCCCCGTTCCGATCACCATCAGGAACAGCGGATAGATCATCGCACCGGTGACTCGGCCCTTTAGTTCTTCCTGATGATCATTGAACGCGGCGATACGGCTCAGCACTTCTTCCAGGAAGCTTCCTTCCTCGCCGGCTTTGACCATGCTGACGGTCAGATAGTTGAAGGTTTTTGGGTGCCGGCGCATGGCGTCGTTCAGACGCGTGCCATCCGCCACCTGTTCGCGTACATCCTGAATGACATACTTCAAAGATTGATGCGACGTCTGGTCTTCCAGCAGTTGCAGAGAACGCAGCAGAGGAACTCCGGACTTCAGCAGATCCGAGAGCTGATTGTAGAACACCGTCAGATACTTTGCCGGCACTCGTCGCGCACCGGTCGACGCCGCCTGCTGCTTTGACTGATCCGTCAATGCCACCGACAT
>Ga0209573_1001260_pt1 | contig 40928 bp, 39 predicted proteins | sample TNRBio252014_DNA_FD_185870 | JGI IMG/M metagenome (GOLD analysis project Ga0209573, IMG submission 185870) | Wastewater treatment Type I Accumulibacter community from EBPR Bioreactor in Madison, WI, USA - TNR Reactor_6/25/2014_ DNA (SPAdes)... | ecosystem: Engineered > Bioreactor > EBPR >...
AACCCGAACGCCGCGATTGAAGAGGGTCGTTTTGCGCGGCGGAGTCGGTGCGATGGGTGTTTGTGAACACAACCCCTACTCCGCCCACCGCACAAAACGATGCCGTTGATTTTGCACCTCTTGCCGGTGCTCGCCAGTTGCTTTTGACCTCGACCTCCAAGGCGGTCACGCCCTTCGCGGGTCTCGCCAGTTTCATCGCCTGGTTGCGCCAGATTGGCTTTCTCAATGAGGCCGCCCGGGCCTTGCCCTTCAGCTACGCTTCGCCCAACGCGATCCCTGTCGCTCACACCTTCACGGCGTTCCTGCTCTCGGTGGTCGTCGGGGCTTCCCGCTTCGCTCACTGCGACTGGCTGCGCTTTGACTCAGCTTTGCACGCGATGCTCGGCTTCAAGCGTTTCCCTGGCGATGATGCGATCCTGCGCTTCTTCGCTCGCTTCACCCAGGGCTATGTGGAGGCGTTCTTTCGCCCGCTTTTCCGCTGGTTGCTCGCTCTGCTCAAGCAGCCTGCCGAGGGCTTCACGCTGGATCTCGACAGCACGATCTTCGCGCGCGAAGGATCGCAGGAGGGCGCGGCCAAGGGCTACAACCCCCGACGTCCGGGCCGCAAGAGCCATCATCCGCTGCTCGCGGTGCTCGCCGAGGCTCCCTTTGTTTTGCATGCCTGGCTGCGCAGTGGCAACACGGCATCCGGGCGCGGCGTGTGTGCTTTCCTCAAGGAGGCCTTCGCGCAACTGCCCGCCGGCTGGCCTCTGCGCTGCCTGCGCGCCGACAGTGGCTTCTTTGATCAAGCTCTGCTCGCCATGCTCGAAGAGCACGCCGTGCCCTACGTCATCGTGGCGCGCATGACCACCGCTCTGAAAGCCCGGCTGCACAGCTCGGCGCTGGTGTGGCGCGACATCGGCAAGGGTTACGCCGTGAGCAGCTTCACGCTCAAGCTGCATGGCTGGAGCGACACGCGCCGCTTTGTCGTCGTGCGCGAGCTGGAGCGCGAGGACAAGAGCGCGGTGGGTCGCCGGCTCATCGACGTGCCCGGCTACACCTTCCGTGTGTGGGTGACCAATCGCACCGAGGATGCCGCCACACTTTGGCGCGACTACAACGGACGCGCGACCATCGAACAGCGCATCGAAGAGCTCAAGAACGACATGCACGCCGACGGGTTTTGCACGCGCAAGTTCTTCGCGACGGAGGCGGCGATGCTCTCCGCCATCTTCGCGTACAACCTGCTCGCCGTGTATCAGGCGCAGGTGACGCCGCAGAGCGGCTGGCGGCAGCCTTCGACGCTGCGTGCGGCGGTGTTTGTCTGCGGAGCCGTGCTCGGGCGCATCGGGCGCAAGATCGTGCTCAGACTCTCAAAAACCGGGGGAGGTGTCGCCAAGCACAAAGCCTTGATAGACAAGGCCTGCGAGCCTCCGGAGCCAATCGCGCCGCTTTTGGCCCGCGACCGTCCGCCCGCACCCGATTGGGACACGATGGCACCCGGCGGATGCGCGATCTGACCCCGCTCGAGCGCGATCAATCAAATGGCAAAAGCGGCGTTCGGGTTTAAACGAGCGCATGGATGAATCCTACACCCAGCGCTTCGGCGGCATCGGGCGGCTTTATGGAGCCGCCGCATTGCCACGTCTTGCTGCCGCACATGTTGCCATCGTCGGTGTTGGCGGCGTCGGCTCGTGGGTCGTGGAAGCACTTGCCCGCAGCGGCATTGGCGAGCTGACATTGATCGACATGGACGATGTTTGCATCACGAACACCAACCGCCAGCTTCCCGCGCTCGCGCACACCGTCGGCGTGACCAAAGTCGATGTGCTGGCCGCCCGTGTGGCCGAAATCAATCCCGCCTGCCGCGTGAATCGCGTGATTGAATTCCTCACCGAATCGAATGTGGATCGCCTGCTGGCGCCGAACTTCGATTTCGTCGTCGATGCCATCGACCGCACCTCGATCAAGGCGCTCATCATCGCCAAATGCCATGTGCGTGGCCTTCCCGTCATCACTTCTGGTTCTGCGGGTGGTCGTCGTGATCCCACCGTCATCAAAATCGCCGATCTCGGCCACGCCGGGTCTGATCCTTTGCTCCGAGGCGTGCGTCAGAGCCTGCGCCGCGATCACGGCTTCGCCAAAAGCGAGCAGCATCGTCCCGTGACGATGAATGTGCCCTGCGTCTTCTCCACCGAGAAGCCGGTTTACCCGTGGGCCGACGGTTCCTGCTCCCCCGAACCCGAGCAAGGTGCCGAAACCGGCCTCCGCCTCGACTGCGCTGCTGGTTTCGGTGCCGCAACGTTTGTGACCGGTGCCTTTGGCTTCATGCTCGCCGCGGAAGTGGTGAGAGAGCTGACAAAAACGAAAGCGTGAGCATGCACGAGTGCAGGTGCCTTCATTCATCGCGGCCTGCCGCCGCGATTCAGTTCGTCAAAGACCTCGTCGAAGGCCGCCGCGAGCGCCTCCCAGTCCGCTGTCGTCGTGTCCCAGCCGCCGCTGACGCGCACCACGCGTTTCAATTCGTCCGCGCTGGCTCCCAAGGCGGTCACCACGACAGACGAGCCCTCCTTGCCTGAACTGCACGCCGAACCGGTCGAGATGCTGAACCCGCGTCGCGAGAGAGCCGTGAGCCATTTCAAATTGTGATGCGCGGGCATCACCATCAGCACGGTGTTCCAGAGACGCGGCGCGGCTTCGCTGATCACACGCAAGTCTCCGAAGCGCGAGCGCATGCCGGCGATGAAATCATCGCGCCGCCGGCTTTGGTCGATTTCGATTTCGCCCAGATGAGGCGTGATCGTCTCCAAGGTCGTCACCATCGCCTCGATGGCCGGATAATTCTCTGTTCCGGCCCTGCGTCCGCTTTCCTGCGGCCCGCCGCGCAGGAAGTGGAGTCGTGAATCTTCCGCAGGCAGCACGAGAAAGCCGCAGCCTTTTGGCCCGCCGAATTTATGGGCGCTGCCAGTGATGAAATCGCATTCGCCGAGGCTGGTGGCGTCGAGTTTGCCCATCCACTGCGCCGCGTCGGTGTGGAATGGCACGCCCTGCTCACGGCAGAGCGCGGCGATCTCGCGCCAGGGCTGCAACGCGCCGCTTTCGTTGTTCGCGGCCATCACGGAGACGAGCGCGGGTCGTTGTGCGGTGATCAATGCCTTCACCGCATCGGGTTCGACGACGCCATCTGCGTTTACGGGCAAATTCATCGTGTTTCGCGATGGCATGCGCACGCTGGGATGCTCGATCTCCGAGACCGCCACCGGCTCGAAGGCTCCCAGCAACGCGTTGTTCGACTCTGTGGCTCCGCTCGTGAACACGATCCGCTCCGCCTCGACACCGATCATCGTGCCGAGGCGTTCACGGGCGGACTCGAGCCGCTGGCTGGCGATTCCGGCATCGCGATACAGGCTGGACGGGTTGTGCCAGTGCTTCTCGCTCGCATGCAGCCACGCCTCACGCGCCGCAGGGTGCAGTGAGGTCGTGGCGTTGTGATCGAAGTAGCCGTTCATGCTGCTGATCGTAGGCCGGGTGTGTGCTGCGGAAAAGTGCCTTTGCAAGTTGATCTGGTTTCGCAGCACCGCCCGGCTGGTTGGGGGTAGCAGGTGTTTTGCGTGAGCGCTTCAGACGGGCTGGCTTACGCCACACCCGTCCTACGGTCCTTCACCTCAAACCGCGAGGGCAGCGGGATGTGCAGGATCATCAGGACGAACGCGAGAGCGATGTAGGGTAGCCAGGCCTCGATCCGGCCGCTGGAACTGACGCCGTTGACGAATCCGAGCGCTCCGATGCCTTCGCTCAGCGCAAAGACCACAATATTGCCCGCGATGAAACGCCCACGGTGCGCCGGATCATCCAAACTGAGGGTGCCAGCGGCAAAACCGCCGAGCAGCAGCTTGCGCAGCACAAAACTCAGCGCCGCCGCGCTGCCAGCAGCCAGGGCGATGATGTTGCTGAACGACGAGGTGTCGGCCTTGCCGGGTGCAAAGGACATCAAGTTGATCATTCCGGCATAGACCAGAAGCGAGACGCACAGGGCTCCCCAGATGAGGAAGACGATGAGTTGGACGGGTTTCATGATGGGAGGGTGACGCGTTGCGGATGCGTGTAAACATTCATCGTTTCGCCCCTCAGGAAGCCAATGAGCGTTTGATGGGCCTCCTGCGCAAAATCGACGGCGAGACTGCTGGGCGCGGAAATAGCCGCGACGAGCGCGATGCCGCCGGCGAGGGCCTTTTGGATGATCTCAAATGACACACGACCGCTGACGAGCAGGATGTGCTGGTCGAGCGGCAGCAGGCCGTGCATGAGCGCGTGGCCGAGAATCTTGTCCAGCGCGTTGTGGCGGCCCACGTCCTCGCGGAGGACGAGCAGATTGCCTTCGAGATCGAACAACCCGCTGGCATGCAGGCCGCCGGTTTTGGAAAACGTCTCCTGCGCGGCACGCAGCTTGTCGGGCAGGCTGGCGATCAGGGCCGGTGAGACTGCCCAGTCGCCTTTCACAGCGGGAAACTGCTGAAACACGCTCTCGATGCTCGTTTTGCCGCACAGGCCGCAGCTTGAGGCGCTGAAGACATGACGCGTGAGCGAGTCCCAGTTCACCACGGCGCCGCCGAGCAGCACATCGACGATGTTGCCATGTTTGTTGCCAGTGCTGGGGCATTGCGAGACCTCAAGAATGTCACGCGGCTGCTGCACCACGCCTTCGCTGACGAGAAATCCGGTGGCAAGTTCTTCATCATGGCCCGGCGTGCGCATGACCACGGCCACGCTGCGGCCTTCCACGCGGATTTCGAGCGGCTCCTCGCGGGCGGTGACATCCGCCACCTCGCTCACGCCGCCGTGGGTGGTGAGTTTGCGCACGCGCACCTCGGTGATGGCATCGCTGCTCATGTCACGAGGTCTCCATGAAATCCGCCGCCAGCACACCGGCGGGCACGCGGCGCGGCTCGGCGATGAGGCGCACCATTTTGTCAAAGATGTCGCGTCCGCGGATGATCTCGATCTCGACGCGCATGAAGTAGAAGGGGATGTCCGCCACGGGCAGCTTCGGGAAGCGAACGTAGTCCTTCTCGGTGGTGACCATGCAGTGGACGTCACGCCGCACGCAGCGCTCGACGAACTGCTTCACCTCCGGCCCGCGAAAGCGGTGATGATCGGCGAAGCGGGCGATGACCTCCACCTTCGCACCAAGTTTGCGCAGGCCGTTTTCAAAACTCTCCGGCACGGCGATGCCGGATAAAGCGCCGACGAACTTTCCCTTCAATCCGTCGATGGGGATGCGCTCACCGGTGTGGATGTCCTCATAGTACATGGCACGGTGACGGCATTCGATGATCTCAGCGGCGCGGTTGTGACGGCGGATCTGCTGGATGATCTCATCGGTGTCGCCGTCGGACTTGGTGATGAAGATGTAGCTGGCACGGCGCAGGCTGCGGGGCGGCTCGCGCAGGGTGCCGCGTGGCAGCAGGTGGCCGTTGCTGCCAAAGGGGGCGGTTTTGTCGATGAGGACGATGTCGTGGCGGTGCTTGAGCTTGAGGTATTGCAGGCCGTCGTCGAGCACGAGCACATCGGCGCCGAATTTTTGAATGGCATGCGCGCCGGCCTTCACGCGGTTTTTGTCCACCACGACGGGGATGCCGGCGCAGTTTTTCGCCAGCATGTAGGGCTCGTCGCCCGCGTTGTGGGAGTCCAGCAGCACCTCTTCGCCATCCGAGACGATGCGCGGCAGCGGTTCGGCCGGTTTGGGGATGAGGCCGAGCTTCGCGGCGAGTTTTCTGGAGAAGGGCAGCTTTTTCTGCCGCTTGCTTTTGTAGCCGCGGCTCAGGATGCACACGCGGCGGCCATGCTCGTGCAGCGCCTTCGCCAGCATCTCGACGACGGGTGTCTTGCCCGTGCCGCCGACGGTGAGGTTTCCCACGCTGATGACCGGCACGCCCAGGTGGTGATCATGAATGTAGCGATGGCGGTACAAATACAGCCGTGAGCGCACCGCAGCGGAGTAAATCCCCGACAGACCACGAAACACCAGCCGCAGCAGGTTGGCACGAACGCCACGGCGGTTGTTGATGACGACGTCGATGACGAAGTTTTCGAGGTCTTCCAGGGTGTCTCTCACTTGAGCGGCATTGGAGGCGGGGAAGGGGGCCGCGTCAATCAGTCGCCTTGATGTTTGCGCGGGCCTTTCGTAGCCTGTGGCATGAAATTCGTTCTCCTGAGCCTGCTCGTCTTGGTTCCATCGCTGCAAGCCCGCACCTTGGCCGAGGCGGCCGTGCGGCAGGCCAAGACACTGGCGGCTGGCTGCATCGTCACCGGCGAGCGCGTCGGTGGCGAGGTGAGTTTTGCACTTGCGGGCAAAGCGCCCGAGGCCGGGGACACGCCGCCGGAGAAAATCGTCTTTGAGATCGGCTCGATCACGAAGGTCTTCACCGGTTTGCTGCTGGCACAGGCGGTGGTGGAAAAGAAAGTGACGCTGGAGACGACGATTGGCAGCCTGCTTGATCCCAAGCTGAAGTTTGCCGATCCACGCGTCGCCGCGATCACGCTGAAGCAGCTCTCCACACACATCAGCGGCCTCCCACGCCTGCCGGGCAACATGGATGCTGGAGCCGTCGAGGACGATCCGTACGCGCATTATGATGAAAAGCTGCTGCTCGCCTACCTCACGAACGCCAAACTCGAAGGCGAGGGGCCATACTCATGCAGCTACTCGAACCTGGGTGTCGGGTTGTTGGGTCATTTGCTCGGAAAAGTCAATGGGATGAGCTGGGAGAATGCGGTGGTGACGAAAATCTGCCTACCGCTCGGATTGAATGATACTGCGGTTCGCCCTGGACCGAAGCTGCCAGTGGCGACTCCGCACGCCGGTGAAAAAGTGGTGAAGCCCTGGCATCTCGACGCCGTGGCCGGAGCCGGGGCGCTGCGCAGCACGGCGGCGGATTTGATGAAGTTTGGCGAGGCGATGTTGCATCCAGAAAAAACACCGCTCAAAGAGGCCTTTGCCATCGCACTGCAAGCGCAGGCGGACGCGCCAGCCATGGGCGGGCAGATCGGCCTCGGTGTGTTTTTGGGCAAGCACGAGGGTGAAATGTTCTTCAGCCATGATGGCGGCACGGGCGGCTACAGCTCGTCGCTGCAAGTCATCCCGTCGAAGGAGGTTGTGCTTGTCGCTTTGATCAACAACAACAGTCTCAGCGGCTCGGCGGTCATCGCCTCAATGTCAGATGCCAAACCAGCCACGCCACAAAAGCAGAAGGAGATTTCACTCCCGGCGGAGACGATGGCGCAATACCCCGGTGTGTATGAGCTCGACCGCGATGCGCGCTTCACCGTGCTGCTGCGTGACGGCCAGCTCTGGGTGAACCTCACCGGCCAGGCCTTCCTGCGGGCCTTTGCCAAAGCGCCGGATCGTTTCTTCTACAAGGCGGTGGCAGCGGAGATCGCCTTCAATCGCGACCAGGGGCAGATCCAATCGCTCACACTGTTTCAAAACGGTCGTGAGCTCACAGCCAAGCGCACCGCTGCGCCGCCACCGAGCTACAAGCTGCGCACAGCGAAGGAATTCCAGCCTTACGCGGGCGAGTACCTGCTCATGGGCTTGAAGAAACTCACGCTTACCGTTCGAGGCGGCACGTTGTTCGCCCAGCTTGAGGGCCAGGAGGCGGCGCCGGTGTTTGAGACTGCGACGGATCGTTTTGAGTACGATGTGGTGAAGGCCATTCTCATCTTCGCACGGGATGACCAAAAGCAGATCAACGGCCTCACCCTGATGCAAAACGGCCTGCCCATGCCCGCCGCCCGCGTCAAGACCCCGACCAGTGTCCCGTCGAAGTGAAGCGGTTCTCCTTCTCCGCCAGCGCCAGCAGCGTCTGGAAATGCGGGCTGTTGCTCTCACGATGCACCACGCTGGTCTCAATGCCTTTGAACCCGGCCTTGCCGAGCATCTCATGAAGATCGCTTTCGGAAAAGCCCAGCCACACATCCGCATAAAGATCTCGCGCCTTCTCAAACTGGTGCTTCAGCAGATCCAGCACCACGATGCGTCCGCCGGGCTTCAGCGTCGTGTAAGCCGCCTTCAGCGCCCGCTCAGGATTCTGCGCATGGTGCAGCGCCTGGCTCAGAAACACGAGATCGACACTCAGCGGCGGGATCGGCGGCTCCTCGATGTCGCCCAGGCGGTATTCGAGGTTGGTGAAGCCATGCTGCTTCGCCAAGTCCGAGCCGTAGGTCACCATCTTCTCGCTGTTATCGACGGCGATGACCTTTTTCGCCCGCTGCGCCAGCAGTTGTGACAGCGTGCCCTCGCCCGCGCCGAGATCGGCGATGACCAGGGGCGGCATCAGCTTGAGCAAAGTCTCGCCCAGACCCTTCCACGAGCGTCCGGGGATGTAGTGGCGGCCAAATTTTCCTGCCAGAGCGTCGAAATAGGCCTGCGCCGTCTGCGCCCGCTTTTTCAGCACGACCTTGAGCGCTTCCGCATCTTTTTTGACCTCGCGCAGCTCCATTCCTGCCGCTTCAAGCAGCGCCAGAAAGTGCTCGTGCGTGGGCTGATCCTTCGCGTTCGGATCATCAAGTTGGTAGAGCCGGTTCTTCCCACTGCGGCGGTCGCTGACCAGCCCGGCAGACTTCAATTTGGCCAGCTGGGCCGAGATGTTTGACTGCGGCAGCGACAGAACCTCCTGCATCTCCGCCACGCTCAGCTCCTCCTGCTTGAGCAGCAGCAGAATCCGCACCCGCGTGGGATCGGCGATGAGGCTGAGAGATTTGAGAACAGAGGCCACTGTAAACCATCGTATCAACGCATGATGATACATCAATGCCGGAGTTTTCGGCGCTTTCAGAGCTTGGAAGCCGCCCAAATCCCCGCCTTGCGCTGCTCCGCCTGCTTTCTCAGCGCCTGGAGTTCCAGCGCGTAGTCATTCAAAGAGCGGGCGTCCGAGGGCAGGCTCGTCGTCACGCCCGCCACACGCGCAAAGCCCTGCTGGACGAGCAAATCGGCCAGATAGACCCAGCTCCCAGGCGTGTGCTCCACGAGAATCAGCGCGTAAAACCGGCTGCGCTCCGGCACCTGCTCCCAGCGCGTCATCACGCTGAACGGGCGGTCTTTGAGGAGCTGTGTGACGTATTGCGTCGCCTTCAGGCCTTCCGAGACCACCTTCTCGCCCGACACGCCAAAGTAACGCGCCTGCTCCTGCACGCGTTGCGGATGCGTCCAGGAGGCGTCCAGCGCATCCACAAAATAGAGCACAAACACCTGCTCCTCCTCCGTGTCGCTTACCTTGATGCGCAGCGTGTCCGCCTCGTTCGTCCGGCTCTCGATGAAACGCGCCTTCGGGAACACCTTGAACTCAGGCAGCGCGGCGGGGCCGCTGTCCAGGCTCTGGCCCGGCGGCAACTGCGCCACGCCCACCGGCAGCGCAGGCAGCGGATCTGGGCGGCTCTCCTTCAGTAAAATCGCTACCAGCACAATGATCAGCACCAGCACGCAGGTGATGGCGAGATTGAGCAAAGTGTCGCGGAGGGGCATTGCGGTTCAACAAAGATGGGGCAGGCCACTCTCCCGTGATCGCAGGCACGCTCAAGCCGCAAGTGACGCAAAGGGCAGAAGCTAAAACGCGGGAAGATTTTCCATCAGGATGAAAGATAACACGCCGCAACCCGCGATTGGTATGACCTCCTACCAATTGTCGATGACACTCTCCCCGCTCAAATCCTCTCCGTCGCTCGTCGATCAGGTATGCTCCCGCCTCGCGCGTCAGTTGCGTGACGAGGTCGAGTCTGGCGACGGCAAACTGCCGCCCGAACGTCTCATGGCCGAAAGTCTCGGCGTCAGCCGCACCGTGCTGCGTGAGGCCACGAAACGCCTCGAACTCCAAGGCCTGCTCGAAATCCGCCACGGCAGCGGCATCCGGGCCGTCAACCGGCTCCACAAGCCGCTCAGCGGCTCTTTGTCGCTGCTGCTGCCCGAATTACCCGAACGCCTGCGGCAGTTGAACGAGGCCCGAGCCGCCATCGAGCCTGAAATCGCGAGGCAGGCAGCCTTGAAGGCCAAAACGGCTGATGTGAAGCAACTTCGAGCCATCCATGACCGATTGGTGGCCGCTGAGACCCACGATGAAGCCGTCGAAGCCGACATCGACTTCCACCGCACCCTCGCCCGCGTCGCTGGAAACGAGATTCTTAAACTGATGCTGGAATCCCTCGCCGATCTCGGTCGCGAAAGCCGTCGCGTTACCATCGGCAATGTCGGCCAGCAGCGTGCCATCGACCATCACAACGCCATTCTAACTGCTGTGAGCGCTCATGATGCCGCCGCCGCCGCCAAGGCGATGAAACATCACATGGACGAGGCCGCCCGCGATCTCGCGGCCAAAACAAAGACCAAGCGATGAAATCCGCGATTTTCCTCTTTTTCATCACTTACTCCTTCGCCGTCGATTTCGACCGCGAAATCCGTCCACTGCTGCAGGAGCGCTGCATCGAGTGCCATGGCGAGAAGAAGCAAAAAGGCGAGCTCCGCCTTGATGCGAAGGCATTTGCCTTCAAAGGCGGCCACGACGGCCCGTCTATTGTGGCGGGTAAATCCAGCGACTCCCCGCTGTTCCAGCGCATCACCCACACGGATGATAAAGAGCGCATGCCGCCGAAAGGCGATCCGCTGACGCAGTCGCAGATCACGGCGATCAAAACGTGGATCGAATCCGGGGCTGCGTGGCCCGAAAACACCGCAGACAAAGCCGCGCTGGCCGACAAACGCCTCCAGTACTGGGCCTGGCAGCCTTTAACGAAGTTCAGAACACCTCAGAGCATCGACACTATCATCCACGCAAGGCTTGCTGAGAACAAACTACAGCCTTCGCCCGAAGCAGATCGTCGCACGCTCATTCGACGCCTCACCTTCGATCTGCACGGCTTGCCGCCGACACCTGCCGAGGTCGAAGCCTTTATCCAAGACCAAGAACCGAAGGCATACGAAAAACTCATCGACCGGCTGCTCGCCAGTCCGCGCTATGGCGAGCGCTACGCCCGCCACTGGCTCGACATCGCGCATTACGCCGACACGCATGGCTTTGAGCGCGATCAGCGTCGCGACAATGCCTGGCGCTACCGTGATTACGTCATCAACGCACTGAACGCCGACAAACCCTACGACCAGTTCCTCCGCGAGCAGATCGCAGGCGATGTCCTCTCGCCGAAAGACCCGCAAGCTATCGCCGCCACCGGTTTTCTTGCCGCAGGGCCGTGGGATTTCGTCGGTCAGGTCGAAACGAAGAGCGATGTCCTCCGTCGGAGCGCCCGCACGCTTGATCTCGATGACATGGTCACCCAGGTCATGACCGCCGCGTGCGGCGTCACGGTGAACTGCGCCCGTTGCCACGATCACAAGCTCGATCCCATCTCGCAGCGCGAGTACTACTCGCTCTGGTCTGTCTTCGCCGGATTGAAGCGCGGTGACCGCGATCTCGACACCACCGAGTCCGCTCGCCTCGCCAAAGAGCGGGCCAAAACGCAAAATCGGCTGCGACAGGTCACCACTGAACTCGCCCAACTGACCGGCGAAGGTCTCGACCTCGCCGACATGATCGGCGGTGGCAATGGACGAGGCACTGGCACGAAAGGCGCGGGCCTGCACATCGGCAATGGCACCGTTGCGAAGGACAAACTCGGCTACCTTAGCGACATCAAAACCAACCGCTTGCAGAAACCCGCATGGGGCAATGTGAACGCGCCCAAGTTTGTGCAATGGCTCTTCGTGCCCGATGGCCGAGAGGAAGTGAACATCTCCGCCAAGACACCCGTGAAAGGCGTGCCAGCCAGTTCCGCGCACACTTGGGACGCCATCCGCAACGGTCCGCTCAACGCACAGGTCTCCACCAGCATCGACGGCACCGATTTTGCCCAAGATGGGCACAGCATCCTCGGCTTGCACACGAACAGCGCCATCACTTTCGACCTCAAAGAAATCCGCCAGGCCAGTGGCTACGCGAAGATGCGACTCACCGCGATGGTCGGCTTCGGCGCGAGCAAGCAGGCCGCCAGCAGCCTCGCGGACTTCACCGTCTTCGTTGGCAGCGAGCAGAAGTTCCAGAGGCTCAAGATGCGCAAAGATGAGTTCGCTCACATCGACCTCAGCATCCCCTCCAACGCGCCGAGTCTCACTTTGATCGCCACCGATGGAGAAGACGGCATCAGCAGCGATCTGCTCTTTCTCGGCAATGCCAAACTCACGCTCGACATCGAATCGCAGCCGCTCTCCGCCGCCGACAAGGCTTGCGTCCAAGCGTTGCAAGCCGAAGAGAAGCAACTCAGCGCGAAACTGAATGCCAAAGTCACCACTGACAAGGTTTACGCCGTCATCGCCGACAAACCGCCCACCATCCAGATTCTCAAACGCGGCGATCCTGAGTCTCCCGCCGACGAATCCATCCCACCCGGCACTCTGAGCCTCCTGCGCGATCTCAAACCTGATCTAGGCGCCCTCGACAGCATTGAAGGTGACCGCCGCAAGGCGCTCGCCACCTGGATCACAGATGCGCGCAATCCTTTGACCCGCCGCGTTATCGTCAATCGCCTCTGGCACTGGCATTTCGGTCAAGGCATCGTCAACACTCCTAGCGACTTCGGCCTCGGCGGTGGCAAGCCTTCGCATCCTGAGCTGCTCGATTATCTCGCCGAGGAACTGCTGAAAAGCGGCTGGTCCCTCAAACACATGCACAAGCTCATCGTGATGAGCGAAGCCTACCGTAGAACGAGTTTTTCAACTCGTTCACCCAAGGCCAACGAGTTGGAAAACTCGTTTTACATCGACTCCAACAACCGCCTCCTCTGGCGACAAAACCCACGCCGCATCGAAGCCGAGGCCACGCGTGACTTCGTGCTCGCCATCTCCGGCAAACTCAACCTCCAGCACACCGGCGGTCCCGGCTTTACCGACTTCACCTACACCGAGGGCTACGCGCCGGTGTATCAGCACATCACAGCCGACACGCCCGAGTTGTGGCGGCGCAGCATCTATCGTTTCGTGGTGCGCAGCACCCCGCAGAAGTTTCTCACCACGCTCGACTGCCCCGACCCCGCGAACCTCACGCCCGCGCGCATGACCACCACCACGGCGCTGCAATCCCTCGCGCTCTTCAACAACGACTTCATTCTCCGCCAGTCCCGCTACTTCGCCGAGCGCCTCCAAAAAGAGGCCGGTGCCGATGTCTCCAAGCAAATCCACCTCGCCTACGCGCTCGCCTTTTCCCGTGAACCCACGTCCGAGGAACGGCAACTCGGAACTCAATTCATCCAAACCAGCGGTTTTTTTGCCTTCTGCCGCTCTCTGTTCAACGCCAACGAGTTTGTCTATGTGGACTAGCCTTCGTCATCTTCAGCCTCGAACATCCATAGGCGGTGCTCGTGACGGATTTGAAGGATCGTCACGAGTTTCTGGGCTTCGTCGATGGTGTAGAGCACTCGCCATCCAACGCCTGACTTCCAAGGGCGGAAAAGCATCTGGCGGATTTCATACTGTCGCATCCATTTGCCGTTCTCAGGAGCGAAGCCGTGACGCTGTGGATTTTTGCTCAGTGTTCCCAAGGCTTTGTGGAGCATGTCGAACCAGCGCAGAGCCAGTTCATCACCTCCATGCTTCTCATCGGAGCGATACCACTCGACTTGTGCTGCCACGCACAAGTCCGCTGACAGAGCCTGCTTTACCTCAAACATCACTTGCTGGACTTGGTCTTGAAGAGGCGGGCACGCAGATCACTGAAAGCTTCGTCCAAAGGTCTGCCTCGATCCCCACGATCATAGGCCTCCAGCGCCGCCTTCAATTCCATGTCCAGCCGGTATTCTTCCGCTGCATGCATCAGCTTGTCGAAGGCGTTGACCGAAAGCACCACCGCAGTCGCTTTCCCATTGTGAGTCAAAACACGCGGCCGGTTGTGTTTCTTCAGCTCCGCCGTGTGCTTGCGCGTCTGGCGGGCAAAGTCGGTGAGACTGACGACATCTTTTTCGAGGACCATTTTCATGCCAGCAGGCTAGCACAGAATTGTGTGCGTCAGCAACCCTCCGTTTCACCTCCATGAAAGCCCACCCCTCACGCCGCTCATTCCTCCACACCGCCGCTGGTGGCATCGGTGGTCTCGCTTTGAGTTCCATGCTTGCACGCGGCGCGCAGCCGCATCACACGGCGAAGGCGAAGCGTGTCATCCAGATCTTCTGCCCCGGGGGCTTGAGCCATGTGGACACGTTTGATTACAAGCCGGAACTGATCAAACGCGCGGGCAAGCCATTCGATCCCGATGGCAAGCTGCAGTTCTTCGCGTCCAAGCCCGGCAACTGCCAGCCGAGCTACTACCCCTTCAAGCAGCACGGCGAGTGCGGACGCTGGGTGAGCGATCTCTTCCCAAAACTCGCCACGCATGTCGATGACATGGCCTTCATCTACTCCATGCAGAGCAAGACCGCGCTGCACGGTCCCGGCTGTTTCATGATGAACACCGGCCAGACGCTGCCCGGCTTCCCCAGCATGGGCGCGTGGGTCACCTACGGCCTCGGCAGCGAGAGCGACAACCTGCCCGCCTTCGTCGTGCTGCCCGATCCGCGCGGACTCCCGCCCGGCGGCCCGATCAACTGGGGCGCGGGCTTTCTCCCCGCCGTGCATCAGGCCACCACGCTCGATGCGTCGAACGCCGAACAACCCATCGCCGATCTCTTCCCGCCGAAAGACTTCAGCGGCACCGGTCGCGTGCAGGATCAGCAGACGCTCGCCTTCCTGCAAAAACTCAACCGTCAGCACGCAGCGCAGCGCACCGCCAACACCGAGCTCGACGCCCGCATCGCCGCGTATGAAATGGCCGCGCGACTCCAACTCAGCGCCCCCGAAGTCACCAACCTCAGCGGCGAAACCGACCTCACGAAAAAGCTCTACGCCATCGACGATCCCGAGATCGGCCCCTTTGGTCGCCAGTGCCTCATGGCCCGTCGGCTCGCCGAGCGCGGCGTGCGCTTCATTCAAATCTACTGCGGCGCTGAAAACACCACAGCGAAGAAAATTCGCCCGAACTGGGACAGCCACGAGGATCTCGTGCGTGATCACGGCTACTGGGGTGCCGTGCTCGACACCGGTGCCAGCGCATTGCTTGCCGATTTGAAATCACGCGGCCTGCTGGAGGACACGCTCGTCATCTGCACCACCGAATTCGGCCGCCAGCCCGCCGCGCAAGGCAGCGGCAAAGGCCGCGATCACAACGCCGGCGCCTTCACTGCCTGGATGGCCGGCGGCGGCGTCCAAGGCGGCACCGGTTACGGCCGCACCGACGAACTCGGCTTCAAAGCCGTCGAAAACATCACCCACAGCTACGAACTCCACGCCACCGCGCTCCACTTGCTCGGCATTGACCATGAGAAGCTCACCTTTTATCACAACGGCCTCCAACAACGCCTCACCGGCCTCGAAGGGCATGGGGTGATCAAGGAGTTGCTCGCGTAAATCATTCACCACTCATGCCTCACATCGCCATCATCGACTGGCGCACCGCCCCGCAGGGCGATGCGGAGTCCGCCATCGAAAAAGCCATCATCGGCAGCGCTGCCAAGGTCACACGACATCTGTGCGACACGGATGCGGACCTGAATGACGAGATCGCCAGCGCGAACGCCATCATCATCTGGCACAACATGCCGCTCACAGCCCAAGGCATCGCCAAGCTCAAAAACTGTCGCGCCATCATCCGCAACGGCGTCGGATTTGACAGCGTGGACATCGCCGCCGCACGCGAGCGTGGCATCGCGGTCTGCAACGTGCCCGATTACGGCACCGAGGAGGTCGCGGATCATGCCATCGCGCTCGCCATGGCACTTTGTCGTCAAATCATGCCGCTCGATCAAGAAGCCAAGCAACTCGGCTGGAACATCAAAATCGGTCCCAAGCTTCGCCGCCTCAGCACGCTCACCTTCGGCATCGTCGGCCTCGGTCGCATCGGCACCGCGACAGCGCTTCGTGCCAAAGCCCTCGGCTTCCGCGTCATCTTCCACGATCCGTATCTTCCCAACGGTGCGGACAAGGCCATTGGCGTCACGCGAGTGCGCACACTCGATGAACTTCTCACGCAAACCGATGTGCTCTCGCTGCATTGCCCGCTGAATGATGAAACGCGCCACCTCATCGCCGAACGGGAGCTTGCGCTGCTCAAACCGGGCGCCTTCGTTGTGAATACCGCACGCGGAGGCGTCATCAAAAAGACCGCCATTCTCGCCGTGCTCCACGACGAGCGCCTCGCAGGCGCAGGACTCGATGTGATCGAAGACGAGCCGTTGCGCAGCGAAGAAGAAGCCTCCGCGCCCAATCTCATTGCCACCTGCCACGCGGCGTTTTGCAGTGTGGAGTCGAAAATCGAGATGCGCAGCACCTCGGCCAGCATCGCGCTGGCGGCGGTGACCGGGGCGAAGCTCGAAAATGTCGTGAACGGCATCGAGTAACCGCAATTCGTTGAGAAGTCGCCGAAGTGGCTGCGTTACCACGCACCGCCATGAAGTCTTTCCTCGCTGCTTTTTTTGCCCTCGCTGTCTGCGCTACCGCGCAGCCGAAGTTCAACGTCCTGCACCTCGTCTCGGACGATTTGAACACCTCGCTCGGCTGCTACGGGCATGCGCAGGTGAAGTCACCACACATCGACAAGCTGGCGGCATCCGGCGTGCGGTTTGAGAAGGCTTACTGCCAGTTCCCGCTCTGCAATCCCAGCCGCGCGTCGTTCATGACCGGCATGCGGCCCGGCAGCACGAAGGTGTATGAAAACAGCACGCATTTCCGCCAGGCATTGCCAGAGGTGCTGAGCATCCCGCAGACCTTTTCCAAGGCGGGAGCGTTCGCAGCGCGAGTCGGCAAACTCTACCACTACGGCGTGCCCACGCAGATCGGCACGAGCGGGCTGGATGATGAGCCGTCGTGGCAGCAGGTGGTGAATCCAATCGGGCATGATAAGAAAGTAGAAGATCAGATCCACACGCTCACGCCGGGGCAGTTCGGCGGCACGCTGAGCTGGTTCAATGATCCCTCCGAGGAGCCGCAGACCGATGCCGTGGGCGCGGCGGAGGCCATCAAGCTGCTCGAAGCAAAGAAAGACGGCCCGTTTTACCTCGCGGTGGGCTTTTACCGTCCGCACACGCCGTATGTGGCACCGAAGAAATACTTTGAGCAGTATCCCATCGAGAAGATCCAGCTTCCCACCGGGCCGATGAAGGACGCGCCGGGCATTCCCACGCAGGCGTATGCGAGCTACAAAAAGGAGCAAGACCAGCTCACTGATCCGATGCGCAAGGAGATCCTCCAGGCCTACTTCGCCTCCACGACTTTCATGGATGATCAGGTCGGCGAGGTCGTGGCCGCGGTGGAGCGGCTTGGCCTGCGCGAGAAGACGGTGATCGTCTTCCACAGCGATCACGGTTATCACCTCGGCGACCACGGTTTGTGGCAGAAGCAAAGCCTGTGGGAGAACTCCGCGCATGTGCCGCTCATCATCAGCGTTCCTGGCAATGCGAACAACGGCAAGGCCTGCCCACGCACCGTCGAACTCATCGACCTGCATGCTACGCTGGCCGATGTGTGCGGCCTGCCACTGCCGCAAAGCGATGGCACGAGCCTGAAGCCGCTGCTGGAGAATTCGCAGGCCGCTTGGGACCGTCCCGCCTTCACCCAGGTCATGCGCGGTGGCATTCCCGGCACTGGCAATGGTCCTGGCAAAGGCCAGGGCAAAAAAGGAAAAGGCAAAGGTTCGATCGGCGTCAGCGTGCGCACCGAGCAGTTCCGTTACACCGAGTGGGACGAGGGCCGCCAGGGCGCGACTCTCTTTGATCTGCAAAACGATCCGCAGGAGGCCAAAGACCTCGTCAAAGACCCGGCGCATGCCGAAACGGTGGCAAAAATGAAGGCGCTGCTCAGCGGATTGAAAAAATAAGCCTGCAACCATGCGTCCCATCCTCTTGCTGGCATTCACCCTCGGAGCGCTGAGCGCCGCCGAGCCGATTCACGAAGCCTTTGACGCCACATTTGACGCGAAGCGCTTCACCACGCCGATCCCGAACAAGAACACCGAGGTGCGCCATGGCGTGCTGTGGACACGGGGTTCCAGCGGCGGGAAATACCCGCCGATGGTCTATCTGCCGGTCGAGGGAAAGGACATGAGCATTTCCTTCCGCTACCGTCATCTCGGTGACGGCGGCTGGCTGTGGTTCTTTGTCGATGGCGATGACGGATTCGGCAGCGTGGATCACATGCTGCGAGTGAAGCTACTGCGAAACGCCGTGCAGCTTGAAGTTGATGCACACACGAAAGATCTGAATCATCCACTTCTTCAAAAAACGCGTCCGGCAGATGCCGTCAGCGGAGCATTTCGCACCAATGAGCACTTTCCTGCTGAAAAAATCGACCTTGCTGCCAACACCTGGCGAACTGTGAAGATGGTCTTTGAGGGAGAAGCCGTCACGGTCAGCATCGACGACAAGCTATGGAGCCACCGCCTCGTGCGACCCAACTTCAACGCCGGAAAGCGCAAGCTGCTCTGGATGCAGAACGGCGGCGAAAAGGGCATCGAGATCGACGACATCCATGTTGAGCCTGTGAATGCTCAATAACAGTGCTTTAACGTGGTTCGTTGGCTTGCCGCCATGCCTCGAGTTTGACCCTCAGTTCTTCCTGCTTGGCCTGATGGGCGGCAAGATCACTGAGATCATGAAGTTCCTGCGGATCGGTTTGCAGGTCGAATAGCTGCTCGCGCCCGGCTTTGGGATAGCTGATGTATTTCCAGCGATCATCGCAGATCATGCGCTGGGTGTCGGTGAACATGCCGGTGACGAAATCATGAATGCGGTCAGTTTGGTGCCGCAGCAGTGGCACGAGGCTTTTTCCGGTCACGGTGGAGGGAATTTCAATGCCGCTGAGTTCACAGAACGTGGGGAAGAGATCGTGAAGCGTGACGAGAGCCGTGCTGAGCTCGTTCTTCGGCAAGCCTGGGCCGCAGATGATCAGCGGGCTGCGGATGCTGTGCTCATACTGGTTTTGTTTGCCGAGCAGACCGTGACTGCCGAGTGCGAGACCTTGATCGGCTGTGAAGATGATGATCGTCTCATCGGGCGAATGTAGCGTGTCGAGGATGCGACCGAGCTGTGCGTCGAGATCGGTGATCATCGCGTAGTAGAGTGCTAATTCCTCGCGCACCTCGCTTTCAATTCGCGGTGTGGGCAGAAGTTGCTCGTCACGTCCGTCGATGTTTCCGTGGTCGAAGGGATGTTTGGCGACGAAATTGGCCGGAAGCGGCATTTTGGCCGGATCGTAGCGGTTCTTCATGCCTGCGGGCCACTGACGTGGGTCATGCGGAAAGGCGAAGTTCACATGCACGAGCCATGGCTTGTCCTTCGGCGCGGTTTGGATGGCATGGATCGCTCCGTCGGCGATGTGACGGCTGTTGTTGGGTTGCAGACCCACGCCTTTGTCGAGTTCGGCTTTGTTTTGATCGTCTTTGAAGGTCCAGCCGCGATAACCGGTGAGCGGACGGCCGCGATCATCGATCTCCGGCTGCGTGATGCCTTTTCCACCTCCGCTGGAGTAAAGACCGCGCGTCGTCGTGTAACCGCGCTGCATGGGATGGCCGTCGTTGTGCCATTTGCCGGTGTAGCAGGTGTGATAGCCGCTTTTTTGAAGCGTCCCGGCCAGCGTGGCGAGTTTGGGATCAATCGCGCCGCCGGGATACTTCGGCAGCGCCTTGAAGGCATGCGTGCCGGTCAAAATCTGGGCGCGACTCACATGGCAGATCGGATAACCTGCATAAGCTCGCGTGAACGAAGTGCCGCGTAAGACGAGGCGGTCGAGGTTCGGTGTTTCAATCACCTCATTGCCCAGCGCGTGGATGGTGTCAGGTCGCTGATCATCGCTGACGATGAACAGGATGTTCGGCGCGGCGTGGACAGACACCGTGCAAAGCAGCAGAAGCAGAATCGGGCGCATGAGGTGAGAACGGCCTGTTTCAGGCCGGCCATCACGGTGCGACGACATTTTTCAGTGGATTCCCTCCCCGCGCCGCACGCCAGATCAAGAGCGGCAACCGCAGGACAGAACTCACCATGAGACGCGCATGCATCCAGGTCAGCAGGAGGTTGTCACGCCCGTAGCGGAACTGTGAGACGCCGCCTTCCGCCGCTGTGAGGTAGCGCACATGCGTGGGCACGTTGATGGCTGGCACGCCCTGCCAGCAGATGCGCACGGCCACCTCCGTGTCGAAATCAAAGCGCCGGGCGAACCAGGTACTGCGAAACGCGCACAGCAGCGCGTGGACCGGATACACGCGCATGCCGAAGAGCGAGTCGCCGATGCCCCAGCAGAGCGTTTCGAGATTCGCCCATGCGTTTGAAATGCGGCGGCCGCGCACGCGCAGCAGCGGGGCCTCGGGGCCGAAGATCGGCTGGCCGAGCAGGGCGGCCTCCGGGTAGGCCTTGGCGAGCGCAATGAACTTCGGGATCGACTCAGGCGGATGCTGGCCGTCGGCATCCATCGTCAGCACATGCGTGTAGCCAGCGGCGGCGGCCTCCTCGGCGCCACGGCAGATGGCGGCGCCTTTGCCACGGTTCACCGGCTGTTTGATCAGGCGCAGGCCCGGATGCGCGGGCTGGAGCGCCTCCACGGCCTTCTCGCTGTCATCCGTGCTTCCATCCAGCACCACCCACACTTCCGGCCAGTGCTCCAGCGCGTGTGCCACCGTGTCCGCCAGCAGGCGTCCGGTGTTGTAGCTGGGGATGAGGAGAAGAAGCTTCATGTGCCCTCGCGAGGGAGGCGTGATGGACACGAGGAAGCCCTCTGCCGCAAGCGCAAATCAACCCTGGTAGTAACTCACCCCATATCCGCATCACGCGGCCGTTTTCGGCTCCTTGCTGAGCGCGGCTAGACACACGGCTCGCAGTCGCTCGGTGAAATCTGCCGCGCTTTCGTCCGGCGGGCTGGCCAGCGGCTCGCCCAGGGTGATGCGCAGCTTGATTTTCCGGTCTGGCAGCCGCCACAGCGGCCAGCCTTTGCACAGGTAGTCGCTGTTGGTCTCGATGAAGACCGGCCACACCGGCGCGCTCGACTGCGTGGCGATGATCCCGATTCCGCCTTGGAAGCGATTCACGGCGTTCTCCTGCTTCCGTGTGCGCGTGCCCTCCGGGAAAAACAGCAGGCGGTCGCCCTGGCGCAGCGCCTCGATGGAGTGCTGCAGCATCTTGTGCGCTGGCTTGTTCGGAATGAAGCCCGCCAGCTTGGCCCCGCCGCGTAAAAACGGGTTGTGCATCAGCGATGCCTTCAAAATGCAGCGCAGGCCGCGTACTTTTGCGATCACGAAGACCGCGTCCCAAAGCGCCGGGTGGTTCGGCGCGATGATTAGCCCGCCAGTGACGCCCTCCAGCGCCTCAAAGCCGCGAAACTCGCACTCAAACACCCCGCACAGCCGCAGCAGCCGCAAAAAGCCATCAAACGTCTCCTGCAGCAGCGACTGGCCCAGTGCGCGTGACTTTTCCACTGGCAGCACCGGGGACAGCACGAGGCCCGCCAGCACGAGCAGCAGGCCGCCCACCGCCCAGTAGGCCATGCTCACTACTAGAACGCATCCGAGCCACAGGCGATGCAGCAGCTTCATCAACATGCGACGGTGGTGCTTTGGGGTTTGCCCTGCGGTTGATTCATGAATAAGTGGCAAAACATGCATTCACCGCCCGATCTTGTCCAAGCGCTTTCCGCCCTCCCTCACGGCCCGGAGTTTCGTTTCATTGATGAACTCACCGAACTTGTGCCCGGCGTCTCCGCCAAAGCGGTGTGGAAGTTGAAAGGAGATGAGGAATTTTTGCGCGGCCATTTTCCCGGCGCACCGCTCATGCCCGGCGTGCTCATGATCGAGGCACTGGCGCAGCTCGGCGGCATCCTGGTGCAGACGCGTCCTGGCGAAGCGCCGCTGAAAAACTTGCGCCTGACCGCCGTGCGGCAGATCAAAATCCTCGGCAGCATCACGCCCGGCCAGTCGCTTCACCTCAGCGGTTCGTTGCAAGGCATGCTGGACACGCTGGGGCAGGTGATCGGCGAAATCCGCGATGACGCGGGCAATGTCATCATCACCGGATCGGTCACGCTCGCTGGAGAAAAGTGAGCGCGTAGCGGCTGGCGTGAGCCTGTCGGAACTCTGACGAGTTCCGCTACGAACAACGCGGCATCACTTCGGCAGGCTCAGCACAAAGCACGCGCCGTCTTTGTGCGCTGCATCCAACGTGACCGCACCGCCCAGCGCGGTCGCCAGTCTGCGACACAGCGCGAGTCCCAATCCGACACCGGGCGCGGAATTCGCCGCCTGATCCGCGCTCTTGTGAAACGGATGGAAGATGCGCCGCCGTTCGCTGCGGGAGATGCCGCCGCCGTGATCGCGCACGCGCAGCATCGCGAACTTGCCGCTCGTGTCCGCCTCCACATGGATCACCGGTTCCGCCGCGCGCGGGGCGGCGTATTTGCAGGCGTTATCGACGAGATTGAAAAGAATCTGCTCCACCGCCGCCGCGTCGATGTGCAGTGGCGTCTTGCGGTCGGCTTCCGTGGCATGCACGCGCACCTCCATGCCGCAATCATCGGCGCGTTGCTTTAAACGGGGGGAAATGCGGTCCAGCAGCTCGCCAATCGTCACATTCTCGGCTCTCGCCTTTGCGCTGCCGCGTTCGAGTCGCGCATAGGCCAGCACATTCTCGACGAGATGGCTTAATCGGCCCGCCTCGCCAGTGAGCGTGTCGAGATAGGTCTTCCGCTGCGCCTCATCCGTCACCATGCCGTCTGCCAGCATCTCTGAGTAAAGGCGGAACGTCGTCAGCGGCGTGCGCAGCTCATGCGTCACGGCGGAAACGAAATCCGCCCGGCGTTCGCTGAGCGCCACGGTGCCATGCAGCACCAGACCGACCGCTGCCGCCGCCAGCAGCACACACGCCAGGGCGATGCCAAGTGATCGGCGCAACGGCGTCCAAAATGGCAGCGCAGGCAGTTGAATCACACCCGCCACCAGCCGAACCGGCAGGGCGGCGAAGCGCAGCGGATCATCCGTGGGCCGCGTGCCCGGGCTCATGTTTGCGGCGGGTTCGAGCTGCGCATCAGGGAACAAATCGGTGATCTCGCGCAGCCATGCCTCACGCAGCGCGGGCCAGTCCAGCCACACGCCTTGCACCGTGCGCGCGCCGTCCACCAACGCCTCACGCGTCAGCACCAGATGCCGGCCCAGCCACACGCCTTGGAAAGGCCGCGAGCTCGTGGGCACGGCTTCTTTTTTGAGCACCGCGGCATTTTCCTTCGCGCTTTCAGTTCTGGAGGCGCCCAAACCATCTTGTGGCGGTGCGTTGAACGCGCCAGCCAGCGCAGACGACGTCGCAGGAGCGGCGGCGGACATTGGCATGGCAGCGGCCTTGTCCATTTCTGCGTCGATCTTCTTCTCCTCAGGCTTGGCACTCGGTTTGGGAGCCGCGGCAACAGCTTTGGGCAGTATCTTCGCTGGCGGCTCTTTCATCTTAATCATCGGCTGCTGCTTGATGGCCTCCTCTGCTTGCGCGGAGACTGCCCGGCTGCGTAACGCGTTCTCCGCGCTGTTGAGCTGAAGTTGCTGCTGCGTGGCCGCTTGCCCCTCCTGGACCGCCCAGGCGTTGTTGCGCGGCAGATTCACGTCGTTGGCGGCGAGCATCTTGTCATCGTCAAAATCAAGACGAGGCATGCAGGCTTGCTGGGCGAGGAGCTGCCGGTTGAAGATCAGCGGTTCGGTTGGAGCAGGCGCACGAGTCCTGCTGCCGGGCCAGTAAGATGAGACCTCCGCTTTGGGAGTGATCGAGTGGGCAGGTTGCGCCAGCAGCTCACGCAAGCCGCTCAGGCGTTGCTCGCAGCGCGTCAGATCGTCCGCGTTCACGAATTGCGCCAGCGCCAGTGCGCGTTCGTCATTCTTCGGCACCTGCGGGGAGATGATCTGGCCGCGTGAGTCCATCTGGAAGTGTAGCAGCACATGCTCCGGCGTTTCCGCAAGCAGAGGCGAGGGCACCAGCACCTCGCCCTTCGCCACATTGCTGTACGTCTTGTTCACCAGGCCTTCCGGCGCATGAAACGGCCGGAAATCATGCGGCGACCGCGCGTTCTCGCGAATCATGAGCGCGCTCGCCTGGAAATCCAGCCGCCACAGCGCCAGCCGCACGCGCTCCTGCTGGTCCGCATCCCGTGCCGCCTCCTCACGCGTGCGCTCCAGCGCCAGCGTGTGCCAGCTCACCCACGCCATCGCCGCGAGCAACAGCCCGAGGCAGGCGAGAAAGGTGATCCAGATGTGGAGTGGGCGGCGCATGATTTGAAGGTCGGATTTGAACCACTAATGCTCACTAATGAACACTCATGGATTCAGATTCTGACATTAGCGTTCCATTAGCGTCTGATTAGTGGTTTAAAAATCTGGTTTCAGGTCAGTTGGTAGCCCTTCCCCCGCACGGTGACGATCACGCGCGGTGAATCGGCATCATCTCGCAGTTTGTGCCGCAAATTGGCGATGTGCATGTCCACGGTGCGCGTCTCCGTCTGCTTGTTGTCGATGTGCCAGACACGCTGAAGCAGTTCCTCGCGCGAAACCGGCCTGCCGCGATTCAACGCGAGGTAGCGCAGCACGTCGCGCTCGCGTTCGGAAAGCTCGGCGCTTTCGCCGTTTTCGAAACGGGCCACGCTCTGGCCAAAATCAATCGTCGCCACGGTCAGCGTGAGCGTTTCGCTCACCGGCTGCCGTTCAGGCGCTCGGCGTAGCACCGCTTCGACACGGGCGAGCAGTTCGCGCACGCTGAAGGGCTTCACGACGTAGTCATCGGCACCGAGGCGCAGACCGCGCACGCGATCATTCTCCTCGCCACGGGCAGAGAGAATGATCACCGGCGTTCCCGGCCGTTCACGCCGCAGCGCCTTCAAAATATCAAACCCGCTCGCATGTGGCAGCACAAGATCGAGCAGCATGAGGTCAAAGGTCGCGCTCAAGGCCAGCTTCAGTCCCTTTTCACCGTCTCCGGCCTCCAAGGTCGTGTGACCGGCAAACTTGAGCGCATCCAAGACGCCGCGACGAATCGCGGCGTCGTCTTCGATGACCAAAATGGTGTGCATGCGTGGAAGTTAAATGATGAATGTCGAATGGGGAATGACGAATTGGCGGCTCAAAGTGGTCCGCACAGTCCTCTGTGAGGGCGTCCGAAGGCGGGTGATGCACTTGATGCGTTGAATGATCGCAGGAGAGACCGTTTCTGGAAAATGAGAGTTGGTCATGTTGGCAGAGCGCCGCACAGAGGACTGTGCGGACCACTCTGGCGGTCACTTCTCCCAAGCGATGCCCTTCTTCTCCGCCTGCGTGCGCAGCGCTTTCACCATCGCGGTGTCCAGCGTGTCGGTCTTGGCGGACTCCTTGCGTTGCGTGGCGACGTAGGCCTCGCGCTCCTTGTTCAGGGTCAGCACTTTCTTTTGAATCTCTTCACGCTCGACGGTTTTCTTCGCGAGGTGGGCCTTGCGCTCTTCGACGGTCATTTTCTTCATCTCCTCGGGCAGATCGGTCTCTTTGACCTTTGCCATGTCGAAGTCCTTTTTCTTGGACGCATCGACGAGATCCCAGGTGTCGTTGCAATAGTTCGCGCTGGCCTTGCTGATGATGCGCTGCACTTGCGCGCCGGATTCGGGCTTCGCGGCGGCATTGCTGTCCTGCGCAACCTGACGGGCCTTCGCCGCTGGTGCCGCGCTGCCGTAGTTGATGTAAGTCTTGTTCAGCTCCTCGTTGATCTTCACGATCTCTTTGTCCTGTGGCGCTTCGATGTGAACGATGGCCTGGTTCTGGTCGATGACGAGATATTTGCCGTCGGCGAGCAGCGCACCCTGGTTCCAATGCTCCGCGATGCCCTGTGCCTCGCCGCCGCAATGAATCGTGTTCACGATGATGCCTTTGGCGATGGCGTCTTTGCAGCTCTGCTTCGAATCAATCGGTCCTTGAGTGAAAGGCTCGTTGCCGGCAATGAAAATCGCTTTGTAAACCTTCGGGTTCGGGTTCCAAGCGAGGTCCAATGTCGCACGCTGGATCACCGCGCCGCAGTATTCATCACCGCCGTTTGTGTTCAGTGCGAACAGCTCCTCGGAAACCTTGTCCAGATCGCGCGTGAGCGGCTGAATCTGGCGAATCCAGTGCTCCTTCGCATTCAGTGATGACTTGCCGTATTCATAGAGCGCCACTTGCACGACGGGCGTTTTGCCGTCCTGCTTGGCAGTGATGAACTCGTTCACCAGCTTCCAGAGCTGCGTCTTTGCCTGCTCGATGAGGCCCTGCATGCTGCCGCTGGTGTCGAGCAGCACGGCGATCTGGACCAGCGGCCCTTCAACAGCGGTTTCGACTTTGGTGACTTCCGCCACAGGTGCGGGCGGACGAACTTCTTTGGCGGTGGCAAGGCACGCGGTCAGAGCCGTGGCGATGAGGATGTGTTTCGTTTTCATGGATGTGGTTTGGGTTGTAGATCGAGTTTTCCAACTCGATCAAAATTCTCAGCGGATGAGCACGATCTGGCCGCGATGCTCGAGCAGCAGCTCGCCCCGCAGCGCGAGGAGGCTCTGGCGGTTGTCAGCGGCGAGTTCATCGACCAGACGGCCAAACTCGGTGCTGCCGATCTCGATGGTGCGTTCCGGCGCGCGCTCGGTCTTGGCGGCAGCGGCATCCGACCAGCGGTTGTCCTTCTTGAAGAACGCACCCGCCTGGCACTGCTGAACGCTGGTGATCTCGACGGCATTCATCTTGTCATCGAGGAAGCGGTTGCGGACGTTGAGCTGCTTCGATTCGGCGGCTTTGTTGATGTTGCCCGCCTGCGACACGGCAGCGGGTCCGCTGCGCATTTTCATCGCTTTGTCGCTGTAGTTGTCGTTCGCCCGCGACGCATTCGACGTCACGGCTGCCAGCGATGTGCCTTCTTCTGCGAGAAAGGCGGTGTATTCGGTCAAGATGCCGAACTGCGTCGAAAGACGCACGATTTCGTTCACCAGCTCGGTCGTGTTCGCCGTTGCGCCATCGGCACCGAGGTCGCGAATTGCCTCGCTGAGCACGGCGATCTTGTTGCTGGCCCACAACCGGGCCACGAAGGCGTTCGCGGTGCTCGCTTTGTCGAGATTGAAGGTGAAATCGAACTGCCGCTCACCTTCCGCCGATTTGCCGGTGAGCTGGAAGTGCAACGGTGCCTCACCGCGATAAGTGCCGGAGAGGAGAATCTGCTCGCCTTCAAACACATCGGGCAGTGGCGATGGAATCAGGTCGCTGACACGATTCGGGTCATCCAGTACACGCAGCGCGGGCCTCGTGAGCAGCGGTCCGCGCAGGCGATCAAACACGCGGCCGACTTTGACTTCCACGTCCTCCTTTGGCAGCACAAACTCCGCGCTGGCGCGTGTTTCTCGGGCGATGCGTGAGAGCAGCGGCGTGTTCACGTCCACGCCGACGCCAAAGGTAAACACGCGACGCTGATGCGGGTTGCCCTTTGCCACGGCTTCACGGATGGCCTTCTCCGAGGTCTGGCCGATGGTTGGCAGGCCGTCGGTGAGGAACAGCACGAGCGGCAGCATGCCATCGAGCGGCTTCTGCCGCAGCGCTTCGACCACGGAGTCATGAATGTTCGTGCCGCCGCTCACCCGCAGGGCGCTGATGTAATCACGCGCCTGCTTCGTCGTCTCCGCGTTCTTGATGACCGGCTGCGCGGCGAACATCTCGACCGCTTCGTTATAGACGATGAGGTTGAAGCCTTCGCCATCGTTCAAACCTTCGATCACCTGCAACGCCGCCGCCTTGACTTGATCAAGCTTCGGTCCTGCCATGCTGCCGCTGCGGTCGATGACAAGTGTGACCTCGCGTTTGATCGGCGCTGCGTCGGCTTTGGGCTTCGGCGGAGCGATCATGACGAGAAAATAGCCGCCGCCGATCTTCGGATCGGGATAGGCGAGCAGTGAGGCCGTCATTTCGTCCTTGGTTTCGCGCAGCAGCGACACGCGGAAGGCACCAGGGTCTTTGGTTTCGCATGAGAGGCTCGCTTCGTTGCCGCTCGGCTGCTTCACGGCGATCTCATGGCTTGGCGAATACACCGAGGCGATGCGCGAGGCCGATTTGACGCGCATGGACAGCTTCCACGGCACGGAATACTCCACCGCCTCCGAACGCGGCAGCACATAGTCGAGCCGTGCGCCGTCCGCTTCGAGAAGCTGCTCATAGGTCACACGCACCTTCTGGGTGCCGTTGGCTGGCACCGGAAACACGCTCGATTTCACCACTGCATGCCCCACAAACTCCAACAGCGCCGGATCACGCGTCTGCGCCACGATGCTGTCGTAGATGCGGCGAGCCTCATCGCGCGGCAGCAACCGGGCTGTGGCTTCCGCGTTGCCACCTTCAAACGCAAATGCCTTCAAAACGGCTCCCTGCGGCACCGGCACGAGCAGTTCCGACTCAAGCGGGCGGTTGGTCGGATTGCGCAGCGCGATGTCGAGCGTCGTCGTGGCGATTTGATCCGCGAGGTCGATGCGGGCATCGACTTGAGTGACCAGGACCGCCTGCGTGTGAATGAGGCGGGTGTTGGGTGAGATCCACGCATTCTGCGCGATCAGGTTCGTGGCGAGAAAGAGGGCACAAAGAATCGTCTTCATGCCGCCATGGTGATCCATGCCAGATCAGGCGTCTGTAAACGGACTGTAAAGAGGCGGGCAGGAGGCTTGGCGGTGTTTTGAAGAATGAAGCGTTCGTCCACGCCGTTCCCAGCGCCGCCATGATCCGCCTCGCACTCTGTCTCTTAGCCATTTGCTCCACGCTACACGCCGCCTCGCAGCCGAACGTCGTCTTGTTCCTTGTTGATGACATGGGCTGGATGGACAGCGGCGTCTATGGCTCGAAGTATTACGAGACGCCGAACATCGACCGCTTTGCCACGCGGGCGATGCGCTTCACGAATGCGTATGCGCAGCCACTGTGCTCACCAACGCGGGCTTCGCTGCTGACAGGTCAATATACGGCGCGGCATGGCATCACGACGGCGAGCGGGCATCAGCCGCCGCATCCCGCCGGGCATGTGTTTTTGAAGGAGTCCGCGCCGCCGAACGCGCCGATGCTGCTGCCGGAGAGCAAGAACTACCTCGAACCTGCGCAGATCACCCTGGCGGAGACGTTGAAGGGGGAGGGTTATCGCACGGCGCACATCGGAAAATGGCATCTCGGCCTCACGCAGCCGCACTGGCCGGAGCAGCAGGGGTTTGATGTGGCGTTTCACTGCCATCCTGATCCAGGGCCTCCGGGCGAGTATTTCTCTCCTTACGGCGTGCTTGCCGAGGGGAAGCCGGGTGGCAAAACGAAGGTGGGCACGATCACGGATGGCCCGGAGGGCGAATACATCGTGGACCGGCAGGCGGCGGAGGCGGCGAAGTTCATCGCGGCGAGCAAAGGCGGGCCGTTTTTCCTCAATCTGTGGTGCTACGGCGTCCACGGGCCGTGGGGGCACAAGGAGGAGTACACGAAGTACTTTGCCGCAAAGAAAGACCCCACCGGCCGCCAGGGGAATCCGATCATGGCCTCCATGCTCAAGAGCGTGGACGACTGCTTTGGCCGCGTCCTCGATGAACTCGACAAACAGGGCATCGCGGACAACACGATCATCATTTTCTATTCCGACAACGGAGGCAACACGCACAGCAACATCACCACCGAAGGCAAAAAGGCCGCGAACGAGAACTGGACGAAGTGGGCGGGCAACCAGCCGCCCACGATGAACACGCCGCTGCGCGATGGCAAAGGCACGCTCTACGAAGGCGGCACGCGCGTGCCGCTGATGTGGGCCTGGGCAGGCAAGATCGCCCCCGGCAGCACCAACGCCAGCATCGTGGGGCCGATTGATGTGTATCCGACGGTGATTGATCTGCTCGGTATCGCCAAACCGGAGCAGCAGACGTTTGATGGTGTCAGCTATGCCCAGGTGTTGAAGGGCGAGGGCGCGTTGCAGCGAGCGGCTTACTTTAATTATCATCCGCATGCGGGAGCAAACAGGGCGGGCGGCGTGTGGGTGCGCAGCGGTGATTTCAAGCTCCTGCACTGGTTTGGCAATCCCAGCACGCACGAGCTTTACAACCTGAAGGAGGACATCGGTGAGGCGAACAACCTCGCTGACAAGATGACGGACAAGGTGAAGGCACTCGACGCGCTCATTGATGGCTTTCTCAAAGACACCGGCGCGATGTATCCGCGCCCGAATCCCGCCTACAAACCCGTCGCTGCCAAGGTGCCTGCAAAAAGCGCTGACCCGCTTGATGGCTGGAAGGAACGCCAGTGCAAGGCCACGATTACGGACGGCATTTTGACGATGAAGGCCACTGGCAAAGCCGGCACGGCTTTTCTCGGCCACGGCACGGCCAAGATGAGCGGTCCGGCAGTCGTGAAACTACGCGTGCGCAGCAGCGCAGGCGGAGCGGGCAAGATTGAAAGCTACCCGAATGGCCCCGCTGATTCGAATGATATGATTGCAGTGCCGCTGGAGGTCAAAGCCGGTGACTGGCAGGAGTTGAAGATCGACCTGAGCGCCAAGGCGCTGATCGGCACCCTGCGGGTTTATCTTCCTGACGCCGAGATCGACTTCATCGAAGTCGCGCCGCTGAAGGGAAAGGCGCAACGCTGGGATTTCTGACAGCGTTGATGGTGATGTCATGATCCGTCACACCGTTGTCTTTCGTCTCAAGCATGCGCCCGGCTCCGAAGCCGAGCGTGATTTTCTCCAGGCTGCCTGCGAACTCGCGACCATCGAAGGCGTGAAGAAGTTTGAGTGCCTGCGTCAGATCAGTGCCAAGAACCCCTATACTTTCGGCCTCTCGATGGAGTTCGCGGATGCGGCTGCTTACGCTTTCTACAGCGAGCATCCCGACCACAGCGCGTTTTTGCAGCAGCGCTGGATTCCCGAGGTCGCTGATTTCATGGAGATCGACTACGAGCCGGCTGGCGGCCTGTGAGTGAAAAAGAAAACGCCGCGCCGGGGATTGAAACCCCGGCGCGGCGTTGTGGAGTGCAGGATCAGATTAGCTGATGTGCTTGGAGACGAGCTTGGTCATCTCAAACATCGTCACCGTCTTCTTGCCGCCGAACACGGCCTTCAATGCGTCATCGGCATTGATGTTGCGCTTGTTCTTGGCGTCCTGGAGACCGTTCTTCTTGATGTAGTCCCAGAGCTTCTTCGTGATCTGGCCACGAGGAGCAGGCTTGCTGCCGACGACGACTCCGAGGATCGCGTCAGGCTGCACCGGCTTCATCAGGGCTGGATTTGGCTTACGTTTGGCTGCGGGCTTCTTGGCTGCTGGCTTGGCGGCCGGCTTGGCAGCTTTTTTGGCTGCTGGTTTGGCAGCCTTTTTAGCTGCTGGTTTGGATTTGGTTGCTGCTTTCTTAGCCATAGTGTTGTTGGCGGCTGTTGCCGTATTTGCAGGTTATGAGAGAGGCCCGCGAAGCGTCAACGCAAATTTAATCAATCTTTAGGGTTGTTTCCCTGCGCAGAAGCCTCTTCCACAAGCCTCCGCCCCAGGAGAAACATGGCTGCTGAAAGCGCGCTGATGATGCGCATGGGTTGAATGAAAAAGGGGTTCACGACGGTGCTGCGGCGCGTTAAGCAGATCAGATCTTCGCGCGTGTCTCCACCCACTGCACCGCGTAGCGCACGAGCGCCGCGCCATCGGTGATGCCGAGTTTTTCTTTGATGTGGGCGCGGTGGGCCTCGACGGTTCTCGCGCTGATGCTGAGCTGCGTGGCGATGTTCTTGGTGGCGACGCCTTTGCCGATGAGCGCGAGGATTTCCAGCTCGCGATCAGTGAGTGAGTCCATGCCGGTGGTGCGGTTCCGTGAGGAGCCGGTGACCTGCTCCAGCATGCGGGCGTTGAGCGTCTCGCTGACGTATAGGCCGCCGCCGAGCACTTTTTGAATGGCGTTGATGAGATGATCCGCCGCCTCTTCCTTCATGACATAGCCGCGTGCTCCGGCGCGGAGGGAGCGCTCGCCGTAGAGCGCCTCGTCGTGCATGGAGAGCACGAGGCACTGCGTGGCGGGGTGCATGGCGCGGATGTCTTTGACGAGTTCGAGGCCGTTCTTGTCTGGCAGCGTCAGATCAATGATGGCGAGGTCGGGCTTGAGCCTGCCGACGACCTCCAGCCCCTCACGCGCACTGCCAGCCTCGCCGCAAACATCCAGACCGGCCTCGGCGCGGACGAGCTGAGCCAGTCCGTGGCGCATGATGGGGTGGTCGTCGATGAGGACGACGCGCTTCACTGGATCTTGGCTGGTGCGGGAACGCTGCATGTGACCTGGGTGCCGCCCGTGGGGCGCGGCGAGACATGGATGGTGCCGCCCATCATCTGGGCGCGATGGCTCATGGTCAAGAGGCCCATGCCAGTTCCTTTGGCAGGTGTGTCGGGAATGCCCGCGCCATCGTCGCGCACGGTGAGGACGATGTTTCCACTTTGGCGGGCGAGGTGAATATCGATGCGCCTGGCCTGAGCATGCTTCACCGCGTTGGAAACCGCCTCCTGGGCGATGCGGAAGAGCTGCACGGAGGTCTTGTTGTCATTCACCTGCACCGGATTGTCATAGCGGAAGTCGCACGCGATTTCGTAGGCGCGCGCGGTGTTGTCCGCGAGCTCCTCCAGCGCCGCCATGAGGCCGTTGGCATCGAGAACGACGGGCATGAGGCCGCGCGAGGTCTCGCGGGCGCGCATGTTCGCCTTGGTGACGAGGCTGACGATTTCCTCGAGGCTGTGTGCCTCGGGACTGCCGGCTTTGCTGAGGCTTTTCTGCGCCACCTTCGCCAAACAGCCGATGGCGGCGAGTTGCTGGCACAAATCGTCATGAATGTCCTGCCCGATGCGCGCCTGCTCGTCCTCGCTGATGTGGAGGATCTTGTCCTCGAGCGCCTTGCGCTCGGTGAGATCACGAATGATTCCGGTGAAGATGCGGCGGCCGCTGGGCAGCAGCGCCTCTCCCACGGAGAGGTCGATGGGGAAGACCGAGCCATCCTTGCGCTGCCCCACGACCTCACGACCGATGCCGATGATGCGCTTCACGCCGCTGCGGAGGTAATTGTCCACATAGCTGTCATGCCGGGCACGGTACGGCTCTGGCATCAGCATGCTGATGTTCCGGCCGAAGATTTCCTCACGCGCGTAGCCGAACAGCCGCTCGGTCGCGGAGTTCGCGGTCTCAATGATGCAATTCTCATCGATGGTGATGATCGCGTTCACCGCGGTCTCGACGATGGCGGCGGCGCGCTGCTCGCTGGCCTCCAGCGCGTCTTGCAGCTCGGCGATGCTGGGTTCAGCGGACTTTTTCGGCATGTGTCAGCGTTTTAATCAGCGGCGGAGACAAATCCGTCGGGTTTCACAGCCAGGATGGAGCACGGGGCGTTTTGGACGATCTTTTCCGCCGTGGTGCCGATGAGCATCTCACGCAGGCCGGTTTTGCCACGCGTGCCGAGCACGACGAGCGTCGCATGCGTTTCATTGACGTGATCAAGGATGGCCTCGCGAATGTTCACGCGCTCTTTGATCAGCGCGGTGACTTTGACCTCGCCCGCCTCACGCGTGAGAGGGGCGAGGAAGGCATCCAGGTCCTTGCGCCAGTTGTCCACCGCCTCAGGATCGATGGTGGCGGGCATGGACGGGGCGAAGCCGCCGTAGTCGAGCGACATGGCGAGCGCGCTCTGGTACACATGCAGGCAGTCGAGCGTTGCGTCGTCCTGTCGCGCCACATGCAGCGCGTATTGCACGGCCTTGGCGGAGTTTTCGGAGAAATCGACGCAGGTGACAATCTTCTTGAACGGACCCTGCGCGTCCTCGCGAATGAGGAAGACATCGACGGGCGCCTTGCGCACGCATTTGGCGGCGATGGCGCCGACGCGGTTGGGCTCGTTCTTGGAACCCTTCGCGCCCATGACGAGCAGATCAGCACCATGGGCGCGGCAGGCTTCGACGAGCTCGCTGAAAGGATGACCGATGCGCACCTCGGCATTCACCGCCACGGCCCCGACCTCGGACTCCTCCACGAATTTCTTCAGCCGCTCCAGCCATTCGGCACGGACGGCGGCCTGGTCGGCGGAGAGCGCTTTTTTAAGCTCATGCACCAGGAATTCATCCATGACATGCACGGCGGTGATGGCGGCACCGTCGAGCGAGGCACGGCGGGAGGCCTCGCGCAGGGCGTTGCGGCACGAGGGGGTGAAGTCGATCGCGGCGATGATGTGGTGGAGCTTTTTCATGGTGGTTGGCTGAATTAAAGCGATTTCATCATAGACGCTCCCGAAAGGCAATGCCCTGCGGCATTTGCGTCGTTTTAGGCGGACGTTGCGGCTAGAAACCGGCCTCTTCCTGGGCCTGCTCGACTGCGGCTTCGAGCGTCCAGAGCGTTTTGTCGAAAGTCTTCTGCCGTGCGCGGAAGGATGCCTCGTCCGGGAGGCCGTTGAGCACGGCCAGCTCCTGCATGGCGAAGGCGTGGTGCTCCACGAGCGCTTGAACGCGGGTTTTGAAGTAATCACGTCCGCCCTGCTCCTTGAGCACGTCGATGTCGGCCTTCCAGCGGTTCAAAGCGTCAGACGCATTCCTCACATACTCCTCGCGGCTGGTGGTGAGGCGTTCCTTGGCCTTCTTGTACCACTCGCGGCCTTTGACCTCGGTCTGCTCCTTCACTTTGGAGACCTCGTTCTTCAGTTTTTCAGCGGCTTTGCGAAGCTGGTCAGTGAAACTGTCCTCCGCTTGGGTGGATGCGAGGCAAAGGCAGAGAACGAGGGTGGAGAGGAGGACGGTTTTCATGCGGGCGAGGATACGGCTGTTCGACATGCACCATGCAGGTTCTTTTCACTGGCGAAAGAATTTCCACGCCGCACCGTCAACTTCAAGCTCATGATCCGCCCGCCCGCCCTCATCGCCGCCGTCCTTGCCCTCCTGTCCGCTCTTTCCAGCGCCCAGCCTGCCACCAAGCCGCTTTTCTGGCCTGCGCGGAACGGCCCCGCGCGAGATGGCATCGTGCCTGCGGCGGAAGCGGCGCGGGTGCCGCTGGAGTGGGATGGCGAGTCCGGCAAAAACATCGTCTGGCGTGTCGCGCTCGAAGGCGAGGGCCATTCCACCCCGGTGATCGGCGGCGACCTGATCTGGTTCACCGCAGCCACCACAGACGGCAAGCAGATGTATGTTTATGGCATCGCCCGGCACAGCGGCAAGACAGTGCATCACAAGCTGATCTTTGAAAATGCAGCGCCAGAAGAGCTCGGCAATCCGCTCAACAACTACGCCGCGCCATCGCCCGTGCTCGAAGAGGACGCGTTGTATGTTCACTTTGGTACCTACGGCACCGCCCGCATCGACCCAGTTACCGGTGAAAAGGTCTGGGAGCGTCGAGACATCAACGCGCGGCATTATCGCGGCCCCGGCTCATCCCCGATCATCCATGGCGACCTGCTCATCCTCACTTTTGATGGCATCGACCAGCAGTATGTCACCGCGCTGGACAAAAAAACCGGCAAGAGCGTTTGGAAGACCGCACGCACCACCGATTACGGCGATCTCGACAAAGATGGCCATCCCACCCGCGACGGCGACATGCGCAAGGCTTATCACACGCCTGACGTCTTCGAGATCGGGGGCAAAGAAGTGCTCGTCTCGGTGGGCTCACGGGCAGCGTTTGGCTATGAGGTCAAAACAGGGCAGCAACTCTGGACCATCCGTCACGGCGGCTTCAACGCCGCCATTCCGCCGATCCGGCTCGATGATCTGCTCATCCTGAACACCGGCTCCGAGCGCGCCCACACCCTCGGCGTCCGTATCGACGACAAGATGACCGGCGACATCACCGAAAGCCATGTCCTTTGGGACCGCGAAAAGCGCAATGCCAGCGAATCCTCCCCGGTGCTCGTGAACGGCATCCTCTACCAGACCACCCGTGGCGGCATCGTCAGCGCTCTCGACGCCAAGACTGGCAAAGATCTCTGGGAAGACCGCATGGAGGGCCAGCACCTGCCCGGCCCGGTCGTGCTCGGGGACAAACTGCTGTTTTCCAATGATCGCGGCCAGACTTTCCTCGTGCGTGCCTCGCCTGAGAAGTTCGAACTGGTGGGAAAAAACCAACTGGCCGAGCCGATCACGTCCTCCGCAGTGGTGGCCGATGGGGCCATCTTCATCCGTGCCAAAGGAGCGCTTTACAAGATTTCGGCCAAGTGAAGCAAGGCTGTTCACCCGAACCGCCGGAAATGCCGTTTGCCTGCGTGAAAGCAGGGCTTTGAGCGCCTGGCCGGGCCTTACGATTTCAAGGTTCGATTTCTTACGATGCACATGCGGCGTAAGAGAAAAAGCTGCCTCGTGGCACAAAACCGTCGCAAAGCGGTGAAAGATGTGCTACTCTGATCTTCTCTATGGCTACAACTACACCGACACGCAAGACACGTTTCTCCCGCCGAGTTCCTGATCATGTCACTGACGAGCTCGTCAACGTTCTCTCCAAGCCTGAAACATACGAGTTCAACACGCTTTTTGGCCTGGTTTACGACAATCTGAAGCTGAAGAACGCCGTCAGCGGTGGTGAAGAAATGCTCCGCCTGCGCTCCTACGAGAAACTTCAGAACCTCGTGAGCCGCGGCCTCTGCGCCAAGGTCGGCAAGACTTACCGTGGTCTTGAGGGGCTCCGCGCCGCGCACAACGCCGCCATCGCCGCCCGCAGCGCCGCCGTTGTGGCCCGCACCACGGCCGCCGCGGCCGCTCGTTAATCCCCTGCTTCAATCATGGGCCGCCTTGCTTCCGAGCATGGCGGCCCTGTTTGTTTCAGGGTTTGACGCTGCCTGGCCTCTCGCTACCCATCCACCATCATTCGCCCCCATGTTTGAGAATTACATTCCCGTTCTGCTCCAGATCATCATCGCCGGTGGTTTCGCCGTCGTGACCCTCGTCGCCTCCGCGCTCCTCGGCAAATCCGCCAAACGCAACGCGATCAAGGACTCCGCCTACGAGTGCGGGATGCTGCCCATCGGCGAAAGCCAGCCGCGTTTCAGCGTGAAGTTCTACATCGTCGCGATGCTCTTCGTGCTCTTCGACATCGAAGTCGTTTTCCTCTATCCCTGGGCCATCATTTACAAGGATTACCTCGCCGCCTTCGGCCCCTCCATCCTCGCTGTGGCCACTGGTTTCGTCTCCATCCTGCTCGTGGCTTTCGTTTATGCCTGGAAGAAAGGTGTCCTCGATTGGAAATCGTAGTTTTGCGTCTCCGCAGTCCGTTTTCGCCTCCATGATTGCCTACCTTAGCCTGTTTCAGCTCAAGCCTCAGGTTACGGAGGAAAAGCTGGAGCACATGATGTCCCAGACCCGCGTGATGCTCCTTCGCGTGCCCGAGGTTCTCACCGTCAAAACCGGCAAGCGTGTCAACCCTTCCGAGCCTTACCCGTGGTTCGTCTATCTTGAGGTCGAGAGCATGGACAAGCTCGCCATCTGCCAGGACGACCCCAACTACTTCAAATTTCGTGAGGACGTCCTCAAGCCCAACATCTCCGAGCAGGAATCCACCGCCTTCGAGATGGAGCCGCGGAAGGACGTGAAATACTCGTAGCTATCGAGTATTGGACACTCCCGGAAACTCAAAATGTCCGGCAAACTTGATCAAGGAGCGGCGCGGAGCCGGGAGATGAGGCAAGCAAAAGCGTGGCAAGTTTCATCCCTTCGGCAACCCCGGGCTCTTTGATGAGTCCTTTCAAACCCTTGATGTCGTGGCCTTTGATGCGAGGTGGGCAAGATGGTGAGATGGGAGGTCTTCGGGCCGCTTATCCACGGTGGCATCGCTCGGCGCGATGTCTGGCAACCTCCAATATCACCACCCGATCAGTCGCGTGATCGCAGCCCTCAGAGCCGTTTCCAGAATCGCCGCCTCGGCATGCGTGACGGGGATGGTGACTTTCTTCACGCTCTTCGTCGCACCTTCCTGGCGGGACATGCTCATGAAGAACGGAGCCTTCTGAGGATCGTCGCGGAAGGTCAGGTCGAAGGCGCTGTTCGCTTTTTCGGACTGGTGGAAGAGCTTCGCCTGCTCCTGGCGGCCTTGCAGCGTCGCCAAAACACTGCCTAGGTCGTTGAGGCCCCATTTCATGGTGATCTTCGATTCCCAGTCGAACTGCTTCTCGCCGCTCTGCGTGGTGGCATCGACGAAAACCGCGCCTTTGGTGCGATTGAACTCAAACCGAATCACGCCGCCATTGCCGCGACCGTTCGGCTTGTAGATGGCGTATTCGGCGTTGAGCTTCGTGGCGGCAGGAGAGGCGGAATTCGCATTCATGACGACCGCAGGCTAAAACAATCGCCCGCTGGCCGTAAAGGGCGAATTACCGGATCAGACACATCCTTTGCTGGAATCTCCGGCCAGCCGCTTCGTTTCCAGACCCCCATGCGCCACCTGCTTACTGCCTTCCTCTTCGCCCTTTGCCCTTCGCTCTACGCGGCGAAGCCGAACATCATTCTCATCTACACCGACGACCACGGCCATGCCGATCTCGGCATCCACGGCGCGGTGAAGGACATCAAGACACCGCACCTCGATGCGCTGGCCCGCAGCGGCGTGGTGGCGACACATGGTTACAGCACCGCGCCGCAATGCGTGCCTTCGCGCGGTGGTGTGATGACGGGCAGGTTTCAGGGGCGCTTCGATCTCGACAACAACGGCTCCGCGCTCGACGGCTTCAACAAAGAGACCACCATCGCCACGCGGCTGCAAAACGCGGGCTACGCCACGGCGCAGTTCGGCAAGTGGCACCTCGGACCGACGGACGCGATCACGAAGCATGGCTTCAAGCATGTGTTCTCACAGAATGCCCAGCGTCCATTTTCCGCAAATATCACGCTTGATGGCCAAGACCGCCCGATGAGCGATCTGCCTCCGACCGAGTATCACCTCGATGGCTGCTCAAAGGCCGCCGCGTCGATCATTGAGCGTTACAAGGACCAGCCGTTCTTCCTCTATGTGGCCTACCGCGCACCGCACACCCCGCTGGACGCTCCACCGCACTACAAGAACCGCTTTCCTGGCAAAATGCCGGAGCGCCGACGCGCTGCGCTTGGCATGCTTTCGGCCATTGATGACGGCGTGGGGCTCATCACCAGCACTTTGAAGAAGCACGGCCTCACCGAGAAGACGCTCATCTTCTTTATCGGCGACAACGGCGCTCCGCTGAAGATTCACCAAGTCGATTCACCGCTCCAGGGCGACGCTGGCGGCTGGGACGGCAGCCTCAACACCCCGCTCAACGGCGAAAAAGGCATGCTCTCCGAAGGCGGCATGTCCACGCCCTTCCTCATCGCCTGGCCCGGCACGATACCGGGCGGGCAAACCTACGAGCATCCCGTCACCGCGCTCGATTTCGCTTCCACGGCTTGTGAAGTCGCTTCGATTGGCAATCGAAGTGGTTTGGACGGCGTGAACCTCCTCCCTCACCTCACCGGTGAAAACAAAGCACCACCGCACGAGGCCCTCTACTGGCGCTGGATGGCCCAGAGCGCCATCCGCGAAGGAAGCTGGAAGCTCCTGCGCGGCGGCAACCGCGAATACCTCTACGACCTGGCCGCCGACCGCGAGGAGAAGCACAACCTCGCCGCGAAGCATCCCGAGATCGCCACGCGACTCCGCGCGAAGCTCAAAACCTGGGCCGACGGCCTCACACCACCCGGCATGGCGCTCGGCCCCATGGCCGCGACGTGGAACGACTACTTCGATCACTACCTCGAAGGCAAAACCATCGCCCCGCGCGTTGAAATACCCGAAGCCTCCGCCTCCGAGACGAACGGCTGGGAGGCCCGCAACGGCAAGCTCACCGCCAAAGACGGCCTTTTCATCCTCACGCCCGACAAGGCTGACAAACCCACCTTCATCACGAAAGCCAAGCTCAAGCTCGCCGGTCCCGTCACCGCCAAAATCACCCTCAAAACCGCCGCCAAAGGTCAAGGAGCCATCGCCTGGCGCCTCGACGGCGACAAAGACTTCCTCCCCGTCAACCGCCTCACCTTCCCCCTCCAAGCGATCACTGACTGGCAAACCCACAACCTCCAAATCCCCACCACCGGCCGCGTGATTCATGTCCGCGTGCATCTGCCCGCGGGCGCGGTGGAATTTCGCACGCTCGATTTCAAAACGTCTGCGAGGTGACCATGCTCCTCTCAATCTATCTGCGCGCCCCCTGCCTGGGATCGCGCAGACTCGTTTGGACCGTCATCTCAGGGAAGACGTTGATCCCTTCAGAGCTTCTGTTTCTGCCCTTGCCCTGCCTCCTCGTAGATCACGCGGAAGCTTCGGCGAGGTGCGTGGCTTTCTCGGCCATCGCCAGTGAGTCACGGCCGTTTCGTTCCGTCACTTTGCGCACATGCGTGCGGTCCCGCAGCCAGGCGAGCTGGTCGGTGAAGAGCGCGCGCAGCAGCTCACAGTAGCGGCGCATTTTGTCGTCGCCCAGTCCGTGGCGCAGCTCGATCTGCTGGTAGAAGTCGAGCTCTTTGAACCGGCCACGTGCAGCGCGGTCACTCCCTCCATAGGTCTTCAGCACATCGAGACTCGCGCCGGGAAACAGCTCCAGCAGCGTGCGCGTCTGCTCCTCGTTCACCGCAGCACGGATGCGCGCGCGCACCGGCACCCATTCCTCCAGCGTCACATCGCCATGCTCAAAGAGCAGACGAAACTCCTGCCTGTCCAGCCGCGATGGCTGCGTGAAGCTGTGATGAAAATTCACCAGCGCACCGCTCGCATGGCGCATGGCGCATGGCGCACGGTGCACTGCACCTGCTCCTCGATGCCCGAGTCCGGCCGCAGCACGCGCTGCGCGGCCACCACCTCGCCCTGGCCCAGCCAGCCTTCGAAGAGGTCAAAGAAATGCACCCCATG
>Ga0209573_1001261_pt1 | contig 40916 bp, 43 predicted proteins | sample TNRBio252014_DNA_FD_185870 | JGI IMG/M metagenome (GOLD analysis project Ga0209573, IMG submission 185870) | Wastewater treatment Type I Accumulibacter community from EBPR Bioreactor in Madison, WI, USA - TNR Reactor_6/25/2014_ DNA (SPAdes)... | ecosystem: Engineered > Bioreactor > EBPR >...
TGGGCACCGACTCGCCACAGCCCCATGGATACCCAACCAGTGCCGGGATAAATCGATTCTGATCCACACTTTGGTAGATCAGAACGATACGCACGGGGTTCATACCGACCTTCTCCAATCTTCGTAGAGGGACGCCACCGATCCGCGAGAAACCGCAATCTCCTTTTCGTCCTCGTACATCATTTCTCCTCGAGAATCATGCCGGAGATGGCTGGCGCGAATCTGGCGCCGCCGCGAGCGATCGGTACGCTGTACGCAGAGCCGACTGCACTGCCTGCCAACTGTATTTGTCAACCACCAGATCTCGACCGGCACCTCCGATCCGCTGTGCGAGATCTGGGTCTTCGATCAGTCTGCGAACAGCCGCCGCAAAATCTGTTGCCGAGTCGGCTATCAGTAGGTGCCTGCCATCAACGGCTTCGATCCCCTCCACACCAATCGTAGTAGTGACCACGGGTAATCCAATGGAGAACGCTTCAAGAATCTTCAACCGTGTACCGCTTCCGCTCTGCAATGAAACGACGGCGACCCTGGCGCGCTTCATAAAGGGCCTCACATCCTCGACCCGCCCCGTCAACTCGATGGCGCTATCTCCCTCAGCAAGTTTTTTTAGGCGAAGCGAGGGATTCCGACCGACGACGACGAAGCGCACGTCCGGGACCGAGTTCCGAAGCAACGGCAGGATCTCGGTTGCAAAGCTCCAGACAGCGATTTCACACGGTTGATAATCGAGCGTTCCTACGAAAACCACTTCGATAGACTCACGGTCAGGCACCAAGGAGCTACGAAAGTACTCAGTATCGACACCGTTCGGTACGACCGCAATCGGCGTGTGAACGCCGAGTTTCTGAAGCGCCTCGGCATCAGTGGATGAACATGCAAGGCATAGATTCATGCTGTTGCAGATATCACGCTCCTCCCAAGCCAGCGGTTCGAGGTCTCGCTGCATCGCGAACTTTCTCAGCGCCCTTCGCTCCGATGGAATGCTGGTTTCAAGCTGCCTCGACACGACATTGTGCTGATCTACGACTCGGCAAGGTCCAGACGGAAGCCCTGATGCGTAAATTGCCGCATCCAAGTGATTGAAGTGAATCACGTCGAATTCCCGGCTTCGCGAAGTCAGGAGTTCTCGCAGCGATTGCAGCATCTCTCGATCAAAATGGCGCGCCAGCATCAATGAGCGGCGGGAAACCAGAGAACGAAATGCTGCTCGAAGCTCAAACGCGGCTGACCTTCGCTCGAGCGGCACAAGGAATACATACGCCCCCAACGCGGTAACTGCGTCGACGTCCGTTCGGCTCACGTCTCCCAGGGTACCGCTGATAACCGTCACTTCGTGCTCCGCAGTAAGCCCCGCCAAGATGTGATAGGACCTGACGTTGCCCCCATTGTCCAAGGGGTATGGGAAGCGCTCGGTTACATAAAGAATTCGCATCGTTGAATCCCAGCGCCGTTGTCTACTGGGAGTCCACGCGCCCGGTGAACATCTCGCTGCCGTCCGGCGAGAGCCGGCGCGTCACCCACTCGACCGCGGCTAAAGTATCTATCAGCCAGTCGATGCTTTTGGAGATTGGATACAATACCAGCCCCGCTGCTCGCAGGGCAACGTCACGGGAGCTGTGGCAACCACAGATCAGCTTCATCGAAACTATCGTCGATTTAGCGGTAGGACTTTCGCTTGGAAGGGTCTCAATCACTATATATAGTATATATTTCGCTAATTATGCAACTATATGTAGGGTACAAGCGAAAGTCCTAAGCGGGGAACCGTTTGCCGCCCTACCCGCGCAGGCGTCGCGCAAGGACGCTGCTTCGCGGTTCTTGGCTGTATTCAGGTTCTCCGGAGCGAGTGTCAGCGATCACCTTAGCGCTTACGAACAGAGTTGCGTTGACCAGAACGAACAGGAAATAGAAAACCTCATACATTTGGAGCGACGCGAATATGGAACATACGATTAACCCCATGAAGGATGCCAATATCGCTTCATTGATGTGATAAAGTACCTTGATCTCCCGTACACTGAAATCCAGTTTGCGCAGACGGCTTCCATTTCTCGCCAAGCCGACAATCGAACCAGCGATAATTAGCAAGTACATCGCCCCGGCAACCACACCGCTCTCAGCAAAGATCTGCAGCGCGGTATTGTGTGCTTCCCGTGGCTTTTTTTCGGAGTAATGCGGAAACGCCGGCCCAAACGATGCCAAGCCGACGCCGATCAGGGGATTGTCCGCCACCATCTCGGCAGCGGCGGTCCATGCCTCCAGACGTGTGGCTGAAGAGACCTCGGTCCGGTCAGTGATGGTTGCGGCTCGTTCCTTCATCAAATCTCCCGCCTGCCATGAATAGGTGACGATAAACGCCGGTATGAGCAGGAGTCCCATCGCCTTATTCTTGGAGCGCCACCCAATAACGGCAAGGGTCGTTCCAAGCGCGATGAGACCGGCGCGGGATGCAGTGAGGAACACCGCATGCCACAAAAACGGAATGATCAGCCATGTCCCCCATCGCAATAACCCAGGTCGAAATAGGTAACCAAGAAACCAGAGAAACGGTCCAGTGACGACAAACAGCATCCCGAAACTGTTCTCATCGGAGTAAGTACCGACGCCATTGAGATCGACAGGGCCAGCCAAGCGGCCAATCACCTGCCCATCGATGTACTTCATGTTCGCCCAGTAGCTTAAATACACGGCGGAAATCACGAATGCTCCACACAAGATCTGAAGTCGCTTCATATCGGTTATGCACAGACAACCAATCAGGCAAAGAAGCAGTATCTTGTTGAAGACCGAGAACATCCATGCGGGATCCGTAAACCGATAGGGTCCGCCAGCCGATACATACGGCCCAAACCAGAAAGACAACGCAATAAAGAGCCATAAAATCAAGAGCCAAGCGACTCTGGCGTTCTGAATCGCACGTATCCCGATATCGCCCCTGAGAAGCGCGAGCACAACACCGATCAGTGTTGGAACCGCGATGTACAGCGCCGGACGGAGACTCCCGAAGTGCCACCACCAGATCGCTTGCGGTGTCAACAGTGCGACAACGTAACCACCTACTACGCCGATCCATGGCTTCGCTAATGCTGCTGCAGCGGTGAACAGGATCAATAACAGGAAAACAAAAAATCCCATCAGTCTGCTCGGGAGACCAGTGCCCGGTAAATCTCTGTATACCGCCGCGCCATTGCAGCCGCAGAGTAATTCAATAACACGTGTTCACGACCGGCTGTCGCGAGTCGACTCCGCAGTGGCTCTTTGGCGGCTTCACCAAGCATCGTCGTCAACGCAGCTACGTTACCCAACGAAAACAACAGTCCCGTCTTGCCAGGCGTGATGAGATCCCGCGAGCCAGGAATATCAGATGCAACCACCGGGATTCTGGCAGCCATTGCCTCCATCAAGCAGCGTGGCACTCCTTCGAGCCGCGAAGGCAGCACAAACACATCGAAGCCCCTGAGAATCTCTAGGCGATCGGTTCGATAACCAAGGAAACTCACTCGTTCCACAATCCCAAGTGAATGCGACAAAGCCTCCAGGATGGCTCGCTGGTCCCCGTCGCCAACAATCACTAACCGGGTGGGGCGCTCGCCTTGAAGGCGCAGTGCGGCGAACGCCCGGAGCAGAACCTCCAAGCTCTTGCGCGCGATCAATTGGCCGATGTATCCGACGACGAACTCTCCACGCTCGCGCCATGCTTGCGCTTCCGGAGCGAGACCGGTTACAGAGTCGATCTCGTCGATGTCAACTCCGTTCGGAATCATCTTAAGACGGCTGCCCATGGTGCCCCGGAGCCCGGCGTAGAGATCCTCCGAGAGCGGCACTACCGCGTCGAACCACCGAAGGGCCACCCTGTCGATCACTTCGTAAGCTTTCAGCGCGAGCCCGGCATCAACGCTCCAGCCGTGAGGGGTCGTCACCAAATGGCATCCCGTACCGCGTGCAGCAAACACCCCAATGAGGTCCGTCTTGTAGAAGTGTGTGTGGAGGACATCAACGCGCCGATCTACGAGATATTTCCGAAGCTCTGTTACGGCCTTCCAGTTGAATCGCCCCGTGGCTTCGATCATGTGAGTATCGAAGCCTAGCTCTCTCGCATGCCGTATTAAGGGAGGATTGAGTTCTGGATCGTCAAGAACGACCCCGACAATGCTGTCGACCTGGGATTTATCTAGATGGCGGATCAGTGCCAGAATCCACCGTTCAGCACCATAAAGTCCGGTTGGACTGCCAAGTTGCAGTACGCGGATCTTTTTATTATGCACTGTTTTTATAACACCAATTTATTAAGTCATAAAATATGAATTTTCTCTTGGCTGCACCATTGTGCTACTCGTTTTTCTCCATAGCTCCAACATCATCAATCCCCAAAAAAATACGCTATGGTCTCTTGATCCATTCAGATGTTCTTTCCACAGATATCTAATTTCATTTTCCTCCAGAATCCCGGAAAGAGATGAATTCCGGTCAAACAATACTTGTTCTAAAATGGGTTTAAGTTCGTTCCTCAACCAAGTTGCTGCCGGTATTGAAAAACCCAGTTTAGGTCGGTTTGCAGCAAGCTCTACCGGCAACCGCCGTGAAATCAGTTTACGCAACGGTAGTTTCCCTTTATTCGCATTGATCTTCAGGTTTACAGGTAGTCGAGCTGCAAACTCAAGAATCCGATAATCGAGCAAGGGCGAACGCACCTCCAAGGAATGCGCCATGCTCATGCGATCCACCTTCACCAGCACATCATCGGTCATATAAAAATGGATGTCGGCATCCTGGCTACGACCCAAGGCATCTGGAGCATCACTGCCGGCGTAAAAGGGGTAAACCATTTCCATCGGCGTAAAGCCCTGCAAGGCTTGCATGAAATCATGAGAATATACGGATGCCCTGGTGTCGCCGCGTAGCCAAATCAAATCCTGATAAAACGCCTCGGCATCACTCACCGCAAGGTTTTCAAAAATGGTTTTGAGTCGCAACGGTTTTGGCAAACGCGCCGATCCCGGCCAGACTGTCCCCAACAGCCCGAAAAACGGCCGGCGCAGAAGAACGGGTAGCGCGGCTCTGATTTTGGATTCCAGAATATGCGGGGTATAGCGAAAGGTATAACCTCCAAACCCCTCATCCCCGCCATCGCCGGACAGCGCCACCGTCACCTTCTGTTTCGCCATCTGGCAGACATACCAAGTCGGCACGGCGCTCGAGTCGGCGAACGGTTCGTCGAAATGCCAGGCAATCTGGTCCAGGATGTCCGCCACATGGGGCTTGACGACGAATTCGTGATGATCCGCCTGGATATGTTCGGCTACCGCCTTGGCCAGCGGCAACTCGTTGAAGTGGCTATCCTCAAAGCCGATGGAATTGGTGATGACGGGCGTTTTCATCACCCTGGACATCGAGGAAGCGACCAGGGTGGAATCCAGTCCCCCCGACAGAAACACGCCCAAGGGCACTTCGCTCATCAGGCGACACTTGACCGCCTCATCCAGCAGAGCGGTGAATTCATCGGTCGCTTCATCCAAGGTGCGCGGGATTGAATCAGCGAAACTCAAATGCCAGTAACGCTTTTCGGCGCAGGCGCGTTCTGATACCTGCAAGTAACGAGCTGCCGGCAACTTCCTGACCGCTTTATAGATTGTTTTCGGTGCGGGGATATAGCCGAACGAAAAGTAGCAATCCAGCGCCTCCAGATCCAGTTCGTCCGGGCAAAGATCTCCTGCCCGCAGCGATTTCAGTTCCGAGGCAAAGGCGAAGGTTTGACCGTCATGACAATAATACAGCGGTTTTTTACCGACCCGGTCCCGCGCTAGAAACAGTTGCCGGTTCCGGCTGTCCCAAATGGCGAATGCGAACATACCGTTCAGCTTGGCGACGCATTGCTCGCCCCATTCGATATAGGCCAACAGAATGACCTCGGTATCGCAGCGGGTTTTAAACCGGTAACCCTTGGCTTCCAACTCGGCGCGAATTTCCAGGAAATTGTAGATTTCTCCATTGAACACGATCTGGACCTGGCCATCGAGCGCCGCCATTGGTTGCTGGCCGCTGCTCAGGTCGATGATAGACAGGCGACGATGGCCCAGAGCGGCGCGGTCATCGACATAATAGCCTTCCTCATCAGGACCACGATGGATCAACGCATCGGTCATCCGCTTGAGGCGTGGCAAGGCTCCGGCCCGGTCATGACCGCCGAAGTTGATGAAACCCGCAATGCCGCACATGACTGACCCTCAGTCCCAACCGCTTTCCCGCACGCGAAAACATCGCCATTTACACCCCTCACCCCGACCGATCCCCTCCTTGGATAAGGAGGGGTGGCGCGGAGCGCCGGGGTGGTTTGATCGGTGTAGGTGGATTATCCTCAAAATCAAATACTTAATTCCTTAATCAGTTTGCCCGGATTGCCAGCAATCAGATAACCATCCGGCGCTTGTGTGGTGACCACGGTTCCCGCCGAGACAATACAACTACTGCCCACGTCCGCCAGGATAATCGCGCCTTCTCCGATCCAGGAGTTCCTGCCCACCGAAACTCTTTCCAAGGTCGTGGTTGAACAGAGCTTGCCGGCTGCGTCGACATGCTGGCGTTTGCCGCTGGGAATACTCACGCGGCTAGCCATCATCACGCCCTCGCCGATAGAGGCGGTTCCAATAATACAGTACCCTCCCATGGACACATTCGCCCCCAACTCCGCTGCGCGATGCGAAAAATAAGAGCCAAACCCCACATGAATTTCCCAAGAGCAACGCTCCAGCAGCGCAAAATAGTAAGCGGCTCGTAAATAACTGCCGATCATGCCTGGAAACAGCGCCAGAAATTGTCCGAGGCTAATAAAGATCAACTCGCTTCTCGAAAGCTTTTTTTCAATCCATGCGAGCAAAATCAACGGCGAAGCCAGTAAAAAGGCGCTGGAGAAGAGCGCCTTCTTTAAATGCTTTCTAAACCGTTCCCTACGCGCCGAATTATCCACCGAATTTCTCAACCTGCCCTTGCCAGAATATCGCGATATATCTGTCGATATGTTTCGATCATACGTCCGAAATTAAAGCATTCTTCAAAACGCTGTTGACCAGCGCGAGCGAATACGCGCCGCTTTTCCGGATCGCTAACGGCTTCCAGCATGGCGGCGGTCAGCGCCTCCACGGAGTCCGACGGCGCCACCCAGCCGGTTTGGCCCTTGATCACCACTTCAGGATTGCCGCCGACCGCCGTTACCGCCACAGGGACACCGGCAGCCATCGCCTCTAGCAACGCCATGGAAGTTCCTTCGCTGAAGCTGGACAGCACGAATAAATCCATGCATTGCACCAATGTTCTAGCGTCATCGCGAAACCCCGTCAACAGAATGCGATTCGTCAACTTCAAACGCTCGATCAAGGCGTGCGTCGCGGCGAAATCTGGCCCGTCGCCGACCAGCAGACCCCGGATGTTCGGCGCTTCCGCTCCGGCCCGCGCCAGGCTATTCACCAGCAAAGGCAGGTTCTTGATCGAATCGCAACGTCCAACCGTGCCGACCACGAAATCCTCGGGAGTGAAACCCCACTCGCGGCGCAGGGCAGTTCTGGTCGCAGTGTTAAGCAAAGGCTCAGGCGCCACACCGTTGTAAACCACAGCGATGGCCTGATGCTGCAAGCCTTCATAGCAGCGCAACCGCTCTCGGACATCCTCGGATACCGCAACGACGCAGTGTGTCAGCGGCTTGATGATCCAACGGTTGAACCAAGCCCGTTTCCGGTTCTCCACTTCGGGAAAAAACCGTCCGTGTTCTTCCAAGAGGAGACGGGAAGTTGGATAAAGCAGTCGCGCCAGCGCCGCGTAAAACCACGGCGTACACTGGTGTGCATGCACGATCTGTGTGCGCTGCTGGCGGAAATGACGCGCCAGTTTGACTGGTATATCCACATCCAGACCCGGTTGCCGCCACAAGCTGTAGACCGGAATTCCCCGCACGCGCAACCGCTCTGCCCAGAGACCCGGTTCGTCCAGGCAAAACACTCGCAGATCGAATTCGGCGGCAAAGGCCAAGCTCATCTCGACGACCAGCTTTTCGGTACCGCCGGGATGGAGGCTGTTGACCACGTAAGCAAGGCCGGGGCGGGCTGAGGACATCACGCTTTCTTGAGAAGTTTATTCTTCAATGCATATCCCTTAGCCACAGACAGCCGTTTGAACTCCGCTGCCACCACGCGCAGTTTCTTTTTGAGAGTCGTTTTGACCCGCGCTTTTTGTGGAAGAAAGACTGTTGGGCTGCCGAAATTGTATCCATGAACGTGAAAATCTGGATTGTCTGATTGATGGGTTTGAAAATAGGCGTGAATGTAACCGTACACGCTCAAAATGATCAGTGGCCGGGTCAAGAATGCGGTCTCGAAACTGAGCAGATCAGTTAAACATCGCTCGAAAAAGAAGCCTGATTTTTCCGTGAAGCGCGCCTGCTGATCGGCATGTCCATATTTTGCGGCTAAGTGAAAAATATGGCATTTTCGAATGTCGTGGGCTGGCCAAGTCTCGGTCGGTATTTCCACCTTATGAAGCACATCCTTATAAGGAACCTCGTTGTTCAGCATCCAATAGGCGTAATGCAATAGGCTATCACGGGCGTAATAAAAGTGATAGTCGATTTCACCCCATTCGACCTTGGCGTCAAGGTATTTACCCAAGACTTGCAAGAACACCAGATAGGACCACCGGTATTCGGGTTCGTCCAGTTTCAGTGCCTCGATGTTGTCTTGGGGATGAATGCACCGCTGAATCAACGCTTCGGCCTTGGTCAGATAATGGTGGTCGTTTGTTAAACGATAACCATCAAGCAAGGCATTGATCGAATTGCCAGCGCCCCGGCCAGGTTTATGATAAAGTGTGCTGACGGTCTGACTGGCGCTGCCGGTCGGCCTATCATCGAACAGTCCCAGCAGGGTTTGTGAGCCGTCATCCATGCTGATAACCCAGTTTGCCAATTGCAGCACCGCTGCCGCTGCTTCAGGGTCGCCAGTCAGGTAATAATAATGCAGCAATCCCGATGTATAATTATGTTCATTGCTGGGTCCGCCGCCGTAACCACCATTGCCATTACACCGGCTATAAGTCCTATGGGTGCAAGTTTGCGCATCCTTATAATGATCGGTATGCCAGAACAAGCCGTGGTTATAAGCAGCCTTGTCTTGATCGGTATGGTAAATATCGATATCAAGAGTATGTCGCGCGGCTTCGTCCAGCAATTGGCGCCAGCGTGGATCGCCTGTTCTCAGGAAATGAATCAGAGCACCATAAATAAAATCATACTGGTTGTTGTAGTGGGAAATCAGTGCGCTTGGTCCTGGATGATTAACGGCTTCATGGTCCGCGTAGAGATCGCCGAAATTGCGCCAGCCATATTCATCAATGAGTTCACGTTTTTTGAAAAACGAATTCGGACCTTCGATGATGTTATTGACATACTGGAGATAATTCTGATGGGGATCATTCTGCTTGGCAACGAAATAAGAAACCGCCTTTGTTTTTTCCACCCACGTTGGATCAACCCACGCCTGAATCGAATGCTGTAGCCGAGCAAGTACGGTTTCTTGCCCCGGCACACCGAAATCCAGTAACACAATATGCCGTTTTTGTTCTCCCCCCTGTAACTCGAAACCGTTTCGGCTTTCTCGGGGAAACAGGCCGATACTCAACGCACCGTCTTGCCAGCGCAGCGCCTTGGGGAAGTTCTGCCAAAAATCTTCAACCGTCGCGGCCACCCAACCTGACGCCGTCGCTAAACGGATTTCTGGAGTCGCGCGCTTGCCCTCGGCAAGCTTTTTGGATTGCCCATTCTGGCGTCTTTCGATTCGGTATCCACGAAATGCAACCGAGAGATTGCCAGAGCAGTCGATATGATTGCGCGAATTCCAGTTTTCTCCACCGCTGGAATCCTGATACAGCGTCCATTCGTCAGGTAGGTGTTCACCCTCTCCCCCTGTTGAGGGGGAGAGGACTAGGGTGTGAGGGTAACCCGTTGAAATCGGCGCCATCACCCCCAACCCCTCTCCCGCAAGCGGGCGAGGGGAGTGAACGTCTTCCGGCGCTTCCGCGTACCAGTCCAGTTGCTGGGCCGAGCCAGCCGGCTGCAACTGAATTGACAAATCCTTGAAGAAAAATGAGCCAAGATCGCCAAGATCCCACAAGCCGCCGGGATGAAGGGCCGCTTGTGGATTTCTCACTTGCAACTCGATACGGACAGCGGTCGAACCCGCGAAAAACGCTATGCGGGCCTTGAAGGAAAGCGCCGGTTTACGCGACTGGGCGAGGAAATTTCCTTCAGCCAGCAATGAGGCTCTGAATGGGCCGTTTTCCTCCATGAGCCATCGCTCAACGGAAGAGAGATATTCATTACCTTTTTTGTCAAGCAAGCGTGTCCATGAGCCGTGACCAGACAAGATTTCCACTGCGCCCATTTTAACGGAACTGAAAGGAGCGAACCCTTTCTTAGGGATAGTAAATAGTGCAAGCCCTGTATCGACCGTAAATACTTCTGGGTTTTCCTGCCATGCTATTAAGGTTAGAGGGTCGGTAGCGGAAGCTGCGCCCGTACCGTTTGGCGCGACGGTGAAAACAGCGTTTTCGTAGGCTTGCAGGGTGACAAAAATATCCAGCAATAACCATTTAATGCTGCGATCCGGCCATAAGCACAAAGGACGAGCCTGGCTGGGGATGGATTGCCCCAAGTGACTCACAACGCGGATTTTCTGGCTCTCCGACAATAATCCTCTGGACAATGGAACGCCAAGACGAACCGGTTCATTTATTCTTTGCAAACCGTGGCATTCTTTCAGCCAGATGGGAATATTGAAATTCAGCATTTGCTTAACAATTCCGCAAAATGCTTGCCGGTTTTTTCCGATAATCGCGCTCCGCCTGGTTGGCGTTCTTCGCTGCTGATTACCCCAATCTGATCCGCTAGAAAAGCAGTTAACGTATCCGGAGGGGCGGTCGGTATTGAGGTCGACGCGGCAAGTTGTTGACGCAATAGTTCCGACGCCAACTGCTCGGGGACTTGATTAGATTGTCGCGCTCGTGCGATCAACGCTTCTTCGAGATCCGGAGTGATCTGTATTTGCATGCGTTCACCTCTGGCGCATCTTACTTCGATGTAACCCTGTCAGTTAAAAATACCATCCAACACGCTCAAATTTCTATCCCAGGAATAGTGTGCTTCCATGCATCGTCTGGCTTTTGCGCCCATGATCTCGGCTTTCTGCTTATCTTGTAGCAGATCGATCACTGCCGCCGCGAACATGTCCTCGTCGTCCGCCGGGATAATCTCCTCTCCCGACACTGCCTTGATGCCTTCAAACGCTTGGGGCGTAGTGACGACGGGTTTTCCCATCGCCATCGCTTCGAGGATCTTGTTTTGGATGCCCCGCGCGATGCGCAACGGCACGACGCACACATCCGCCGCTGCCAGATAATCCCGAACGTCCTCGACAAAACCGGTCACCACGATATTTTTAGTACGCTCCAAGCGCCTAATCTCAGTCGTGGGTCGACTGCCGACAATATAAAAGGTTGTATCAGGAACAGCCGCTCGTATGCATGGAAAAATCTTTTCCACAAACCATTGAACACCTTCGATGTTTGGCCAGTAATCCATGACGCCGGTAAAAATCAGCGTCGGTTTTTGAGTTTGATGTCGTTGGGGATGACGGGGATTAAAAAATTCGAGGTCGACGCCGTTCGTCACAACGCTAAGATTAGCCGCCGCCAACCCCCGCAGGAAAATGTTTTTTTCCTGTTCGCTCACCACGAGCAGATGACTGAAGGTTTCGGCTATCCGATGTTCGTACTGCGAGAGGTAACGAGCTTCATAGCGGTAGATCAGACGCTTCAACCCCGATGATTTTTCAGCATATTGAGTCCATTTGTAGGAATCCACATCGATAAGGTCCATGATGCGAGCCAAGAGTTTTGTGCCCCTGTTTTTATGGCTGGATCGAAAATAATATTCTGCCATCGGTGAAGAAAAGCAAAGCAATGCATCGAAATCAATACGTTCAAATAATTCATCAATTTTTTTTTGAAGCCTGCTCGAATAAAAATAACATACCGAAATCGATTCATTTTTAAAAAAGCTGCGTAGGCAACAAATTTTCTTTATTTGTGGTTGGATAGTCTCAAAAACGAATTCTTTAACCTGAGATTGAAGCTGATTTATGTATTGAATATCGGCTTTTTCGTCGATCAGGCTGCCCAGATAGACTTCATGGTGTTTCGCTAAATATTGCAGGATATTATAGGATCGGATTTTATCGCCTTTGTTGGGAGGATAGGGAATGCGATGTGTTAGGAAGAGTATGCGCATAAATTATTATAGGCTGATATATTTACGGATTTTTGGCCCGATGATTTTAGTGAGGGGTACCGGTAATTTCTTCCAGTATTCTATCGCCCTGCTCATTTTATCTTTGTCTGGTTGTCCTCCCCAATTTTGGTCGTTGGTTTTTGACAGCCGATACCAGTAAAGTGGTTCCGGTTTTGCGCCCCACTGTTCCTTGAACTTGTACGTGCCTTCGCCGAGAGTGGAGCGGCCGAAGTCGAAACGCTTGTACCCCTGCTGGCAGGCAAATTCCAGCATCGACCAATAGAGCAGCATATTGGGCGCCAGATGACTGTAACGGCGCAGCGATGAAGCCCAAGGATTAGACAAAGTATCTTTAAACCCAATAGTCACGCTACCGGCCAAGGGTTTTTTATTACCATATACGATGAACACGTTTGCGGTATTGGGAAATGCATTCAACGCCTCAGCGATAAATTTTTTTGAGTGAACGGGGGAACCCAAGTCACGCATGTTTTCCGCAAAAATATTATAGAAGTCATCAATAAATTCCGCACCACCTATTTTTACAGTCAACCCTTCCCTGATTGGTTTACGAATTTGGTTTCTAAGCTTAGAGTTAAATGATTTTATTAATACTTCTTGATTTTCTGGTATATAAAAAATCATCCGTACCTTATTTTTTATTATAGATAAATTCCAGCCATCTAGTATATCTAAATCAAGTTGGTTTTTAATGCTTGAAAGTTGATACGTTTGCCTTAGCTCTATGCTCGAAGATCCTAAATATTCAGCCAGTCCTATAGTTTTGTATAAGAGAGCTTTCTCGACTATTTCACATTTATTAATAATTCCACCTGTATCGAAATAAGGCATAGAAATTAAAGTGTTACCAACTAAAAAATTATTAATTATAACCAACGATAATGCGCCAACTAATCTATTATGTTTGTTATTTCTAAAATATATAGGATTAGTATTTTTCGCAATTAAATAATAGGACTTATGTTTATAAGTTTTTTTTATTAATTCATTCCATACTGGTAATTGATATACATCAGAAAATTCGTAATTTCGAACAAAATTATCCCATTCTAGGCAATCATTATGCTCTAATTTTTCTTTAGAAGATATAAGCAATTCTTCTATTTTCACTTTACAATAAAATCTTTAAGTTTCAAGATAAATTTTGGTAAAAATAATTTATCAATCCTTTTTGGATATTTTTTATTTTTTGGCCAGATTGATATGATATCTGCTTTTTTCTTTTTATAGTTTTTAATATCTCTCATCCAATAATAATTTAGTACATCATCTACAGCGCAGTCAAAAACAAAATCTACAGCTTGTTCTACAGATTCAATATTTAAAAGTTGATAATTTTCTTTTAACCAATCAATTCTTGATTGTAATCCTCTTTTAAAATGATCATCATCTTTAGTCGCTTGATTATGATGTATTCTCCTTTTCATTAATATTCTTTCGTTGCATCCTATCTTCCCAAAACTTCTAACAATAGCTGCATAAATTACATCTTCACCATCTCGAATATCGTTTGGAAAAAGAACGGATTTTGCTACTTCAGTACGAATCATGATAGATGATGGATGGATTTTTGGTGATGCCAAAAAATCCAATGGTGTATAACCCAAAAATAATTTATTGCTCAAAATAATATCTTTGCTACTAATCCCTTCTCCAAATATAGTAAAACTCGATCCGACAGCTACGACATCTTGGTATTGAGTTAAGTAATTGACTTGATATTCTAATTTAGTTTTTTCCCAAATATCATCGGAATCAATAAATGCAATAAATTCTCCTAAAGCTTCTTTAACACCAAGATTTCTTGCTGCTGAAGGACCACTATTAGATTGATGAAAAATACGTATTTTTTCTCCTATTGACTTTAAAATATTAACAGTACTATCAGTAGAACCATCATCAATTAATAATATCTCCTTATTTATATAAGTCTGTTCTAAAACTGAATTAACTGTCTCAGAAATATATTTTTCAGAATTATAAGAAGGAATAATCACGCTGACTTTAGATTCTTCAATTTTTTTCATAAATTTGTGGTTCTTCGACGGTTTTTGTGGAGCGGAGCGCGATACGCATCATTTGGGTGACATAATTCTTATAAGCTGCTTGTAGAGTAAAAGACTGTCAAAAAAGTAAACCATTGATTTATATAATAATTTATGATACAATCGGGGCTAAGAATTGGCAATTATTTTACTTTTTTCGAGGTGTTTTATGCCGTGGCCAAAGGAAGTTCCTGCTGAAAGATATCCCAGCGATCTCACGGATGAGGAGTGGGCCATCGTAGAGCCTCTGTTGAAAGAACTGGATCCTTACAAAACCGGTCGCCCGCGGGAAACCGATCTTCGTGAAGTATTAAATGCCATTTTCTATCTCAATAAAACCGGGTGCCCTTGGCGCTATCTTCCTAAGGAATTTCCAGACTATAGGCTCGTCAGTTACTATTACCAGAAGTGGGTTGATAAAAATATTTGGTTCTTCGACGATTCTTGTGGAGTTGGCCCGTCTAGCGGGGTTCAGTCTGCCAAGCCCGGCTGAGCATCGGCCCTACGGCTTTTCAGATCAAAGGGTTGGTTTCGTAGCCTATCCTTCGCCCGCCTGGCTCCACAAGAACCGTCGAAGAACCCCGAATATTATATTGCTCAAGAAATTGCCACCACCTATACAGGTATGCTGGTTGCTGTTCCTGAATACGACTGGACGGTTTTTACCGAAGCGAGTCAGACAGAACTCAGTGGCATTCTGCTGAATCTGGCAAGCAGGGTCGCTTTGGCAAAGTTCAAGAAAAACAAAAGAGGCCCTAAAAAAGCATCAAATCCAAGAATTCATTTCAAAGGCAAGCCCCATGTTTCCACGGCAAAGCTTCTCGCCGCCGCCGCCGCCGCCGCCGCATCTAGCTAACTCACCTTAAAAGGGCTGCTTACCTAGACAAATAATAAGATGAGGTGAAACGGGGTGAAACCCTACTCAATATTCTGAATCTGCTCCCGCATCTGCTCAATCAGCACCTTCATTTCCACCGCAGCGCGGGTCGTATCGGCATCAGCGGATTTTGAGGACAGTGTATTGGCTTCCCGGTTGAGTTCCTGCATCAGAAAATCCAGTCGCCGCCCCACCGGTTCATTCCGCCTTAACACCGCGTCAATCTCATCCAGATGGGTGTCCAGCCGCTCCAATTCTTCATCTACATCCAGCCGCTGCGCGATCAGCGCCAATTCCTGCTCTAGCCGGCCCGGATCGGCATCCACGGGAATATCCGCCAGTCGGCTCAACAGCTTGTCGCGCCAGCGGGCCAGCACTTCCGGGCGACGGGCGCGCACCTGTTTAACCTGAACCCGCAGCGCCGCGCTGCGTTGCCGCAATAAATCGGCAGTGCGCTCTCCTTCCCGCTCACGAGTGGTGACCAGCTCCGCCAGCGCCGCATGCAGGCAGTCCAGAATCGCCGCCTTGATCTCCTCCAAATCCGGCTCGGCTTCATTGACCACGCCCGGCCAGCGCAGCATGTCAATCAAGCGCAGCCCGGTCCCCGGCCCCATCCGATGTTCCAACTCGCTGGCGACCTCCAGCAACCGCTCCACCATCGGCAGATTCAGAGTGATGGCGGCAGCGGTCGCGCCCGTGGTTTGCAGCTTGAGCGTCCCCTCGACCTTACCCCGGTTCAGCGCCGCGCTGATGTGCTCACGCACCAGCGTTTCCAGACCCCGCAGCGCTTCGGGCAGCCGGAGGCTGGTTTCCAGATAGCGGTGGTTGACTGACCGCAATTCCCAGGTAATTGCGCCCCAGGCGCTGGTTTGCTCACGGCGGGCGAAGGCGGTCATGCTGCGTAACATGGAGGGATCCTCGGTTTTCGGTGGTTTTTAAGCTTAGGCCGAATTGGCGGAATTGCCGCCTCCAGCCGCCGATTTTTCGCCGGCAGAACCGGAGAAGCCGTGGTTCCGGCGCATTGAAGCGAGTCATGGATGACGAGCGACTCCGCGGGTAGTAGAAGGGATTGCGTAGGGCCTTGACACGCCCCAGCCCGCTCGGCGATGGGGGTGGCTCCCGGAGCAGCCCGTCCAGCGGAATGAACCATCGGTTTCGCCGGGCAATTCGCGCCAAAACATGCGATCATTTCCAACAGGTTAGGGTTGCCGGTTGCGCGAACAAGTCTCGGAGTACCGCGTAAAACCCGCCGAGCGTATGTTGCGAAAGCAGTAGGGCAGGGGGTGCCCGAACTCAAGCGCGTGGAGTGGCAAAGCCCCCCGTCGATGCGTCGGCGGGGCCACGTTGAAGCGCGAATGGGCTGGATTGATGAATCGAAGGCTGATGCCGAGATGAAATCAATCACGGCGAAACTCCAACTGCTATAGTGCCGCGCTCCCGCTTCAGCCCACGCTTGCTCACAGGAAACCGCTTATGCGCCCCAGTCACCGCGCGCCCGATGAACCGCGCCCGATCCGCATCACCCGCCAATTCACCAAGCACGCCGAAGGCTCGGTGCTGGTGGAGTTTGGCGACACCCGGGTGATTTGCACCGCCAGCGTCGAGGAGCGGGTGCCGCTGTTCCTCAAGGGCAAGGGCCGGGGCTGGGTGACGGCGGAATACGGCATGTTGCCGCGCGCTACTCATACCCGCTCCAGCCGTGAGGCCAGTCGTGGCCGCCAGGACGGCCGCACCATGGAAATCCAGCGCCTGATCGGCCGCGCGCTGCGTTCGGTCATGGATCTGGAGGCGCTGGGCGAACGCACCCTCACCCTGGACTGTGACGTGATCCAGGCGGATGGCGGCACCCGCACCGCCGCGATTACCGGCGGCTTCGTGGCGCTGGCGGATGCGGTGCGCCATCTGCTGAACCGCCGACAGGTCAAAAAGAATCCGCTGCATGGCCAGGTGGCGTCAATCTCGGTCGGCATCTATCGCGGCGAACCGGTGCTGGATCTGGATTACGCGGAGGATTCCGAGGCGGAGACCGACATGAATGTGGTCATGAACGACGCCGGCGCGTTCGTCGAACTCCAGGGCACCGCGGAAGGTCACGCCTTCCGCATGGAGGAACTGCAAGCCATGCTGGATCTGGCGCGGGGTGGTATTACCCACTTGCTGGCGAAGCAGCGCGAAGCGCTGGGCCTGCCGGTCTGACGCCATGCCGACCCTCGTTCTGGCGACCGGCAATCCGGGCAAGGTTCGGGAGTTCGCCGCCGCACTGGCGGAGTTGGCTCTGGAGATCGCGCCGCAATCGGCGTTTGGAGCGCCGGAGGTAGACGAAACCGGGCTGAGCTTCGTCGAAAACGCCCTGCTCAAGGCGCGTAACGCCGCGCATCATACCGGGCTGCCCGCGCTGGCCGATGATTCCGGGCTGGTGGTCGATGCTCTGGGCGGTGCGCCGGGCATCCATTCCGCCCGCTATGCCGGCCCCGGCGCTGATGACGGCGCCAATATCGCCAAATTGCTGCGTGAGTTGCGCGACGTGGTCCCGGAAAAGCGCACCGCCCGCTTCGTCTGCGCGCTGACGCTGTTGCGTCACCCCGCCGACCCGCTGCCGCTGATCGCGTTGGGAACCTGGGAAGGCCGGATCGCGCTCGAACCGCGCGGGACGAACGGCTTTGGCTACGATCCGGTGTTTCTGCCTTTCGGCGCGACCGGGGACACCGCCGCCGAACTGGAATTGATGGTCAAGAACCGCTTGAGCCATCGCGGCCAGGCGCTGCTGGCGCTGCGTCAACAGTTGCGTGATCTACCCGGCGGCTGGGCAGCGGCTACGACAGCGCCGTGGCCAGCGATTGCATGATCGGCTCCAGTTGCCGCCAGGCTTGCTCCGCCTGCCGTTTGGATAGCACCTTGGGCAGCATATCGTGGATACCGTCGAGTTCGACCCGGAGTTCCTCGGGCGTCGTCGTCGCGTCGATTCGCTCGATTCTGCGGGCAGCGGTCGGCCCCATCGCCCCCAGCAGCGTGAAACGGATGAAGCCCTTGGCCTTGTCGAGATTGAATTCGGCGGGCGCAGGGAGGGCGGTAGCGGTGGCCCCGGACGCGGGGGCGCTCGGCGCCGGGAGCTTGGCGCGATTCGCCAGCCATCGTTCCAGCGACAGCATGACCGGCTCCAGTTGCCGCCAGGCTTGCTCCGCCTGTGGCGCGGACAATAGCCGGGGCAGCAATTCGTGAATGGCGTCACATTCGATCCGGAGCTGTTCGGGGTTGGCTGTAGCTTCGACACACTCGATCCAGTATTCCGCAGCCGGCCCCAGGGCGCTCAGCAGGCCGGACTGAATCACATGCTTGGCGGCGTCCAGGTTAAAAGCGGGCGGCGCGGCGGCCAGGTTCGCGGCGGGGGTTGCCGGCGACGGAGCGACAGACGCGGGAGGCGCGATAAAACCACCCGCTTCCAGCTCAGCCAGTCCCGCCTCGACATCGCCGAGCGTCGTCAGCCGACCGATCAGGTCAGCAGCGGTGGAACGCCCATCCACCATGATCAGCAATCGGCGGGCGTAGGCGGGCAGTTTGTGGGTTCGGGACTGGATTTCTTCCTGCCCCTTGGCGGTTTTGAGATAGACCTGATTGAGTTCCATAACTTCCCGACGAAAGCAGATCAGTGGCTGCGGGCCGATTGCTCAGGCGCTGGAATGCCCGAGCGGACGGTTTATCTTGGACAAGCATGATGAAAAGTCTAGTTCAACAATAGACTTCAGGTGGCCTTGGTGTCTTTTTTTCCGATTCCGCTGGCGTTGTACATCCATATTCCCTGGTGCGTGCGCAAGTGCCCGTACTGCGACTTCAATTCCCATGAGCTGCGCGGACCGTTGCCCGAGCGCGGTTATGTGGATGCGCTGCTGGCTGATCTGGAGCAGGAGTTACCTGAAGTGTGGGGACGGCGGCTGGTCAGCGTCTTCATCGGCGGCGGCACGCCCAGCCTGCTTTCCGCCGAGGCGCTGGATCGGCTGTTGTCGGGTCTGCGCGCCCGCCTGCCGCTGCGCCCGGATGCGGAAATCACTCTGGAGGCCAATCCGGGCGCGGTGGAACAGGGCCGGTTTACCGAGTTCCACGCGGTGGGCGTCAACCGGCTGTCTATCGGCGTGCAGAGTTTTAATGATGACGCCCTGCGGCGATTGGGGCGGATTCACGACCGCCGCGCCGCCATCGTCGCCGCCGAAGCTGCGCACGCCGCTGGACTGGATCATTTCAATCTGGATCTGATGTTTGGCCTGCCCGGCCAGACGGTCGAGCAGGCATTAGCGGACATTGCCAGCGCGGTGGCGCTGCAACCGGCGCATCTGTCCTATTACCAGCTCACCATCGAACCCCACACCGCGTTTCACTCGTCGTCGCCGATCCTGCCGGATGATGAAATCGTGGACGCCATGCAAACTCGCGCCGTGGCGGAACTGGCTCGGCACGGTTATGCGCGCTACGAGGTGTCGGCCTACGCCCGCGAACAGCGGCGTTGCCAGCACAACCTGAATTACTGGGAATTTGGCGATTACCTGGGGATTGGCGCGGGTGCGCACGGCAAGCTGACCGATCCAGCCACTGGGCGTATTCGCCGGCGCTGGAAAGTGAAGCAACCGCGTGCTTACCTGGCGACAGCGGAAACGCCCGCCCGGATCGGGGGCGACGCCACGATTGACGCCGCCGATTTGCCGGTCGAGTTCCTGATGAATGCCTTCCGGCTGGTCGAAGGGGCGCCGGCGGCGCTGTTTGCGGCGCGCACCGGTCAGCCATTGACGGCGCTGGAACCGGCGCTCAGCCGGGCGCGCGCGCGCGGGCTGCTGGAAACGAACGCAGAACGGTTGCAGCCCACGGAACTGGGGCTGCGCTTTTTGAATGATCTGTTGGCGGCGTTCATGCCGGATTAGCGCGGGGCGGACTGTCCAGCCGGAAGCGTCCAGCAGTTCCCGCCGATGCTGGCTATGCTTGGTGATGAAGTGGCGGCTGGAAATACGCTGGCGGCTGCGGTTGACGGTTTTGAATGACACTCTGAAGAGGAAAATCATGAAAATCAAAGCATTGCATCAGTACAGCAAGGATGTCGATACAGTTTTTGGCCTGTTTCACGACCCTGCGTTCATGAAGGCTAAATATGAAGGCATTGGCGCGCGCAACGTAGCCGTGCCGGAATGCGCCGGTGGTGAAGGCCGTTATACGGTGAAAATCAAGCGGGAAGTGCCTGCCGATGTGCCGGCGCTGCTCAAGAAGTTTCTGAGTCCCTGGAATACGGTAACGCAGAGCGAAGCCTGGGAGGGCAAGGCCGGCGGCCCCTATCGCTGCACGTTCGAAATTGACATCGCAGGGGTGCCCGTAACCGCCAAAGGGGTGATGGAACTGCGGACCCAGGGCGCTGGCTGTGTCAACGATGTGCAACTGGACGTCAAGTGCGGGATTCCGCTGGTGGGCGGCAAGCTGGCCGATTTCGTCGGCAGCGATGCGGAAACAGCCATTCAGGCGGAGTATGAGTTTATCCGCGACGCGCTGGCCCGATCCTGAAGGTTTTATGGGAACCCCTCTCCTGCAACTGGAGAGGGGCAGGGTGCGCTGATTTCCATATCCAGGGTTTAAACCCCCGCCTTTATAATCTTTCGGAAATGAATCGGATACGAATTCCCCGCGCTGATTCTTGGAGATTTCACCATGCCCCTGCAACCCAAGCCTTATCTGAGTCCCGCAGATTATCTCGCCATTGAACGCAGCGCCGAATTCAAAAGCGAATACTTCAACGGTGAAATCTTTGCCATGAGCGGCGCCAGCGAGCCGCACAATGTCATTGTTCTCAATACGGGCGCTGAAATCCGCCAGCACCTCAAAAAGCGTCCCTGTAAAGTCTACGCCAACGATATGCGAGTCAAGGTGAGTCCCACCGGCCTCTATACTTACCCGGATGTGGTCGTGGTCTGCGGTCAGGCTCAATTTGACGACGTTCATCTCGACACGCTGCTCAACCCGACTATCCTCATCGAAGTGCTCTCGGATTCGACCGAAGCCTATGACCGGGGCCGCAAGTTTGAACACTACCGCAGTCTGGAATCACTGGCGGAATATGTGCTGATCGCCCAGAACCGCCCACAAGTCGAAGCTTATCGGCGGCAACCGAGCCAACAATGGCTGTTGACGGAAAGTCGCGGTCTTGAAGGTGTTTTACGGCTGCACTCCATTGAATGCGATCTGGCGCTGGCGGAGATTTACGATAAGGTTGAGCTGCTGGAACTGGATCATGAATCCAGAACGCTCCCTTCCACACTAACGGAATGACCTCCATGCCGCCTCTCCAGCGCATCGAAAACCACTTCACCGCCAGTATCGAGGCTAAGCAGCGCACTCTGGAAACGATGGGGCCGCGCATTGTCCAGGCCGCCGAACACTTGGCCGAACGGCTGCGGCAAGGCGGCAAAATCCTGGCGTGCGGCAATGGCGGTTCGGCGGCTGACGCCCAGCATTTCGCTGCTGAACTGGTCAACCGGTTTGAGATCGAGCGCCCCGGACTGCCCGCTATCGCCTTGACCACCGACAGTTCCGCGCTGACTTCCATCGCCAATGACTATGCCTTTGAGCAGATTTTCGCCCGGCAGGTGCGCGCCCTGGGCCGGCGGGGCGATGTGCTGCTGGCGATTTCCACCAGCGGTCATTCGCCTAACGTCCTGGCCGCTATCAACGCGGCGCGGGAACTCGGCATGGTCACGGTGGCGCTCACCGGCCGCGATGGCGGGCGCATGGCCAGTCAACTGGACGGAGAGAGCCTTGAGATTCGGGTGGCGGCGACCGCAACCGCCCGGATTCAGGAGGTCCATATCCTGATCATTCACTGTCTGTGCGATCTGGTGGATCAACGTCTGTTTGGGGAGGTGCGCCCATGACTGCGGGTCGAATGCTGTTGTTCGCGGCGACGCTCATCGTCGCCATGCTGCTGAACGGTTGCATAGGCCTGCTGGTGGGCGGCGCGGCGACCGGTCTCAGCGTGGCGCATGACCGACGCACGACCGGAACCGTGGTGGATGATCAGACTATCGAATTGAAGCTGCACAGCGCGTTCGATCAGCAGTTGCCGCCGGGCAATCACATCAATATCACCGTTTATAATGGCGCGGTGCTGTTGAGTGGCGAAGTCGCATCGGCGCAGGCCCGGCAACAGGCCGACGCCATCACCCGTAGCATCGAACCGCCGGTGCGGGCGGTCCACAACGAACTGATGATTGGCCCGCCCAGTCCGCTGTCCAGTCGCAGCAACGACACGCTGCTGACCACCCAGGTTAAAGCTGCGCTGCTGCGAATCAATGACATCCCGGATTTCGACCCCACCCGGGTCAAGGTGGTGACAGAGCGCGGGGTGGTCTATCTGCTGGGGCTGGTGCGGCCCCGGGAAGCGGATGCGGCAGCGGATGTGACCAGCCAGGTCAGCGGCGTCCGTCAGGTCGTGACGCTGTTCGAATACATCAACTGACGGTGCGGCGGCTATTTGACGATCTTCAGCGTCGGTCTACGGCTGGGACGCACCGGTTTGTCCGGCTGGTCTGGCTGGTCCGACTTGTCCGGCGGCGGTTCATCGCCTCCGGTCTCTTCGCCAAAGGCCATGCCCTGCCCGTTCTCGCGAGCGTAGATAGCCAGGACCGCTGACACCGGAATCTGGATCGCGCGAGCCACCCCGCCGAAGCGGGCGCTGAACTCGATCCAGTCATTGCCCAGCCGCAGATCGCGCACCGCCGAAGGGTTGATATTGAGCACGATCTGGCCGTCGCGGATGTGCTGCTTGGGCACGATCACCCCCGGCGCTTCCGTGTCGACCAGAAGGTGCGGGGTCAGACCGTTGTCTTCGATCCATTCGTAGAGCGCGCGGATCAGATAAGGGCGGGTCGAGGTCATGGCGACTGGGTGAGCAGCAGGGCAGGGAATGAGGGGAGCAGGGAACGTAGAGAGGGAGCGGCGGGAGGTCGCGAATCCTGACGTGCGCACTCCGGTTCGCCCCTCTCTACGGGTCTTGTCAATGCACGTCCTTCCAGTATTCCTTCTTCAGCAAATAGAACACCACGAAGGCCAAACCGAGGAACAGCAGCACCCAGATCCCGATGCGCTGGCGCTCCAGCTTGATGGGTTCGCCGACGTAAGCCAGGAAGTTCACCAGATCGGCCATGGCTTCCTTGAATTCCGGCGGACTCAGCTTGCCGGGCTGGGCCAGTTCAAAACCCTTGAGGGTCTTGATCACGTTACCCTCGGCATTCTTATGAGTCTCGAACACGGGTTTCTGCATCCCCTGTAGCTCCCAGAGCACATGCGGCATCCCCGCGTTGGGGAACGCGGCGTTGTTAACGCCAAAGGGCCGGGTGGGATCCTGATAGAAGGTTTGCAGATAGGTGTAGAGGTAGTCCACGCCGCGCGACCGGGAAATCACGGTCAGATCAGGCGGGGTGACGCCAAACCATTGCTTGGCGGCCCCTTTGGGCATGGCGTTCTTCATGGTGTCGCCCACCTTGGCCCCGGTGAAGATCAGATTTTCCCTGACCTGCTCATCGGTCAGCCCGATGTCGCGGGCCATGCGGTTATAGCGCTGATGCTCCAGCGAGTGGCAGCCCATGCAGTAGTTGACGAACAACTTGGCGCCGCGCTGCAACGACGCTTTGTCGTGCGGATCGATGGGCGCTTTCATCAGCGGGTAGCCTTCACTGGCGGCCAGCGTCAACCCCGGCAGAATCAGCAGGGCGAGTGCGAGGAGGATTTTTTTCATTTTGTTGTCACCCTTTCCGGTACCGGTTTGGTTTTTTCAATCGCCGGCAGGATCGGCAGCACGAAGAAGAACGCGAAATAGACGATGGAGCAGACCTGCGCCAGGGTGGTGCGGCCCGGGGTGGTCGGCAGCGCGCCCAGATAGCCCAGAATCAGGAACGACACGACAAACGCCGCCAGCACGAACTTGAACGCAAAACCGCGATAGCGGATCGACTTCACCGGACTGCGGTCCAGCCAGGGCAGGAAGAACAACATGACAATCGCGGCGCCCATGGCCAGTACGCCCCATACCTGCGTACCGGCGAAGGACGGCACCGCGCGCAAAATGGCGTAGAACGGAGTGAAGTACCACACCGGGGCAATATGCGGCGGGGTCTTCATCGGATCGGCGGGATCGAAGTTGGGGTGCTCCAGGAAGTAGCCGCCCATTTCCGGCATAAAGAAAATCACCGCCGCGAAGAAGATCAGGAACACCATCATCCCGACGAAATCCTTGACCGTGTAGTAGGGATGGAAGGGAATGCCGTCCAGCGGCCGGCCTTTTTCATCCTTCAGCTTCTTGATTTCCACGCCGTCGGGGTTGTTGGAACCGACTTCATGCAGGGCAATGATGTGCGCGACCACCAGCCCCACCAGCACCAGCGGCAAGGCAATGACGTGCAGGGCGAAGAAGCGGTTCAGGGTGGCGTCGGACACCACGAAGTCGCCACGAATCCACACCGACAGATCCGGGCCGATCACCGGCAGCGCGCTGAACAGGTTGATGATGACCTGCGCGCCCCAGTAGGACATCTGCCCCCAGGGCAGCAGATAACCCATGAAGGCTTCGGCCATCAGGCACAGGAAAATCAGTACGCCGAAGATCCAGATCAGCTCGCGCGGTTTCTTGTAGGAGCCGTAAATCAGCGCCCGAAACATGTGCAGATAAACCACGATAAAGAACGCCGACGCGCCGGTGGAGTGCATATAGCGAATCAGCCAGCCCCAGTCCACGTCGCGCATGATGTATTCGACCGAGGCGAACGCATCGGCGGCGGCGGGTTTGTAGTTCATGGTCAGCCAGATGCCGGTCAGAATCTGATTGACCAGCACCAGGATCGCCAGCGAGCCAAAGAAGTACCAGAAATTGAAGTTCTTGGGCGCGTAGTACTCGGTCAGATGCTCGCGCATCATCTTGGTCAGTGGAAAGCGCTCGTCAATCCAGCCGAGCACGCCCGTCGTGCCTTGTGTATTCGCCATTATGCAGTCTCCGGGTCAACGCCAATCAGTACGCGGGTGTCGCTCAGATAGCGGTAGGCGGGAACTTCCAGATTCGTCGGGGCGGGCACGTTCTTGTAAACCCGCCCGGCCAAATCGAAGCGCGAGCCGTGACAGGGGCAGAAGAATCCGCCTTTCCAGGCCGGCCCCAGATCAGCGGGCGCCACATCGGGACGGAACGTGGGCGAGCAGCCCAGATGGGTGCAGATGCCGACCAGCACCAGCACTTCGGGCTTGATAGCGCGGTTGACGTTCTGGGCATACGCCGGTTGCTGGCTGGCCGTTTCTGACCGGGGATCCACCAACTGGTCGTTCAGGCTGGGCAGCTCGGCGAGCATTTTTTCGGTGCGCCGCAACACCCAGACCGGCTTGCCGCGCCATTCGACCGTCATCATGGCGCCATCCTCCAGCTTGCTGATATCCGCTTCCACCGGTGCCCCGGCGGCCTGGGCGCGTTCGCTGGGCGACCAGGACTTTAAAAAGGGAACGGCGACGAACGCCGCACCCACGCCGCCGACCACGGTTGCCGTGGCGGTCAAAAAGCGGCGTCGGCCGAGGTCGACGGCATCTACCGTACTCATGCGCGGTCTCCTGTTATGGATTTATCGTTCATTGTGAGTCGTTGGCAATTTGAAAGGGTGTGCTTTTATTGATTCTGCGTCGCCGGAACCTGGGATGAAGTGCGTGTCGAGCGGGCTGCGAGCGCCGCCGGCATGAGGGCCGTGATTCCCGCGGTACGGCGCAAAATATTACCGCAGTGCGGGTAGAGGGTCTATGCGCTTGTTCGTTAAAGCCACGCGGCAAGGGAGCCGGAGCGGGCGCGGTGAAATCCCGCACGATCTTACGCCGATCCTGCCTTTCAAACCGGATTGTCGATATCGATAAAGGTGAAGCGTAATGCGAAGCGTTGCGCCAGGTGTGCGCCCAGCGCCGGTACGCCATAGCGTTCGGTGGCATGGTGGCCGGCGGCGAAGAAGTGCCGGCCGGTTTCGCGGGCGATATGCACCGTCTGCTCCGAGGCTTCGCCGGTCAAAAAGGCGTCTGCGCCGGCGTTGAGCGCGATTTCGATGAAGGACTGTGCGGCCCCGGTGCACCAGGCCAGCCGGCGGATGGGTGCGGCGGCCCCGGCGATGTGCAGCGGTTCCCGGCCCAGGCGAGCGGCCAGATGCGCGGCGAATGCGGTTCCACTCAGGGGAGTAGCCGGTTCGCCCAGCAGCACCAGCCCCGGCGTCCGCCCATTGCCACCCACCGCGCCGGTGACGGTCAGATCGAGCCGCCGGGCCAGTTGGGCGTTGTTGCCCAGTTCCGGGTGGGCGTCCAGCGGCAGATGATAGGCGATCAGGCTGATTCCGTGGCGGAGCAGGGTGGCGAGCCGCCGCTGTTTCATCCCGACGATGCGCGGGTTTTCGCCTTTCCAGAACCAGCCGTGATGGACCAGCACCGCGTCCGCCCCGCGTTCAACCGCCGCGTCCAGCAGGGCCTGACAGGCGGTGACGCCGCCGATCAGGGTTTGCACGTCCGGGCGACCTTCGACCTGCAAGCCGTTGGGGCAGTAATCGTTGAAGGTTTCCACCGCCAGCAGACGGTCGGCATAGGCGACCAGATCGCTGAGTTGCACGTTTCAATCCTCCGCCAGAATCGGGCCGAGCGCGGCGAGCAGTGCGGCGTTCTGTTCCGGGTTGCCCACCGTGATCCGCAGGAATTGTTCGATGCGCGACAGGCGAAAATGGCGAACGATGATGTGGCGTTCGCGCAAGGCGGCGGCCAGGGCGGCGGCGTCCCGCTGCGGATGGCGGGCAAAGATGAAGTTCGCGGCTGAGGGCAACACGGTAAAGCCGATGTCCCGCAGCGCCGTGCTCAGCGTTTCGCGGCTGGCGATGACCGCCTGGCGGGTGCGTTCAAAATGGTCGCAATCCTCGAATGCAGCAACCCCCCCAGCGATGGCCAGCCGATCCAGCGGGTAGGAATTGAAGCTGTTCTTGACCCGTTCCAGCGCCTCGATCAGTTCGGGATGGCCCACCGCCAGCCCGATCCGCAATCCGGCCAGCGAGCGCGATTTGGAGAGGGTCTGCGTCACCAGCAGGTTCGGATAGCGGCCGGTCAGCGCGATGGCGGTGTCGCCGCCGAAGTCGATATAGGCTTCGTCCACAATCACCATCGAATCCGGGTTGCGTTCCAGCAGCCAGGCGATATCCGCCAGCGGTAGCAGGCAACCGGTGGGGGCATTGGGATTGGCGAAGATGATGCCCCCGTTTGTACGCAGGTAGTCGGCGACTCGCAAGGTGAAATCTTCGGCCAGGGGCACGGTTTCAAAGGGGATGCCATACAGGCCGCAATAGACCGGGTAGAAGCTGTAGGTGATGTCGGGAAACAGCAGCGGCGTAGAATGCTGGAGTAAAGCGTGGAAAGCGTGCGCCAGCACTTCATCGGAACCATTGCCGACAAACACCTGGGCTGGAGTGACGTGGTAGTAATCGGCGATGGCCTGTTTCAGGCGCTCGGCGTTGGGGTCGGGATACAGGCGCAGGGCATCGGACAGTTCGGCCTGAATCGCCGCCAGCACGCGGGGGGAAGGTCCGTAGGGATTTTCGTTGGTGTTGAGCTTGACCAGGTGGGTCAGCTTCGGCTGCTCGCCCGGCACATAGGGGGTGAGCCGATGAACGACGGGACTCCAGAAACGGCTGTTCATAATTCCTCTTCAGGTCAACGAGTTAGCTTTATAGTTTGCCCCATCCCGGCAGATTCTATAAGAACCCTCGAAGAACCGTAAGCGTTCAGTCTCCTCTCTCCCGTTCATGAGGGCTGGAGTGAGCGTGTAATACCAATTCTTAATAGGTTTTCGTCATTCCCGCGAAGGCGGGAATCCAGGCAGCCGCTGAACAACGGGATACCCGCTTTCGCGGGTATGACGAACGGGGTGGTTTTTGGCCTGAACAAAGATAAAATCTATCGGTAAACGGTATAACTCGTTGAATCCATGCCCCTGCCCCGCTTGCGGGAGAGGGGCGTAAATGATTATACCTCAAGGACCTGAGCCGCCATAGATAATGAACCTTGGGTCGATTTCCTCCATCTCGGCGCTCATTGCTGAAGCGGCGGGTAATGGATTGGTGTAGACATCATCAAAGTAGGCATCCATAGCCGCTATCGGTGGTGTTGCGCTGGCGCAGTTAGCCACGAAGTATCCAACTTGTAGATTCTTGTAATTACTACCCGGCGTGGAGACGTCGGGTAACGTGTATTTAACGATGGCTGGCGCCAGCGCGTCACGTCGGAAAATAAAGCGTTTATGCGCTTTATCCCATTCCAGCGAGAGCGTTACTTTTTGACCGGGATTGACCGGCGGACCTATTTCTCCAACTCCAAGAGTAGGTCCAGTCAAACAATTTATATCTTGGCAGAGAGAAACGAGATACCGAACTCTGACTACATTGGGCGCATCGATGGAATTGGATGCACGTTGAACCCGGATTTGAGCGATTACATCATAGGTAGCGTCGCCGGGTATGGGGTTGGCGCTTGCGTTAAAAAAAGTACCTCCCAGACGGGATCTAACGTGAGCCACATCCGGGTTTCCAGGACACCCCGTAACGGTCGCGCTGTTAGCCCAGACCGAAGCTCTGATCGCATTGATGGAATTTGGATTGCGGAAGTTTAAAATATTGCCGCCAAAACGGGTACCGAGGTTTAACCCGCTGGCGCCATAACCACGGCTGTATAAACGCAGGCGATTGCCCACAATATACCTTATATTTTCCAGATTTGCCCTGGCATCATCGTTTTCACCACCGAACCATTTCGCTGGATTAAGCAGTGGTGCAGTGAAATTGTCATACAGCGCAGTGGGTGGGGTGGCTTGGGCAGCACTCACCAGGGCCAGTGAACAGATTGCACATAAAAAGATCGTGGACTTTTTCACAAAAATCTCCTTTAAGCGGGTTAACCACTCAATCAACTCATCGATCCAGCCCTCTTTCAAGCACTAAACAGATGAAGATGGCATCAACCCTGCTGGAGCTATGGTTACGCCTGTGGATCATTGATGCCATCCCTAAATCCATAGTTGATCAGTCAGGATTGTCAAGGAGCCTGTATTGCGAAACCCCGGAGGCGTGCGCCAGCGCGGCATTGGGTGATCTCGTGCAAGCGTAACCGTTCACTGCCTCCAGCAACGGCGAGTTCCTGAGTGAATGCTTATCGCAAGCTCAGTTTGGGTACTTACATAAATCCCGAAGAAGACATTCCGAACAGCGCGGCTGGCGTGCAGTACAGACATAGCGGCCGTGCAGAATCAGCCAATGATGGGCGTCCTGCCGGAATTCCTCCGGGGTCGCCGCCAGCAGTCCCTCCTCCACCTCGCGCACGGTGGAACCCGGCGCCAGCCCGGTCCGGTTGGCAACCCGAAAAATATGGGTATCGACCGCAATAGTCGGTTCGCCAAACGCGGTGTTGAGAATGACATTGGCAGTCTTACGGCCCACGCCCGGCAGCGCTTCCAACGCCTCCCGGTCGCGGGGGACCGCGCCGCCATGCCGCTCCAGCAACAGCGCACAGGTTTTGCGGATGTTCGCCGCCTTGGTGTTGTACAGGCCGATCGTCTTGATGTAGTCCTTCAGCCCCGCCTCGCCCAGCGCCAGGATCGCCTGCGGGGTATTGGCTGCTGCGAACAAGCGCACGGTCGCTTCATTGACCTTTTTATCAGTGGCTTGCGCCGACAGCATCACCGCAATCAGCAGCTCAAACGGACTGCCATAGTGCAACTCGGTCGTCGGCTGCGGCCGGGCCGCGCGCAGGCGGGTAAACAGTTCGTGGATGTGCTCAGCCTTCATGGCGAATTATCCAGCGGATTCCAGCGCCGGGATGACCCGCGCCAGCAGTTTCTGGACCTGATCCATACCCTCAACCAGGTTCCGTTCAATCTCGGCCATGGTGATGACGCCCGCCGCCTTGCCCGCCGCCCGGTTCGCCACCACCGCGCAGGCGGCATAGCGCAATTCCAGTTCCCGCGCCAGCGCCGCCTCGGGCATCCCGGTCATGCCGACGATATCGCACCCGTCGCGCTCCAGCCGGCGAACTTCCGCCGCCGTTTCCAGACGCGGTCCCTGCACCGCCGCGTAGGCGCCTGTTTCGCGGGCATCGAGTTGCAACCCCCGGGCCGCCTGAATCAAGTGCTCCCGCAGCTCGCCGCAATACGGTTCAGTAAAGTCAATATGAGTGACCGGGCGGGGCGGATCCTCGAAAAACGTACTGGCCCGTCCCCAGGTGTAATCGACGATCTGATCAGGAAAGGCCAGGACGCCGGGCGTCATGTCGGCGCGAATCCCACCCACCGCGGCCACAGCAATCACCCAGCGCACGCCAAGCTGGTGCAGCGCCCATAGATTGGCCCGGTAATTGATCCGATGCGGGGGCAGCGTGTGATGCTGACCGTGCCGGGCCAGAAACACCACGGCTTTTCCACCCAGTTCACCCTGCGTCAAGGGACTGGACGGCTCGCCGTAGGGCGTAGCCAGCGTCTGCTGGCCAGTGATCCGGAGCGTGTCCAGATGAGTGAGGCCCGTGCCTCCGATAACCGCGATGGTCGGTGTCATGGCGTCTCGCCAACGGCGTTGAAAGGGGTCCGCTGGTCAATCGCGGGCGGCGTAAATGGCCGGCAGGTTGCGCCAGTAGTCCTTGTAATCCATGCCGTAACCGAACAGATAGCGATCCGGCGCTTCCAGACCGACAACATCTACGGTCAGCCCCGAAACCTTGCGGTCATGCTGTTTATTCACCAGCACCGCGCTGTAGACCGCCGCCGCGCCGCGCTGACGCACCTCGTCCACAATCGCCTTGAGGGTGTCGCCTTCGTCGAAAATGTCATCCACCACCAGCACCACCTGTCCGGCCACCGCCGGGTGCGGTGGACAAATCCAGTTGATGGCGCCGCCCCGGGTCGCACCGCGATAGCGAGTGGCGTGCAGATAGCCGACCCGCAACGGAAAATCCAGACGGCGCAGCAGGCCAGCGGCGGGAATAAACGCGCCGTTCATCACCACCAGCGCCAGCGGGTTGCGGTCCGCCAGATGAACGGTGATGGCGGCAGCCATCCGATCCAGAGCGGTCGTGATCTGCTCCGGGGAAAAAAGCAACTCGGCCTCGCGCCACACGGCGCGCGCCTGTTCGGCGGTGATACTGGACATTGCCAATTCCTGAACTCGATGAGGGGTTGAATCGATGCCTCAGATATCCATTTCCAGCAGCGGAAAGGCATCATAATCCTGCACCAGCCGCACTGCCCGTTGCCAGAGGGGATTGCGGCGCAGGCGCTCGACCGTCAGACGACCGCGCCCGTGCAGGCGAATCAGCCGCACCAGCCGCACCGGGTCGGGCGTGACGGGCAGGCCGTCCAGAATAGCGAGGGCGGCGCGGCGGTCGTTGCAGGCCAGGATCATGTCGCAACCGGCCGCCAGCGCCGCCCTCGCCCGCTCCAGCGGCCCGCCGGCGGCCTGCGCGCCGGCCATGTCCAGATCGTCGCTGAAGATCACGCCCTGGAATTCCAGGCGCTGGCGCAAGATCTCCTTGAGCCAGCGCGCCGAGAATCCCGCCGGCTGATCGTCTACCGCCGGATACCGCACATGCGCCGGCATCAGCGCGGCCAGCCCGTAGTGAATCATCCGCTCGAACGCCAGCAAATCCGCCGTTTCCAGCGCGGCGAGCGGCCGTGGATCGACTGGCAGCTCCAAATGGGAATCGGCGGCGATGCCGCCATGTCCGGGAAAGTGCTTGCCCACCGCTTCCATCCCCGCTTTCTGCATCCCGCTGACATAGGCATGAGCCAGATCGGCCACCGCCTCAGGATCGGAGTGAAACGCCCGGTCGCCGATGACGCCGCTGACGCCATGATCCAGATCCAGGACGGGGGCGAAGCTGAAATCCACACCGACGGCGCGCAGTTCCGTCGCCATCAGCCAGCCAGTGCCCCGGGCCAGTTGCTTGGCGCGCATCCGGTCCTGGTCGTAGAGTTCGCCCAGTCGCCGCACTGCCGGCAGCCGGGTAAACCCGTCGCGGAACCGCTGCACCCGGCCTCCCTCATGATCCACCGCAACCAGCAGGCGCGGCTGGCGCAGGGCGTGAATAGCCCCGGTCAGCGCCGCCAGTTGCGCCGGCGACTGGTAGTTGCGGGTAAACAGAATCACTCCGCCCACCAGCGGATGACGCAACAGCTCCCGCTCCTGCGCGCTCAGTTCCGGCCCTTCCAGGCCCAGCATTACCGGTCCTAACGCCATGGTTTTATGCCTCGTGGCGGTCTTTCGCCTCAAATAGCCTTATGATAGCGATTACCCACTGCTTCGCCAGCCTCTATGTCTGCGTCTCCCCCGCGCCCGCCCTCCTCCCCACCGCCGCGCTGGCCCATTCCATCGAATCACTGGGCGCGGCGCTGGCGCTGGCGTCTGGCGTTCGCGGTGGTCGCGAGCATCGTGGCCATTGCGGTCATTGACCCGTTCGCCTATCGCCAGACCGTGGGTTCACCCCAGCCCGCCGCTCTCGTTACCGCCCCCTATTCTCTACCGCCGAACCCGGAACTAGCGGTTCCCGAGCGGTGCGCCTCGTCCGCAACGCTGCTCGACCGCTGGTTGGGCGCGGCCGGGCCAGAACCCAGCGAGTTCGAGGTGATGCTGCGTTACACGATCTGGCTGCTGCTGCCACTGGGCCTGATCACCGTAGCGGCGCTGCTGTGGTCCTGGCTGTTGCGGCGGCAGGTGGCGCAACGCACCCGGCAGTTACAGCGCGAGCTGAATGAGCGCCAGCAGGTGGAAGCGGCGTTGCGCGAAAGCGAGGCCCGGTTTCGCGACGTGACCGAAGCCGCCAGCGACTGGATCTGGGAGATGGACGAGAATCTGCGGTTTACCTACCTATCCGAGCGGTTTTACGCCCTGACCGGGATCGCGCCGCAATACGTGATTGGCCGCACCCGCTGGGGACTGGCGGATATCAATACGGCCGCCGATGCGCAAAAATGGCAGCGGCATCGGGAGATGCTGGAAAGACGCCGGCCCTTTCGTGATTTTGTCTACCAGACCGGCCTGCACGGCAACCGCAACGAAGGACGCTATTTGAAGGTCAGCGGTAAACCGGTGCATGACGCCCAAGGCCGGTTTCTGGGTTATCGCGGCACCGGCACCGATATCACTGAACAGATCAAGGCTGAGGCGGCGCTGCACGAGAGCGAGCTGCGGTTGCGGCGCATCATTGACCTGGTGCCGCACATGATTTTCGCCCGGGACCGCCAGGGCCGCTTTCTGCTGGCCAACCATGCTACCGCCGACGCCTACGGCCTGAGCGTCGAAGAACTGGTTAACCGCAAGGTTCCCATCAGCGGCGTGTATGAGGAAACCGAGCGGATGCTGGCCGATGACCGGGAAGTGATTGAAAGCGGCGTTTCCAAGTTGCTGGCCGAGGAAACCTTCACCGACCATGCCGGTCAGGTCCGCACCCTGCAAACCTTCAAGATTCCCTTCGTGGTGCCGGGACTGAACGAAACGGCGGTGCTGGGCGTAGCCATCGACATCACTGAGCAGAAGCGCGCCAAGGAAGAAGTGGCGCGGATGCGGCTTTATCTTAGAAATATCATTGATTCGATGCCCTCGGTGCTGATTGGCGTGGATCCCTGGGGTTACATTACGGTGCTGAATCAGCCCGCTGAACAGGCTGGCGGCCTGTCCTGGGAAGCGGCGCAGGGCCGTTTCTTCGGCGATGTGTTTCCGTATCTGGAAAGCCAGTTCGAACCGGTGCGCCAGGCCATCCGGCTGGGTCGTCCGATCAAGACGCCCCGGATGACGCTCGATGTCCAGGGTGAACTGCATTACGCCGATGTCATGGTCTATCCTTTGATGGCGGATAGCGCCAGCGGAGCGGTCATCCGCATGGACGACGTTACCGCCCGGGTCCGGATCGAGTCCATGATGGTGCAAACGGAGAAAATGCTGTCGGTGGGTGGGCTGGCGGCGGGCATGGCGCATGAAATCAACAACCCGCTGGGCGCGATCCTGCAGGGCAGCCAGAACATTCTGCGCCGCGTGGCTCCAGACATGCCGCAGAACCAGGCGGTGGCCGGCGCCATCGGCGTTGACCTGGAACGATTGCATCGCTACCTGGAACAACGGCAAATTCTGCATTTCCTGGAGGGCATCCGCGAGGCCGGCGCACGCGCCGCCAAGATCGTCGCCGACATGCTGTCGTTCAGCCGGCGCAGCGAATCGCGCTTCGCACCCGTGGATTTGGAGGATATGTTGGAAACCGTGCTGCGGCTGGCCGCCAGCGACTACGATCTGAAAAAGAAGTACGATTTCAAGCGGATCGACATTCAGCGCGACTACGATCCCGCGCTGCGCCTGGTGCATTGCGACAAGACGGAAATCGAGCAGGTGATCCTCAATCTGCTGAAAAACGCTGCTCAAGCCATGGCCGAGGAGGGCGTACCGACCCCGACCATCACCCTGCGCACCTGTCGCGAAGCCGAATATGCCCTGATCGAAGTGATTGACAACGGCCCCGGCATGGATGAAAAAACCCTCAAACGTATTTTCGAACCGTTTTTCACCACCAAGGAAGTGGGCGCGGGCACCGGTCTGGGCCTGTCGGTGTCCTACTTTATCGTCACCGAGCAGCATAATGGCCGACTGGCGGCGACCTCCAAGCCCGGGCAGGGCGCGCGCTTCAGCATTCGTCTGCCGCTGACCCGGGAGCCGTCGCCATGAACCACTGGATTCTGATCGTCGACGACGAAACCATGATTCGGGAAAATCTGAAGGCGTATCTGGAAGACGAAGGCTGGCGAGTCGCCGCGTTTGAAGCGGTCGCCCCAGCGCTGGCCTGGCTGCGAACGGGCGGCGTCTGCCGAGTCTGCATCATGGACATGCGCCTGCCGGATATGGACGGCAACAGCGCCATTCGCATCCTGCATCAGCTCTACCCGGACATGAAATTCCTGATCCACACCGGTTCTTCCAGCTACAGTCTGCCCGAGGATTTGCGCGCCATGGGTCTCGACGACCGCCGGGTTTATCACAAACCGTTAAGCGATATGGCTCCTCTGGCGGCAGCGGCGGGCCGGCTGGCGGCGGGCGAGGAAGCGCCATGAACGTTCCGCCCGCCCGTATTCTGACCATTGACGACGAGGACCTGGTGCGGGAGATCCTGACCGCCTATCTGGAAGACAGCGGTTTTGAAGTGATCCAGGCCAGCAATGGCCAGGCCGGCATCGATCTGATCCGCCGCGAATCGCCCGATCTGGTGCTGTGTGACCTGCGCATGCCGGGCATGGATGGCCTGCAGGTGCTCGCCACCGTCACTCGCGAGTTTCCCGAACTGCCGATTCTGGTGGTGTCCGGCATGGGTGGCATGAGCGACGCCATTCAGGCGCTCAAGCTCGGCGCCTGGGACTACGTGACCAAGCCGATTGAAGACATGGCGGTGCTGGAGCACGCGATTGGCCATGCCCTGGAGCGCGCCCGGCTGCGGCGGGAAAACCGTGAACATCGCGAACATCTGGAAGCCGTCAACGAACAACTGCGGCATACCGTGCGCCAATTGCAGGAAGACGAGGCGGCCGCACGGCGCATTCAGTTCCAGTTGCTACCGGAAGACGACAAGGTCTATCGCCATTACCGTTTCAACCGCCATCTGCTCACCTCGCAATACCTGAGCGGCGATTTCGTGGACTATTTCGCCATCGACGGCGATCATCTCGGTTTCTACATCGCCGATGTATCCGGCCATGGCGTCTCGTCGGCCTTCGTCACCGTCATGCTGAGAAGCTACATGGGCCGTTATCGCGAACTGCGCCGGCAAAACCGCGACCGGGGCATCCTCAACCCGGCTGAAACCCTGAGTCGCCTGAACCGGGAAATTTTCGGCTGCCACATGGATAAATACCTGACCATGTTCTACGGCGTGATTGACTGGGCGAAAAACCAGTTGCGCTACAGCAGCGGCGGCCAGTTTCCGTTTCCGATTCTGTTCGATGGCGAAAAGACGGGTTATGTCGGCAAGAAAAGCCTGCCGATTGGCCTGTTCGATTTCGCCAGCTATCAGACCGAGTCCCTGGAGTTGCCACAGCGGTTTGTGCTGGCGCTGATTTCGGACGGCATTCTGGAAACTCTGCCGCAAGCCACCTTGCGCGACAAGCAGGCTTTTCTGCTGAGCCTGATCAGCAATGTCGATCTGGATATCAAAACCCTGATTCAGGCGCTGGGGCTGGATCAGGCGGGGCCATTGCCGGACGATGTGACGCTGCTGCTGATCAAGAGGACGGAGTGATATGGAGTCTGGGGCCGCGTTTTACGTCAAGCAGGGCAATACCTATGTCCTCAAGCTGGTGGGCGACGTGCGCTACACGATGGGCTGCGCGCTGGGGGACTTTCTGGATGGACTGTTCGCCCAGGGCGATTATGACGATATCGTGGTCGATCTGACGGATGCCCACTCCATCGACAGCACCAGCCTGGGGTTGCTGGCCAAGATCGCCAACTTCAGCCGCCAGCGGTTCGCCCATCAGACGACCCTGCTGTCCACCAACCCTGATGTCAACCAGATTCTGGAAAACCTGGGGTTCTATGACATCTTCGTGATCCGCGACACCGGCGAAACCATCTCGGCGACGTTGCGCCAACTGGCGATTCCTGACCCCTGCGCCAAGGATGCGTTGACCCGGATTGTCTACGAAGCGCATCGGACCCTGAGCGAACTCAATCCCCACAATCAGGAAGCCTTCAAGGGTGTGCTCGACAATCTGCTGCCCAAACTGGGTGAGAACCCCTGAAGGCGCACGGCGGTTTCAGGCCGCAATGAACACGCGGTCGCCGGCCGCCACCGGTTCAAACAACTCCAGCAAATCCTCATTGCGCATCCGAATACAGCCGTGCGACAGCGGAATGCCCAGCGACGCGGGGTCCGGGCAGCCGTGGATGTAGATATACCGGCGCAGGGTGTCGCGGTCGCCGCCCCGATTGAACCCCGCCTCCAGACCGGTCAGCCACAAAATCCGGGTCAGGATCCAGTCCCGTTCCGGATAGCGGGCCGCCAGGGCGGCATCGTAAAGCTCGCCGGTCGGGCGCCGGCCAACGAACACGGTATTCAGCGGCAGACCCGCGCCAATTTTGATGCGGATGCGATGCCAGCCGCGCGGAGTGCAGCCGCTGCCGCAGCGCTCGCCGGGACCGTTGCGGGCGGTGGATACCGGGTAACTCGCCACCGGTTCGCCCCCCTCCAGCACCATCAGGCGCTGTTCTGGAATGCTGATGCGAATCAGGCGCTCACTCATGACCAGGTGGTGTAGGGATGCCGCGCCAGTTGTGAGTTGTAGTAACGAAGGTCGTGCGAAACCTCTTCGCCGACCCAGTCCGGCCGGGCAAAGGGTTGATCGGGGTCATCCAGTTCCACTTCGGCCACGATCAGCCCGGCGTTCGCGCCGGCGAATTCGTCAATTTCCCAAAGACGCCCATCGAATCTTAGATAATGGCGGGTTTTCTCCAGCAGCGGTTTCTCGCACAGCGTATCCAGGATTTCCTCGGCCTCAGCCAGCGGAATGGGATATTCATATTCGCTGCGTTGAATGCCCAGCGTCCCGCTTTTAATATTCAGGAAACCCTGATCGTCGGCGACTCGCACCCGCACCGAGCAGCGGGCGTCGCTGGTCAGATAGCCCTGCCGCATCGGCGTCGAGCGTTCAATCGCCGGTCGCCAGCGCTCATCGCGGAGCAGGAACTTGTGTTCGATCTCAGTAGCCATGTCACGATCCCATCGCTTGACTGCAATTTTGCCTTGACATGGTAGGACAAGCTACGGGCTTTGTGTATGCTGGTCTCATCCGTAACCCTAAGGAAATCTGCATGAGCGATGCTGATCTCAACCTGCTGCCTCTGGTCGACGACGGGGTGATTACCGAGTTGCGCGACATCATGGAAGAGGAATTTGCCGATCTGCTGCACGCCTTTCTCAACGATTTGCCGGTTCAGATCGCCCTCATGCAGACCGCGGTCGCCCAGAACAACGCCGATGAACTCTATCAGCTCACCCACAAGCTCAAGTCGAGTTGCGGCAGCCTGGGTGCGCCGCGCCTGGCGGAGCTGATCCAGCGCCTGGAACAGGCGGGACGACTCAAAACGTTGCACGACGCCACCGAGCTGCTGCGGCAAACGCACATCGTCGCCGGTGAGACCGTGACCGGCTTGCAGGCGCGCATCGCCTGAGCGCCGCCGCCAAGCCCGCAGGGGCTGAGCAGCGAGCAAGCGTTCAGTCCCCTCTCCCCCTGGTAAGGGGGAGAGGGTTAGGGAGAGGGGGTAAGCCGTTGAATCTCCTGCCCTCTCCCCCAACCCCTCTCCCGCAAGCGGGCGAGGGGAGTGAACGGTTACAGCAGCGATTGGGCGACTGACCCGGCGGACACTGCGCCGCGCCGGTTGTTGCAGCCTACAGTGTTGGAGAGTGATGCCCCATGTGCCTTGCCATTCCCGCTCAGGTCATCGAAGTGGTTGACGCCGAACACGCCTTGGTGGATATGAGCGGCGTGCGCAAACGGATTTCCACCGCGCTGCTGGACACCCTGGCGGTCGGTGATTATGTGATCGTCCATGTCGGTTACGCCCTGAGCCGTCTGGACCCGGACGAAGCGGCGGAAACGCTGCGGTTGATTGCCGAATGGGCCGAAACGGCGGGCGATGAAGTACCTGGATGAGTTTCGCGACGGTCGCCTGGCGCAAGGGCTGGCGGCCCGGATCGACCGCGAAGCGCGCCCGGCGCGTGGCTATGCGCTGATGGAATTCTGCGGCGGCCACACCCACGCCATTTGCCGCTATGGGATCGAAGACCTGTTGCCGGATAACGTGCGGTTGATTCACGGTCCGGGCTGTCCGGTCTGCATCTTGCCGAGTGGGCGCTTGCAGGCGGCGATTGCTCTGGCGGAACGGGAGCGGGTCATTTTGTGCGGCTACGGCGACCTGCTGCGGGCGCCCGGCGCGCGCGGCGACACGCTGCTCAAGGCCAGGGCGCGCGGCGCGGAGGTGCGGATGGTGTATTCGATTGACGATGCTCTGGAGATCGCCCGCGCGCAACCCGACCGGACGGTGGTGTTCTTCGCTATTGGCTTCGAGACCACGACCCCACCCACCGCCGTTGCCCTGTTGCACGCCCGGCGCGAGGGGCTGAGCAATTTCAGCGTGTATTGCAACCATGTGTTGACCCCACCGGCGCTGCGGGCGCTGCTGGCGACGGATTCTTTTCCTCATGTTCAGGGAGGAGTGACGCCATGCGCCGGGGGGGTGGATGGATTCATCGGCCCGGCCCACGTCAGCACCGTGATCGGCAGCCAACCGTATGAATTCGTCGCCGCCGAGTACCGCCGCCCGCTGGTCATCGCCGGATTTGAGCCGCTGGATGTGTTGCAGGCGATTTTGCTGCTGATCCGCCAGCTCAACGCGGGCCAAGCGCGCGTCGAGAATCAATACACCCGCGCCGTCCAGCCGGAAGGCAACCGCAAGGCGCAAGGACTGATGGCCGAGGTCTTCGCCACCCGTTCGCGCTTTGCATGGCGCGGGCTGGGTGAACTGCCCGACAGCGCCCTGGCGATTCGGCCAGAGTTTGCGCGCTGGGACGCCGAACGCCGGTTCGCCATGACCGAAATCCCGGTCACCGATCACCAAGCCTGCATCTGCGCCCAAGTGTTGCGCGGGGCGCAACGTCCCCAGGACTGCACCGTGTTCGCCACCGCCTGTACGCCGGATCACCCGCTCGGTTCCTGCATGGTGTCGGCGGAAGGCGCTTGCGCGGCGCATTATCACTACGGCCGCTTTCGGCAGGTTCGCTTGTGACGACTACGCCCCGCCCGCTGTTCACCCACCCCCTCGATTGGCAACACGGCTGTGTCGAACTGAACCACGGCGGCGGCGGGCGGGCGATGGCGCAATTGATCGAGGAGCTGTTTCTGGCCGCGTTCGATAACGACGAACTGCGCGCCCAGAACGATTGCGCCCGGCTGACCCTCCCTCCGGGCCGGCTGGCGATGGCGACGGACAGCCATGTGATATCGCCGCTGTTTTTCCCCGGCGGCGACATCGGTTGCCTCGCGGTGCATGGCACGATCAACGACGTGGCGATGGCCGGCGCGCAACCGCAGTCTCTGGCCGCCAGCTTCATTCTGGAAGAAGGGTTCCCGCTGGTGGATTTGCGGCGGATTGTGGACTCGATGGCGCGGGCGGCGCGGCAGGCGGGCGTGCCCATTGTCACCGGCGACACCAAGGTGGTGGAGCGTGGCAAGGGTGACGGGGTGTTCATCACCACGACCGGTATTGGCGTGATCGCGGATGGCGTGGATATTTCCGCCCATCGAGCGCAACCGGGCGATGTGATTTTGCTCAGTGGCGCGCTGGGCGATCATGGCATGGCGGTATTGGCGCAACGGGAGCATTTGCGCTTTGATACGCCGATTGAATCGGACACCGCCGCGCTGCATGGCTTGGTCGCGGCGATGCTCAACGTCGCGCCGGACCTGCATTGCCTGCGCGATCCGACCCGGGGCGGTCTGGGCAGCGCCCTGAACGAAATCGCTCATCAAGCGGGGGTCGGGATGCGGTTGCGCGAAGCGGCC
>Ga0209573_1001262_pt1 | contig 40896 bp, 34 predicted proteins | sample TNRBio252014_DNA_FD_185870 | JGI IMG/M metagenome (GOLD analysis project Ga0209573, IMG submission 185870) | Wastewater treatment Type I Accumulibacter community from EBPR Bioreactor in Madison, WI, USA - TNR Reactor_6/25/2014_ DNA (SPAdes)... | ecosystem: Engineered > Bioreactor > EBPR >...
GGCGGCGTGGACATGGGCCAGGGCACGCTAACCATCGCGGCCCAGCTCGCGGCTGAGGGGCTGGGCATCCCCATCGAGAACGTGCGCGTCAACACCGTGGACACCGACTACTCGCCCTACGAGTGGCAGACCGTGGCCAGCCGGCTGACCTGGAGCATGGGCAACGCCATCCTGCGCGCGGCCGACGAAGCCAAGACGCAGATCATCCAGATGGTGGCCGAGGTGTGGGGCGAGGACCCGCAGGACCTGGACATCATCGACGGCCACGTGGTCAGCTACAAGACCGAGGAGTCTGTGCCGCTGAAGAACATCGTGGTCTACGGCATGCAGAAGCCGGACGGCACCTGGGCCGGCGGGCCGGTGGTGGGCAAGGGCCGCTTCATGCCCACCTACGTCACGCCGCTGGACGCCGAGACCGGCCAAGGCCCACGCGCGGTCGTCCACTTCACCACCGGCGCGCAGGCTTGCGAGGTGGAGATCGACGAGGAGACGGGCGAGGTGCAGGTGCTCAAGCTGGTCTCGGCCTACGACGTGGGCAAGGCCATCAACCCCGACATGGTGCGCACCCAGATGGAGGGCGGCGCGGTGCAGGGGCTGAGCACGGCGCTGCTGGAGTCGATCATCCTGCGCAACGGCCAGCCCATGAACCCCAGCTTCACCGACTACCGCATCGCCACGACTGTCGACGCGCCGGTCGAGATGGAGAGCATCATCGTCGAGGTGCCGCAGGACGACGGCCCCTACGGCGCGAGGGGCATCGGCGAGCACGCCATGGTCCCCACCGCGCCGGCCATCGCCAACGCCGTGCGGGCCGCAGTGGGCGTGGAGATCGACTCGATGCCGATCACGAGCGAGAAGGTGTGGAGGGGGATGAGGGGGAAAGAGTAGACAAGGAAACAAGTAGACAAGGAAGCGCAGTAACGATGGGCTTACTTACGCACCCACAACTAGCGCCCTACTTGTTGCTGCACGCTGTCCCGGCCGGCCGGTTTGCGTGATTTCAGGAAGGACTGTAAAATACGCGTCATTCGCAGGCTGGCGCCGGCAGGGGCTATGAGCAACTGTGTACCGTCGAGGCCGGCGCCCGCCCCAATCCAACAGGAGGATCATGATGGAATTCGAAGCATACTGCGTCAAATGTCGCGAGAAGCGCACGGTGGCCGACGGCAAGGTGGAGGTCAACGACAAGGGCCGCAAGATGGCCAAGGGCATCTGCCCTGTGTGCGGCACGAATGTGACCCGCTTTCTGCCGGCTGAAGACAAGAAGTAGGACGCCGAGGGCTGAAACAGCAAGAACCGGCCGAATCGTGCCCATCAAGGAGTGGATCGCGTGCGATCCACTCCTTCGCTTGTTGTTCGAAGCGACTCTCCTGTGTTGACAGCCGGGCGCAACCTGGCTACAATGACGGACGTTCGGGATGCCCGGCGCCCGACGGCCGATTTTCCCAGCCAAACATCCAGACCGCAAGCAAGGAGCTCTCTATGACCAGCGAACGAGACCGTGAGATCAAGCGCCGCCGCCACCGCCGCGACAAGGTGCGCAAGCTGCGCGCCCGGCTGGAGCGCACTACTGACGTGCGCCAGCGCGCCGTCGTTATCCGCAAGATCAAGGTCATCAGCCCCAACGCGCCGGCGCCAGAGGCCTGATTTCAGCCCGGCCACATTCCCAAAAGCAACGACCCACGGCCAGTGTCCGTGGGTCGTTGCTTTTGGGAGCTGGCACGGTCGGAGACCGGCCAGAGAGTTTTTGGGAGGCTGGCACGGTTGGAGACCGGCCAGCGCGTTGTGGGGAGGCTGGCACGGTCGGAGACCGGCCAGAGCGTTGAGGGGAGGTTGGCACGGTCGGAGACCGACCAGAGCGTCGCTGGGCGTTACAGCGGCACAAGGACGGCCGCCAGCCGCCGTCTAAACTTGACGCTGTCGATTTGCTTCCACATCTCGGGGAAGGTCACGGTCATCTGGCGCGACTGGTCGCGGCGGTGGCTAAGATAGCGCGTCACGCCTTCGAGATCGGCAGCTTCCATGGTGCTGACCGCAGCCTGCTCCTTGAAAGCCTTCGACAGGTAATCAGCCAGCAGGCGGTTGGCCACCTCGGCGTCCTGGATCTCTCCCAAGTGGTCCTGCACGGCGATCACCTGACGGATCACCGGCGCGATTCCGGGGCCTAGCACATCTTGAAAGAACTCCAGCGTGTAGCGCAGATATTTGCACTCGATGCGCAGGGCATGCAGCATTTCGGGCGCCGCCTTGGGCAACACAGCCTCGTAGGCCCGCACAGTCTCGTAGCGCTGCCAGATGGTGCTGACCAGCACGTGGCGCACCTGCACCGGGGCTGCTGTGGCCTTGTTGTTGATTGTGCCTGCACCGGGTGTAGCGAGGAAGTCGCCCAGCTTATCGACCAGACGCCGGTAGCGCGGGCTATCGAAGTACTCAACCAAAGTCCGGCTGGCCAACTGGCGTTCCCGCTTCCAACTGGCCAGCAACGGGTCCAGATCGCTACGTTGTTGCTTGGGCAGGGTGCGCAAGTACTGCCGCGCGGTCTTGTTGAAGACGTCCAAGTCGCGCGCAGCCCCCAACGTGCGGCCGGTCTTGCGCAGATCGGTTTCCAGGTCGCGCACCAGCCCGCGCTTGTAGTAGGAGCCGAACAGCCGGAAGGCCACCCGCAGCCGCCGCGTCGCCACGCGCATGTCATGCACGGCGTCGATGCTCTTGCCGCTGCGGCAGCCGGCCTCGTTGACCAACATCACCTGGTACTGACGGTACATGACCTTGCGCACCGCCTCGGCCATAGGCTCGTCGGGCTTGATGCCAGCCGCCATCTGGTGCGATGAATCCTCAACCGGCGCTGGTGGCTGCTCGGTTTGGGCGCCTTCCGGCTGGTCGGTTCCATCCTCGGTCAATAGGACATCGGTCTGATCGTTCATAGCATGCTCACCTGGCGCTGATCAACGCAAATAGCTCTGGCCGCGCCTGGGCCAGACCCCGCTCGAACTTGGAGATCGGCTCTGGAGTTAGCCCCCACTCCTGGTGCAACTCGTCAATAATCGCTTGAAGGGCGATCCCGTCGTTGCCGGGCAGCAGCTCCGCCTCCACGCCCAACAGGTCGTCCCCAGCAGCAGCAAAGCTGGTCTGGTCGATGCTCAGTTCCACGGCGGGTGCGGCGCTTTCAGGAGAGATCGCCAGGCGTTGAAAGCGTTCCTGTCGCAGCTCGAACAAGGGGGTTAACGGCTGGCCTTGGCTGAGCTGGCGGGCCAGGGCAGTCGCTTCGCACGCCGGCCACCCGGCAGGATCCAAACCACCGTGGGCGGGCAAGCGCAACTCCAACTCCTGGCGCTGATGCAGCAGACCTTGGGCCGGCGTCAACGATTTCAGGGTAAGCAGCCGCCCGCTGTCGCCATCCATGCGCACACGACAGGCATAGCCCCCAGCCAGAAACCCACCGCTGGCCGTGTCGAGGTACTGGTCGTGCAGATGTTTGAGCCGGGCCGGACTCAGGGCGCACCCGGCCAGCGTATCGACCCGGAGCAGGCGATCGAAGGTGGCTTGATCAGGAACGATGAACTTGGCCTCGATTTCCATGCGCCGGATTGTATCACAGGCGCAAAGTGTAGGCAAGACGCTGGCGTTTCATGGCCCCGCGTCGCGCCAGAAAAGTCATTTCTTCGGAAGAAATGACTTTTCTGGGAGCCCAGCACACCACATTGCTACGGCGCCTCCAAGCCGTGTCGCTCCAACAGCGCCTGATTGGCCATGATCTCAGCCGTCGGGCCATCGGCCACCACCCGGCCGCCGTCCAGTACGATGGTGCGAGCGAACAGCTCGGCCACCAGCGCCATGTCGTGGGTGCTGACCAGCATGGTGGCGTCCAGCTCGCGCAGCAGGGTGATCAGGCTGCGCCGGCCGCGCGGGTCCAGGCCGGCCGTGGGCTCATCCAGCACCAGGATACTGGGATCCATGGCCAGCACCGTGGCGATGGCCACCCGCTTGCGCTCACCGACGCTCAGGTGGTGCGGCATGCGCGGCGCAAAGTCGGCGATACCCACCAGGTCCAGCGCGTGCTGCACCCGGCGGCGCACCTCAGCCTCCGGATAGCCCATGTGCAGCGGGCCGAAGGCCACGTCGTCGAAGACCGTGGTGGAGAAAAGCTGGTCGTCGGGATTCTGGAAAACCAGGCCGACCTTGGCGCGGATCACGCCCAGGTTCTCCTTGGCCACGTCCATGCCGTCGACGCGGATGCGGCCGGCGCCCCCCTTGAGGATGCCGTTGAAGTGCAACATCAGCGTGGACTTGCCCGCGCCGTTGGGGCCGACCAGCGCCACTTTCTCGCCGGCGTCCACGTGCATGGTCACGCCGCGCAGCGCTTGCCGGCCGTCAGGGTAGCTGAAAGCGAGCTCGTGGACGTGAAGTACTGGTTCTTGTTCGGACCCGTTAATTGCTGTCATGCGAGTCTATTCGGAAGCAGAGCTTACGCAGAGGACACGGAGGAGACACAGAGGACGCAGAGAGGAAATTCCTCCGCTTCTTCTCCGTGTTCTCTGTGTCTCCTCTGCGCTCTCTGTGTCTTCTCTGTGCTCTCTGTGTCTTCTCTGCGCTCTCTGTATAGCTCCGGGTCCACGCCGTCACGCGACAAGCCGCGCCCAGAGCTGGATCATCAGGAGCACGAGGACCATCACCGCCAGCCAGACGATATCCATTGACTTGACCTTTGGCTTGTCCAGCCAACGCAGCTCGCCGGCATAGCCGCGGCTGGCCATGGCCTGATAGACTCGCTCGCTGCGCGCCAGGGAACGCACGAACAGGCTGCCGACCATGCCACCCACGATCCTGGCTCGCCAGAACACCGTACCGCCGGCCCTCTGCCCGGCTGGGCCAGCAGCCGAGCGGGCATCGCGGGCGCGCAGCATGGTCTGCACCTCGTCGACAAGCACGAAAATATAGCGGTACATAAAGCCAATCGTGCCCACCAACACCTTGGGGATGCCAATGCCGCGCATGGCTCGCAGCAGGTCTGGAAACGTCGTCGTCGCAGCTAACAGCGTAGCCATCAAGACGGACACCCCGCTTTTCAACATGATCGTCACAAAGCGCACTACGCCAGCGTCGCTGATGGTAAGCTGCCAGCCGAACACGGGAACGTGCACAGTCAGTAGCGCCTGGCCGGGCAAGGTGAACAACACTGTAACTGCGGCCGCAGCAAAGGGCAGCGCCACCAATCCCCGGCGCAGCAGCAGTCCCGGTGGCACGTCGGCCATCAACACCAGCGCCAGCCAAAGCACAGCCAGCGCGACAAAGGCCAACCAGGCGCCATCGGGCGTCAGCGCGGCCGTCAGAATGAATGCCAACGCCCCCAACAGCTTGACACGCGGGTCAAGGCGATGGATCGGGCTGTCCCCGTTGTGGAACTGGTCCAGGACGTTGATGTGCATAACGGAGTGGCAGGTGGCACTTGCAACCTGCAACTTGCCACTTGCAACCTGCTACTGCTCATGTGCTTCGGCCAGGCGTTGGCTGCGGCGGCGCAAGGCGCGGGCTATGCCGTAGCCCACGGCGCAAAGCAGCAGCGTACCCAGGGCAATGGCGATCACGGCGGCCAACGTTTGATTAGTCAGGCCGGGCAGCACGTAGTCAGGAGCGATCTGGAAAGGCGCAGCCTGGGCGCTGGAGAGGAAGCCAGTGTCCTCGGCCACCCGCTCCAGGCCGTCAGGGTGAGGCGAGGCGAAGAATACGGCCACGATGCCCACCACCAACGCCAGCATGACGCCGCCCGCGAGGATCGTCGTGGCGTCGCTCCTTCGGCCGGTCACCTGCTCGCCAAACATGCCGGGCAGCGCAGCCCTGACCAGCGCCAGCGCCGCAGCCGTGATCAGCCCCTCGCCCACGCCAATCAGCATATGAACGCCGGCCATGGCCGTCAGCACCACGCCTAGCGACGCAGTGCCGCTCAGCGCCAGCATGAAGGCCGTCACCACTGCGGCCAGCACTACGCTCAGCCAGCCGGCCGCAAAGCCGGCCACGTGGCGGTTGATGCGCTGCAGGGCCTGGTAGGCGAAATAGCCGGTCCAGACGGTAACGATGCCCATGACGAAGATGTTGGCGCCCATGGCCAGCAAGCCGCCGTCCTGGAAGATCAGCCCTTGCAGGCCGATGACCGCGGCCATCACCAACAGCGCCGGCCAGGGGCCCAGCAGAATGGCCGCCAGCGCGCCGCCCAGAAAGTGGCCCGACGTGCCGCCGGCCACTGGGAAGTTGAAGGCCTGGGCCGCGAAGATGAAAGCCGCCAGCACCCCCATCAGCGGCACTAGCCGCTCGTCGAACTCGCGGCTGGCGCGGCGCACGGCCACCACCATGAAGGCGATGGTCACCAGCCAGGCCAGGATGGCCACCGGCGCGGACAGAAAGCCGTCGGGGATGTGAAGCTGTTGAGGCGCCGCCGCCGGGGAGCGCAAGATGCTGTACAACATGGGAGTTCCTCACACAGTCAATCGTGGCATGCGCAGTGCTCTGTAGGGATGAAGTTTGCGCAGTGTCACGCACAGGTCCAGAGGTCCGCCGAAGCATCCCCGCTGTTTACACCAGGGATCATTCGCCGAGCCCCAGGATGACACTCAGAAAGACAACCTTACGGACTACTGAAACGGCCACACTTGGGTCAACCCGAGGAAGCGCACGCCTGGCACAAGCCGGTCAGCGTCAAATGCACCGACTCCAACTGGAAACCGTACTTGCTGCGAAGCGCTGCCTCCAGGCTGGCCAGATCAGCGTGCTCGACCTCCAACATCGCGCCGCAGCGGGTGCAGACGGCGTGGTGGTGCTCTTCGCCAGAGCGCACCGCCTCGAAGCGAGCCGGCTGGCCCTCCAGGCGCAGCTCGCCAATCAGTCCCTGCTGGCGCAGAAAGACCAGGTTGCGGTAGACCGTAGACAGGTCCACGTAAGGCGATTGGGCGCGCACCTGCTCGTAGACCTCATCGGCCGTCAAGTGGCCGTCGCTGTGGTAGACCACATCCAGCACCAGGGCGCGCTGTGGCGTCAGGCGAATGCCCGCATCGCGCAGTTGGCCGATGGCGTGTTCGTGACAGGACATGGTTTTTATCTGAAGAGCTGCCTCGTCGGCGGACAGCCGATGCTATGAAATGCTTTTGCAAAGATATGCAACTGCACTGATTATAAATCAGGCTGGTCCCTAATGCAAGTACGCGCCCTAGTCGCAACATACGGCGAGCGATCGGTTCGCCTCAATAAACCTGACACCTTAGCCGAAGTAGCTGCAATTCTTCTAGCCATGAACAGCCAGTTGTCGTTCGAGATTTTCTTCGATGACGCGGTTGGAGTGCATTCTGTTACGATTCCGCGTCAAGATCATTGGCTGATCCTCGATAGAAATGACCAACAGCTTGCCCATGAGCCCCATCAAAAGACGCGCACAAGGGTGATCCGTGCGCGGATCACCTGTAGTGGGGCAAGAACGATCCGCTCGCATAACAAAGCCGCCGCTGTGAGCGGCGGCTTTGGGGACCAATCCGTTAAATCCGTGCAATCCGTGGCGTTTCCGTTACGCCCCCACGATATCCTCTGCCCCGTCCACCGTGATCACCGAGCCGCTGATCCACTGCACGCGCGGGTCGGCCAAGGCGGCGATGGTGACGGCCACGTCGGGCTCGGTGGTGATGCGGCCGCTGGGGTTGAAGTTGGTGGCGAAGTCCAGCAGACGCTCGTGACCGGGGATGCGGCGCAGCGCGGGGGTGTCGGTGACGCCAGCCTGGATGCAGTTGACCAGCACGCCGGCCGGCCCCAGCTCGTAGGCCAGTTGGCGGGTGTGCGACTCCAGCGCGGCCTTGGCGGCTGACACCGCGCCGTAACGGGCGAAGATGCGATGCGAGCCAGAGCTGGTCATGGAGAAGACGCGGCTCCCCCGCGCCAACAGGCGGCGGCGCATCAGGTCTTGCGTCCAGTACACCAGGCTGTGGGCCATGACGTTGAGGGTCATGTCCATCTGCGCCTCGGAGATGGTCTCGTCCGGGTTGTCGCCGATCAACGGCAGCAGCGTGCCAAAGGCCAGTGAGTGCATCATCAGATGGATGGTCTGCGGACCGCCATCGGCCGCCAGCTTCTCCTGGATTTTGTCCAACACCTTGGCCCGCTTATCGCTGTCGGCCGCGTTGGTGTTGAAGAAAACCGCCTGCTGGCCAGTGGCCTCGACCTCGCTGATAGTCTGCTTGGCCAGCGGCAAGGTGGCCTTCAGGTCCAAGTGTACGCCGAAGATGTTCATGCCCCGCCGCGCCAGCTCCAGCGAAGCGGCCCGGCCAAAGCCACTGGACGCGCCCAGGATCAAGGCCCAGCGGCCGGTCAGATCAGTTTCGTTCGTCATTCCAAGCTCCTTGCTTTCGAGAAATTCAGTAAACAGAACACCCGCCTGGGCGCATGGTTGCGCTGGCGGGTGTATAGACGAACAACGGATGGCAAACACGCAGGCTGCGCCTCCGGCGATGCGGATTGCGACTAACGTACGGCGCCAGCACCCGGGTCTCTCGCCAAAGCATCTACGGCTGCGGTTACTTCATCCAACGAAACAGCCGTCAACGCCACATCCAGCAGATCTGGCATCTGCTCGCCATGAACTGCTCGCACTTGTTCGATGAGGCGAGGCGAAATGACGCCAAAACGCCGGTTCAGCAGCCGCAGCACCAGATCCGCCTGGCCCCTCTGCATGCCTTGCTGCATGCCTTGCTGCATGCCTTGCTGCACACCTTTTTCGATGCCAATTCGTTCGACGCTGGTAATATAGCGCATACGTTTCTCCTCTTCGGTTTCCTGAATCTGCTGCCAGAAATCTAGCGCCTGTGGTGGAGGCAGTTGAAGCACCCAATCGATGAAGCCGAACAAGTCGATGACCCGCTGCCGGTCATAGCCCAGCTTATAGAGCCTTCGAGTCAGCCAGAGTTTCCAGCCTTGCCGCTCGATCGGGTCGCGCCGCGTCTCCTGCGCCTTGAGATGCGCCATGACCACGGTGGCGAAGGGATTGCTGCTGGCCTCAAGCTCTGACCAACGCGCTGCGTAATCTAGCAGCTTGACCACAGGGAAGACAATCCCCGGACGGCAGCCCCACAGCTCGTAAGCGAACTCCTGCGGCCGCCAATGAGGCTGTTCATCCGCCAGGACTGCCATGCTGGCCACCTGCCGCCGATAGCGATCGTACAGCCGATAGTTATATACGTACATGCGTTCAGCGAAAGCCACCTGTTGCTGTCCCTGCACCTCCACATGCACCAGCACCCATGCCTCGTCGCCGCCGTGCCGCCAGACCTGAGCCAGGATATCGGCGTAACGCCTGCCAAGCTCAGCATCGCGCACGATCTGCTGGAGTTCCTTGTCCAGGAACTCATAGCCTAAACGCCAGTCGATGTCGGCGTGAGCCTCAGGAAAGAAGAAGGCCAGGAAGTCAGGGAAAAAGTGCTGCAGGGCCTCCTTCCACGGGCTATCATAGCTGTCTGTTGTATCATTCATGACTACGCTTTCTCCTACCTCTGCTGCTTGCTTCGGATTGTACCACACCCCTGGCTATTGCTCAAGCCGCAAAGACCGAGGTCAGTCAGTTGCGCGGACCGGTTTCTGCCGATCCGCGCAACTGACATGCACCGTCATTTTCAGCTCAACAGCTCGAAAATTCCTGCTGCGCCCATGCCGCCCCCGATGCACATGGAGGCGCTGCCGTAGCGCACGTTGCGACGGTGCATCTCTTTGATCAGGGTTAGCGTCACGCGCGCGCCGGTGGCGCCCAACGGATGGCCAATGGCGATGGCGCCGCCGTTGACGTTGAGCAAGTGGGGATCGAAGCCCAGGTCCTTGACGCACGCCAGGCACTGGGCCGCAAAGGCCTCGTTGATTTCCCACAGGCCGATGTCCTGTACAGACAAACCGGCCTTGCTCAGCGCGATACGGTTGGCCGGGGCCGGACCCATGCCCATGATCTCAGGCGGTACGCCGGCGATGCCGTAGCCGGCCAGGCGGGCCCACGGCTTCAGCCCCAGCTCGGCTGCGCGCTTGCCCGAGGCAATGACCAGCGCGGCCGCGCCGTCGACGATGCCGCTGGCGTTGCCAGCCGTCACGGTGCCGCCGGTAGGGATGAAGCGCGCTGGCAGCTTGGCCAGGCCCTCGGCCGTGGTCTCGGGGCGGATGTGCTCGTCCTGGGTCACCGTCACCGGCTTGCCGCGGCCGTCCTTGCCATGAGTCGGAACGACCTCCTCAGGCAAGCGCCCTTCTTGCCAGCCAGCCGTAGCCCGCTGCTGGCTGGCCAGCGCCAGCGCGTCCTGCTCCTCGCGGCTGATCTGGTATTGCTGGGCTACGTTCTCGGCCGTGATGGCCATGGGCATGTTGCAGTAGCTGTCTGTGAGGCCCTGCCACAGCGAATCCTCCAGGGTCAGGCCCTCGCCCAGACCTGCACCCCAGCGCGCGGTGCGCGTCACCAGGGGAGCCATGCTCATGTTCTCCGTGCCGCCGGCCAACACGATCTCGGCCTCGCCGCAGCGGATCATGCGCGCCGCCTGGATGATAGCCTCGAAGCCGGAGCCGCACAGCCGGTTGAGGGTCAGGCCCGGTACTTCGATGGGCATGCCGGCCATCAGCGCCACGTGACGCGCCAGGTAGGCCGCGTCTTTGCTGGACTGGATCACGTTGCCGAAGACCACGTGCTGCACCTGGTCCGGCTGGACGCCGCTGGCCTCCAGCGCGCCCTTGGCCGCGGCCACGCCTAACTCGGTGGCAGAGGTCGTCTTGAACGACCCGCCAAACTTGCCAAAGGGGGTACGCGCCCCTCCGAGAACGACAATCTCGTCGTGTTGCATGGTGTCACCTCATTGTGGATAGATTTGGTTGAAAAAAGCCGCCGAAGCAGGTCCGGCGGCAGCAATGGTCTGTCTTGGATCAGGCTGGAATCGGCAAAGCCGCGCCGATCACGGCTAGCATCTCTTCGTTAGAGTCAAACTTGAAAGCCTCCAGGCCCAGCCGCTGCGCCTCGCCTTGTTCGACTGTCTCCAGCCGTTGCCAGCCTGACTTGGTGACCACCGGCTTGCCAGACAGGCTCAGGCGATTCTGCACCTGCGCCAGGCTGTTGTCCACGTCCGCAGCCAACAGGGATGGCCGCGCGGCCAGGTATTGCAACACCGCCTGCGCGCCCAACGTGCCGTCCTTGCGTGCAATGCCCACCAGGCCATCGCTGGCCTTGCGCGCCCAGCCGGCGACGAAGACACCCTCGATGGGCTGGCCGCCGGCCGCGTCGAACGCCTCGTAGGAGTTGCCCTCCATGGGAAAGCGCGGGGCCGGGCTCTTGACGAACTCACCCCATTCAGTGGGCAGGCCGAAGCTTTCATCCACCCGATCGCCGATGCAGAAGATCACTGTGTCAGCCTCGATGACGCGTTTGGTGCCCAGGCCGCGCGCTTTTGTATCGCCATTGGCCGGCACCAACTTGGTATCCTCCACCTCCAGGCCGCAGACCGTGCCGGTGCTGTCGCCCAACATGCGGCTGGGCGAAGCCAAAAACTCGAAGCGAAAGCGAGTGTCGGACGTCGGCGGGATGCCCTTGTCGGCCGCTCCCAGGATGAACTGGCGGGCCGCAGCCGGGTCCTGGTCCACAGCCAGCATGGCCGGGCTGACGCGTTCGATCTCGGCGTCGAGCACGTCGTGCGGGATGTGGCAGATGACCGGCAAGATCTCTTTCTTGGTGAACTTGACCTCGGCCGGGCCGCGGCGGGCCACTGCCACCACCTCAGCCACCTTGACATCGCGGATCAGCCAGTGGGCGATGTCCATCATCACGTTGCCCACGCCGACGATGGCCACATGCTGGCCGATGTAGTAGTGCTCCTGGCTGAAGGGCGGCAGCCCGTTGTAGTGATAGACGATGTCCTTGGCGTGGTAGACCCCGCGCAGGTCCTCGCCAGGCAGGCCCAGCCATTTGGTGCCCTGCGCCCCTACCGTGACCAGGATGGCCTGGCAGCCCAGGCTGCGCAGATCGTCCAGGCTTAGGTCGCCCTGCTGGCCGACGACGACGTTGCCGAAGTAGTGGATGGTGGGCGCCGCCAGGATCTCGCGAAACTGCTTGCGCAGCCCCTCCTTCATCTTGTGCTTATCGCGGAAGATGCCGTACTCGGCCAGGCCGCCCGGCTTGATGTCGCGGTTGAACAGCAGGACCTCGGCCCCGGCGTTGGCCAGGGTCTGGGCAGCGTACAGGCCGGCTGGGCCAGCGCCCACCACGGCGACGAGATGCTTAGCTCCGTTGCTTGCGCTCACAGTGATCCTCCTGAAAAAGACAAGATTCCGGAAGTAGCCGCAGCAGACGAGGAAACGGTGTTCGTGGCGATTGACCCATTGGGTCCAGAACCGGCTACTAGCGAAGTCTGTGGCTGCTTGGGTTCGTGACAAACTTCATTATAGCGACAGACCAAAGATTGTACAAGTTCCAACCAGCCTGTAGGAAAAAGAAAGGCCCACCGGAAGAGGTTTCGATCCGGTGAGCCTGGGGAGTGACGAGGGTGTTCTACGGGCCAGGTCGGCAGGCAAGGGCCTCTTAGAAAATAGCCATCCACCGCTCGGGCCGGTCTGCAAGAGCGGCCAGAGCGCTGATTTGTTCCGGGACGGCTCCTAAGTACAGCGTCAACAAAGTAACTGCGCCTTGGCGCCCGGCACTTTTGCGACGATTCGCACATGATGACAAGCTCGGTTCAAGTGCCGGGCGCCTCTGTTGCTTCGTTTACAGCGTACTAAGCCTGCGTGGACCGATGTGCGATCAATTCACTGGTCTGTCTCGCCAGCATGATCATCGCGACCCCCAAGCGGACGTAGTTGCCGATACCGGGCGCCTCACCTGAGCGGTCGTCTGGTTTGCGCAGGGTCATAAGGATTACGCTTGCGATCGCACCCAACAATGCGCCGGTTACAATGCCCATAATGATGCCGGTAATGGATAAGTTTCGCTCGTCAAGTTTGGATAGCATGGTCAATCCTCCTTGGATTCTTGTTGCTGACTGCCAGACCGGGCCCTGTTGCCATAGAACACGTGCTGGCGCATGCCGCGCCAGCGGGCCTGGCTTTGTTCGAGACGCATGAAGGGCGATGCCACTTTTTGGCTTACTGTTTCACTCGTGTCGGCCAGCCGGCGCGCCTGGCCCTGGATCTGCGGCATGACTTGGACGACCTTGCGCCGCATCAGCATGGTGGCTCTGGCCAGGCCAAGGCTGACCACCATCAACACGATGAGGATCACCAGCGCCTGCATGATCAGGAAGATTGTCGCGATATTGGCAACCGTGTCTAACTGCGCCATGGCAGCATTCTCCTCTTACAGCGAGCTGCGCACCGGCAGCGGCATGGCCAACTCCGGCGGCAACACGGTATGACTATCCTGGTCGTAGCGATGATCGGGCGGCAGATCGACCACGCGCAAACCACCGGCCTCGAAAGTCATCCCAGGCTGCCAGGCCAGCAGGTTGGTGCTGGTCATACGGCTGCCGTCGACGATCTGCACGCTGGCCAGGCCGACCACTTCCAGCAAGTTATCGGAGCGGCGGATGAAGGCGGCCTGGTCAGGCAAGCCGATGCCCAGCATATACGGATTGGCCGCAATGGCCATCCGCAGCAGCGGGCCGCGCAGATCCGGGTCGAAATGGCCGGCCACCAGCATGCGGTTGCTCAGGCCCAGGCCGGGCGCCATGCAGGGAAAAGCGGTGTCATCCCGATAAACCAGCATGTGGTTTCCCAAGAAGGCCGCCGATCCGCCCACCGCGCCCACCGCCTTGCCACAGGCGTTGGCGCGCCGGATGGCCGTGGCCAGGGGCGTGCCGCCGATACGCGTCGACCATTGCAACGGGTGGCCGCCCGACAAGAAGACCGCCGTGCTCTGCTCGACCGCGTGCAGCACGGCTGGATCGCTGCCGCTGGCGCGGTCGCGCAGAACCAGCAGACGCACCTTGGCGGCCTCTAGCGCCTGAAACGCGGCCGCATAGCCGTAGTCCGCCTGCGACGCGTCGACATTGGTGGTCAGCACGACGATGCGCGCGCCGTAGCCGCCAGCCAGGTTCCAGAACGAGTTGCGAGCATACTCGTTGTAGACGCTGTTGTCTGCGCCTCCGTCGTAAAAGACAGGGCCGCGCACATATCCGTCAGGCACAGGTGATGGGCACATAGGCCCGGCCATCTTACCACAGGCTGATCCTACGCGCAATTACTCACCCCGGAAAGCAGCCGTATTGGACAAAACTACTCGGCAAAATATGACCTAAATCATGGCTGGGATTGTCCAAGCGTGGTATGCTGTCCTGTGAAACACGGCACTTGGCTTACACGAGTTTGCAAGGAGACTGCCATGGCAGAGATCAAAGCCAGAAGCACTGCAGCATCCGACCAGTCACATCCCAGCGGCGACCCCCGGTTCATCCTGATCGATCGCACGCTAAAGCGCTTCCGCTTTCAACAGGATGCCCTGATCGAGGTGTTGCACACCGCGCAGGAAGCCTTTGGATTTCTGGAGGAAGACCTGCTGATCTACGTCGCGCGCCAACTCAAACTGCCCCTGAGCTGGGTATTCGGCGTCGCCACCTTCTACCATTTCTTTTCGTTGCAGCCGCAGGGCGAACACAACTGTATCGTCTGCATGGGCACAGCCTGTTATGTCAAACGCGCGGCCGAGATCGTGGCCGCGCTGCAGACGGCCTATGGCATCGAGGCCGGCCAGACCACGCCTGACGGCAAGCTCAGCATCACGGCCGCCCGCTGTCTGGGCAGTTGCGGCCTGGCGCCCGTGCTCATCGTAGACGGCCAGGTGCTGGCGCGCGAGGTGCCGGAGACGGCGCTGGCCGCGGTGGAGCAGGCGCTGGCCAGCAGTCGTTCGAGCAACGGCCATCAGCCTCAAGCCGACCAGAGCTTCGAGGAGGAGGATGATCTATGAAACGCGCCGATTTGCAGGCTATGGCCCAGCGCGAGCTAGAGCGACAACAGACCTTCCGCTGCCGGCTGCTGTGCTGCGCCAGCACCCCCTGCCTCTCCTCTGGAGCCACGGCAGTGCAGCAAGCGCTGGAAACGGCGGTAGCCGAGCACAAACTGGACGCCGAGGTGGCCATCGTCTCTACGGGCTGTATGGGCCCATGCAGCCGCGGCCCGATGGTTACGCTCCAGGCTCCCGGCCAGGACGACGTCTACTACGAGAACGTCACGCCGGAGAGCGCCCGCCAGATTGTGGCCGAGCACGTGGCCGCTGGCCAGCCCGTGCTGGACAAAATCATGCCCAGCGACCTGCCCTTCTTCGTCAAGCAAACCAAGGTGGTGCTCACCAACAGCGGGGTGATCGACCCAGAGCGGCTGGAGGACTATGTGGCGCGCGGCGGCTACGGGGCGTTGGCCCACGCGTTGCGCGAGATGACGCCGGAAGAGGTATGCGCGGAGATCAGCAAGAGCGGCCTGCGCGGCCGCGGCGGCGCTGGCTATCCCGCCGGTCTGAAGTGGGATCTGGTGCGCAAAGCGCCAGGCGACAAGAAGTATGTCATCGCCAACGGCGACGAGGGCGACCCCGGCGCGTACATGGACCGCACCCTGATGGAGTCGGACCCGCACCGCCTGCTGGAAGGCATGGCCATCGCCGGCTACGCGGTCGGCGCGGAGCAGGGTTTCCTCTACGTGCGCGGCGAGTATCCCGTGGCGGCCAAGCGGCTGGAGAAGGCGATCCGCACCGCCGAGCGGCGCGGCCTGCTGGGCAGCCGCGTGCTGGAGAGCAGCTTCAGCTTCCGCATCGACATCCGCATCGGCGCCGGCGCCTTCGTCTGCGGTGAAGAGACCGCGCTGATGGCCTCGATCATGGGCCGCCGCGGCCAGCCTTCGCCCCGGCCTCCTTACCCCGCTCAGAGCGGCCTGTGGGGCTGCCCCACCCTGATCAACAACGTCGAGACCTTCGGCAATATCGTGCCCATCATTGAGAACGGCGCCCAATGGTTCGCCAGCATCGGCACGGCCAAGAGCAAGGGCAGCAAGATCTTCGCCCTGGCCGGAAAGGTCCACACCACCGGCTTGATCGAGGTGCCCATGGGCATCACCCTGCGCGAGGTGATCTTCGACATCGGCGGCGGCGTCGGCGAAGGCCATACCTTCAAGGCGGCGCAGACCGGCGGCCCCAGCGGCGGCTGCATCCCGGCCGAGCATCTGGACACGCCCATGGACTACGAAAGCCTGCGCGCGCTGGGGTCGATTATGGGCTCCGGCGGCCTGATTGTCATGGACGACAGCAGTTGCATGCCTGACGTGGCTAAGTTCTTCATGGAGTTCTGTATGGACGAAAGCTGCGGCAAGTGCGTGCCCTGCCGCGTCGGCACCGTGCAAATGCACCGCATCCTGGCGCGCATCACCAACGGCAGCGCCACGGCTGACGACCTGCAAATCCTGGAGGAGCTGTGTGTGATGGTGCAGGAGACCAGCCTGTGCGGCCTGGGCATGTCAGCCCCTAACCCGGTGCTGAGCACGCTGCGTTTCTTCCGTGACGAGTACGAGGCCCACATCCAGCGCCGCGAGTGTCCATCCGGCGTCTGTCAGATGACCGAAATGCCGGCGCTGGACCTGGTGGATGCGCTGCCGCGCCGCATTCGCGAGCTGGGAACCGTCCCAGCGGTATTGGCGTGAGGCGAGGAGACGAGCAATGGCAGTCATAACAATGACAATCAACGATGAACTGGTCAGCGGTGTGGAGGGCCAAAGCCTGCTGGGGTTGATCCGCGAGCAGGGGATCGAGTTGCCCACGCTGTGCCACCTGGACGGCCTGGAGGCGCGCGGCGGCTGCCGGCTGTGCCTGGTCGAAGTCCAGGCCACCCACCGCCTGCTGCCGGCCTGCACCACAATGGTTCAGGAGGGCATGGCGATCTACACCCACAGCGAGCGCCTGGTCAAGTATCGCCGCATGATCCTGGAGCTGCTCTTCGCCGAGCGCAACCACGTGTGCGCCGTGTGCGTCATGAACGGCCGCTGCGAACTGCAAGCTGAGGCGTACACCATCGGCATGGACCATGTACGCTACGACTATCTGGTGCCTGACCTGCCGATGGACGCCAGCCACGACAAGTACGTCATCGATCACAACCGCTGCATCCTCTGCACGCGCTGTGTGCGGGTCTGCGACAGTGTCGAGGGCGCGCACACCTGGGACGTGATGGGCCGCGGGGTCAACAGCCGTGTGATCACCGACCTGAACCAGCCGTGGGGCAACAGCGTAAGCTGCACCAGCTGCGGCAAATGCGTGCAGGTCTGCCCGACCGGCGCGCTGAGCAACAAGGGATCGACTGTGGCCGAGATGTCCAAGCGCCACGACTTCTTGCAGTGGATCCTGGATGGCCGCGAGAAGAAGCAATGGGTGATGCGCAATGGCGGCGTTGGAAGCGCCCCACAGGGACAGGAGGGCCGACGATGACGACACTGGCTTCCATGACAACCAGCGCCAAGGCGCCCAAGGCTGTCGGCGCGACCAGCAGCAAGGTCCGGCTGGCCACGGCCTGGCTGGGCGGCTGCTCCGGCTGCCACATGAGCTTTCTGGACCTGGACGAAAAGCTGATCGACCTGGCTGAGGCCGTGGAGTTGGTTTACAGCCCCATCGCCGACGTCAAGGAGTTTCCCGATAACGTGGACGTGACGCTGGTAGAGGGCGCCGTGGCCAACGTGGATCACCTGGAGCTGGCCGAGAAGATCCGTGCGCGCAGCAAGCTGGTGGTCAGCTTCGGCGACTGCGCCGTGACCGGCAATGTCACCAGCCTGCGCAACAAGTTTCCCGTGGAGGACCTGCTGACTAAGGTCTACCACGAGGGGCCGGGCGCCGTCCCGCGCGGCGGCGAGTTCGACAAGGTCGTTCCCGCGCTAATCCCGCGCGTGCTGCCCCTGCACCAGGTGATCGCGGTCGACGCGTTCATCCCCGGCTGTCCGCCCGACGCCGAGCGCATCTGGGCCGCGGTTAGCTCACTGCTGGCCGGCGAGCCGGTGGTGTTGGCCGAGAAGATGAGGAAGTTTGGGTGAGAGGAAGTGTCATGTTTCAGGTGTCAAGTGTCACGTGCCCAACGTCTACACTCAACACCTGGCACCTGACACTCGACACCTGACACTCGACACCCGGCACCTGACACCTGACACTCGACACCCGACACCTGGCGCTTGACACCTTAGGCAAGCGATTGATGGAGATAACACGATGACAAGAACAGTAGTCATTGATCCCGTAACCCGCATCGAAGGCCACGCCAAGATCAGCCTCTACCTGGGCGACGACGGCAAGGTCGAGGACGCGCGCTTCCATGTGGTGGAGTTCCGCGGCTTCGAGAAGTTCTGCGTCGGCCGCACCTTTTGGGAGATGCCTGGCATCACCGCACGCGTCTGCGGCATCTGCCCGGTCAGCCATATCCTGGCCTCAGCCAAGGCCGGCGACGACATCCTGGGCATCCGCATCCCGCCGCGGGCTGAAAAGCTGCGCCGCGTGTTGAACTGGGGCCAGTTGGTGCAGAGCCATGCGCTCAGCTTCTTCCATCTCAGCGCGCCCGACCTGCTGTTGGGCATGGACAGCGACCCGGCGCAGCGCAACATCATGGGCCTGATCCAGGCGCGGCCCAACATCGCGCGCAGCGGCATCCGCCTGCGCGAGTTTGGCCAGAAGGTGATCCGGCTGCTGGGCGGCCGCAGCGTGCATCCGGCCTGGGCGGTGCCCGGCGGCGTGCGCGAGCCGCTGACGGCCGAGGCGCGCAGCCAGATCAAACGCATGCTGCCGGAGGCCTTCGACATCGCCGAGCTCGCGCTGGACCTGCTCAAGGACAGCTACGACCAGTTCAGCGGCGAGATCGAGCACTACGGCGATTTTCCCAGCCTGTTCCTGGGCTTGGTGACGGCCGACGGCGGCCTGGAGCACTACGATGGCATGCTGCGCGTGGTGGACAGCGAAGGACGCATCCTGGAGAACGTCGAGACCATCGCCTATCGCGCCATCCTCGGTGAGGCCGTGGAGCCGTGGAGCTATCTCAAGTCGCCCTACTACAAGCCAATGGGCTATCCGGGCGGCATGTACCGCGTTGGTCCGCTGGCGCGGTTGAACGTCTGTGACTACGCGGGCACGCCGCGCGCCGACCGCGAGCTGCGCCAGTTCCGGCGCTTCAGCCCCAGGGGCAAACCGGTCAGCGGCAGCTTCCATTACCATTACGCCCGCTTGATCGAGATCATGTTCTGCCTGGAGAAGATCGAGGAGACCATCGAAGACGAAAGCCTGACCGGCTCGCACGTGCGCAACCACGCCGAGGTCAACGAGCGCGTCGGCATCGGCGTCAGCGAAGCGCCGCGCGGCACGCTGTTCCACGAGTACAAGGTCGATCGTCAGGGCATCTTACAGTATGTCAACCTGATGATCGCGACCGGACAGAACAACCTGGCCATGAACAAGACCGTGCAGCAGATCGCACGGGCCTACATCGACGGCACTACGATCCCCGAAGGCGTGCTGAACCGTATCGAGCATGGCATCCGCCTGTACGATCCCTGCCTTAGCTGCTCAACCCACGCCGCCGGCCAGATGCCGCTGCACGTGCAGTTGATCGCGCCGGACGGACGGGTAGTGGACGAGAAGGTCAGAGATTAGGAAGTGAAGACAGGACACAGAGGACGCAGAGAAGACACAGAGTTCACAGAGAGCTTCTAACTTCCAGTGATCTCCATGTCTTCTCTGTGAACTCTGTGTCTCCTCTGTGAACTCCGTGTAGCTCCGGCGAAGACTCCGATGATACTGTTGATCGCCTACGGCAACCCCCTGCGCCAGGACGACGGCGCGGGGCTGTGGCTGGCTGAGCGGATGGCTGGGCGCTGGCAAGCCATGGGCGCGCCGCTGCGCCACGTGGCCGTACACCAGTTGACGCCAGAGTTGGCGCTGGAGATCGCCGAGCCGGGCGTCAAGGCGGCGGTGTTCGTGGACACACGGGCAACCACCGAGTCGGCTGGACCGGTAGAGATCAATTTGCTGACGCCGCCCGACGCCGCCACCCCTAGCCTGGGCCACCACTTCCAGCCGGAGGTGCTGCTGGCCTACGCGGCGCTGCTGCTGGATGGACGGCCAGCCCCGCCAGCCTGGCTGGTGACAGCGCCCGGCGTGACCTTCGGCCACGGCGAGGGGCTGAGCCAGACGGTCAGCGCCGCTGTTGAGGCTGCTTTCGTCGAGGATAACCACCCGCTTCTACAGCTAATGGATGATTTGATACCGTTGGTTTGTTTGCCGGAGAATCAGCTCGGTATGTTGCACGCGGGTTGAGGTGCGGGTTGAGGTGCGCCGATTCGCATGAGGTCAGCGATATCCAGCGTATCGAAACCCTCCGGAGGGGCATCGATACGGCGCAGACGCCTACTCAACCCACGCCTACTGAACCGACGGCTACTCAACCTGAGGTCACTCGACCAGCGTACGATGAACGTTGACGATAAGACAGACCAACGGCACCTGAACCGCTAAGTAAGGAGAACCGTATGACCGACACCAGCTACCGTGAGATCGACCGCCGGAACCGCGTGCATGAACTGCCGGTGGACTACGCCAAGCGGCCGATCGAGGAACGCATCCTGGACTTCGACGAGGTGACGCTGGGTTTCGACCCGCTGAGCGCGGCCATGGAGGCCAGCCGCTGCATGCAATGCCCCGATCCGCAGCCCTGCATCCTGCGCTGCCCAGCCGGCAACGACGTGCCCCAGGCGCTGTGGCTCATCAGCCAGGGCGATTTCATCGGCGCGGCCCAGGTCTTTGCCGCCACCAGCCCGCTGCCTGAGGTGTGCGGCCGCGTGTGTCCCAACCTGTGCCAGCAAGGCTGCGTGTTGGGCCGGGTCTACGGATCGGTGTCGGTCGGCAAGCTGGAAGCGTTCGTGGCTGATGTGGCCCGCCAGGCCGGCGCGCTGGCCATCGATGTGCCGGCCGAGAAGAGCGGCAAGCAGGTGGCCGTGGTCGGCTCCGGCCCGGCCGGCATCACTGTGGCCGAGGACCTGGTCAAGCACGGCCACAGCGTCACGGTCTACGAAGCCTGGCCTATGGCCGGCGGCGTGCTGGTCTATGGCATCCCCAGCTTCAAGCTGGACAAGCACGTGGTGCAGGCCAAAATCAAGGACCTGGCGGACGCGGGCGTGCGCTTCGTCGTCAACACCCGCATTGGCGAGTCGATCACGGTTGATGCGTTGCTGGCTGAATATGACGCCGTCTTTCTGGGCACCGGCGCGGGCGTCGAAGCCAGCATGGATATCCCCGGCGAGAAGCTGGCGGGCGTCTACTCGGCCACTGACTTCCTGGTGCGGGCCAACGTGCCGCTGGAGATGCTGCCCGAAGGCCGGCGGCAGCGGCCCACGGTCGGCCGTCGCGTGGCCATCGTCGGCGGCGGCGACACAGCCGTGGACTGCGCGCGCACGGCCATCCGCCTGGGCGGCGAGGAAGTGACCATCGTCTATCGCCGCACCGAGGCCGAGATGCCGGGCAACAAGGTCGAGCGCGGCGTCTCGCTGGATGAAGGGGTGCGCATTCGCTACCTGGAGGCGCCGACCGAGCTGCTGGGCGATGATGATGGCCGGCTGCGCGCCATGAAGGTGATCAAGATGGAGTTGGGCGAGCCCGATTCCTCCGGCCGGCGCCGGCCGATCCCTAAAGAAGGCTCGGAGACCATCGAGGAGGTCGACAACGTGATCCTGGCCGTGGGCTACTGGCCCGACCCGTTGATGGGCAAGACCACGCCCAACCTGGCCACACGCAAGTGGGGCCTGATCGTGACCGACGAGGAAGTCGGCGCTACAACGCGCGCAGGCGTCTTCGCGGCTGGCGATGCGGTCCATGGCCCCGACCTGGTAGTAACGGCCATCGCCACGGCCCACAAAGCTGCGGCCAACATCGACGGCTACCTGCGGGGCCAAACCGTCCCTCTGCCAGCAGCCAAATGAAGCGCGGGGTTTCCCCCGCCTGTCTGACGGACCACCCATTAGGGCAGGGTCTCCCCGCCCATCTCGTGGCCCAGCCAAGGAATAGGAGCAGAACTCATGGAAATTGGAGTGCCAAGAGAAGTGCGCGTGCTGGAAAAGCGCGTCGGGCTGACCCCGGCTGGCGTGGCAGCGCTCACTGCGGGCGGCCACAAGGTATACATCGAACACGACGCCGGTGCAGGCGCGGGCTTTCGCGACGAAAACTATGAGCAGGTGGGCGGCCAGATCGTCTACTCGGCGGCCGAAGCCTATGGCCGGGCCAGCGTAGTCGTCAAGGTGGCTCGGCCGACACAGCAGGAACACAAACTGTTCCAGGACGGCCAGGCCATTCTGTCCTTCCTTCATCTGACGGTGGCGTCGCCAGATCTCCATGTCGCTTTGCACAGGCACGGCATCACTGCCATCGCCTATGAGGTGATGCAGGACTCGGACGGCATGTTGCCGATCCTGATGCCCATGAGCGAAGTGGCAGGGCAATTGGCGCCGATCTACGCTGGTCAACTGCTCACCATCCCGCAAGGGGGCCGCGGCATCCTGTTGGGCGGCCTGCCAGGCGTCGCGCGCAGCATTGTGCTGATCGTCGGCGCGGGCACGCTGGGACGCAGCGCGGCGCGGGCCTTCGTGGGCATTGGTTCGCAAGTGCTCGTGTTGGATGTCGACGTCCGCAAACTGCGCATCGTCGACGAGATGTTCGGCGGCAAGGTTTCGACCATGGTCGCCAACGAATACAACCTCAACCGCATGGTGGGCTTTGCCGACGTGTTGGTGGGGGCTGTGCTCAAACCAGGCGAGCGCGCGCCGATCCTGATCACGCGCGCGATGGTCCAGAAGATGCGCCCCGGGTCGGTCATCATGGACTTCTCCATCGACCTGGGGGGTTGCGTCGAGACCAGCCGGCCCACGTCGCTCAGTGACCCGACCTTCGTGACCGAGGGTGTGATCCATTTCTGCGTGCCTAACCTGCCCGCGGTAGTCGCCCGCACATCCAGTCACGCCCTGACCAACGCTATCCAGCCCTTTTTAGTTCGTCTGGCCGAGTGTGGGCTGGAGTGCGCGCTGGGCGAGATGCCGGCTCTTTACCAAGGCGTCAAGATGTACAAGGGCAAAATCGCCAGCCAGCGACTGGCGCGATCGCTGGGGCGCGAGGTCGAGATCGACCTGGCCGCAGTCGTCGACCAAGCCAAGTAGAAAGCAGCCTGTTATGAACTTCTCAAGTCTGTATCGCAGCAAGGTCGTCACTGCCGCCGAGGCCGTGGGACAAATCAAATCGGGCAGCCGCGTCTACCTGGGCGGCGGAGCTGGGGTGCCAATCGAGTTGATGCGCGCCATGACCGCCCGCGCCCCGGAGCTGCGCAACGTCGAAGTCGTGCATATCCTGACCTTCTTCGATGCGCCCTATATGGCGCCAGAATTGCATGCCTCCTTCCGTCACAACGCGCTGTTCATCGGCCACAACGCGCGCAAGGCCGTCCAGGACGGAAGGGCCGACTTCACGCCGGTCTTCCTCTCGGAGATCCCTGATCTCTTCCGGCCGGGCGGCACTTTGCCGCTGGACGCTGCACTGGTCTCGCTATCGCCGCCGGACGAGCATGGCTTCTGCAGCTTCGGCGTCGAGGTGGGGACCACCAAACCGGCAGCCGAAGAAGCAGGCATGATCATCGCCGAGGTCAACCGGCAGATGCCGCGCACCCTGGGCGACAGCTTCATCCATATCAGCCGGCTGCACAGCATCGTCGAGGTGGACTACCCCCTCCCGCTGGCGCCGCAGGGCGGCAGCTCGGAGCTGCACCTGAAAGTCGGCCAGCACATCGCCGGCATGATCCCTGACGGCGCGACCTTGCAGATGGGCATCGGCAGCATTCCCGACGCGGTCTTACAGAACCTGACCAACCACAAGGACCTGGGCATCCACACCGAGCTCTTCTCCGACGGTGTGGTGGACATGGTGGAGCGCGGGGTAATTACCTGCCGGCGCAAGTCCTTCCATCCGGGCAAGATCATCGCCGGTTTCCTGTTCGGCTCCCTGCGCCTCTATGACTTTGTCAACAACAACCCCATCATCGAGCTGCATCCGACGGATTACGTCAACAATCCCTTTAACATCGCCCAAAACGACAAGATGGTCAGCATCAACTCGGCCATCGCCGTCGACCTGACCGGCCAGGTCTGCGCCGACTCCATTGGCACGCGACTGTACAGCGGCGTGGGCGGCCAGCTAGACTTCGTGCGCGGCGCGGCCCGCTCCAAAGGGGGCATGCCGTTCATCGCCTTCCTGTCTACGGCCAAGAACGACACCGCCTCGCGCATTGTACCCACGCTGGCCCCTGGATCGGGCGTGGTCACAACCCGCAACGACGTTCACTTCGTGGCCACCGAGCACGGTGTGGCCGCGCTGCGCGGCAAGACGATCCGCGAGCGCGCCCAGGCGCTGATCCGCATCGCCCACCCCAAGTTCCGCGACGAGTTGACCCAGCAGGCGAAAGAGCTGGGCTACGTCTAGCTGCCCAGCACGCGGTTTACGAGAAAGGTAACTGTTCAGGCGGCGTTCAAAACGTTGGTTAAGTAGCCGTGGGTTGAGTAGGCGTCTGCGCCGTATCGAAACCCGTCTGCGCCGTATCGAAACCGACGAATAGTTCCGAGAAAGAACAAGAACGGCCCAGTCTCGGAGACTGGGCCGTTCTTGTTGGCTATAGGTGTTGGCTTAGACAAGCAGTGCAAGTGACGACGTGTTGGTTAGTCAAAGTGTCAATCACGGCGGACAAGGCCAGGGTGTGTGACTGTCTTGGCCGCCCTTGACGCGCAGCTCCGGCTCGCCTGCGAAGATGTTGCCAACGGAACGGATCAAGGCGCCATCCCGCCACACCTCCACCCGGTAGGGATGGCCCTGGTCGCCGTAGGTCGCCACATCGACCGGCAGGGCGTCGATCTTACGTTGGCCCGTCGCGTCCAAAGCGCCCCAGCCGTTGGGATTGACGTCGCGCCATTGGTCGCCCACCAACTGGTAGATCTTGATCCACGAGCTGGCCGGCGGCGGCGTCAGGCAGGTGACGATGTTGCCCTGGCTGGGCATGATCTGCTCCTCGACCACTGCCCAATCCAGTCGGGCCGAGGCCGCGCCGCCGCCGTCGAAGACCTCCATGCGTATGGTGTGCAGCCCTTGGTTCAGAGTGATCTCGCGGCTGAAACGGGTGCGCGACATGGTCTGCCACTGGTCGATCAGCAGGGCGCCGTCGATCCACAGGCGCACCCCGTCGTCGGTCTCGGTGGTGAAACGGTAACGTCCCCGGTTGAGCGGGACCTGGCGCGTCCAGCGCACCGAAAACTGGTCGGGGGCGATGCCGGGCTGGGGCGAGCCGCTGCCCCAGTCAAAGTTGATCGCGCTGTCATAACGGGTGGCGGCCGGCGATCCGGTCAACAGCGGGTTGTTGAAGAACTCGGCATACCAGCCGTCCAGCGCGCCGCCCGAACCCCCGGTCACGTTCTCCCAGGCTAGATGCGCCTCGGCCGCGCCGCCCTCCTCGAAGTACTCCATACGCACGCTGTGCTGGCCAGCCGGCAGGTCGATCTCAGCCCACTGCGGCGCAGCCCCCTGGCGCTGCCAGCGATCGAGCACCAGCAGATTGTCTACGTACAAGCGCACCCCGTCGTCGGTGCGGGTCGTGAAGCGATAGCGCCCGGCGGGTAGGTTGATCTGCCGCGTCCAGCGCGCCGAAAAGTAATCGACCGGGATGGCAGGGCCGGGCGAGCCGACGCCCCAGTTGAAGTCGATGGCCGCGTCGGAACGGCTGACCGCCGGCAAGCCCTGCAGGTGGGGATTGGCAAAATACTCGGCGAACCAGGCAGCAGCGGGCGGCGGGGGAGCGCCGTCGATGCGCTGCCAGTCAAGCCTGGCCTTGGCGCCGCCCTCGATCTCTTGATACTCCAGACGAACGGGGTGCGGGCCAGCGCCCAGGCTCACTTCTACGCTGGCCTTGACCGCCTGACCCTGCCAGCGATCGATCAGCATCTGGTTGTCGACAAAGAGGCGCACGCTGTCGTCGGTATCGACGTCGAAGCGATAGCGTCCTGCGTCCAGCGGCAAGGTTGCCGTCCAGCGCACCGAGAAGCGATCGGCCGGCAAGCCCGCGGCCGGCGCGCCGACGCCCCAGTCAAAGTCAATGTTGGCGTCAGAGCGCACCAGCGCAGGAGGCCCGGTGAGGGCTTCGTTGCCGTAGTACTCGCCCAGCCACGGAGACGGCGCCGGGCCGACGACGTCGCCCAGGTTCTGCCAGGTCAGGCGCGCGCTGGCGTTGCCGCCGCCTTCGAAGTACTCCAGTTGCACGCGATGGACCCCGGCCGCCAGTTGCACATCAACCGCCCGGTCGGCGGCCGCCTGCACCTGCCAGCGATCCAGCAGCAGCGCGCCGTCGAGGAACAGCCGCGCGCCGTCATCGCTGCGCGCAGTGAAGCGATAGATGCCCGCGTCGAAGTAGACATCGCGCGTCCAGCGCGCCGAGAAGTTGTCGGCCGGCAGGTTGGGCGCGGGCGCCCCCAAGCCCCACTCAAAATCGATGCTGGGGTCCTGGCGCACCAGCAAGGGCGCGCCCGCCAGCGCTGTATTGGCGAAGTACTCGCCGGTCCAGGCCGCTGAGGTGGGGGGAGGCGCCGCAGCGCTGGGCTGGATATCCACCTTGAGCTCGGCGCCCTGGCTGGCCTCGAAATACTCCACCACGACCCCGTGCCAGCCTGTGTCCAACACTACCTCCGCCGTGTAGTCGGTGGGCGACGTGATGCGCCATTGATCGATCACGGGCTGGCCATCGATCAAGACCCGCACGCCGTCGTCGGCGCGGGCTGACACGCGATAGCGCCCCTGGTTGGTATAGATCTCGCGCTGCCAGCGGGCCGAGAAGTCATCGGCCGGCAGGCCGGGGTCGGGCGAGCCCCAACCCCAGTTGAAGGCCAGCTCCGGGTCGTAGCGCACCAGCAGCGGCGCGCCGGAGAGGTAGCGGTTGTTGAAGTACTGGCCCTGCCAGGCGACGTTGCGGTTTTGGGGGTCCTGCTGGGCCCACGCGCTGGCCGTCAGCAGAGATAGCACCACCAGCGCTACGACGAGCGCCGGCAGCGTGGACAGGGGCGTCCTGAGTAAACATCTTCGCTTCATGGCACAGCTCCTGGGGATCGACCGACTCACGTTCCGAGGTTTCGTCAGACTGTACTACTCAGTCATAGGCGCCGGACACCTGAATCCACATATGCAACCGTATCTGCCGGCAAATTCAAGCCGCGCTCGGTCGCTAGTGCGTGGCACGTGAGTAGCTACCGAGACCTATTCTATGCCAGCCTGTTGGCATCGTCAAACCGCAATGAGCGCGGGTTTTCAAAAATCGCTTGACATCCAATTGACAACGTGTTAGGATGTTGGCTCTGTCGTCCGTTGGCGCCCCGCCAACGACAATACGTCCCGCCGAGCTGCGCCGCTCCCTGTCAGCACGGCCCCAAAACTTCATTGAAGGAGTCACCTATGCGTCCCACGAATGGAAGATGGTTTGTGTTGCTGCTGTCAGCGCTGATTCTTATGTGGACTGTGGCCGCCTGTGGCGGCCAGTCAGCAAGCACCCCGACGGCGGCCCCGACCCCGGTCCCGCCGACGGCGACCCCCGTGGCGCCCACGTCCACGCCGCGGCCCGCGACGCCCACGCCGGTCCCAACGAACACGCCGACGGTTGAGCCGGCCCCTGAAGATGACGCCGCCGCGTTGCCGGATGTGCCGCTGCCCGAAGACGCCGAGAACGTGACCTATGAGTTCGACGAGCTCGCCTTTACCAGTCCGTCCGACGTTGCGACGCTGGTGGAGTTCTATCGCGCCGCGTTGTCCAACGAGGGCTGGCAGGAGCTTTCCGATTACTCGTTGGTTGAGCAGGAGTTTGCCTATGCTGAGTTCGAGCAAGCGGGCGAGAGCATCGAGCTCACCATCTTCGGCGCCGACGGCGGCAGCGAGGCCTTCGTCAACTTGAGCGCTGCGCCCTCGCTGACAGGCGCGCCAGGCGGCAGCAGCTCTGGCATGACCATCGCCGACTGGCCCACGCCGCCCGACGCCACCGAGGTCGAGGTTTCCGGCGACACACTGAGCTTCAAGACCGTGCTGTCGCTGGCCAGCGTGGCCGAGTTCTACCGCCCGGTCTATGCAGAGAAGGAGCTGGACGCCAGTTGCCTGGAAGACATCGGCGACTACACGTCGGTCTCGTGCAGCTACAGCAACGGCGACATCACGGTCAGTTTCTTCGCCTTCGAGGGCTTCGACGCGACCGAGGTCGAGATCGAGGTCATCAACTACGCGCTGGGGTCTTCCACCGACTCAGGCGAGCTGGGGGTAGAGGACGAGGACGGCCTGCCGCTGCCCAACGACCACACCGGCTACACCTCCGAAGGGGGCGAGTTCCGGCGCGTGGTGGCTGTCAATTCCCCTTCGGATGTGGCAACTTTGGTCGAGTTCTACCAGACCGAGCTAGCCAACCGCGGCTGGACGCTGGACGACTCGGAGAGCGCCGAGACCGAGACAACGCTGCGCTTCAGCGGCCCCGAAGGCGAGCTGGTGGTCACTCTGCAAGCTGGCGACGAAACCGAGGTGGTCTTGGTTCAGAGAAACCCGGCTGCGGCCGAAGCAGCCGGCGTTGTGCCGCCGGCCGGCCAGGCGCGGCTGTACCTGGTGAACTTCACCGAGAGCGACATGACGGTGACCATCGACGGCGAGACCATCGATGTGCCGCCCAGTGCGGGCATGGAGTCGCCCGACGACGCGCCGCAGGTGGACTTGCCTCCGGGCACGTATGACGTCACCACAGAAGTGGGCGGCAGCAGCGTCACTGACGAGATCGTCGTCGGCCCCGACGAGTCCTGGGCTCTGCTGCTGGACGAACAAGGCGCGCTGCCGTTGCAGATGTACTAATCTGCCCCAGCGACCGCTGCGGTGACTTCCAGAAACGCCTGGCTGGCAACTGTGTCAGCCAGGCGTTTCTGTTGGAGGCTGGCCACTTCTGGCCAGCTCTTCCTGCCACACCGGATAGAACATCAGCCACTGTTCAGGCGTGGCACGAATCAGCTCCTCACCCACGGCCAGCACGCGCCGGGCGTTGTGCAGCACATCCTCCTGGCGGCTGCCGACGCGCTCCATCTCCAGCCAGCGCGAGACATGGACGGCGTAGCTGTGGTCGGTGGGGCGATACTCGCAATGGGCCACTACGACCGGCGCTCCGGTCTGCAAGGCCAGACGCACATGGCCGACAGGCAGGCGGGCCGGCTGGCCGAAGAAGGGCAGCATCTCACCGGCGCCGTAAGGGTCGGGCCGGTCGATGCCGGTGACCACCAGCTCGCCCGCGCGCAGGGCTGCCAGCGAACGGCGCAGCGCGCTGACGTCGATGGGCATCAGGTTGATGCCCCCCTTGAGGCGAATCTTGTTCTGCATGTCGTAGCCGCTGGTGGGGTTGGCATAGGCCAGCACGTTGAGCTGCAGCCCGCGGTAGGCAAAGGCCAGCCCGGCCAGGTCGAAGTTGCTCATGTGGACGGTGACGACCACCATGCCGCGCTGCTGGCGCAGCATTTCGTCGATGTAGTAGTCGGTCAGCGGGGTGCTGCGCACTGCGGCCAGAAAAGGCTCTGGCCCCACCCCCAGCGCGTGGTAGAGGTCGAAATAAGCCATGCCGGCGTGGCGCAGCGCCGCGCGCGCCATCTGGTAGACCCGCTCGTCTGGCGCGTCTGGTCCCAGCACCATGCGGAAGTTACTCTGCAGGGTTTGCATCAGCGCCGACTCGCGCCGGCGCGCCAGCGCGCGCGTGGCGCTATCAGCCAGACGCAGCCCGACGCCTGGCGGGATGTGGCGGCCTAACCAATGGCCGAAACGCAATGCTTCGGCGCTGTTGAAGAGGTTGCGGAGGTCCATGACACGGCTCGATGCAGAAAAGACATTTCTTCTGAGAAATGTCTTTTCTGGCTTGATGCCTAGACGCGAGGCTACTCCACCGGCTGCAGCTCGGCGACTAACGTTTCAGGAGCTATGTCCTGTTCACGGGGCCAGGTTATTGAGCCGAACATAACACCGACCTGATTGAAATAGTGTACGTCCCGCAACTCGCGCAGAACTCCCCGATCGAGATAGGTTTTGAGGTCGAAGATACCCTTTCGGCCGTCCACAAGCTCAACCAGAATGCGATAGTCATCCAATGGCTTGACGGTCTTTGCGTCCCAGTCCATGCCAACCTCACAAAGGAGCAATTCTATAGGGCTGCTCGCCACTGATCGTCAACTCCCAATTGGCCAGCAACTCATCGCGATGCAGTTCAATCCATGCCTGAACGAGTTGTCGATCGAGTACAGCCGAATGATTATGCCGTAGAACATCGAGATTACTGGCATGGGCTCATCTCGGGTCAAGTATATCATGGCGTACAGCCCTGGTCAAACAGTGCCTCTTGTCTCCAAAGAAGGACTGCAATGGTGCCACTAGTCCCCACTGATCGACGGCGACCGCCGCTTCACGAACGGCACGACCTGCAACACCCGCTGGATGTCGGGATGGCGGAAGGCGCCCAACACCAGCAGCAGGGCCAGGTAGACCAACGAGCTAAGCGCGGCCGCAAGCCAGGGCTGGTCGCGCAGCAGCGCAGCGGTCACAGCCATGCCCAGCGCGGCCGTGGCCTGCCGCCACAGCAGATCGATCCAGGGCAACGGGGCAATATGACGGCGCACGGCAAAGTAAAAGGGAAAGAGCAAACTCCACTCGCTGAGGATGGTCACCACGGCCGCGCCGGCAAAGCCAAAGCGCGGGATCATGATGAGGTTGCCGACGACGTTGAAGATGACGCCGATGAGGAAGGCACGCGTCAGAAAGCGCTGCTGGCCGACCGCAATCAGCACGTACTGGGTGACGCTGTTGACGAAACCGACCGGTATCGACCAGATCAGCAGCGTTAGCGCCAGCGCCGAGTCGGGCAGGAAGGCCGCGCCGCCCAGGATGCGGATCAGCGGCGTGGCCAGCACCGTCACCAGGATGGCGATGGGCAGCGCGACCATGACCAGCAGCCGGATGGCCAGTTGATAGGCGCGCACCAACGACTCGTGGCTGTCCTTGGCGTAGCGGCTCATCAGCGGGAAGATGGCCAGGGTGAAATAGCTGGGGATGACGTTGAAGCCGTCCAGGTACTTGACGCCGGCCGAGTAGATGCCGACGGACGCGGTGCCGGCCAGCGGCTTGAGCAGCCACAGGTCGATACGCCAGAAGATGCTGGCCAGCAGGTGGTTGAGCATCAAGGGATAGCTGGCGATCAGCATGGTCTTCTGCAAGGCCCGATCGAGGCCGCCCAGCGGGAAGGGGATCTGGCGGCGCAGCACAACCCACAGCCACAACGACTGGGCCATGTTCATCACCAGGCTGACCGCGGCCAGGCCGACGAAGCCGGCGCTGAAGGGGGGAAGCAACACCAGCGCGCCCAGGGCGACCTTGGCTGTCGCGACAGCCGTGGCGATGCCGGCCGGGTACTCCATCTTCTCGTAGGCCATGAAGACCGAGCTGATGCTGTCGGCCACGCTGGCGAAAAAGAGGGCCGCGGCAAAGATGGCCAGCGCCTGCGCTTCTTGCAGCGTCAAATTGCCGCTGCGCGCGTAGACGCCAGCCACCAACACCAGCACCGGCAGCGAGATCAGCCAGAGCAGCGTGCGCAGCGCCAGCACGTTGGCCAGATAGCGGCCGGCGTCCTCCTTGTTCTGCGCCACGTCCCTCGTCAGCAGCGTGCCCAGGCCAAAGCGCACCACCACCTCGAAGAAGCCGTAGACCGCGATCACGAAGGCATAGCTGCCCTCGCCCACCGGCGCCAGGATGCGCAGCCGCAGCATGGCAAAGGCGAAATCGATGCCCCGGTTGAGCAGCGAGAGGATCATCTGCACGCCGGTGTTCTTGGCCACGCGGCGCACCTCGGCGTTCTCGTCGTCCACCTCGCGGTAAAAGCGGCCCCAGGCCCACCAACCCATCAGCAGCATCAACGTGATCACGGCCAGGAAGCTGCTGTAGACGCCCAGTTGCACCGAGCGGGGCGAATAGACGAAGCGCACGGTCCACTGACCGTCGGCCGGGATATAGACGGCGCGGAAGTTGCCGTCGGCGCGGAAGACGGGCAACTCGGTCTCGATGGCGTTGCCTTCAGCATCCACCCCCTCGCCCTCGACGCCAAAGGGCCGCAGGTATGCCTTCCAGCCTGGGAACCAGGCGTCGGTCAGCACCAGCCAGCCGCGGTCGCTCAGGTTGAGATCGACGAACACCTCGCGCGTGCCGTAGCGGCTGATGGCGGCAGTGCGCAGCTCCGGCGAGGCGGACGGCGGCAGCTCGCCGGCCGGAACTTGGCCCGCGTAGCCGGCCGGTAGGCGCTGGAAGCCCGTGGCGACCGCGCGCTGGGCTCGCTCAGCCTGGCTGTCGGCCTGTTGCACGCCGCCTGGCTGCCGCTGCTCCGCTTCCAGCACCACTACGTTGCGCAGATCGACCTGGCGGGTGAGGCTGATGGCCTCGCCGGCCGGGGCCAGCACGGCCTGCTGGGCCACAAAGGCGCGCGGGAAGGCGTCCGCGTTGCGGTAAATGCGTACTTGCTCGCTGGGCGCCAGCTCCCAGCCAGGTACGTCCAACACCAGTTCCGTGGCCACGTAGCGCACGCCCAGCAGATCGGTCAGCGGATCGTCCAGGCTGGCCGGATCGTAGAAGGGGGAGATGCGGTTGTAGAGCAGTTGGCCCTGCGGCTCGATGGCCTGCATGTACTCGACGTACTGCTTGGGGATGATCGAGTCGTAGCCGCGCACATCCTGCAAGCCGTGCAGCCAGGGGGTGTTGGCGTTGAAGGTCTTGGTGGTGCCCTCGCCCTCGAAGCTGGTCATGCGCCAGGGCTGGCCGGCTTGCTGCGCCTGCTCAGCCTCGCGCTGCAAGAAGGCTACGCTGGACGGCGTCACTTCCAACAGATCGGGGTCAACCGCCGGATTGAAGCGGCCCAACACCAGGAACAGGTCAAGCAGGAGGATGGCGATGGCTGCGCCGGCCAGCAGGCTGCGGCGATGGGATGGAAAGAAGGGCCAGGAAGGGCGAGAGGCGGCCAGCAACCAGAGGCCGGCCAACAAGGTGAAAACGCCAAGATGCAGCACGTTGCGCCACTGGTAGCCCCAGAAGTCCGCACCGCCCGCAAAGACCATGCGCGCCAGGTCGGAGGAGTCGACAATACGCTGGCCCAGGGCGTGGAACGGCCCCGGCGCAGCCAGGCTGAGCAGCGCGGCGGCGACGGCCAGGAGGCCGGTGAACAGTGAGCAGTAAGCAGTAAACAGTAGCAGCCGTCCGGCCAACGGTTGTTGGCTCGTGACAGTTGACTGTTGACTGTTGACTGTTGACTGTTCACCGTTGACTGTTGACCGTACACCGTTCACCCATCCCAACAGCCATTGCAGCCCAAACCCCGCCAGCGCGGTCATTGCCAGCGTGTAGGGAAACACCCAGCGAAACGCCGAGTGAAGCTGCTTATAGCCCGGCACGCCATAGAACAACAGCGCATAGAGCGGCGTGCCGAAGGCGAACAACAGGCTGATCAGCGCCAGCGCCGCCAATAGCCACACCAGCCGCCGGTCACTCCCCCGCTCCCTCTCTCCCCCTCTCCCCAGCCCCGCCCCCGCCACGCCAACCACCGCCAACAGCAGCGTCATGATGCCCAGGTAGTTGCCGCCCTCGACGTAGTTCTTGACGCCCCAAAAGACGTCGCGCACGGGCTGGCCCGAGGCGTTGGGGCCAGCCGCGCGCCAGGCGCGCAGCGCGGGGTCCCACCAGCCATGGTGGCTGGGGTTGCCGAAAAAGTCGGGCAACAAGAAGGTGATGATCTGCCGGCTGGGCCAGGCCCATCCTACCACCTCATCGTAGCTGGCCGAGCCCTGCCGGAAGCTTGTGCTGACCAGCTCGTACAGCGGGATGAGCTGCACCGAGCCCAGAGCCAAACCGATGACCACCATCGCCAGCAGCCAGCCTGCCAGACGCAGCGGCCGGCCCAGCCGGCCCAGCCGCCGCCACAGCATCAACAGCCGCGCCAACGCATAGAAACCAGCCACCAGCAGGGAGATCACGACGATCTCCGGGTGGCCGGCCAGGGTCTGCACGCCCAGCACGATGGCGCCGCCCACCACGTAGGGGATGGGCGAGTAAGGGACGTCCCCCTTCTCCTCCTGCTTGCGCACGATGGTCTCGATGCAGGCCAGCAGCAGCGGCAGCCAGGCTGCGGCGGCGATGATCATGCTGAAGACAACGCTGACCACCATGAAGCCGCTGAAGGCATAGGCCAGACCTGCGAACAGGCTGGGGGCGCGCCCCAGCCGCAGCGTGCGGCCAAACAGATACATGGCCCAGGCAGTCAGCGAGAACTGCAGCCAGGTGAATACCCCGTAAGCCAGCGGCAGCGGCAGGACGTAGAAAACCAGCGACAGCGGATAGAGCGCTGAGTGCTGCCCGGCGGCCAGGAAGGGCACACCGCTGAAGATGTAGGGGTTCCACAGCGGCAGCTCGCCCTGGGCCAGGGTCTCGCGCAGGAAAGTCTTCCAAACCAGGTTCTCCAGCACCAGGTCGCTGAGCAGCTCGTTGTGGGGCGTGGTCGCGCCCATCTGCTCGGCCAGCGATGTCCACGGCTGGAACTGATAGAGGTTGTCGGCCGGCAGCAGGGTTTTGCCGCCGATCACCACCGGCGCAAACCAGAGCAGCGGCGCCAGGAGCAGGATCACCCCCACCACAAGGTTGGGACGGTTGCGGAGTCGTCTCATAAGACAGGTTTAACGGGACGGACTAGGCAGGATGGCAAGATGCACCCCGACGCTCATGAAAAGGAGTCGCCGCCCTGAGCGAGCAAGGAGTCTGACACCACGGACGCAGGGCGCATACGGCCCTCCTGCGCCAGGTGGCGATGCCGCCAGCGCAAGGCCATCGTGCGCCACGTGGCCTCGAACTTGACCGCCGCCGTCATCTTGGAGCGCCCCACCCGCCGCTCCTCGAAGAAGATCGGTATCTCGACGATGCGATAGTTGAGCCGCTCCGCCATATAGCTCATCTCGACCTGGAAGACGTAGCCGTTGGAGCCCACGCGCTCCAGCCCGATGCCTTGCAGCGTCGCCCGGCGCCAGCACCGAAAGCCGGCGGTGGCATCCCGTACCTGCGTGCCCAGGAAAAGCTGCGCCCAGACCGTATTGGCCCACCAGCTCAGAAAGCGGCGCCACCAGTTCCAGTCGCTATCCAGCCCGCCCCCCTCCACGTAGCGCGAGCCGATCACCAGGTCGGCGTTTTGACTGGCCTCTAGCAGGCGCGGCACGTCGGCTGGGTTGTGCGAGAAATCGGCGTCCATCTGCACGATGGTCTGCGCGCCCAGTTGCAGCGCGTGCTGAAAGCCCGCGACGTAGGCGCGGCCCAGGCCGCGCGCATCGCTGCGGTGCAGCACGTGAACCCGGCCGGGATGGCGGCCAGCCAGCCGGTCGGCCGCCGCGCCCGTGCCGTCGGGCGACGAGTCATCCACCACGATCACCTGAAGGTTGCTGATGGGCAGCGCCAGCAGGGCCGCGGCAACGGCGGGTAGGTTGTCAACTTCGTTATAGGTGGGCAAAACCACGCAGACCAGGGCATCTGTGGCCCGGTCGCGGCTTGGATCGATGGGCGACGTCTCGGTAACGATGGTCATGGCGTGGAGATTATACTACGATGAATGCATGCGGTCAATGCTGGCCCGCGCGAACCGCGCGCTAGTGGTCGTCTGTTGCCAAAGTGCCTTGGTGGTTGTATAATGGCGTTAGTCTTGCTGACCCGCAATGCGGGTGGGTGCCGTCCCAATAGTGCAGCCTGCTCTTGGATCACTCAAGCTCCGCTACGATTTCCGTCCCATGTCGACGCATATTCTTTTTGTTGGCCGCCAGCCTGATATCTACGCACCACTGTGGCGGCACTTGCTGTTGAGCAACACGCAGGTGTCGTTTGCGGCCAGTCAGCCGCGCGCGCTGCGCGAGCTAGACACGGAGCCGGCCGACGTCATCGTGTTGGATGCGGCGTCGTTGCGCACGTCGCCAGAGCCGTTAGCGCGAGCGTTGCGCCAGCGCGCGCCCGCAGCGCGCATCGTATTGATCGCCGACAACGACGTGTCGACCGGCTACAGCTATGATTACCTGCTGTCCAGCCCCACCACCTGGCGTCAGGTGCTCAAGCTGGTCGAGGAAGCGCTGGCCAGCGAACGGCGTCAGGTGCTGGTCAAGGGACCGTTCGTGCTGGATTTGGTCGAACGCACCATCGTCGGCCCGGCCGGCGAAGCCCGGCTGACCAGCAAGCTCTTCGGGTTGCTGGCGCTGTTGATGCGCAACGCAGGCCACACCATCAGCCGCCACCAGATCATGCAGGAAATCTGGAACACGTCCTACCTGGAAGATACGCGCACGTTGGACGTTCACATCAGTTGGCTGCGCAGCCTGATCGAGCCGCAGCCCAAGCAGCCGGTCTACTTGCGCACCAAACGCGGCATTGGCTACATCTTCTTGCCCAACGGCGCGGCCGACAGCCTGGCGACAGCCGTCGAACCCATACCGCCCTCAGCCGTCGATATCTAGTCGCTGGCGGCGAGCAACACAAAAGGGAACTGGCGTGCCAGTTCCCTTTGGTTTGCGCCCGATTGGTCCGCGTCTAGCCGGACCGGCTTCCATGCCCTACGCCGCAGCCGCTTTCGCCTGGTTCAGTTGGCGCATCAGCCGTGATTTGCGTCGGGCCGCGTTGTTTTTGTGAATCACGCCCTTGGCCGCGGCCTTGTCCAGCGCCGATACGGCTTCGGCAACGGCTGTATCAGCCACGACCATATCCTTGCCGGCGATGCCGACGCGGGCCTTTTTGACGGAAGTACGGGTGCCGCCCCGTACGATGCGGTTTCGCTGGCGTCGTTTTTCCGAGCTGCGAATACGCTTCAAAGCAGACTTGTGGTTAGCCACGCAACGTCCTCCGTGTGTTAGTCAACAATCCAAGATATTTGCGACAAGCTCCGGCTTTGTCTTTGCACCGTCGGCAGCACAAGCGTGAGAGGACGAGGGTTCGTTCGACGGGCCGGTCTGGCAAACCCATGTGCTAGCCAACAGCGCCAGATTATACATGACAAAGCGGGCGCTGTCCAATTCACAGACCCAGCTCGCACGCTCCTCACCCCCTCCCCCACCGCCGCCACCAGACCCGGCGCAACAGCCCCTCCACCCCTGGCCACAGGGAACGCGCCTCCCGCTCCGCCGCGGCTGGGCGCGGGCTGTACTGCGCCGCCTCGAAGCTATGCACAAAACGCTGCACACCCTCGGCCGCAGCATCATCCAGGGTCTCCACCCGGTTGCTGAGCTTGCGTCCAAACTGGCCGGGGCTGTCGCCAGGTCCAGCCTGCTGGCCCAGCCGCCGTCCCCAGCGCTGCAGACGGCCGTAGAGCGCGGCCAGCTCCGGCTGCGGCCGGCGGCGCTGCCACAGCCAGCCCAAGACTATCAGCAGCGCGGCCGCAAGCAACCCTGTTCCCCAACCCAACCGTTGTCGCACGATCTGGTCCTCGCGCATGGTCTGCAAGTCGGCCTGCACCTGGGCTGATTGGCTAGCCGCGTAGTCCGGCGGCTGGCCAGCCGGTGGGACACGCGCGGGTTGCGGCTGCGCGGCCGTCGGCTCGAAACGCACCCAGCCTACACCAGGGAAGTACAGCTCCGGCCAGGAATGGGCGTCTTTTTCACGCACCACGAATTCACGGCTGGTTTGGTCATAGTCGCCGGTGGCGTAGCCCACGGCCAGGCGGGCGGGAATGCCCAGAGTGCGGGCCATCACTACCATCGCGCTGGCATAATAGTCGCAGTAGCCGGTCTGCGCGTCGAACAGGAAGTAATCGACCACATCGCGGCCGGCTGGTGGCGCAGCGATATCCAGATCATAAGGAAACTGGCGCAGGAACGCCTCTAACGCCAGAGCCTGGTCGTAGGGGGTCTCGGCCGCCTGTGTGACCTCGCTGGCCAGCAAACTCACCCGCTCGGGCAGCTCGGGCAAGGCCAGGTAAAGCGCAGCGACGTCGGGGGGATAGTCTGCGCCAGCCGCCCGCAACACGCTTTCGTCCGCGGCCGGCGCCAACGACAGCACCTGGTAGCGCCGGCCTGCAATCAGCAGCGCGGCCATGCCATTGGCGGGATCGCTGACGGCGCTGCGCCGCAGCAACTGGTAGGGCCGGTTGGCAGCCAGCGGCTCGCCGGCCGCGTACAGCGCCCGGTCGCCGCCCCGCTCCATGCTGACCCACTGCCTGACCGGCCGGCGCCAGGGCAGCGCTTCCTCGCCCCAGGCCTCGCCCGCGCCAAAGTCCTCCGCCGTCAACGGGCTGTTGCGCCAGCCGCGGCCGTCGTAGCTGTCGAAGGTCAGGCCGCGCCAGTTGTGCTGCGCGGCCGCGCCGGGCTGCTGGCCAAAGGCCAGCCCGGCCAGCTCGTCGCTGCTGACCCGCATCACCACCGCCTGGCTCAGCTCCGGCCCGTCGGTCAACAGATGGGCGCGCGGCATGGCGCCAGAACGGCCACCGGTGGCCAGCAGGGAACCCGGCGCGCGCCGCAACCCTGGAAAGATCTGCTGTCCGGCGCGCTCGATGCGGTTGACCGGCGCCTCAGCCAGGCCGGCAAACCAATCGGCCGCTGGCTGAAGCGTCACGCGCGGCATGGCTGCGCCGGCCGCCAGCACGACCAGCGCCATACCAGCCGCGGCCAGCAGGACATCCAGCCGCACGTCGACCGAATAGTCCATGCCCAGCCGGTTCCAGCGCTGTTCCAACGTCCAGCGCTGCATCAGCACCCCCACTATCGTCAACCCAGCCAGGTAAAAAGGCAGCCACAACCGGCCATCCCAAAAGAAAAAGGCGTTGCTGGCCAACAGCACACCGGCCGGCAGCAGCGCCGCCAGCGTCCGCTGGCGGGCGAAAAGCCACCAGGCCGCCCAAGCCGCCGCGGCCCAGGCGACCATGCCCAGCAGCCAGCGAAACACAGCATCATCTTGATTGGCCTGGCCGGTGGTGCGCACGTCGTTGACCCACTGCGCCAGCCGCTGCGCCATCTCGGTCAGCCCCAGCCCGGCCCGCGCCAGGGGAAGCAGCCAGACAGACGTGTCGGCCGGCGGCTGCGGCGCCTCGCGCCAGCCCACCAACAGCGACACGACCAACACGCCCAGCAGCGCCAACAGCACAGCGGCTGTCAGGCCAGAGAGTGCGCGGCGGCGCACATCCCCGCTGCCGGACAGCGCCGGCCGCGCGGCTCGGCTCAGCCCGAAGCCGGCGCTGTAGCCGGCGATCATCACGGCGCTGAGCAGCAATCCCAGGTGCGGCACCCAGCCGGCCGCGCCGGCGCCGATCGCGACCAACAGCACGGTCAGCAAAGCCAGCAGCCAGAGCAGCCAACCTTCGGCCGGCCGTCCGCGAACCAGCAGGCGCGCGAGCGTTTCCATGGCTAGAGCACCTCCTGCACGTCGACGGAGATGACGCGGCCAAAAGCCGACAGGGTCCGCAGCTCGCTGCGGGTGCGGGTAATCTCAACCACTGGCCGGAAGACGAAGCTGCGGTCGATCAAATGGCTGGCGACGCTGTGCTGGGCCAGCAGGCTGCGCAGACCGGCCAACGTACCAGCCCTTTGCTCCCGCTGCGGGTCGTCCGGGGCCAGGAAGCTGGCAGCGTCCAGCAGCAGCGCGGCCGGCGCGTTACCCTGTCGGGCCAGTTGCAGCAACTCGCCGCTCCAAGCCGGATCGGTGGACGGCGTAACGGCCACGATGGTGCGGCCGCGGCCGCTGACCGGGCGCAGATCGCTCAATAGGCGGGCCAGGCTGTAGCCGGGCGTAGCCTCTGCCTCGGCCAGCACTTCCAGGATGCGCCACAACTGAAGCTGGCCGCTCTGGGGCGACACCTGGTGGCCGGCGGCAGCCAGACCCACGCGGCGGTTTTCGGCCAGCATCTGCGTGGCCAGCGAGGCAACCAGCGTGATAGCGTATTCCAGTGTGCTGTCTGCGCCCTCGCCCGCCTGCACAGCCGCTTCCAGGTCGAGCACGATCCACAGGTCGCCGGAGGGCTCGATGTCGAACTGCTTGACCATGAACTCGCCCTGGCGTGCGGTCTGGCGCCAGTGGATGGCGCGCAGCGGGTCGCCAGGCGCGTAGGGGCGCACCGCGGCGACCGTGGTAGTGGTCTGGTTGCTGCGCCGCTGGGTGCGGGCGGGGCCAGGCGCGCTGCCGCGCGGCAGGCGCAGATCAGGCAGCAGCATGGCGCGCGGGTAGACCAGGATCGAACGGACATCGGGGTATTCCACCCGCGTCTCGAAGATGCCCAGCGGGTCGCCGCTGCGCAGTCCCCAGGGGCCCAGAGTGAAGACGCCGCGACGCTGACAGCGCCCTTCGGTGCGGTAGCTCTGGCGGCCGTTGACTTCGACGTAGGCCACCCAATCGGGGCGGTAGCCGGGCAGATTGGAGTGGTCCAGCACCTCCACCCACAGCGCAGGCATGCCCGCATAGTTTTCGACGGTAAAGAGTTCGCTCAGCGTGTCGCCAGCCAGGACCCAGGAGCCGCGCACGGTGCGCTGCGCGTCCAGCCCGTCACGCAGCGCCCGCGCCCACACGTAGCACAGCAGCAGCAGCGCGGCCAGGCCCAGCATGATCCCAACCCAGATGCGGGCGGGATTGAAGATCTGGTTGATCAGCAGCAGTCCCAGCACAACAAAAGGCAGCCGGCTGCGCACGCGTAGGCTGCGCCGAATGCCGGCTGGATGCGGCGGCTGGCCGGTGGTCCAGGCAGGCTGGTTGGTGTCCATAACAGCCGCAGTCTAGCACAAATCGGCCAAACGCGGTAGTAGCCGCCCTCTGTTGACAGGAAG